>Ga0247757_10000197_pt1 | contig 50078 bp, 46 predicted proteins | sample UWRJL126311R4_FD_180929 | JGI IMG/M metagenome (GOLD analysis project Ga0247757, IMG submission 180929) | Plant litter microbial communities from Arlington Agricultural Research Station in Wisconsin, United States - UWRJ-L126-311R-4 | ecosystem: Environmental > Terrestrial > Plant litter >... | reverse complement strand
AAGGGACAGCCGTGGTGACGATTCGCCCGGCACGGCAAAGTCGTCGGTCTCGACCTCTAGGATCGTCAGAAGGGGACAGATGGTGCTAGCGCTGGCCAGTAAGGCCCCGTTGCTCCAGGTGCACATTCCGGAGCTTCTCGATGGTGCCGAAAGGGAAGGGACGGTGTTCCCCACGATGACCGACACCGATGGACTGGCTGGACCGGTCGGCGGGGCGACGGCCCAGGCCGCCGCGGACGCCACCGTCGATCCGGACCGCAATCCGGCGCAGGACGAAACCGACGCGGAACTGACCGCTCGCTTCGAGCGGGATGCGATTCCCCTGCTCGACCAGCTCTACGGCGGCGCGCTGCGCATGACGCGCAATCCTGCCGACGCCGAGGACCTGCTGCAGGAGACCATGGTCAAGGCCTATGCCGGCTTCCGGTCGTTCCGCGCCGGCACGAACCTCAAGGCGTGGCTGTACCGGATCCTGACCAACACCTACATCAACAGCTACCGCAAGAAGCAGCGGCAGCCGGCGGAGTACCCCACCGAGGAGATCACCGACTGGCAGCTCGCCGCCAACGCGGAGCACACCTCGACCGGATTGCGGTCGGCCGAGGTGGAAGCGCTGGAACTGCTTCCCGACAGCGAGATCAAGGAAGCGCTACAGGCGCTGCCGGAGGAATTCCGGATGGCGGTCTACTACGCCGACGTCGAGGGATTCCCGTACAAGGAGATCGCCGAGATCATGCAGACTCCCATTGGCACGGTGATGTCGCGGCTGCACCGCGGCAGGCGCCAACTGCGCGAATTGCTGGCCGATGTGGCCCGCGAGCGAGGTTTCATCCGGGGCGAGAAGGCGGACGCAGCCGAGGAGGTCACGTCATGAGCGACAGGCAGAGCACACCCGACGAGGAGCACTGGTCGCCGCCGGTGGGTCCCGTGGACCCCGAGCATCCGGAGTGCGCGGCCGTGATCGCCGAGGTGTGGACGCTGCTCGACGGCGAGTGCACCGTGGCGACCCGGGACCGGCTGCGTCAGCACCTCGACGAGTGCCCGACGTGCCTGCGGCACTACGGCATGGAGGAGCGCGTCAAGCGATTGATCGCGACCAAGTGCAGTGAGCGTGCCCCCGAGGGTCTGCGCGAACGTCTGCGCGTTCAGATCAGCCGCACCACGATCATCCGCGGCGGCTGACCGCACCACGCTCGGCGGCCGGGTGCCGCACGACAAACCGCCCGACTTCTCACGAAGTCCGGGCGGTTTGTGTCGTTCGGTGCGGGCTCAGCGCACGGACTTCGACCCGCAGTTGGGACGCTTGCCGTGGTTGGCCTTGCTGTGCTTGCGATCGCGCTTCTGACGGCCCCGTTTGGCCATGATGAACCTCCGAATTGCTGAACTGATTGCTGACATTGTCTCACGGACCGGTTGATGCTCTGTCCACACGGTGTCATGTGGTTCGATAGACGCGAAACGATGTCGGGTGGATGAGTGGGGTGAAGATGGCTGAGGACGTTCGCGCCGAAATCGTGGCCAGTGTGCTCGAGGTCGTGGTCAGCGAGGGCGACCAGATCGGCGCAGGCGACACCGTGGTGCTGCTCGAGTCGATGAAGATGGAGATCCCGGTCCTCGCAGAGGTCGCAGGCACCGTCAGCAAGGTCAGCGTCTCGGTGGGCGACGTCATCCAGGCCGGTGACCTCATCGCCGTCATCAGCTAGCCCCCTCGCTCATGTCCACCCTCGGTGACCTGCTCGCCGAGCACACGATCCTGCCCGGCAACGCCGTCGACCACCTGCACGCCGTCGTCGGCGAGTGGCAACTGCTGGCCGACCTGTCTTTCGCCGACTTCCTGATGTGGGTGCGCCGCGACGACGACCGGGTGGTGTGCGTGGCCCAGGTCCGGCCCAACACTGCGCCGACGGTGCTGCTGGCCGACGCCGTCGGCACCATCGCGACGTCCCCGGAAGTGCCGATCATCGCCTCGGCCTTCGACTCCGGTGACATCGACCGCGCCACCATCGAGGGCGCCGACGGGGCGCCCGGCCTGAACGTCGAAGCGGTACCCGTGCGCCACGGGTCCGACGTGGTCGCCGTGCTCACCCACCAGACGTCGCTCGCGCCGCGCCAGGCCAGCCCGCTGGAGGCGGCCTACGTCGACTGTGCGGCCGACCTGCTGCTCATGCTGTCCGAGGGCACCTTCCCCAACGTGGGTGATCTCGCCATGTCGCGATCCAGCCCGCGCGTCGGCGACGGCTTCATCCGTCTCGACAAGGCCGGCGTCGTCACCTTCGCCAGCCCGAACGCGATCTCGGCCTACCACCGGATGGGGTTGAGCGCCGAACTCGAGGGACACAATCTGGTCACCGTCACGCGGCCCCTGATCTCCGATCCGTTCGAAGCCCAGGAGCTGGCCAACCACGTCCGCGACTCGCTCGCGGGCGGATCGAGCATGCGGATGGAGGTCGACGCCGGCGGCGCCGCGGTGCTCCTGCGCACCCTGCCGCTGGTCGTGCACGGGGAAGCCGTGGGCGCGACCGTGCTCATCCGCGACGTGACCGAGGTCAAGCGGCGCGACCGGGCACTCCTGTCGAAGGACGCGACGATCCGCGAGATCCACCACCGGGTGAAGAACAACCTGCAGACCGTCGCCGCGCTGCTGCGGCTGCAGGCGCGCAGGACCAGCAACGCGGAGGGCCGCGAAGCGCTCATCGAGTCGGTGCGGCGGGTGTCGTCGATCGCGCTCGTCCACGACGCCCTGTCGATGTCGGTGGACGAGGAGGTGAACCTCGACCAGGTCATCGACCGGATCCTGCCCATCATGAACGACGTGGCCTCGGTCGGTTCGCCGATCCGGATCAACCGGCAGGGGGAACTGGGCGTTCTCGACGCCGACCGGGCGACCGCGCTGATCATGGTGATCACCGAGCTGGTGCAGAACGCCATCGAACACGCCTTCGACGCCAGCACCGCCTCCGGCTGCGTGTCCATCCGGGCGGAACGCTCGGCGCGCTGGCTCGACGTCGTCGTCCATGACGACGGCCGCGGGATGCCCGCCGGCTTCAGCCTGGAGAAGTCTGACCGCCTCGGCCTGCAGATCGTGCGGACCCTGGTGTCCGCCGAACTCGACGGATCACTGGGGATGCACGACGTGCCGACCGGTGGAACGGATGTGGTGCTGCGCGTCCCGATCGGACGCCGCGCCAGAACCAGTCAATTCTGACAAAACAATCGGGGTGTCTGAGATGTTCGCAATCCGGACAACCCGAGGGCAATTGGCGATCACACAGTTACGGCCCCGACAAAAATGTCGGGGCCGTTTCCGGTAGTGCGTATGCGGTGTCAGACGCCGGTGCGTGCCTTCGTCCGAGCATTGCGACGCTTGAGTGCGCGACGCTCGTCCTCGCTCATGCCACCCCAGACGCCGGCATCCTGGCCGGAGTCCAAGGCCCAGCTCAAGCACTCCGCGGTGACGGGGCACCGGTTGCACACGAGCTTTGCGTCAGCGATCTGAGCGATGGCCGGTCCGCTGTTCCCCACCGGGAAGAACAGTTCCGGGTCCTCGTCGCGACAGACCGCCTTGTGGCGCCAATCCATGTGTTCCACTCCTTATCGTGTGCGCGGCGAAGCGCACGAGCTTTCTTTTCGGCTGTTAACGCAAGCGCACCAAATGTTTCTGCGCTGTTGCATCCGATGCTTTCACAGGCTGAACAGATGTCAATAGCACTTCGTTAACTCGTGGGCTATCTCACTACCGGGGAGGGTTAGCGAGGCCTGTTATTCGTTGTACTACACTCAACCCACTTACGCCCTTCTTCAGTCCTGTGGGTTGCCTCCCAATGTCGCCCGCAGCGCCGGTCAGCCGAGTCAGGGCATCGGTTTCGGTGGCGGGGCGACCACCGCGAGGGCATTCGGCACCGCGGTGAACGTCATCTTCTCCCGCTGGCCGATGAAGTCGCCGTCGATCTGACAGGCCACCGGCTGGTCGCTGGTCACCGTCAACCAGGACAGGTCGTCGTCGCGCACCAGGTGCTTGGCGGTCAGGCGTGGACTGCGGGCGAGCATCTGCCGGACCAGCCGCAGATTGGCCCACACATTCATGCTCGTCGTCGCGAAGACGCCGAGCCCGGTCTCGAACGTGGTGTCCGGGTTGGTCCACACCGGGCGGGTGTTGGCGTAAGTCCACGGGCTGGAGTTCGACACGAACGCGAAGTGCACGCCGCCGACAGGCTCCCGGTCGGGCAGGTGCAGCGTCAGGGTCGGTTCGGCGCGGGCACTGGCGAGCATCTCGCGGATGGCCACGCGGATGTAGCGCGATGCGGTGACCTTGCGGCCTTTGGCCCGCTGCTCCTCGACGGCGGCCACGACGTCGCCGTCGACTCCCATGCCCGCGGTGAACACCGCCCAGCGCTCCCCGCAGTCCATGAGCCCGATCCGCCGCCAGGTGCGGGTGCGGCGGTACTCCGAGAGCAGGTCGACGAGCTGGTTGGTCGCCTCGAGCGGGTCCGGGCTGATACCGAGCGCGCGGGCGAACACGTTGGCCGAGCCCCCGGGAACCACTCCGACGGCGGGTCCCGCGTGCGCGGGACCGAGCTCACCGAGTATCCCGTTGACGACCTCGTTCACCGTGCCGTCGCCACCGTGCACGATCAACACGTCGACGCCGGCGCGGGCCGCCTCGGCGGCGATCTCGATGGCATGGCCGCGGTGGTCGGTGTGCGCGACGGTCAGTGAGGTGCGGCTCTCCAGCGCATGGGCCAGCAGGTCGCGGCCCGCCGGTGTCGTCGAGGTCGCGTTGGGGTTCACGATCAGCACGGCACGCACGAGGGGTGAGCCTATCCCGCGCCGGTGAACGCGCCGCGCGCTGTGAGCCGGTCGCCGACGGCGGTGGCGGTACCGTACGACCGTGACCGCACGCCGTCTGCTCCTGCTCAACGGGCCGAATCTGAACCTGCTCGGCACCAGGCAGCCCGAGGTCTACGGGTCGACGACGCTCGCCGAGATCGAGGCCAGGGTCCGTGCGGTGGCCGCCGAATCGGGTCTGGACGTGCGGTCGGTACAGAGCAACCACGAGGGTGAGATCGTCGACGCCATCCAGTCCGCCCGCGGGGACTGTGTGGGCATCGTGATCAACCCCGCCGCCTACAGCCACACGTCGATCGCGATCGCCGACGCCCTGCGTTCGGTCGATCTACCCGTCGCCGAGGTGCATCTGAGCAACATCCATGCCCGCGAAGAGTTCCGGCACCATTCGTACGTGTCCGCGGTCGCCGAGATGGTGGTGGCGGGTGCAGGCCCTGCGGGCTACGAGATGGCGGTCCGGTATCTGGCGGACAGGCTCGCGGGGTGACGCCCAGACCGGTGCGGGTGGCCGGTGTCATCGCGGCGCTGCAGGGGGTGCTGGCGCTGATCACGGCCGCCGTCCTGGTGGTCCGTGAACTGGGCGGCCATCGCGAGGCGGCGATCAGCGGATACGGCACCGCCGTGTGGTTCGTGATCATGGGGTCGGCGGTCGGCGCCGCCGGCGGGGCGTTGCTGACGGGTCGCCGCTGGGGCCGCGGCATTGCGGTGTTCGCGAACCTGCTGCTGCTCGGCGTCGCCTGGTACGTCTACAGCTCCGGCCAACTGCGCTACGCCGTGCTGGTCGCGGCCGTGTCGATCGCGGTGCTGGCGGCGCTGTTCAGTCCGTCGGCGCTGGCCTGGTTCACTCAGCGGTCGGACGACGCCGCGAGTTCGGAGAGCTCGGGCCCCGACACCCGGTAGGTGATCCAGTCGCTCTGCGGGCGACCGCCCACGCGGTCGTAGAGCGCGATGGCGGTGACGTTCCAGTCGAGCACCGCCCACGTGAGCCGGCTGTATCCGTGGTCCACGCACGTGCGGGCCAGCGTCGCCAGCAGCTTGCGGGCCAGGCCGCGCCTGCGGTATTCGGGACGGACGATCAGGTCCTCGAGGTAGATGCCGGCGACCCCGTCCCAGGTCGAGAAGTTGCGGAACCACAGTGCGCCCGCCGCGGCGCGGCCCTCGACCTCGACGATGTGCCCGTACACGGTCGGGTGGTCGGCGAAAAGAGCTTCCTGCAACTGACTTTCGGTGACCGTGCAGTCATCGGCGGCGCGCTCGAAGGCCGCCAGTTCGTGGATCATCGCCACCAGTTCGGGCACGTCGGCGGGCCGCGCCTCGCGGATCACCGTGTCGTCCTCACTCATCGTCCACCCCCAGTGCCGCCAGGATCGTCCGGAATTTCGTTGTCGTTTCGTCGACTTCGTCGTCGGGGTCCGATCCGGTGACGATGCCACCCCCGGCGTGCGCGAGTGCGGTCCGACGGTCGGCCGACAGCTGCGCGCCGCGGATGGAGACCACCCAGCGCCCGTCGCCGCGCTGATTGCACCAGCCCACCGCGCCCGCGTAGAAACCGCGATCACCCTCCAATTCGGCGATCAACCCGGTGGCCGCCGCGGTGGGGGACCCGCCGACCGCCGGCGTCGGATGCAGAGCCACCGCCAAATCCAATGCGGTCGTTGATCTTTGGCGCAACTGACCGGTGATCGGGGTGTACAGGTGCCACACCGCGGCAGTCTTCGTCAGCTGCGGTTCGTCCGCGACCTGCAGTTCGCTGCACAGCGGATCGAGCGCATCGCGCAGTGCCTCGACCACCAGGCGGTGCTCGTGCTGATTCTTCGCCGACGCCGCCAACGCCGCGCCACTGGCCGCGTCGGCCGCGGGATCGGCCAGCCGGGGAGCCGACCCGGCGAACGGTCGGCACGTCACCGTGGTGCCGGTGCGCGCCACCAGCAACTCGGGACTCGCGCCCACCAGTGCGGTGCCGGAGTGGCCGTCACCCGCCGCCGACAGATCGACCAGGTACTTGGTGGCCTGGGCGTCCTTGCCGGCCAGCCGGTGCAGCAGGGTCCTGGCATCCAGCGGCCCGTCGGCGCTCACCTCGAGGGCCCGGGCGAGCACCACTTTCTGCAGGCTCGTGTCCGGTGCCCGCAGCCGTGCCAGGGCCACGCTGACGCGCCTGCGGTGCTCCTCGATGTCGGGTGTGGTCTGCGAGATCCGCGCCGACGGCAGCTCCCGGAGGGGCCAGGTGGGCAACTCGTCGAGGAAGTGGACCGTCTGCGGCCGGATCAGTGCGGCGGGAGCGGTGAGGTCGAACGGCAGGGCGCCGACGATGATCGGCGTGCTGTGGCTCGCGAGAGCGGCGCGGGCGTCGGCGATGCGGGGGAACGCCGTGTGCACCCCGTCGCCGGTCACGGTGCCTGCCGGTCCGGCCAGCACAAAGGTGGGTTCGCGGGTCACGTGGACACGGCCGGGTCGGGATGGCCCGTCAACCCGAGAGCGCTGAGCTGGCGGACACCGTGTTCGAAACCGCACACCGCGATCGACACCGCAGGCATCGCGAAACGGATGCCCTCGTAGACGGGTTGTTCGGTCCAGCGGGTGATCACCGCGCGCGAGAAGTGGCCGTGTCCGACGAACACCACGTCGCGGTTCTGCATGCGGTCCAGTGCCATGGCGATGGCCGCATCGGCGCGCTGACACACCTGCGCCGTCGTCTCACCCCCTGGGCAGCCGTGGGTCCACACGAGCCAGTTCGGCACCGTCTTGCGGATCTCCGCGGTGGTGATGCCCTCGTAGTCGCCGTAGTCCCACTCGCTGATCAGCGGGTTGACCTCGTCGACGTGCAGGCCCGCCAGCTCCGCCGTGGTGCGGGCCCGCAGGCGGGGGCTGCTCACCACGTACGGGTCGGTCAGCCGCAGCTGGGCGATGGTTTCGGTGGCGGCCGTGGCCTGCGCGCGGCCGTGGTCGGTGAGCTCGAGTTCGGTGCGTCCGGTGTGCTTCCCGGACTTCGACCACTCGGTCTCGCCGTGGCGAAGCAGGATCAACCGGTGCTGCGAAGTGGCCACAGTGTCCGATTCTGCCGCACGGCGCGGTCCCGCCGAACAGCACGGTGGTGGGACGGCGTGCCAAGATGGGACCTGTGACGCGGGTACTTGCGGTCGCCAACCAAAAGGGTGGGGTCGCCAAGACGACAACGGTGGCGTCGCTGGGCGCTGCGATGGTCGAAATGGGCAAACGCGTGTTGCTCGTCGACCTCGATCCGCAGGGTTGCCTGACGTTCTCGCTGGGTCAGGATCCCGACAAGCTGGCCGTGTCGGTGCACGAGGTGCTGCTCGGGGACGTCGAACCCGATGTCTCCCTTGTCGACACCGCCGAGGGCATGGCGCTGCTGCCCGCCAACATCGACCTCGCCGGCGCGGAGGCCATGCTGCTGATGCGGGCCGGCCGGGAGTACGCGCTCAAGCGGGCGCTGGCGAAGCTGACCGACCGGTTCGACGTCGTGATCATCGACTGCCCGCCGTCACTGGGCGTGCTGACACTGAACGGGCTGACGGCGGCCGACGACGTCGTCGTCCCGCTGCAGTGCGAGACGCTGGCGCACCGCGGCGTCGGCCAGTTCCTGCGCACCATCAACGACGTCCAACAGATCACCAACGCGGACCTGACCCTGCTCGGAGCGCTCCCCACCTTGTACGACCCGCGGACCACGCACAGCCGCGACGTGCTGTTCGACGTCGCCGATCGGTACGGGCTGCCGGTGCTGGCGCCACCAATTCCGCGCACCGTGCGCTTCGCCGAGGCCAGCGCGTCGGGATCGTCGGTGCTGACCGGTCGCAAGAACAAGGGTGCGGTGGCCTACCGCGAGTTCGCCGAGGCGCTGCTCAAGCACTGGAAAAGCGGCAAGGCCCTGGCGACCTTCACCCCGGAGCTCTAGACCGGCAGGTCGAGTTCCCGCCGCGCCCGGCTGGCAGCGCCGAGCGCGACGGCGACGCTGCCCAGCGCGCTGCGTTCCAACCGGATCGGCCGACCGCTGACCGGTGGTTCCTCGACGAGGAATTTTCGGATCGCCGGCTCCAGCAGATGCCAGGCGTGCGTCACGCCGCCGCCGATGACCACGGTGGTGACGTCGATCAGTGCGGCGACCATCACGATGGCCTTGCCGATCGAGGCCCCCGCCGCGTCGAACACCGCCTTGGCATCGCGGTCCTGGTTGCCCGCGCGGTCGGCGATCTCGGCCGCCGACAGCGTGATCCCGGTGGAGTCGCGGTAGCGCGCGGAGATCGAGCGGCCCGAGGCGATGGTCTCGAGGTGGCCGTGCCCACCACACGTGCAGGGCAGGTCACCGAAACCCGGGGTGTGGCCGATCTCGCCCGCCGCGCCGTGCGGCCCCTCGAACAGCTCACCGGCCAACCACAGCGCGCCGCCCACCCCTGTTCCCAGCGTCATGCCGAGGGCCTGGGTTTCCCCGGCGACGGCGCCGGTGGCCACCTCGCCGCGCAGGAAAGCGTTCACGTCGTTGTCCAGGAACACCGGAACGGCCAGCCGCTGTCGTACGGCGTCGGCCACCGGGAACCCCGCCCAACCGGTGAACGAATCGCTGGCGAACAGCACGGTGCCGCTGCGGGCGTCGACCACACCCGCTGCGCCCACACCGACACCGAACAGGCGGGCCCCGGTGTCGCGCACGAGCGCCTCGACCAGGCCGACGCAGGTGTCGATCATCGCGGCGCCGCCGAGCGCCGCGGGCGTGGCCGCGTCGGCACGTGTGATGATGTCGAGTTGCGGGGTGCACAGCACCACCTTCGTCGAGGTGCCCCCGATGTCCACCCCTGCTATCGCGGGGAGGCCCGCGGTCACGGGCCCACCGCGGCTGCGGCCAGGCGCTGTTCGCGGCGTCGCCGCTGCGCCACGGGGTCGGGCACGGGGACCGCGGCCAACAACCCGCGGGTGTACTCGGTGGTCGGATGCGACAGGGTCTGTTCGGTGGGTCCCTGCTCGACGACCCGGCCGCCCCGCAGCACGGCGACACGGTCGGCGAACGGCTGCACCACCGCGAGGTCATGGGACACGAAAAGACACGCAAAACCCAAGTCCCGCTGCATCTCCGAGATCACGTCCAGCACGACCTGCTGCACGCTGACGTCGAGCGCGCTGGTCGGTTCGTCGGCGACGAGCAGCTTGGGGCCGAGGACCAGTGCCCGGGCGAGGCTGACCCGTTGCCGTTGGCCGCCGGACAGCTCGCGGGGCGCGCGGCCGGCCATGGCCGACGGCAACCGGACGGCTTCCAGCGCCTCGGCCACCCGGCGACGCCGTTCTGCGGCACCCATCGTCCTGGCGTGCACACGCAGCGGTTCAGCGACGCACTCGCCGACGCTCATCCGGGCGTCCAGCGATGCGATCGGATCCTGCAGTGCCACACCGATATCGCCCTGCAGCCGGCGCCGGGCACGCCGGCCGGTGCGGGCCAGGACGTGACCGAAGACCCGCACCTCTCCGGCCTTCGGAATGACCAGGCCGAGCAGGACGCGGGCCACCGTCGATTTTCCAGAACCGGATTCGCCGACCAATCCGAGGGTTTCACCCGGGCCGATCTGCAGGCTGACGTCGTCGAGTGCGCTCACGCCGTTGCGCCGGGAGCCGAAATGTACCGAGACACCGCGCATGTCGACGTAGGGCTCGGCCGGCGTACCGGTCTGCGACGGCGACGGCGGCGCCGGCGCCGGCGCCGTGACATCGTGCACGGTCAGGCGAGGCACGGCGGCCAGCAGGTGCTGCGTGTAGGCATGGCCGGGCCGCAGCAGGACGTCGTCGACGGTGCCGTGCTCGACGATCTCGCCGCCGTTCATGACCGCGACACGGTCGGCGAAGTCGGCGACGACACCCATGTTGTGCGTGACCAGCAGCACGCCCATGTCGTGCTCGTTCGCCAATCTCCTGAGTAGATCCAGGATTTCGGCCTGCACGGTGACATCCAGCGCGGTGGTGGGTTCGTCGGCGATCAGCAGCCGGGGGTGATTGGCGATGGCCATCGCGATCACCACTCGCTGACGTTGACCGCCCGAGAGCTGGAACGGAAAGCAGCGGGCGCGCTCCTCGGGTGCCGGCAACCCGACGTGGCCGAGCAGCTCGACCGCGCGGGCTGCGGCCTCGGCGGCACTGACGTCGTGGTGGTTGCGGATCACCTCGGCGATCTGGCGGCCGACCCGCATCAACGGATCGAGCGCGCTCGCGGGTTCCTGGAAGACCATGCCCGCGGCCGAGCCTCGCACTGCCCGCAGGTGCCGGTCGTCGGCACCGACGACCTCGTCGCCCTCCAGTTTCGCGCTGCCGCGCACGTCGGCGGTGGAGCCCAGCAGTCCGAGCGCGGCCAGTGCCACGGTGCTCTTCCCTGAGCCGGATTCGCCGACCAGGGCCAGGGTTTCCCCGGCCGCGACGTGCAACGACACGTCACGGACGGCGGCGACGACACCGCCCTCCGTGCGGAAGGACACCGCCAGGTTCTCGATCTGCAGGACGGGGCCGTCGGCCGGAGTCTCACGCACCGTCACCGTCACCGTCCCCGTACCGCGAAGGCGTCGCGCAGCCCGTCGCCGATGGCGTTGAACGCGCACACGACCAGGATGATCGCCAGGCCGGGCGGCACGATCAGCCACCACCGGCCGCTGTAGGCCGCGGCCAGGCCCTGGCTGAGCATCCCGCCCCAATCCGTCTCCGGTGGCTTCACGCCGAGGCCGAGATAGCTCACGTAGGCCACCAGCAGGATCGCGTCGGCGACCTGGAACGTCGCCGCGACGGCGATGGTCGCCACGCTGTTGGGCAGCACGTGACGGGTGACCGCCCGCAGGTGGCTGCCGCCGATGGCCCGCAGGGTGTAGATGTAGTCGCGGTTCTTGAGTGTCATGGTCTCGGCGCGGATCAATCGGGAGGGCACCAGCCAGGACACCAGACCGAGGATCACGATGAGGCCAGGGACGTGCGGGGTCGAGATCGCGGAGATGACGAGCAGGATGAACAGCGCCGGGATCGCGATGCCCGCATCGACGATGCGCATCATCGCGCTGTCCATCCAGCCGCCCAGATACCCCGCGGTGGCACCCCAGATCATCCCGACGATGGTGGCCAGTAGTCCGGCCGAGAGACCGACCACCAGCGACACCGATCCGCCGTACATCAAGCGGCCCAGCACATCGTGTCCCACGGCGTCGGTGCCGAGGGGATGGCCCGCGCCCGGCGGCAGATTGATGCCGGCCAGGTCGGTACTGGTCTGGTCGGTGTGATAGATCAGCGGACCGAGGAAACAGAACACGACGAACAGCAGCACCACGGCCAGCCCGGCCAGGGCGATCCGATTCCGCCGGAACCTGCGCCAGGCGAGAAAGGCTCCGCCCTCGGCGGCGGGCTCGAGGACTGCTGAGGGAAGCAGGGCGGTCATAGCGGACCTCAGATCCGGGTCTTCACACGGGGATCGATCACCATCTGCAGGACGTCGGCGATCAAGGTGCCGACCACCGTCGTGACGGAGATGACCAGGACGCAACCGAGCAGCACCGGGAAGTCGGAGGTCTGCGCGGCATTCCAGAACAGCAATCCCATTCCGGGGTAGTTGAACAACTGCTCGACCACGAGCGCACCGCCGAACAGCACGGGTGCGTAGTAACCCAGCATCGCGACGACGGGGGTGAGCGAGTTGCGCAGGACGTGGCGGGTGAGCACGGCCCGGGTCGAGGCACCACCGGCGCGGGCCGTCCGCACGTAGTCCTCGTCGAGATTCTCCAGCGCGGCCGATCGGGTGAACCGGCTGAACACCGCGATCATGGCGGCGGCGCCGGTGATCACCGGCAACACCAGACCGGCGGGATCACTGAACACCTCGGCCAGCGTCTCCCCGGAGGGGGCCTGCGAGGGAAACAGCGGTATCAGCTGGGTGAAGAGGGCGATCAGCACCAGGCCGAGGAAGAACACCGGTGTCGAATACAGCACCAGGCTCAGCGCGGTGAGCAGGTAGTCGGCCGGGCGGTTGCGCCGAGCGGCCTGCCACATGCCGGCCGGGATGGCGATCACCAGGGCAAGGAGAGCCGAGGTAACCGTCAGCACAAGCGTTTTCGGCAATCGCTGGGCGATCAACTGGGCCACGGGCGCGTTCTGTGTGTAGGACGTCCCGAGGTCGCCGCGCACCAACCGCCCCACCTCCAGCGCGTACTGCACCGGCAGCGAGCGGTCGAGACCCTGGGCGTGGTCGAACGCGGCGATCTGCTCCGGGGTGGCTGCGACGCCCAGCACGCCGCGAGCGGGTCCGCCGGGCAGCGCATGCAGCAGGCAGAACACCACGATCGTCACGATGACGATGACGGCGAGCGCCTGTAGCAGCCTGCGCGACAGGTAGAGGGCCGTTGTCATGCGCCGGTCATCGCGACCACGACCAGCGGGCGGGGTGGAAATTGGCCAACGGATCCTGTGGTGCCTTCAGACCGGTCTTGACCGCCGAGATCTGGTAGGCGGGCGACGGCAGCCACACGACCGGCAGGTCCTTGGCCAGCAGAGCGCTGTAGTCCTGGATCGCCTTGGTGTCGGTGGACTGGGTCGCGGCCACGATCAGCCGGTCGGCTTCCGGATTGCTGTAGCTGCCGAAATTCGAGCCGCCACCGGTCTGGAACAACGAGTCGCCGGTGGGGTAGGCGGGGAAGTACCAGCTTCCCGCGGTGCCGAAGTAGGACAGCTGCCACTGGCAGATCGGTTGGTCGGGCGTGCACGCCGGGGTCTGGGCCAGCACCGTGTTCACCGGAGCGGATTTGATGTCGAATCCGATGCCGGTGTCCTTCAGCGAGGACTGCAGTGCGCTCATCTCGTTGTCGGTGACCGACGAACCGGACTGGGACAGCACGGTCATCGCGAACCGGGTGCCGGGGGCCACGCCAGGACCGCACTGGTCGGCGGCGGCACCCGCCCTCCGGCAGACCATGACGCCGTCGGCGCCACGCTCCCAGCCGTGATCGGTCAGCAATTTCGTGGCCGCGGACGTGGCGAACGGGTAGGGGTCACCGGTCTGCACGGGTGACACGAAATCCGACGTGGTCGCCTGCGGAACGGGTCCGTAGCCCGCGGCCGCGGTGTCGTTGAAGATGGCCTTGACCAGACCGCGCTGGTCGATGGACTGCTGGACCGCCTGCCGGGCGTAGAGCTGCTTGAACACCGGGCCCATCGCCGGGTTGTTGAAGTTGTAGGGCAGGTAGGTGATCGCCCATCCGGTCCACGGCTCGATCCGGTAGCCGCGCCCCTCGAACGACTCCTTCTCATCCATCGAGGTCGGGTTGATGTAGCCGTAGTCGACCTGCCCGCCGCGCACGGCGTTCTCCTCGGCATCGGCCGAGGTGAACGGCAGCAGGTTGACGGTCGTGATCGCGGGCTTCTCCCCGCCGTCGTAGGCCGTGTTGGCCTTGAGCGTGACCTTGCCCGCCGTGGTGAACTCGGAGATCGTGTACGGGCCGCTCACCACCTTCCACAGGGGATTGGTGGCGTAGCCCGAGACATCGCCCGCCGCTTTGTTCAGGTACTGCCAGACCGCGACGGCACCCTCGGGGGTGGTGTCGTTGTCGCCGACCGCGCCGTCTGCGCTGGTCTTGTCCCAAACATGTTGGGGCAGTGGGGTGATCATGCTCAGCTCGTTGGCGAGCATCCAGTCGGTGTTGTACGGCTTGTCGAAGGTGATCGTCAGGTGCGTGTCGTCGACGACCTTCAGCGAGGTCCAGTTGTCGGGGGCCTGGCCGGCGTTGTAGTTGGCCCAGTCCTCTTTGTTCGCCTTGATCAGGTTGTAGAAGAACTGGACGTCGCGGGACGTGACCGGGCGGCCGTCGCTCCAGGTCCGCTTGGCCAGGGTGATGTCGACGGAGGTGCCCTGCGGGGCGAAGGCCACCTCGCTGGCGACGCTGGCGTCTTTGTGCCAGGCCACGGTGCCGGTGGCCCCGTCGTAGGCCACCAGCTTCTCCCACAGCGAGTCGGCGATCGAACCGTTGTTGGTGTTGAGCTTGCCCGCGGTGCCGATGGGCAGGATCCAGTTCGGGGTGAAGTTCGGCGGCAGCGCGTAGTTGACCGTGTCCTGCGAGGTCGACCCCGAATTGTTCGACGCACAGCCGGTCAGGAGCGCACCGACCGCGACGGCGACGGCGACGGCGCGTTTCAGGCGGCGCCGTGGAAGGCGGATTCCGGACATGGCTCTCCTCTGTCGACGTCAGGCACAGATGTCTGCGTTTCATCTAAGTGCAGGTCTGCTGAAAAAAGGCAACCCAGAAAGTAAAAAGTACGTAACCTCTGCTTTTGCCTGCATTTTCGCGCTCGAGCCGTAAGATTACGACGGTGGGAGCCACGCTGTCTGGAAATTACTTTGTGCAATCGTGAAATAAATCGGACCGGAATGACCGATGCCTGACAACTCCTCAGAACCCCTCCTGGTTCGGGTGCTCGACCTCGTCGCGAGTGGCCAGGCGACCAGCCGCACTGACCTGACGCGGCTGCTTGGCGCCGCGCCGAGCACGGTGTCGATCGCGGTGCAACAGCTGGTCGAGCAGGGTCTGCTGGCCGACGCCGGGGTCCAGTCCACCGCCCACGGGCGGCCCCGCAAGACGCTGCGCATCGGCGCCACCGGCGAATACGCGGTGGCCGCCGAATTGGGAAGTCGCCACGCCAGATTGGGCATCGTCCGGACCGGAGGTGCCCGCGAATCCGTCACCACCATCGCGTTCGATGTCGCAGCCGGGCCTGCCGCGGGTCTGGACGCTCTCGCGGATTCGATGCGACAGCTCATCGATGCGGCGCCGGGAAGCCTGCGCGCGGTCGGGCTCGCGCTCCCGGGGCCCGTCGACCTCGCACTGGGCGGCGTCGACACCCCCTCACGCATGCCCGGGTGGCACGGCTACCGGGTGCGAGACCATCTCTCGGCCCTATTCGGGGTGACCACCGTCGTCGGCAACGACGCCAACCTGATGGCGATCGGCGAGGACGCCGCGCACCGCATCGACCACCGGTACTCGATCACGGTCAAGGCGGGCACCGCGATCGGCGCGGGCATCATGATCGACGGGCACCTCTTCCGCGGCGCGACGGGAGCGGCAGGCGACATCAGTCACGTCCGCGTCGACGCCGGTGGTGACCGGCCCTGTGCGTGCGGCAACGTCGGATGTCTGGAGACGGTGGCCTCGGGCGCCGCATTGCAGCGGATCCTGACCGAGCGGGGGCGGCCGGTGGGTTCCACGGAGGACGTCGTCGCGCTGGTGCAGGACGGCGACCCGATCGCGAACCAGGCGGTGCGCCGGGCCGGCAGTTACCTCGGTGAGGTGCTCAGCGCCAACGTCAACTTCTTCAACCCCGACGTCGTGTACCTGGGCGGCCTGCTGTCGACGCTGGAGCCGTTCGTCGCCGCGGTGCGCAGTCAGCTCTACGAGAGCTGCCATCCGCTGATGACCCAGCAGCTGTCCATCGAGCGCACGATCCTGGGCGCCGACGCCGGACTGGTGGGGGCCGGGCTGCTGGGGTTGCAGCAAGCCCTCGCCGCGACCCTGGAATCCCTCGGTGGCCGCGGCCCCGCGAACAGAAAGCAGGCCCGTGCCTGAGCCCTCCATCGCCATCGCCGGCCTCGGCATCGAGTCGAGCACCTTCTCGCCCGCCCGCACCGATGCCGCGGCCTTCCATCCGGCCCGCGACGAGCAGATCCTGGCGCGCTACGCGGACTTCCTCGGAGAGGGCACGCCGCTGCGCGCCGCAGCGCACTGGCACCCCACGCTGGTGGGCAAGGCGCTGCCCGGCGGCATCGTCACCGCCGAGGCGTTCGCTACCCTCAGCGAGGAGATCATCGAGCGGCTGGCGGCACTGCCGCACCTCGACGGGCTCTGGTACGACATCCACGGCGCGATGACGGTCGAAGGCATTCACGACGCCGAAACTGTTCTGCTGCAACGCATCCGGGAGACCATCGGCTTTGACGTGCTGATCTCGACCACGATGGATCTGCACGGCAATGTCAGCAGGGAACTGGTGCACCTCACCGACCTGATCACCTGCTACCGGATGGCGCCGCACGAAGACCACCTCATCACCAAGGAGCGCGGCGTGCGCGGGCTCGTCGAGCGCCTGCAGGCGGGAACCGGCCGTCCGCTCAAGGCGTGGATACCGGTTCCGGTGCTGTTGCCGGGTGAGAAGACCTCCACCCGAATGGAACCCGCGAGGGGGCTCTACGAGCAGGTGGGTGACATCGCCTCGGAGGAGGGGATACTCGATGCGGCGGTGTGGGTCGGCTACGCCTGGGCCGACGAGCCGCGCAACCGGGCCGCCGTGGTGGTCACCGGCGACGACGAGAACGCGGTCACCGCCGGTGCCGAGCGTCTCGCCCGCACGTTCTGGGAAGCCAGGGACGGGTTCGAGTTCGTGGCCCCGGCTGGCGATTTCGACGACTGCGTCGCCACCGCGCTGGCGTCCACCGCGCGCCCGTTCTTCATCAGCGACAGCGGCGACAACCCGACCGCCGGCGGCGCAGGCGACGTGACATGGACACTGGACCGGATCATGAAAACGCCAGCACTGACCGATGATTCGCGGACAGTCATCTACGCATCCCTTCCGGCGCCCGAGGCGGTCGAGATTGCCGCGGCCGCCGGCGTCGGCGCCACCGTGACCGTCACCGGCGGAGCCGCCGTCGACAGCAGACATGCCGGCCCCGTCACCATCACCGGCGTCGTGCACAGCGTCCGGCACGGCGACCGGGACGCCGAGACCGAGGTCGTCCTACGGGCGGGCGGGCTGCACGTCATCCTCACCCGGCTGCGCAAGCCGTATCACCGGGAGGAGGACTTCACGCGCCTCGATCTCGACCCGCGCACGGCCGACATCGTGTTCGTGAAGATCGGTTATCTCGAACCCGAGCTCTATGACATGGCCGCGCAGTGGCGGTTGGCCCTGACGCCCGGCGGTGTCGACCAGGACCTTCTGCGACTGGGCCACAACAGGATTCGCCGCCCGATGTTCCCGTTCGACGGCTCCGACTTCGAACCCGACCTGCGCGCGCGGCTCATCCCGGCCGCGAACGCACCACTGACCGGACAGGACTGCTAGATGCCCGCGCTCGAGATCGCCGTCACCTCCGCAGCGGCAGCCGCGGCCGCCATCGCCCACGGCGCCGACCGCGTCGAGTTGTGCACGGCGCTGGAAGTCGGTGGCGTGACTCCGTCGCAGGCCACCGTCGATGCCACGCTCGCGGTGTGCGCGGACACCCATGTGCTGGTGCGATCCCGGCCGGGGGACTTCGTCTACGACGCCGACGAAATCGCCCAGATGGCAAGTGATGCCGCGGCCATCGCCGAGCAGGGCGCCGCGGGTGTGGTGATCGGGGCGCTGCGACCCGACGGACGGCTCGACCTCGATGCCATCACCCGGATGGGCGATGCGGCCCGTGCCGCGCGGCCCGATGTGGCGATCACGGTGCACCGCGCGATCGACGCCTGCATCTCCCACGTCGGTGGGGTCGAGGACCTTCTCGGTTCGGGCCTGCCGATCACCCGGATCCTGACCTCCGGCGGCGCGGCCGCGGCGGGTGAGGGCGTCGTGACCATCGCGGACATGGTCGGCGCGGCGGGCGGTCGCATCCAGATCATGGCAGGAGGCGGTGTCACGCTGGCAACCATCCCGGCGTTGGTGGCGGCTGGCGTCGACGCTGTGCACATGTCCGCCAAGCGATCTCGGCGCGACCATTTCACCATGGACCCCGAGCTGGTCGAGGCCGCTGGCGCACTCGTCGGGCGCTAACCGCCCGACAGCGCCACGAGTTCCCCGCCCCGCTGCTCCAGCACCGTCGACCCCGCCACGGCGGGCACCACCGGACCCGTCGCGGCCGGCCGTCGCAGCGGGATGTGCCGCTCGCCCTTGCCGGTGGCCGGGTCGAACACGTCGTATCCGGTGGTCACCGGGACCAGGAGCTTTCCGGCCATTATTGCCGCAGGCCCCACGGGTGCGTCGGCGCCGACGGCGTCCACGGTGTACCGGTATTGAAAGTTGCTGGAGGAGAACACCATCACCGCGTCCCCGGTCCACCAGGTGATGAGGTCACCGGCGCGCGACACGGTGGCCTGCGGCGACGGCGCCGAGGTGACCACGGTGCTGTCGATGGTCGCACCCGTCTCGTCGACGATGTCCAACCGCGGTTTGGGCGTGGGCACGTACAGAGCGGTCATGGTGTCCGAGACGGCGACCACGCGAGCGCCACTACCGTCGACGACCCCCTTCTGCGGCACGTACTTGAGTTCGGGGGTGTCCTCCTCGTCGGACGGGCGTAGCAGCGTCAGGCGCAGGTAGGGCTCGTTCGGGCAGGCCTCCAACAGCGAGACCGCCGAGGAACTGCCCGCCACCGAGGTGAAGCGGCACAGGGGAGAGGCCGGCTTGCCCGGGTTCAGCGGCGCGTCCAGCGCGCCGTAGCTGAGCATCCGCACCATGTCGGAGCGCCACATCTCCAGCCGGGTGTCCCCGGCGGACAGCACGGTGGTGCCGTCACCGGAGAGGGTGACCTTCTTGTCGGCGTAACTGGTGCGGCTCGGGCCGCGCATGCCGGTCTGCGCGTCGACCGTGCTGACCTGACCGCAACCCCGCACGTCGGGGTACACAGCCACCGCGTCGTTGTAGACCCAGGTGACCCCGCACAGCTGCAGGTCTCGCGCGTAGCTCCAGAGGGGGTCGCCGGTGCCGGGATCGCGGCCCTGCACGGTGCTGCCGTCGCCGGTGACCACCGCGCCAGCCACCACGAGGGGCGCGGTGGTGCGCGGACTGGGTGCGGTCCACACCTCGCGCAACGAGGTGGGGACGGACTCCGCCGGCTCGAGGGTGGGTACGGGGGTGGCGGCCGGCCTGCTGACCGTCGCGCGGGCGTCGCTGGTCCACCACACGACGGCGGCGACGAGGGCGACGACGACCGCGATCACCCCCGCCGCGACCACGTCTGCCCGGGTGCGGCGTTCCGGTGTGACCATGCGGCTCGGGCTAGTTGGCGCCCGCGGCCGCGGCCTTGCTCGGCCGGCGTCGACGACGACGGCGCGGCGCGCGGTCCGCGTCCGAGGACTCACCGGCGGGTGCGTCGTCGGGCGCGGCGGTCTGATCGCCCGCTTCCGGGTGGCCGCTGACGGGCTTGCCGCCCCGGGTCCGGCGCCGGCTACGGTCGCGCGCCGGTCGTTCCGTGCGCTCGCGGGGCTCGCGCTCGGCCTTGGGGGCGCTGCTGCGGGCCGGCTTGCCGATGGTGCCGCCGGCGTCGGTCGGGATGTGCAGCTCGTCGTACAGGTGGGGGGAGCTCGAGTAGGTCTCCGCCGGATCGGGCGTGCCCAGCCCCAGCGCCTTGTCGATCATCGTCCAGCGGGGCAGCTCGTCCCAGTCGACGAGGGTGACCGCGATACCGGTCTTGCCGGCGCGGCCGGTGCGGCCGATGCGGTGCACGTAGGACTGTTCGTCCTCGGGGATCTGGAAGTTGATCACGTGGGTGATGTCGTCGATGTCGATACCGCGAGCCGCCACGTCGGTGGCCACCAGGACGTCGACCTCTCCGGTGCGGAACGCCTTGAGCGCCTTCTCGCGCGCACCCTGACCGAGGTCTCCGTGGACGGCGCCGACCTTGAAGCCGCGTTCGGCGAGTTCGTCGGCCACCTTCTGGGCGGTGCGCTTGGTGCGGGTGAAGATCATCGTCGCGCCCCGGCCGTCGGCCTGCAGGATGCGGCTGACCATCTCCACCTTGTCCAGCGCGTGCGCGCGGTAGGCGAACTGTTCGGTGGTGTCGTGGGTGGCCGCCGAGTGCGGGGCCTCGGCACGGATGTGGGTCGGCCGGTTCATGAAGGTGCGGGCCAGCGTGATGATCGGGTCCGGCATGGTGGCGGAGAAGAGCATCGCCTGCCGCTGCGCGGGGATCTGCTTGAGGATGCGCTCGATGTCGGGCAGGAAGCCGAGGTCGAGCATCTCGTCGGCCTCGTCGAGGACCAGCGTGGACAGACCACCGAGGCGCAGGTGACCCTGCTGGGCGAGGTCGAGCAGTCGGCCCGGGGTTCCGACGACGACGTCGACGCCCTTCTGGAGGGCCTCGATCTGCGGTTCGTAGGGCCGGCCGCCGTAGATCGCGGTGACGGTCAGTTTGCGCGTGTCGTCGGCGCGCAGGTACTTCGCGGCGGCGACGAGGTCACCGTGGACCTGCAGGCACAGTTCGCGGGTGGGCACCACGATGAGCGCCCGGGGGATGCCAGTCAGCGGCCGTTCGGTGTCGGAAGTGATGCGGTGCAGCAGCGGGACACCGAAGGCGAAGGTCTTACCCATGCCGGTGCGGGCCTGACCGATCAGGTCGTCGCCGGCGAGGGCCAGCGGCAGGGTCAGTTCCTGGATCGCGAAGGCGTGCTCGATGCCGCTTTCGGCGAGTGCACGGACGATTTCGTCGCGTACTCCCAGCTCAGCGAACGTGGGTGTGGGATGCGGGGTTACTGGAGTCATGCGTTTAGACGAAGCCTTTCACTTGTCAATCCTCATACGTCCACGCGCGCACGAGGTGAGAAGTGAACTTCGCCAGGGCCCTGCTCTGAGGGGGCGGGCCGCTTTGCGTGCACGCACATTGCCACGGTGCCTGCGGCCAAGAATCCGAACCTGTGAGGCTCGATCGGTCGGCTTCCGCGCCGACACCATTGCCCATGGTAGCCGGTCACCTGCTGCGCAGTCACATTCACAGCCGCCGACTACAGTCGAACCCATGAATGCGACGCCCCCCGCGGCCTCCGCCTCTGCCCCGCAGGCGGCGTCGGACGCCCCGGCGCAACCGCGGGTGCCGGCGGATCATCCCGGTCTCGTCGAGTTGTTCGCTCTGCTCGCCTACGGCGAGGTGGCCGCCTTCTACCGGCTGACCGACGAGGCGCGGATGGCGCCCAATCTGCGCGGTCGGATCAACATGGCGAGCATGGCGGCCGCGGAGATGAACCACTACGAGGTGCTGCGCGAGGCGCTGATGCACCGCGGTGTCGACGTCGTGCCCGCGATGACCCGCTACGCCTCGGCGCTGGAGAACTACCACCGGCTCACGACACCGAGCACCTGGCTCGAGGCGCTGGTCAAGACCTATGTCGGGGACGCCCTGGCCGCCGACTTCTACCTGGAGATCGCGGGTTCGCTGCCCGATCCGGTGGCCGACATCATCCGCTCGGTCCTCTCGGAGACCGGCCATTCGCAGTTCGTGGTCGCCGAGGTGCGCGCCGCGGTGACCGCCAGCGATCGCCAGCGACACCGGCTCGCGCTGTGGTCGCGGCGCCTGCTCGGCGAGGCGATCACCCAGGCGCAGTACGTGATGGCCGATCACGACGAGCTGGTCGATCTGGTGATGGCGGGCGGCGGCCTGTCGCAGATGACCGACTTCTTCGACCGGTTGCAGCAGACCCACAACGCCCGGATGCAAGAACTCGGTCTGGCCTGACCGTCGTCAGCGGGTGCAGTTGGTGATCATCGAGTTGTTGTTCTGGGCCGCGATCACGTTTCCGTTGGCGTCGAGGATGGTGCAGTTGAGCTGACCGACGACGCTGGTCCCCGTCACCGAGCTGAGCGTGACACCGGGATCGAGGGTGATGGTCTTCGACCACGGCAGCGCGACGTTGACGTCGGTCTGCAGGGCGCCCTGGGCGTCGGTGTAGATCACGGTGATCAGATCGAGCAGTTGCCGGTTGCCGGTGATGCGGTAGGTGACGGTGCCCGGCGCGGCCGACGGCGGAGGCGGTGCGGCCTGCGGTGCCGGCAGCAGCGGCATCGGGACCTGCGCCGACGGGGTCGGCGCGGGGGAGATGGTGGTGACGGTCTCGGCGGGCAGCGAGGGCTGGACGGGTTGTGCGGCGGGGGAGCGTGGTGCCTGCGACGGTTCCGGTGCGGCGCTGGGCTCCGACGCGGCTTCCGACGACGCGATGGTCGCCGACACGGAACCGCTGTCGCTGCCGCCCAGGATCATGCTGGCGGTGATCACCGCGACGAACAGGATCGCCCCGGCCACCCCGGCGATCCACATCCAGCGCCGGTCGATCCTGGCCTCGTCGACGTAGGTCTCGTAGTCGAGCTCGTCGTCCTCGTACGGGGGATAGACGTCGGTGTCGGTGTCGGTGTGCAGGTCGGTGCCGCCGTACCCGTCAGGCCGGTCGTGGTCGCGGTCGTACCGCCCGGATCTGCGCGGGCTGCGGATACGTTCCGTCGGCGTCGAGGAGTACGGCGAGTGCGCGGTGTAAGGCCTGTTCATCTCAGCTGTCCCAGTCGTTTCTTCCGGTTGCCGGGCCGATGCTACTGAGACAGAAGTGACCATTGGGACTGACGCGCGTGCCGCCGGATCACGGTCGGGACTCGGTTCGGTCGCTGCGCCGTTTCTTCTGGCGGAGTTGCACTCGCGCGAGGGTCGTTCGCTGACCGCGTAGGTCCCGGCCCGGGCCCAGCCGGCCGGCGTCCACTAGCCTCCTGGAGGAGGAACACACACGACGGAAGGGTGCTCACTGTGGAGGTCAAGATCGGTGTCACCGATAGCCCGCGCGAGCTGATCATCAACAGCGCGCAGACGCCGGCTGAGGTGGAGAAGCTGGTCTCCGATGCGCTGGAGGCGGGTTCGGGCGTGCTCGCCCTCACCGACGAGAAGGGCAGGCGCTACCTCGTCCAGGCCGGGCGGATCGCCTACGTCGAGATCGGCGCAGCCGACGCCCGCCGGGTCGGTTTCGGTGTCGGGGCGGTCGGCGCGGAGGTCACCCGCTCGGCGGGCTGACTCCCGCCCGCCCTCAGGAGCGCGTCAGCGGGACGTGCGACAGCCCGCCCCAAATGAACGCGACGGTGCCTTCGACGGCGTCGTCCTTCTCGATCGGGCGCTCGTTGTTCAGCCAGTAGCGAGCCGAGTCGACGCTGATGCTGACCAGGCCGACGGCGATCATGCGGGCCCGGTGCGGTTCCAGTCCGGAATCGTGGCTGATGAGATCGAACACCGCGTCGGTGCACGCCTCGGTGGCGACCTTGACCTGTGCGGCCACCTGCGGTTCGGTGACGTAGTCGTTCTCGAAGATGAGCCGGTAGCCCTGGCTGTCGTGCTCGATGAAGTCGAAGAAGGCCTCGACGGCGGCCCGCACCCGCTGGCGGTTGTCGGTGGTGGTCCGCAGCGCCTGGCGCACGCCGGAGACCAGATTGTCGACGTGGCGTTGCAGCACGGCCAGGTACAACTCCACCTTCGAGGAGAAGTGCTGGTACAGGACGGGTTTGCTGACGCCTGCGCGATCGGCGATCTCGTCCATCCCGGCGGCGTGGTAGCCGCGGTCGACGAACACTTCGCTGGCTGCGATCAACAATTGGCCGCGGCGCTCGTCGCGGGGTAGCCGGTTGCCGCGCCGAGCTGCGCTGGCGCCGGGCAGCCCGGTGCTGCTGGCCGGCTGCCCGCCGCGCCGCTGCGCCGTTCTGGCGACTTCGCTCATCAGGACCTCGAGTTCTACTGCCGGCGCGGGCGCCGTCGTGATTTCGGTTCCGCTGACACTACTCCCGTTTGCGGGGTGCAGCCGTGAGGACATCACGGGTGCACGGCGGGGTGCAGCGCGCCGACGGCTCGCGGCGTCGATGCTGTGTCATCCTGTTTCGGTGACCTACGATCCCGGGCGTCGCGGGGATGGTCGCGTTCCCGTGCTTCGTGACGAGTGGCGCGAGCCGCTTCGGGCGCAGCGCGATCCGCTCGCCGAGGACTCGGGGCGGGCCCGCTCCAATCGCGACGAGCGCAAACAGTGGCGTAAGCAGACGTGGATCGGCCGATTCGTCTCGACCTACGGGTGGCGGGCCTATGCCCTGCCGCTGCTCGTCGCGCTCACCGCCGTCGTGATCTATCAGACGGTCACCGGGACCAGCGCGCCGCCGCCGGTCGCCAAGGAGGAGGGCCCCGTACAGGGGCCCCCGACGATCGGCGCGGCCAGCACCGCGATCGTCGGCGCGCCGCCGAAGGGGCTCACCCAGTTCGACGCGAACCTGCCCACGGGGATCCTGCCGGAGGGGGGTCCCTTCACCGAGGCGGGCACGCGCACCTGGCACGTCGTGCCCGGCACCACCCCGCAGGTCGGCCAGGGCACCAGCAAGGTGTTCACCTACACCGTCGAGGTGGAGGACGGGGTCGACACCACGTCGTTCGGCGGTGACGACGGGTTCGCCCGCATGGTCAGCGAAACCCTGGCCAATCCCAAGAGCTGGACCCACAATCCGCAGTTCGCGTTCACCCGCGTCGATGACACCTCGGGGGTGGCGCCCGACTTCCGCGTGTCGCTGACCTCGCCCATGACGGTCCGGGACGGCTGCGGTTACGACATCCAACTCGAGGCGTCCTGCTACAACCCCGCCTTCGAGGGTCAGCCGCGGGTGTTCATCAACGAGGCCCGCTGGGTGCGGGGCGCGGTGCCGTTCCAGGGTGACATCGGCTCGTACCGCCAGTACGTCATCAACCACGAGGTCGGCCACGCGATCGGCTACCCCAGGCACGAGCAGTGCGCGGTCAGCGGCGAGCTCGCGCCGATCATGATGCAGCAGACGTTCTCCACGAGTAACAACGACGCCGCCCGATTCGACCCGGGCACCGTCACCCCGGACGGGAAGACCTGCCGGTTCAACCCATGGCCCTACCCGATCGCCTGATCGCCCCGGGAAGCGACCGGGTCTCGTCGCTGTTGTTCTCCTTGACTGTTTTCTGACCTGCTTGAATGGGTGTCGAAGCCAACCAAGGAGAACCCGGTGTCCTCACCGCTGCCGCCGCTGGTCGAGCCAGCCGCTGAACTGACCCGCGACGAAGTCGCGCGCTACAGCCGCCACCTCATCATTCCCGACCTCGGCCTGGACGGGCAGAAGCGATTGAAGAACGCGCGCGTGCTGGTGATCGGGGCCGGTGGTCTCGGGTCGCCCACCCTGCTCTACCTCGCGGCCGCGGGCGTCGGCACGATCGGCATCGTCGAATTCGACGTCGTCGACGAGTCGAACCTGCAACGTCAGATCATTCACGGCCAGTCCGACATCGGCCGGTCCAAGGCGCAGAGCGCCAAGGATTCGATCTCCGAGGTCAACCCGCTCGTCGACGTCGTCCTGCACGAGGTCCGCCTCGAATCGGACAACGCCGTCGACATCTTCGCCCAGTACGACCTCATCCTGGACGGCACCGACAACTTCGCGACCCGCTACCTCGTCAACGACGCGGCGGTGCTCGCGGGCAAGCCGTACGTGTGGGGGTCGATCTACCGCTTCGAGGGCCAGGTGTCGGTGTTCTGGGAGGACGCCCCCGCCGACGAGGACGGTAAGGAGCGGGGCCTGAACTACCGCGACCTCTATCCCGAGCCGCCGCCCCCTGGCATGGTGCCCTCCTGTGCCGAGGGCGGCGTGCTGGGCATCCTGTGCGCCTCGATCGCGTCGGTGATGGGCACCGAGGCCATCAAGCTGATCACCGGCATCGGGGACCCGCTGCTGGGCCGCCTGATGGTCTACGACGCGCTGGACATGACGTACCGGACGATCAAGATCCGTAAGGATCCGGCCACGCCGAAGATCACCGAACTCATCGACTACGAGGCGTTCTGCGGGGTGGTGTCCGACGCGGCGGCAGAAGCTGCGGCGGAGTCGACGATCACGCCGCGGGAACTGCGCGACCTGCTGGACTCGGGGAAGCCGCTCGAGCTCATCGACGTCCGCGAGAAGGTCGAATGGGACATCAACCACATCCACGGCGCGGAGCTGATCCCCAAGGGCGCATTCGAGACCGGAGAAGCGCTGTCCCGGCTCAAGGGTGACCGCACCCCGGTCTTCTACTGCAAGACCGGCGTTCGCTCGGCCGAGGTGCTCGCGATCGTCAAGAACGCAGGCTTCTCCGACGCGCTGCACGTACAGGGCGGAATCGTGGCGTGGGGCAAGCAACTCGAACCCGACATGGTGATGTACTAACGCGGGGTTGGCCCCCGCGGCAATTACGCTGATGCGGTGACCGCCGAGCGACCACCCGAGCATGTCCTCACAGCCTTCGGGCTGTCCGGTGTGCGCCCGGTGCCGCTCGGGTCCAGCTGGGAGGGCGGCTGGCGGTGCGGTGAAGTCGTGATGTCGATGGTCGCCGACCACGCGCGCGCAGCCTGGTCGGCGAAGGTGCGCGAGACGCTGTTCGTCGACGGGGTCCGACTGGCCCGGCCGGTGCGCTCCACCGACGGCAGGTACGTGGTCGCCGGCTGGCGCGCCGACACCTACGTGGCAGGCACCCCAGAGCCGCGCCACGACGAGGTGGTCTCGGCCGCGGTCCGGCTGCACGAAGCGACGGCGAAACTGGAGCGGCCGCGGTTTCTGACCCAACCGCCGATCGCGCCGTGGGCCGACGTCGACGTGTTCATCGCCGCCGACCGGGCGGCGTGGGAAGAGCGTCCGCTGCACTCGCTGCCGCCCGGGGCACGTGTCGCACCCGGGACGGCCGACGGCCAGAAGTCCGTCGAACTGATCAACCAGCTCGCGACGCTGCGCAGACCCACCCGCGGCCCCAGTCAGCTCGTACACGGAGACCTGTACGGCACAGTGCTTTTCGCCGGTACCGCCGCCCCGGGCATCACCGACGTCACGCCGTACTGGCGGCCGCCGGCCTGGGCGGCGGGGGTGGTCGTCGTCGACGCCCTGTCGTGGGGCGAGGCGGACGACGGGCTGATCGAACGCTGGGAGATTCTTCCGGAGTGGCCGCAGATGTTGTTGCGCGCGTTGCTGTTCCGCCTCGCCGTGCACGCTCTGCATCCGCGCTCGACCGCCGCCGCGTTCCCCGGCTTGGCGCGCACCGCAGCCCTGGTGCGGCTCGCCCTGTGACGGTGACGTCGCCGAGATAGCACTCCCGGTCGTGGTTCGGCCTCCCGGCGCGGCCCTGGGTTCTCGCTCGGCGTGTCAGAACACGTGCCGATGTTGCCCCAGGTCGATCCGCCCGTCGTCGGCCAGGACACCTTCGGCCCGCAACCGGGCCAATTGGCGGGTGGCAAGGTGCGGCGCCGCGCGGCCGGTGGCCAGGATCACCCGGTGCCAGGGCAGGTCCGAGGAATCTGTGCGCATGATCCAGGCCACGATGCGGGGGCTCGAGAGCCCCGCCGCGACGGCGATGTCACCGTAGGTGGTCACCGCGCCCGCGGGTACCGAGGCGACCAGTGCGCGCACCGCCTCCACCTGCTCGTCGGTGATGGCCGGCACCGTCAGCCGAGCCGGTCGGCGATCACCGCGGCCGTCTCGGCGGGTTTGGCCAACGGCACCATGTGGTCGCAATCCCATTCCAGCACAGTCAGACTCGACCCCAGGCCGGCGTCGAGCGTGTGGATCAGCGCGTCGGTGGCATACGGCGGCTCGGTGAAGAGGGCCCGCACCAGGGTGGTCGGGGTGCCGTCGCGGGGCACGGGGACCGGGCGGGTCAACTCACTCCAGTAGGCGAGCATCGCGGGAACGCTGATGCGCCAGCCGACCCGGCCGTTCGGCAGGTCGACGAGGTGCTCGTCGAGTTCCCGGTCCAGTTCGGCCGGGTCGGCGGCGGCGACCTCACCCCAGGACCCACCGACCTTCTCGGCGCGCGCTTCGGCCCGGTCGGTGTAGTCGGGGGAGGCGTACATGTCGTCGGCCACCTCCCGCATCCACCGGCCGTCGAGGCCGACCGCCGGGTCGAGCAACACCAGACCGGCGATCAGATCGGGCCGCACCGCGGCCAGATTCAGCGCGACGGCGCCGCCGAAGGAGTGACCGACGACCACGACGGGGCCGCCCCCCTCGGCGTCGAGCAGGGCGCTCAGGGCGTCGACGTTGGCCTCGATCGTCCACGGCGCGTCCCACGAGGAGCGGCCATGACCCAGCAGGTCGGGCGCGAGCGCCGTCACGCCGGGCAGGTGCCGGTCGAACAGCGTCTCCCAACGCTTTCCGTGCCCGGTGAGGCCATGAACCGCCAGTACCTGCGCGGGGGCGGACGGGCCGAAACGGTAGGTGCACAGCGACTCGCTCACAGGAGTCGATGCTGCCAGCCGACCGGCGCCCGCACCAGCGCGGCCCACTTGTCGGACCCTCGTGATGTAGTGCGTCCATGTCTGCGCCGCACACCGAACTGACGCCCGAAGCGCTGGCCCGGCCGGGGATGCGCGGCACGGTGCGGCTGCTCGGCGGTCCCGGCACCGGCAAGAGCCACACGCTGGTCGAGGTCGCAGCGGCGCACCTCGCCGCGGGCCGCGAGCCCGAAACCGTTCTGCTGCTGACCGGTTCGTCGCGGCTGAGTGCGCAGGCCAGGGCGGCGGTCACCGCGACGGTGTTGGCGGCCGGGGAGCGGTCGGTCATCACCGAGCCGTTGGTGCGCACCGTGCACTCGTACGCGTTCGGGGTCCTGCGGCTGGCCGCATCGCGCGCGGGCACCCCGCCGCCGCGGCTGATCACCAGCGCCGAGCAGGACGGGATCATCCGCGAGCTGCTGGCCGGCGACATCGAGGACGGTGACGCATCGCCGGTGCGCTGGCCCGCGCGGCTCCACCCGGCGCTGGGCACGGCCGGTTTCGCCACCGAGCTGCGCGACCTGCTGGCCCGGTGCAGTGAGCGCGGCACCGATCCGGCTGCGCTGCAACGCATCGGTCGGCTCGCCGGCCGGCCGGAATGGCAGGCGGCCGGCCGCTTCGCGCAGGCCTACGAGCAGATCATGCTGCTGCGGTCGGCGGTGGGGATGGCCGCGCCGGGCGCCACGGTGCCCGCGCTGGGTGCCGCCGAACTGGTCGGCGCCGCGCTCGAGGCGTTCACGGCCGATGCGGAACTGCTCGCGGCCGAGCGGGCGCGGGTGGCGCTGCTGCTCGTCGACGACGCGCAGCACCTCGACCCGCAGGCGGCCCGGCTGGTTCGCGTCCTCGCTGCGGGTGCCGAGCTGACCGTGCTGGCCGGGGATCCCCACCAGACGGTGTTCGGGTACCGCGGCGCCGACCCGTCGCTGCTGCGGCAGGACCACCCCGCGATCACACTGACGCGATCGCACCGCTGCTCGGTGCCCGTCGCCCGGGCGGTCGGTGCGATCGCTGCTCGCCTGCCGGGTGCCCATGCCACCCGCGAGTTCGTCGGCACCGGCGCCGCGGGCTCGGTCACCGTACAGATCGCCGCATCGGCGCACACCGAGGCCACGCTCATCGCCGACACGCTGCGCAGGGCCCACCTGGTGGACGGGGTGCCGTGGGCGCAGATGGCCGTGATCGTGCGCTCGGTGCCGCGCACGGGTGCGCCCCTTGGTCGCGCGCTGAGCTCGGCGGGGGTACCGGTGGACCTGCCGCGCAGCAGCGCAGCTCTGGCGGCCGTCCCGGCCGTGCGGGCGCTGCTGACCGTGCTGGAGGCGACCGCGGACGGTCTGGACGGTGAGCGGGCGCTGGCGTTGGTGACCGGCCCGATCGGGCGGGTCGATCCGGTGTCGCTGCGACAGCTGCGGAGGGCACTGCGCCGGGGTGCCGCCGAACCCGACCTGACCTTCGGTGAGCTTCTCGCCGCGGCACTGGACCCGAAATCCACTGGTGGTCCGGCCGTTTCGGATGATCTCGCGCGGGCTCTGCGCCGGGTGCGCACCGTGCTGGCGGCCGCGCGCCGCAGTGCCGAGGAGGAGCAGGATCCGCGGCACACGTTGTGGCAGGCGTGGAATCGCTCTGGTCTGCAGCGACGGTGGTTGGCTGCCAGTGAGCGGGGCGGCCCGGCCGGTGTCCAGGCCGATCGTGACCTCGACGCGGTCACCGAGCTGTTCGACGTGGCCGATCAGTACGGCGAGTTGACCTCGGGCGCCTCGCTGCGAGGTCTGGTCGACCATGTGAGCTCCCTGACGCTGCCGGTACGCCGGCGCGATGACGGCTCCGGCGCGGACGCTGTCACCGTGGTGAGCCCGCACGCCGCGCTGGGGCGGGAGTGGGATCTCGTCGTGATCGCCGGTCTGCAGGAAGGGTTGTGGCCCAACGTGTCACCGCGTGGCGGGGTGCTGGCGACCCAGCAGCTCGTCGACGTCCTCGACGGCGTTGCCGAGCCCGGTGAGCGCGCGTTGCCCGGGCGCGCGCCGCTGCTGGCCGAGGAGCGGCGTCTGCTGGTGGCGGCGATGGGCCGGGCGCGGCACCAGCTGCTGGTCACCGCTGTCGACAGCGAGAGCGGGGACGCCGCGATGCTGCCCTCGCCGTTCTGCCACGAGATCGCCGCGGTGGCGACCGGATCGGCACCCGGTGGTGACGAACCGATCCGCGCCCCGCGGGTGCTGGCGCCCGCGGCTGTCGTCGGCCGGCTGCGGTCGGTGGTGTGTGCACCGCCGCACGAAGTCACCGACGCAGAAAGAGACTGCGCTGCAGTGCAATTGGCGCGACTGATGGAGGCGGGTGTGCCCGGTGCCGATCCGGCGTCCTGGTACGGCATGCGCGAGGTCTCCAGCGTCGCGCCGCTGTGGGACGGCGGTGGTCAGGCCGTGACGTTGTCCCCGTCGACGGTCCAGATGCTGGCGGACTGCCCGTTGCGCTGGCTGCTGGAACGCCACGGTGGCGCCACCTCACGCGACGTCCGCTCGGCGCTCGGCTCCCTGGTGCACGCCCTGGTCGCCGAATCCGGGAAGGCCGAATCCGGGAAGACGGAATCCGGGAAGACGGAGGGCCACCTGTACGACGAACTGGCCAGGGTGTGGGAGGCGCTGCCGTTCGACGCGCGATGGCATGCCGACAACGAGCTAACCCGACACCGGGAGATGCTGGAGACGTTCCTGCGGTGGCGCTCGGACAGCCGGCAGCAGCTGACCGAGATCGGCACCGAGATCGCCGTCGACGGGGAGGTGGTCGCCTCGGACGGTGACCTCCCGGCGGTCCAGGTGCGCGGCCGCCTCGACCGGCTCGAACGCGACAGCGAGGGCAGGCTGGTGGTGGTCGACATCAAGACCAGCAAGAGCCCTGTCACCAAAGACGATGCGCAGAGCCATGCCCAGCTGGCCATGTATCAACTGGCCGTGGCCGCGGGGTTGCTTCCAGACGGTGAGGAGCCCGGCGGTGGTCGGTTGGTCTATCTCGGGAAGACCAGCGGCGGTGCGGCCACCGAGCGGGAGCAGGACCCGCTGACCCGCGATGGCGGCGACCAGTGGCGTGGCCAGGTGCGCCGAGCCGCCGACGCGACCCGCGGGCCCGACTTCCTCGCCCGCGTCAACGACGGCTGCGCGCACTGCCCGGTCGCCGCGCAGTGCCCGGCTCAACAGACAGGAGAGCAACGATGACCGCCGCCGCGCGCTACAGCCCGGCCGAGGTGGCCGGTGCCCTGGGGCTTTTCGCACCGACTGACGAACAAGCGGCGGTCATCGCCGCACCGCCCGGGCCGCTCGTCGTCATCGCCGGGGCGGGCGCCGGGAAGACCGAGACGATGGCAGCCCGGGTGGTGTGGTTGGTCGCCAACGGTTTCGCCGGCCCGGGTGAGGTGCTGGGGTTGACGTTCACGCGCAAGGCGGCCGGGCAGTTGTTGCGCCGCGTCCGCGCGCGGCTGGCCCGACTCGCCGGGACCGGTCTGCTCCCATCCGGTGCGGACTCGCCGGCCGACGAACCGGTGACGGTCGGCACCTATCACGCCTTCGCCGGGAACCTGCTGCGCGAACACGGCCTGCTGCTGCCGGTGGAGCCCGATGTGCGACTCCTCGGCGAAACGGAGTTGTGGCAGTTGGCTTTCCGCGTGGTGTGTGAGCATCCGGGTCCGCTCGACACGGAGAAGTCGCCTGCGGCGATCACCGCGATGGTGCTGCGGCTGTCCGGCCAGCTGGCCGAGCACCTCGTCGACACCGACCAGTTGCGCGATACCCACGTCGAACTGGAACGCCTCGTCCACACGCTGCCCGCGGGGCCGTATCAGCGCGACCGCGGCCCCAGCCAGTGGCTGTTGCGGATGCTCGCCACCCAGACCGAACGGACCGCGCTGGTGCCGCTGATCGATGCCCTGCACCGGCGGATGCGTGAGGAGCGCGTCGTCGACTTCGGGATGCAGATGGCGGCCGGGGCACGGTTGGCCGCACAGTGCCCGCAGGTCGGGGAGCAGCTGCGCCGGCAGTACCGGGTGGTGCTGCTCGACGAGTACCAGGACACCGGCCACGCGCAACGGGTGCTGCTGACATCGTTGTTCGGCAACGGCGTCGACGACGGCCTGGCTCTGACCGCCGTCGGCGACCCGATCCAATCGATCTACGGATGGCGCGGTGCGTCGGCGACCAACCTGCCCCGGTTCGCGACCGACTTCCCGTTGTCGGACGGGACGCCCGCGCCCACCCTGGAGTTGCGGACCAGCTGGCGGAACCCGCCGGAGGTCCTGCAGCTGGCCAACGAGGTGTCAATGGATGCGCGGCACCGGTCGGTGTCGGTGCGGCCGCTGCTGCCCCGCCCGGGTGCGGAGCCGGGACAGGTGCGCTGCGCGTTGCTCTCGGATGTCGAGACCGAACGGGAGTGGGTCGCCGAGCAGGTGGCCGACCGGTACCGTGCCGGGCTGGCCGAGGACGGGGTCGCGCCGACGGCGGCGGTGCTGGTGCGCCGCAACGCCGATGCCGCACCGATCGCGCAGGCGCTGACCCGGCGCGGCATTCCCGTGGAGGTCGTCGGCCTGGCGGGGCTGCTCGCCGTGCCCGAGGTGGCCGACGTGGTGGCGATGCTGAGGCTCACCGCCGATCCGACCGCAGGCGCGGCCGCGGTGCGGGTGCTCACCGGTGCACGGTGGCGGTTGGGTGCGGCCGACCTCACCGCCCTGTGGCGTCGCGCGGTGGCGCTCGGTGACGCGCGGTCCGTTGAACGCGGTGTCGACCAGATCGTGGCCGAACTCGGGCCCGACGCCGACACGGTCTGCCTGGCCGACGCCATCTGCGATCCCGGTGCCGCAGCCGCGTATTCGGAGTCCGGGCACGCCCGCATCGCGGCGCTGGGCCGCGAGCTCACCGCGTTGCGCGCGCACCTCGACGGCGCCTTGCCCGACGTGGTCGCCGAGGTGCGTCGGGTGCTGGGGGTGGACGCCGAGGTCCGTGCGGCGCGGCCGGTGGCCGCGGGCTGGTCGGGAACCGAGCATCTCGATGCCTTCGGTGATGTGGTCGCTGATTTCGCGTCCCGCTCGCATTCCACGGTGGCGGGCCTGCTTGCCTATCTCGACACCGCCGAGCAGGTCGAAAACGGCTTGGCGCCTGGGGAACTCACCGTCTCCCAGGATCGGGTGCAGATACTGACCGTGCACGCGGCCAAGGGGCTGGAATGGCAGATCGTCGCGGTGCCTCACCTCGTCACCCGCGTCTTCCCGTCGACAGCCTCACCGCGGACGTGGCTGACCGATGCTGCTGACCTGCCGCCGCTGTTGCGTGGTGATTGCGCCACGGTGTCCGAACATGGCGTGCCGGTACTGGACACATCGCGGGTCAACGATCGTAAGTCGTTGTCGGACAGGATCTCCGCTCACAAGTCCAGCCTCGAACAGCGGCGCGCAGACGAAGAGCGCCGCCTGCTGTACGTCGCGCTGACCCGCGCCGAACGCACGCTGTTGGTGTCAGGCCACCATTGGGGCGCCACCGCATCGAAACCGGCCGGACCGTCGACGTTCCTGACCGAGCTGCGCGAGGCCATCGAGTCCGCTGCGGCCGCCGGGGCGCCCTGCGGCACGGTCGAGGTGTGGGCTCCCGACCCCGCTGACGGGGACCCGAACCCGCTGCGTGACCGGGTCATCGAAGCCAGCTGGCCGGTCGACCCGCTGGCGGATCGCCGCGGTCACGCCGAGCGGGGTGCCGCACTGGTGCGGGCTGCGGCGGGCAGTGTTGCAGAAAGCGGTGCAGAAAGCGGTGCAGAAAGCGGTGCAGAAAGCGGTGCGGAAAGCGGTGTCGCAGAGGATGTCGCCGTCGAGGACGTGCACGGGTGGGCCGCTGACGTGGACGCACTGCTGGCCGAACGAGCCCGCATCACCCAGCCGAAAGCACCCGCGCCGCTGCCGATGCACCTGTCGGTCAGCGCGATGGTCGATCTGGGGCGTGACGCGGCCGCCGCGGCCGCCCGCCTGCACCGACGGCTACCGCGCCGGCCCGATCCGCAGGCCATGCGCGGCACCGCTTTTCACGAGTGGGTCCAGCGGTACTTCCAGGCGGAGAAGCTGTTCGACGTCGACGATCTGCCCGGTGCGGTGGACGCCGGGCGGCAGGACCACGGCGAGCTGGAGGAGTTGCAGGCCGCGTTCGCGCTGTCGACGTGGGCGGCCCGCAGCCCGCTGGACGTCGAGGTTCCCTTCGACATGGTCATCGGGGGCAGGATCGTGCGCGGGCGCATCGACGCTGTCTTCGCCGAAGGTGACGGCACCGTGACGGTGGTCGACTGGAAGACCGGCGATCCGCCCGCGGATCCGGAAGAGTTGCAGCACAACGCTGTTCAGCTGGCGCTATACCGGCTCGCCTGGGCGCGGCTGCACGGGTGCGCGCTGTCGTCGGTGCGGGCGGCGTTCCACTACGTCCGATCGGGCCGCACGATCGTTCCCCGCGCGTTGCCGGGGCCCGATGAACTGGCCGCTCTCCTGGCCGAACCGGGCGACGATGCCGCGTGAACTCAACTCTCGCGGTAGACCTTCAGTGCCTGGGTGATCATCGGCACCTGCAGGGGCAGTCGGGCGATCGCGATGAGGCGCATCACCAGTGACTTGGACGGATCGTTGAACCACATCCGGACCATGTTGACGTTGCCGGGGAACACCCCGACGAACAACGCGATGGCGGCGAGGGCGCCCAGCCGACGGGTCGCGGGCACCACCAGCAGGCTGCCGACGCCGACCTCGGCCACGCCGGAGGCCAGCGTGTAGAAGCGCCGGCTCCCCGGCAGTTCCTCGGGGACGATCGTGTCGAACGGCTTGGGAGCCGCGAAGTGCAGGATGCCCATGCCGATCAGCCAGACACCCATCTTGGTTCCCCGCGGGGACGACGCGAAGCGCTGCAGTGCCGGCCGGGAAGAGGTCATGATTACATTGTGCTGGTGCGACAGCCTGACCCCATGACCGGCCCCCGTGGCTGAGGGCGTGTTGCGTCGGCGGCTGCGCCGGTTCGACCAATCGTTGGCCGAACTCCCGGTGCACGCGCTGACCGACCGGGTGCAGATCCCCACCACCCTGGTCAGTCCGGCCCGCCGCATCACGGTGCGTGTCGTCTACGCGCTGACAGCCCTGTTCGCTGCGGTGTTGATCGTCTACCTGGACCGCAACGGTTACCGCGACGTCGAGGCCGCCCCCAACCCGGCCGACCCGCTGTCGTTCCTCGACTGCGTCTACTACGCGACGGTGTCGCTGTCGACGACCGGCTACGGCGACATCACCCCGGTGACCCCGTCGGCGCGGCTCATCAACGTCCTGGTGATCACCCCGCTACGCGTGGCATTCCTGATCGTGCTCATCGGCACGACGGTGGAAACCCTCACCACACAATCGCGCCAGGTCTACCAAATCCAGCGCTGGAGGAGCAGAGTGCGCAACCACATCATCATCGTCGGCTACGGCACCAAGGGCCGGACCGCAGCCGCGGCGATGGTCGGCGACGATGTCGCACCCGCCGACATCGTCGTCGTGGACGAAGATGTCGCGGCCCTCGAGCGGGCCAAGAGCGCCGGACTGGTCACCGTCCGCGGCAGCGCCACCGACTCCGAGGTGCTGCGCCTGGCCAGCGCCCAGCACGCCAAATCGATCATCGTCGCCACCAACCGCGACGACACCGCCGTGCTCGTCACGCTGACCGCGCGCGAGTTGGCGCCCAACGCCAAGATCATCGCCGCGGTCCGCGAAGCGGAGAACCAGCATCTGCTCAAGCAGTCGGGTGCCGACTCCACCGTCGTCACCTCCGAGACCGCAGGCCGGCTGCTGGGCATCGCGGTGCAGACGCCCAGCGTCGTCGAGGTGATGGAGGACCTGCTGACCCCGGACGCCGGGTTCGCGATCGCCGAGCGCGAGGTCACGCCCAAGGAGGCAGGCGGCTCACCGCGCCACCAGGCCGACATCGTGCTCGGTGTGGTGCGCCACAACAAGCTGATCCGCGTCGACGACCCCGAGGTGGATGCGCTCGAACTCGGCGACCGGCTGCTCTACATCCGTTCTGCGGACGCCGAACGATGAGCGCCGCGTTCCGGCTGCGCCACATCCCGCTGCTGGCCCGGGTCGGCGCCGACCGCGCCGACACGCTGCGCACCGACGTCGACGCCGCGATCGCCGGCTGGCCCGACGCGCTGCTGCTGCGAGTGGACCGCCGCAACCAGGTGCTCGTCTCCGAGGGTCGTGCCGTGCTGCACCCGGCCACCGACGCCGGCGATGCGCCGCCGGAGCACGCCGTGTTCCTCGGCCGCCTCGCCGACGACAGGCAGGTCTGGGCGGTGCGCTCGGACCTGCAGCCGACACCGGGATCCGACGCCCCGACCGAGGTGCTGGACCTGCGGCGCACCGGCGACGTGTTCGACGACGTCAGCGCCCAACTCGTCGCCACCGCCACCGCGCTGCTGAACTGGCACGACAACGCCGGCTTCAGCCCGGTCGACGGCGCCCCGACGGTGCCGGTGAAAGCGGGGTGGGCGCGCATCAACCCGGCTACCGGGCACGAGGAGTTCCCGCGGATCGACCCGGCGGTGATCTGCCTGGTCCACGACGGTCACGACCGCGCGGTGCTCGCCAGGCAGACGGCGTGGCCGCCGCGGCTGTTCTCGATCCTGGCCGGCTTCGTGGAGGCCGGTGAGTCCTTCGAGGCCTGCGTGGTCAGGGAGATCGCCGAGGAGGTCGGGTTGGCGGTCACCGACGTGCAGTACCTCGGCTCGCAGCCGTGGCCGTTCCCGCGATCGCTGATGATCGGCTTCCACGCCATCGGTGACCCCGAGCAGGAATTCGCCTTCAACGACGGGGAGATCGCGGAGGCGGCGTGGTTCACCCGCGCCGAGATCCGCCAGGCCCTCGATCAGGGCGACTGGAGCTCGGGCAGCGAGTCGCGGCTGCTTCTCCCGGGATCGATCTCGATCGCCCGGGAGATCATCGAGTCGTGGGCGGCGCTGGACTGACCGGGACCGCCTGAGCGGACCGAGGCTCAGCTCGCGAGTTTGGCCTTGACCTGAGCCCCGCTGGGGTTGGTCAGCGTCGAGCCGTCGGGGAACTTGATCGTGGGCACCACGTGATTGCCGCCGTTGACCGATCCGACGAAGGCCGCCGCGGCGGGGTCCTCTTCGATGTTGACCTCGGTGTAGGCGATGCCCTCGTTCTTCAGCATCTTCTTCAGGCGCACGCAGTACCCGCACCACGAAGTCGTGTACATGGTCACTGCAGCAGTGTCGTGAGCGCTCATAAGGAGTTCAACGTAGCGGACCCGACGAACATGCCCTGAGCCCAACCCGCGATTGTCAGACCGCGCTGACATGATGGTCGCCATGTCCCCGACGGCTTCGCGTGACCGGCTGCTGGGTGACCTGGACGACGAGCAGCGGGAAGCGGTGCTGGCGCCGCGCGGGCCGGTCTGCGTCCTCGCCGGGGCGGGCACCGGCAAGACCCGCACCATCACCCGGCGCATCGCGCACCTGGTGACCTCCGGTCACGTCTCTCCCGGGCAGGTGCTGGCCGTCACGTTCACCCAGCGTGCGGCGGGGGAGATGCGGGCGCGGCTGCGCTCGCTCGACGACGGGACCGGTACCGGATCCGTGCAGGCGCAGACGTTCCACGCCGCCGCGCGCCGTCAGCTCGCCTACTTCTGGCCGCGTGTGGTGGGCACCACCGACTGGCAGCTGCTGGACTCCAAGTTCGCCGTCGTCGCGCAGGCCGCCAATCGCAGCGGCCTGCCGACCGGTACGGACAACGTGCGCGACCTCGCCGGCGAGATCGAATGGGCGAAGGCGTCGCTGATCAGTCCCGAGGACTACCCGGCGACGGTGGCCGAATCCGGACGCGACATTCCTTTCGACGCGGCCAAGGTCGCCGCCGTCTACGCCGGTTACGAGGCGCTCAAGTCGCGCGGGGCCGATCTGATGCTGCTCGACTTCGACGATCTGCTGCTGCACACCGCGGCGGCGATCGAGAACGACGCCGCGGTCGCGCAAGAGTTCCGCGACCGGTACCGCTGCTTCGTCGTCGACGAATACCAGGACGTCACCCCACTGCAGCAGCGGGTGCTCGACGCGTGGCTGGGCGCCCGCGACGATCTGACCGTCGTCGGGGACGCCAACCAGACGATCTACTCGTTCACCGGCGCCTCGCCGCGCTACCTCCTCGACTTCTCCCGCCGCTTTCCCGACGCGGCGGTGGTCCGGCTCGAACGCGACTACCGCTCGACCCCGCAGGTGGTGTCGCTGGCCAACCGTGTCATCGCCGCCGCCCGCGGCCGGATGGCGGGTAGCAGGCTGCACCTGGTCGGGCAGCGCCCGCCGGGTCCCAACCCGGTGTTCAGCGAGAACGCGGACGAGGTGGCCGAAGCCGCCGCGGTGGCGCGCAGCATCACCAAGCTCGTCGAGTCCGGCACCGCCCCTGCCGAAATCGCCGTGCTGTACCGCATCAACGCGCAGTCGGAGGTCTACGAAGAGGCGCTGACCGAGGCAGGCATCCCCTTCCAGGTCCGCGGCGGGGAGGGGTTCTTCAGCCGCCAGGAAGTCCGCCAGGCGCTGCTGGCGCTGCAACGAGCCGCCGACCGCGATGAGCCCGGACCGCTGCCGGAGCTGGTGCGGGCCACCCTCGAGCCACTGGGGCTCACCGCCGAACCACCCGCCGGAACCAGGGCGCGAGACCGCTGGGAAGCCCTGGCGGCCCTCGCCGAACTCGTCGACGACGAGGTCGCCCAGCGTCCCCACCTCGAACTGCGTGGACTGCTGACCGAACTGCGCCAGCGGGCCGATTCGCGCCACCCGCCCGTCGTGCAGGGTGTCACGCTGGCGTCGCTGCACGCGGCGAAGGGTCTCGAGTGGGACGCGGTGTTCCTGGTCGGTCTCGCCGACGGCACGTTGCCCATCTCCCACGCGCTCACCCACGGCCCCGACAGTGAGCCCGTCGAGGAGGAACGTCGGCTCTTCTATGTCGGAATCACCAGGGCGCGTGTGCATTTGACGTTGAGTTGGGCGTTGGCGCGCAATCCCGGCGGACGTCAGGGCCGGCGGCCGTCACGCTTCCTCAACGGCATCGCCCCGCAGTCGCAGCGTGACGACGGTCCCAGTCGGTCGCGCAAGCCCCGCGGCCCGGCGCCGCGGTGCCGGGTCTGCAATACGGCGTTGACCGCCCCAGCGGCGATCATGCTGCGGCGCTGCGAGACCTGCCCGTCCGACATCGACGAGGACCTGCTCGCCGAGCTCAAGGAGTGGCGCCTGCGCATCTCCAAGGAGATGAGTGTGCCCGCCTATGTGGTGTTCACCGACAACACGTTGATCGCGATCGCGGAGGCCCTGCCCGGGGACGACGCCGCACTGGTCGCCATCCCCGGGATCGGCGCGCGCAAGCTCGAGCAGTATGGGACCGACGTCCTCGCCTTGGTCAAGGACCGCCAGAAGTCATAAAGATCGCGCCAAAACCGCTGGTCAAAAATATGTTGAGGGTGTGGGCTGGTAGCGTCTAACCTCGAAGCAACACACGAGTGCTCACGTGCGAAGGGAGGGTGTCGACACCATGATCAGCAATCAATCGCTGTATGCCGTAGCGGCAGCGCCCGGTTCGCGCGCACTCTTCGAGATGTACACCGTCTTCGAGATGCACCCGGCCTTCACCACCGCCATTCCCGCCGCTGCCGCCGCGCGTAAGCGCCGCGCGGCCTTCGGCACGGTTGTCGCGTCCGTGAGGGGCTTCCACTAGGCAGAGCCCCACCCGCCCTCTCAGGCCACGGACCCGCAACCAACGGATCCGTGGCCTTCGTCTTTCCCAGACCTGGTTCCCGATCCCCGACAGAGCGTCCACAGACAAGACAAGAAACGACGACCAGGAAGCAGAGGACCGGACATGTCGACCGTGACATGTGAGAGATCGAAGCTGGCGGTGCCCTGTCACGTAGAGGATCCCGATCTGTGGTTCGCCGAGGATCCGCGTGATCTCGAACGCGCCAAGGAGCTGTGCGGTGATTGCCCGTTCCGGCGGGAGTGCCTCTCGGCCGCCCTCGAACGGCAGGAGCCGTGGGGCGTGTGGGGCGGAGAGATCTTCGAGCGGGGCACGGTCATCGCGCGCAAGCGGCCGCGGGGCCGTCCGCGCAAAGACGCAAAACCTGTGGCCGCCTGAGGTTTTCGGGTCGACCCCGGCGCTAGACGGCGTCGGGGTCGGCGAACCCGGGCACCGTCCGCTCGGCGATGCTGCGGGTTGGCACGTGCGCGTCGAGTTGGCAGGAGATCGCCACGATGGAGGCGATGACGCGCATCGGGATCGCCAGCTTCGGTGGGATGTCCATCTGGCGCGCGGCCTTGATCTGACCGGCCGCCTTGTCCAGTTCCAGCGCGGTCATCCGCTGCAGCCACTTACGGGTGTAGTGGAACACCGGGACCTGCAGCGGCTCGACGTACTGCTTGAGCATGTCGTCGATCTCGTGGATGGAGACCTGGCGGCCCTTCTGGATGAACCCGGCCTTCTCCATGGTGGGCAGCAGCTTCTCGTAGTTCTTGTCCAGCGCGTAGCGCATGATCTGACCGAGTTCGACGGGCCAGCCGCCGGGCATCGGTGCCACGGCGCCGAAATCGATGACGCCCATCTTGTCCTCGGGCAGCAGCATGAAGTTGCCGGGGTGGGCGTCGCCGTGCACCATCTCCAGCCGCGTCGGTGCGTCGTTGCAGAATTCGAACAGCCGGGTGGCCATCAGGTCGCGCTGTTCCTGGCTGCCCTCACGGATGATGTGCGAGAGCGGAATTCCTTCGATCCACTCCTGGATCACGACCTTCGGGGCGCTCGCGACCACGTTGGGGACCACGAAGTGGGGGTCGCCCGCATAGGCCTTCGCGAAGGCGCGCTGATTGTCGGCTTCGAGCCGGTAGTCCAATTCCATCTCGGTGCGCTCGATAAGCTCGTCGACCACCCCCTGGACGTCGGCACCGGGGGAGAGCTGCTTGAGCACACTGACCATCCGCTGCATGGTCTTCAGATCGGCGCGCAGCGCTTCGTCGGCGCCCGGGTACTGGATCTTCACGGCGACGTCGCGGCCGTCGCTCCACACCGCTTTGTGCACCTGGCCGATGCTGGCCGACGCCACCGAGGTGTCGTCGAACGACTGGAACCGGTCGCGCCACTTGGTGCCCAGCTGCTGGTCGAGCACGCGGTGCACCTTCGCCGCCGGCAGCGGCGGCGCCTCGCGCTGCAACTTGGTCAGCGCCTCGCGGTAGGGCTTGCCGTACTGCTCCGGAATGGCGGCTTCCATCACCGACAGCGCCTGGCCGACTTTCATCGCGCCGCCCTTGAGTTCGCCGAGGACGGTGAACAACTGCTGGGCGGCCTTGTCCATCAGCTCGGCGTTGACCTCGTCCCTGGACTTGCCGGTCAGACGTTTGCCGAGGCCAAGCGCCGCCCGCCCCGCCATCCCCACGGGCAGCGACGCAAGCTTCGCGTTGCGTGCGGCGCGGCCCCGCTTGATGTCAGTCACCAGTCCATCATCCACGACTGGGCTGAACTTCCCCACCAACGAGTTGGCCCATACCTGAGTCAGCAGGCGCACTGCGGATGCGCCGACCATCGCCGGGCGCTCAGCGACCCCGCTGCGACGTCGAATTCCAGTGTGGTGTCGACCGTGGCGGGCGGTGAGGCGGGCAAATCGTCATCACCACCGACGGCGCGCAGCACGTGGTTGATCTCACGCAGCGCCAGTCCCGCGGTGGCCAGGACGGTGGCCCGGTCCGCGGTGCCGACCGTGCGGCACAGCTGGGTGGCGACGGCAGCCCACGCCGGATCCTTGTCACTGCGGTGCAGGTCCGCGCACCGCAGGCAACTGGTGACCCCGGGGATGACGAGCGGGCCGATCAGTCCGATCCCGTCGCGCACCCGGACCGGAAGGTGGGTGATGCGCGCGTCGTGCAGTTCGCGCACCACGCGCGGATCGGCCACCAGGTAGTCGGTGAGGACCGCCAGATCGGCGTGCGCGGGTCCGGCGTGCGCCATGGTGCTCTGACTGACCCTGGCGCCGGAGTTCGCGAGCGCGGAGGCGATGAGATCGGACAGCGGCCCGTCGCCGTGGACCCGCACCGACGCCGATTGGGTCGGCGCCGGAGCGGCAGCGGTCAGCACGCCGGAGGCGACGAGACGGTCGACCAGGCCGGTGACGACGGTGGCGTCGGCGCCCCGGCCCGCCACCAGCGTCTCCAGTTGCGGGACCGTTGCGACGGACTGCAGGGCGCGCAGGAGGTCAGCGAGGACCGGTGCAGCCAACCCGACCGGTGGGTGGACGACGACCGCGCGCCGCGGGTCCCAGCCCACCTGCACCGTGCCGTCCGGCCGGGTCAGCACCGGGGTGGCCGAGTCGAGGGCGTAACGGGTCATCAGCCGACAGTGTCACGCCGCGCGAGCGCGGGGCCGAGTTATCCACAGGGCTCAGGCGTCGCGCGGCGGGTCCTGATCGCCCTCGTTCAAGGCCGCCTCGATCGCGCTGTCGATGTCGCTGGTGTCGCCGCCGCCGATGATCCGGTCGATGAAACCCGCCGGTTCGTCCAGGTCGGCGGAATCGGGCAGCAGGTCGGGGTGGGCCCAGACACCGTCGCGGGCATCCGCCCCGACGGCCTCGGTCAGCCTCTCCCAGAGCGTCGCGGCTTCGCGCAGCTTGCGGGGCCGCAACTCCAGACCGACGAGCGTGGCGAAGGTCTGTTCGGCAGGACCGCCGGTGGCGCGGCGTCGACGCAGCATCTCCGACAGCGCGACCGTGCCCGGGATCCGGTCGCCGAGCGCGTCGGAGACCACGGTCTGCACCCACCCTTCGATCAGGGCGAGCATCGTCTCCAGGCGCTCGAGGGCCGCCGTCTGCTCCGGGGTGGCCTTGGGCTCGAAGATGCCCTGGTTGAGCAGTTGCTCCATCTGCGACGGATCGGTCAGCGACGCCGGATTGAAGTCGCGGGTGAACTCTTCGATGCCGCTCATGTCGATCTTGGTGCCCTTGGCGAATGCCTCGACGGCGTTCAGCAGCTGCGTCGACAGCCACGGCACATGGCTGAACAGCCGGTGGTGGGCTGCCTCGCGCGCGGCCAGGAAGGTCACGACCTCGCTGCGCGGCTGCTCGAGACCTTCTGCCAGCGCCTCGATCGCCTCGGGCATCAGCGCGGCGACGCCGGAGGGCCCCAGCGGCAACCCGATGTCGGTGGAGGTCAACACCTCCTTGGACAGCGTGCCCAGCGCCTGGCCGAGCTGCGACCCGAAAGCCATCCCGCCCATCTGCGACATCATCGCCATGAGCGGCCCGGCCATCGCCTGGGCCTCCTCGGGCAGCGCCTGCGCCCACACCGCCGAGATCTGTTGGGCGACCGGGTCACACAATCGCTTCCAGGTCGCCATGGTGTTGTCGACCCAGTCCGACGGCGTCCAGGCGACCGCGCGTGTCGTGCCCGCCGGGAGCGCCGTCACACCGTCGAGCCACGTCTCGGCCAGTCGGACGGCGTCGGCGATCGCCGAGGTGGTCTGCTCGGACACCGGCGTCACGAACCCGATCGAGTTCGACGCCAGCTGACGGGCCAGGTCGTAGTTGACCGGTCCGGCGCCACCGCCCTTGGCGGTGCCGCTGAACATTTCGCCCAGTGAGGAGAAGATCTGGCCCAGCTGCGACATGTCGAACTGGCCGCCGGGAAAGGCCCCGCCGAACGGGTCGGCCGGATCAGGGTCCTTCTTGCGTTTGTCGCGCTCCGGGTCGTCGCCCGAGAAACCGAACGGCAGGTCAGCCATGGCCTCAACGGTACTCATCGCGCTGGTCGCGCGCGGGCTCGCGGGTCACGCTGAGAGTGAACCGGCCGGTGACCTCTACTGTGAACGGCGTGAACAGGAGGATTGCCACCCTGATCGTGGCGCTCGTGCCGATCATCGTGTTCGGCGTCCTCGCGACGACGGTGCCGGTGCCCTACGTCGCGCTCGGCCCCGGGCCGACGTTCAACACGCTCGGCGAGGTGGACGGCAAGGAGGTCGTCGACATCGAGGGCACCGAGGTCAAGCCCACCAGCGGGCACCTGAACATGACCACGGTCTCGCAGATGGACGGCCTGACGCTGGGGCAGGCGCTGATCTTCTGGGCGTCGGGCCGCGACGAACTGATCCCCCGCGAACTCGTCTACCCGCCGGACAAGACCCGCGAAGAGATCGACCAGGCCAACACCACGGACTTCCAGCAGTCCGAGAACAGCGCCGAGTACGCCGCGCTGGGCTACCTGAAGTACCCGACGGCGATCACCGTCCAGAGCATCGACGACAAGGGGCCGTCGAAGGGCAAGCTGCAGGCCGGTGACGCCATCGACGCGGTGGACAACAAGCCCGTTGCCAACCTGGAGCAGTTCGGCGCGATCCTGGACAAGACCAAGCCCGGCGAGACGATGACCGTGGACTACCGGCGCAAGAACGCCCCTGCCGGCACCACGGAGATCACGTTGAGTTCCAAGCCCGACCGGCCGCACGGCTTCCTCGGCGTCAACGTCCTCGACGCGCCGTGGGCACCGTTTTCCATCGAGTTCAACCTGGCCAACATCGGCGGCCCGTCGGCGGGTCTGATGTTCAGCCTCGCCGTGGTCGACAAGCTGACCACCGGGGACCTCAACGATGCGAAGTTCGTCGCCGGCACCGGCACCATCACCCCCGACGGGCAGGTGGGCCCCATCGGGGGCATCACCCACAAGATCATGGCGGCCAAAGAGGCAGGCGCCACGGTCTTCCTGGTGCCCGCCGACAACTGCGACGAGGCCAAGACCGCCGACGACAAGGGCATCGAGTTGGTCAAGGTCGACACCCTCACGCACGCGATCGACGGTCTGCGCACCCTTTCCGCTGGTGGCGAACCTCCTCGCTGTTAGGTCGAGCAGCATGGCCCGATGCGTAGAGTCCGTAGAGTTACTGATCATCTGCTGACAGAGTTCGAGGAGTAGCGAGTGGGTATGCGGCCGGCGGCGAGAATGCCGAAGCTGACGCGACGAAGCCGGATTCTGATCGCCATCGCGCTGGTGGCCGTGCTGCTGTTGCTGATCGGACCTCGCCTGGTCGACACCTATGTGGACTGGCTGTGGTTCGGTGAACTCGGCTACCGGTCGGTGTTCACCACACAGATCGTCACCCGTCTCGTCATCTTCCTCGTCGTCACGTTGGTCATCGGTGGCATCGTGTTCGCGGCGCTGGCGCTGGCCTACCGAACCCGCCCGGTGTTCGTGCCGACGGCAGGGCCCAACGATCCGATCGCGCGCTACCGCACCGCGGTGATGACGCGGCTGCGGCTCATCGGCATCGGCGTGCCCGCCTTCATCGGCCTGCTGTCGGGCTTCATCGCCCAGAGCTACTGGGAACAGGTGCAGTTGTTCCTGCACGGCGGAAATTTCGGAGTCGCCGACCCGCAGTTCGGTATAGACCTCGGCTTCTACGCATTCGACCTGCCGTTCTACCGCCTGGTGCTTTCCTACCTGTTCGTCGCGACATTCCTGGCATTCGTCGCGAACCTGTTGGGCCACTACCTGTTCGGGGGCATCCGGTTGTCGGGGCGCACCGGTGCGCTGTCCAGGGCGGCTCGCATCCAGCTGATCGCGCTGGTCGGAATCCTGATGCTGCTCAAGGCCGTGGCGTACTGGTTCGACCGTTACGAGCTGCTCAGCCACACCCGCGGTGGCAAGCCGTTCACCGGTGCCGGCTACACCGACATCAACGCGGTGTTGCCCGCCAAGCTCATCCTGATGGCGATCGCGGTGATCTGTGCCGCCGCGGTGTTCTCCGCGATCTTCCTGCGCGACCTGCGTATCCCCGCGATCGGCGTGGTGCTCCTGCTGCTCTCGTCGGTGGTCGTTGGGGCGGGCTGGCCGCTGGTGGTCGAACAGATCAGCGTGCGGCCCAACGCCGCCCAGAAGGAGAGCGAATACATCAGCCGGAGCATCTCGGCGACCCGGCAGGCGTACGGGCTGACCCAGAAAGAGGTCAGCTACCGCGACTATCCGGGTAATGCGCCTGCCACGGCGCAGCAGGTGGCCGCCGACCGGGCGACCACCTCCAACATCCGGGTGCTCGACCCCAACATCGTCAGCCCGGCGTTCACCCAGTTCCAGCAGGGCAAGAACTTCTATTCCTTCTCCGACCACCTCAACATGGATCGTTACGCGGACGCGTCGGGCAACCTGCGCGACTACGTGGTGGCTGCCCGCGAACTGAATCCCGAGCGGCTCATCGACAACCAGCGGGACTGGATCAACCGGCACACCGTGTACACCCACGGCAACGGCTTCATCGCCTCACCGGCCAACACCGTCCGTGGGGTGGCCAACGACCCCAACCAGAACGGCGGCTACCCCGAGTTCCTGGCCAGCGTGGTCGGCCCCAACGGTCAGGTCATCTCCCCGGGGCCCGCGCCGCTGGATCAGCCGCGGATCTATTTCGGCCCGGTCATCGCCAGCACGCCGGACGATTACGCGATCGTCGGTAAGAGCGGCACCGACCGTGAGTACGACTACGAGACGAACACCGCCACCCGTAACTACACCTACACCGGTTCCGGCGGTGTCCCGCTGGGGAACTGGTTCAACCGCAGCGTCTTCGCGGCCAAGTTCGCCGAGCGCAACTTCCTGTTCTCCAGCGTCATCAACAACAACAGCCGGATCCTGTTCAAGCGTGATCCCGCGGATCGCGTCAAGGCCGTCGCGCCGTGGTTGACCACCGACACCACCACCTACCCGGCGATCGTGAACAAGCGGATGGTGTGGATCATCGACGGCTACACCACGCTGGACAACTATCCCTACTCGGAACTGATGTCGCTGTCGTCGGCCACCACCGACTCCAACGAGGTCGCGCTGAACAGGTTGCAGCCCGACAAGCAGGTGTCCTACATCCGCAACTCGGTGAAAGCCACCGTCGACGCCTACGACGGCACCGTCACGCTGTACGCGCAGGACGAGTCCGATCCGGTGCTGCAGGCGTGGATGAAGGTCTTCCCCGGCACGATCAAGCCCAAGAGCGACATCAGCCCGGAACTGCAGCAGCACCTGCGCTATCCGGAGGACCTGTTCAAGGTGCAGCGCGCGTTGCTGGCCAAGTACCACGTCGACGACCCGGTGACGTTCTTCTCGACGTCGGACTTCTGGGACGTCCCGCTGGACCCGAACCCGACAGCGAGCAGCTATCAGCCGCCGTATTACATCGTCGCCAAAAACCTTGCAGAGAACAACAATTCGTCGTCGTTCCAGCTCACCACGGCGATGAACCGGTTCCGGCGCGACTTCCTGGCCGCCTACATCAGCGCCAGTTCCGATCCCGACACCTACGGTCAGATCACCGTGTTGACGATCCCGGGTCAGGTGAACGGACCCAAGCTGGCATTCAACGCGATCAGTACCGACACCGCGGTCAGTCAGGACCTCGGTGTGATCGGCAGGGACAACCAGAACCGGATCCGGTGGGGAAATCTGCTGACGCTGCCGATGGGCCAGGGCGGTCTGCTCTACGTGGCACCGGTCTACGCGTCACCGGGAGCCAGTGACGCCGCCTCGTCGTACCCGCGGTTGATCCGGGTGGCGATGATGTACAACGACAAGATCGGCTACGGGCCCACGGTGCGTGACGCGTTGACCGACCTCTTCGGGCCCGGGGCCGACGCCACCGCGACGGGTCCGGCGCCGACCGATGTGCCTGCGGGACAACCGCAGTCGCGACCACAGGGCAACAACCAGCCGCCGGCGGCGGCGCCGCCCAACCAGCAGGGCCAGGCTCCGCAGGCCCGTCCCGAGGTACCGGTCGCGGTGCCACCGGCCGGTCCTTCGCAGTTGTCGGCCGCGAAAACGGCGGCGCTGCAACAGATCAACACCGCGCTGGATGCGGTGCGGGAGGCGCAGCGCACTGGCAACTTCGCCCAGTACGGCGAGGCGTTGCAACGCCTCGACGATGCGATGAGCGAATACCAGTCGGCGTCCTGACTCGTTCTGCCGGTGCGCTATCGGTTGCTCGGGCCGCTGCAGGTCCTCGACTCAGACATCGCGGTCGACCTCGGCCCGCCCAAGCAGAGGGCGGTGCTCGCCGTCCTGCTGCTGTCGGCGGGCCGGACGGTCTCGGTCGACCGGCTCGTGGATGCGGTGTGGGGTGATGACGTACCGGCCAGTGCGACGGCCAGCCTGCAGGCCTACGTGTCCAACCTGCGGCGTGCCTTGCGCGGCGCCTCGGCCGACGCGCAGGTGGCCTCCCCGATCGTGCGCCGGCCGCCTGGCTACGCCCTCGACGTCGACCCCGAATCCGTCGACCTGACAGCGTTTTCCGCAGGCTGTGCGCGCGCTGCTGCCGCGATCGACGCCGAGAATTGGGAGGCGGCCTTCACCGAGGCCGACACTGCCCTGGCCCTGGTACGCGGGAACGTGTTGGAGGACATGGCCGATGCGGCGTGGGTCCGTGACGAGGCGGCCCGGGTCACCGAGATGCGGGCCGACTGCCTCACCCACCGGGCGACCGCGCTACTGGCCCTGGGGAGGGTGACCGCGGCGCTCGGCGACGCGGCGCAGGTCTGTTCGCTCGATCCGTTCGCCGACCGCGGTTGCCGCCTGCAGATGCTGGCGCTCTACCGCGCAGGGCGCGCCGCCGAGGCGCTGGACACCTACGCCCGCCACGCCCGCCGCCTCGACGGTGAGCTCGGTCTCGAACCCGGCCCGGAGTTGCGCGAGCTGCAGACGGCGGTGCTGCGCCAGGCCCCCGAACTGGCGGCGTGGCCGCGGCCACCCGAATGGAGCGGCGCGGCAACCATTCCCGTGCCCGCCCCGGTGACCGGTGAGGCCGCCGACCCGGCGGGTCCGCCCCGATCGGCGTTGATCGGCCGGGACCGGGAACTGGCGCGGGCAACCGAAGTGCTGGCGCGGGTGGCCGCAGGTGCGACGCGGTGGCTGGTGCTCTCGGGGCCGCCGGGCATCGGCAAGACCCGGTTGGCGGAGGAGATCGCCGGCCTCGCCTCCCGCGCGGGCGGTGACACGATCTGGGTCAGCTGCCCCGACGAGGCCGCCACGCCGCCGTGGTGGCCGATGCGCCAGCTCGTGCGGGCGCTGGGTGTCGATCCCGACGAGGCGTTGCAGGTGCCGCCCCACGCCGATCCCGACACCGCGAGATTCCTCGTCTACGAACGGATCCAGGCCCTGCTCGAATCC
>Ga0247757_10000196_pt1 | contig 50095 bp, 42 predicted proteins | sample UWRJL126311R4_FD_180929 | JGI IMG/M metagenome (GOLD analysis project Ga0247757, IMG submission 180929) | Plant litter microbial communities from Arlington Agricultural Research Station in Wisconsin, United States - UWRJ-L126-311R-4 | ecosystem: Environmental > Terrestrial > Plant litter >... | reverse complement strand
CGGGTGTTCGCGATGATGGGCATCGACCACGCCGAGGCGACGGACAAGTTCGGATTCCTGTTGGACGCGTTCACCTTCGGCGCGCCGCCGCACGGCGGCATCGCGTTCGGCTGGGATCGCATCACCGCGCTGCTCGCCGGGGTCGACTCGATCCGCGAGGTCATCGCCTTCCCGAAGTCCGGCGGCGGGGTCGACCCGCTGACAGATGCGCCCGCGCCGATCACCGCCGCGCAGCGCAAGGAGTCGGGCATCGACGCCAAGCCCGAGCCCAAGTAGCGACAGGTCTCGCTCACTCGATCCCCGGGGTGCGGTCCTGCAGGCCGCGGAACAGGCGGTCGACGGCGGGAGGCGTCATCGACGCGCCCTCCCGGCCGGTGAGCAGCGGCACGATCTGCGTGCCGGTCTCCAGCGCAGGCGGGCGCGGGATCGTGGCCCTGCGATCGACCGGTGCGCGCAACGCATCGGCGGGCATCTGGCTGCCGCCCTCGTTCGCCGGTGTCACCGCCGTGGGCGGCCGCTTCGGAGAACGGCCCGGGCTGTCGTCGTGGTGTTGGGATCGACTGACGTCCGGGTTCTGCGGCGGCACGGGGACGGCGGTGCCCTTCGCGGCCGGGCTGTGCGGGGCGGCGCCTGCGCCGGTCTGCTCGGCCGTCTGCTCGAGGTACCGCCGCCACGCCTGCAGGTAGCCGAACATCTGCTGGGTGTGGTCGGCCGACGTCGAGAACGCCTGCGGCGGTGGCGCGCTCACCGGTGTGGGCGCATAGCCGGGCATGACACCGGGCAGCGGTGTCGCGGTGGCCAGCGTCGTCAGCGCCTCGAGCAGTTGCCGCCACGCCCCGAGGTAGGTGGCGAGTTGCTGCTGGTAGTCGGGCGGTGTCGTCATGGTGGACCTCCAACCGGTGGGGTGAGACTGTCGAGCGGGTGAGGCAGATTCTGTAGGCAGTACTGGGAGTCCAGTATGCGCAGCGAGCGGGTGTCGGCGGGTTCGCGATTCTCCACGTCGAAGACGTAGCAGTAGTCGCCGGCGGGGGTCGGCATCCGCACCGGGCTCGACAGGCCCTGGTCGAGGAAGCCGTAGGGGAACCGCCACGGCAGCGTGGTGTCCGCCCGCCGGTCGGCGCCACCCGACCCGGCCCACACGTAGTGGTCGAGGATCGCGTTCACCGCGTGCCTTGCCGACTCGCACGCCGCCTCCATGGAGGTCAGCCGTGTGAACGTGCGATTCCAGGTGCCCGCGAACACCACCGAGTTGTGGTGCACCTGATAACCACCGTGGCGGGCCTGCCAGACGTCACGGGTGGTCAGCTCGTCGAGCCAATCGTCGTCGCTGGGGACGAACGTCCACGACGAACCGTGCGGATTCCAGGGGTCACCACCGGGCCGGTTGTCCCAGTCCCCGACAATCGGTACCAGGTAGGGGGTTTCGTTACCCACCACCCGCCCCGTGCCCTGTCCGGGCCCGTCGGCCATCGTCAACCCGCGGTCCATGGCGTACCAGACCGGCCACGGCAGAAGGGCGGTCGGGTCGGTGGTGGTGTCGCTGGTCAGCGCGGCCACGATCTGGCGCCAGACCTCCGCGGCGATCTCGTCGGGCGTGCAGTCCCTGGCGGTCTTCCCGCGCCCGAGGTCGTCCACCAGGTGGCTCGACGGGGTGTTGAAGTCGGCGATGTCGACCGACAGCACCGCCACGTGTCCGTCGCGGGGCAGCTGCGGGCGGTTCTCCCACAGCCCGTGCTGGTTGATCGACGACAGCCCCCACTCGCTGCCCGCGTAATACATGTGCCCGCGCACCAATTGGAATTCGGTGTCGAAGTAGAACTGGATACCGGTCATGGTCTGGAACCGGTCCCAGGGCACCCGGCCGACCTCGGCGAGCAGATACGGATTGCGCCGAGCCTGTGGACGTTCCTGCCGGGGCTGAAACGGGCCGTCCGGCGGCGGAACCGACGTCGCGAAACCGTCGAGGTCGGCGACCGTCCCGCCGGTCCCGGCCTCCCGCAACGCGGTGGTGAGCCATTCCGCCGCGGGCGCGTCGACGGCGACGACGGTGTAGTCCGGACTCAGCCGGGTGCCGTCGGTCAGGGTGACCTGGACCCGGGCCCGCAGGTACGGCGGCTGATCGGGTTGCGGCGCAGGCGGTTCCAGCCGTTCGGCGGCTGCGTGCACGAAGCGCACGCCGAGCGCGATCAGATGGCGGTACCAGTGGTCGAGCCACGCCTCGGTCGTCGGCCCGTTGAGCACACCGTCGGCTTTGTCGTCCCTGCGGTCCATGTTCAGGAACAGCTGCAGGTAGTTGCTGATGTTGGTGCGCGCGTCACCCCAGTTCGGGTCGAAAGCCACCAGGATGCGCGGCATTTCGCGCAGCAGGCGGTCGAAGCCGGCGGAGTAGGTGTGCGCCGGGGTGCCGTCGCGGTCGCGGTCGACGAAGAAGTCGTAGGACGAGACGTTCTGCAGTTCGCGGGCCCGGCGCAGGGGACTGGTGACCAGGAAGCGCAGCAGCCGGCTCTGGAAGTAGGCGATGTCGTCGGCCGGCAGTCCGAGGTCGGCGAGCTGCCGCAGGACGCCGGCGAATTCGGCGAGGCTGCGCGGCCGTTCGCGCGGGAAGACCAGAGACGGGCTGCCGTCCACGGTCATGCCCTGGGTCACCACCCTGCGGACGTTGTCCATCACGGTGCGCGAGGTGGACCGCCACCCGGCAGCACCGGCAGGCTCGTCGGCGCACTGGTAGACGGGGATCCGCTGGAAGAGGTCCCAGATGTGCAGGTAATAGGCGGGGAAGAAACGGAATCCGTGCTCGCCTGCCACTGCGCGGGGCGGGGTCGTGGGTGAGCCGCGGCGGCCAGGGAACGGGCGCAGCTGTGCCTTGCTGCCGTCGTGGGTGCCGACCGTCGAGTACTGCGATGCGGCCAGCCCACCGAGTTTGACGGGCGGATAACGGCCCGGTGGTTCGGTGCCCAATCCGTTGCGTTCGTCCTCGCGGTACTCGTAGACGGTCACGTCGAAGCCGCGTTCGGCCAGTTCGTGCGCCGCGGTCAGTCCGGCGATGCCTGCGCCGAGGACCGCCACGGTGGGCCGCGGGTCGCACGAGGCGGGTGTGCAGATGGGTGTCATGACGCCGCCCGCAGCGCATCGAGGAGGTCACCCTGCGCCGGTGCGCGCACCGCGGCGTGCACATAGGCTCGCAGCGTGTCATGGAGGCGGACAACGTCATCCAGCGCACCCTGCACGTGCACCGTGCCCGATTCGATGGCCGACTGCAACCCGATGTGCGCGTCGAGCACGTCGAGAATCGTGGCGCGGCTGGTGCGGACGCAGACATCGGGCCGGCCTGGTTCGGTGTCGGCGACGACGAGTCGATGCCCGCCCGTGAGGCCGAACTGCTCACCGTCGACGTCGAGGGCGACGACCAGCGCGCCGAGAGCACGAAGGGTCAGTTCGTAGCTGGCGGGCACCTCCTGGGCGAGGTGGTCGACGGAGCGTCGCAGCAGCGACGAAACACGCTCAGCCATGGAGGAACTCGAACAGTGCCGCGCCGGCGAAGTCGACGCGGCGGCCGGCGACGGTCCCGGTGACCCGTGCGGTGCCACCGGCCTCGCACAGCACGGTGCACCGGTCCAGGTAGCGTTCGCTGGGCTGCGCCAGCCGCACGTAGGACGTGGGGCGGAACTCGGCGTGTACCGCGTCACCGGCCCGTGCCGCGGTGATCTCCAGGCGTTCGGGCACCCCGGGGGCGTGGCCGTCGACCAGCAGGGCCATGGGCGGGGGCAGGGTGCAGTCCGGTGGCACCGGGGCGATGCCGTGGCTGCGGGTGGTGACGGCCGAGCGCAGCAGCATGGCGGCCGGTTCGTCGTGGTGCCACAGGTACACCGCCCGCGCGGTGGCGCGTAACCGCCGCCGATCGGTCATCTGCAGGAACACCAGTGACCAGGGTTCGTCGGGCCGGCGGGGCACGACGGTGCCCCAGGTCCAGCTGAAGTCGTCTCCCCACTGGAAGCGGCCCCAGTTGTGGTCGTGGTACGCGAGCTCCCGGGTGAAGCGGTGCTCGGTGCCGCCGATGCGCAGCCACCCGTCGGCGCGTAGCCGCGGGACGAAAAGCCAACTCATCCGCCCGGTTCCGACGGGCTGGTTGTTGACGACGAAGGGGCGGCTGGTCGAGGTGAACGCCAACTCCCCCCGGATGCCCTGGGCGGGAAGGTCGATCACCACGCTGTAGCCATCCGCGGTGACACTCATGTGATTGCCGCCGACCCCGAGCTGCCCCAGATCGGGTGACACGACCAGCTCGTCGGGGTCGAAGCGCTGCACCGCGCCGGCCCAGCGGGTGTCGCGGGCGATGACGATCACGCGGGGCACGATCTGCGGGGGTCCGTCCCGGCGCTGCTCGGCGGCCAGGTTGATGTTGATCAGGACGGGGCAGTGCTCGGCGTGGACGACGAAGTGGTGCCACTCCTTGAACCCGTCCGGCTGGGCGGGTGCAAGCAGCGGGGCGCGGACGAAGTCGCTGCGCACGAGCAGGGCGGTCATCGCAACCACCGCTGCGGTGTGGTCGCGGGTCGGTGCTGTGGGCCGGCAGGTCGCTCGACCAGACCGTCGATCGCGGCGCCCAGGCTCGCCACGCCGAGGAGAAGATGCACGAAATCATCTGCGGGAACGGGCTTTTCCTGCGACCCGTCGAGCGCGAGCTGGTCGACGATGCGCGCCAGCGCGACCACACCGGTCAGGTAGTCGACCAGGGAGCTGTGCTCGGCAGGCGCGGGCCGCGGGTCCGACAGGCTCATGCGAAGCCCTCGGGACGGAACCGGGACAGGACGACGTCGTCGATGCCCTGGGCGACGACGGCGTCGGCGAACAGCGCGGCCCAGGCTTCCGGGGGGCAACCCGGGGCGGCCGGACCGTCGAGCACGTTCAGGCTCACGGTCTCCCACGCCACGCGCAGGTTGTCCACGGCGGGCGAGGAGGCGAGCGCGTCGCGGAGCCGGGCGCCGTCGTCGGTCTGCGCGAAGCGGCGGCCCTGGGCGATCAGCACGTCGTGAAGGTCGCGCGCCGCCGCCGGGCTGCCCAGAACCGCGCGGCGCAGGCCGACGAGCAGATCGAAGATCGCCCGTTCGGTGCCTGCGTCCTCGGGGGGTGCGGGCAGCAGCTGCGGGGCCTGGCGCTCCACCAGGTCGAGAATGGCCGAGCGCACCCGCTCCAGCTCGGCGAGGGTGGCGACCAGTTCCTCGGGCTTCACCGGGTCCGCCCGTGCACGTAGTCGACCAGCGCGGCCAGCGCCTCGCGATGGTGGCTGCCGGGCAGCCAGTCCAGGTCGGCGAGAACGGCTGCCGCCTGCTCGGCATGGTGGGTGGCCACCCGCCGGGCGTGGGTCAGTGAGCCCGCCCCGACCATCACCTGGTGCAGCCAGCGGATGTCGTCGACCGTCTTGGGTTCACACACCTGTTGTGCTGCAAGGAATTCCATGATCGCGGCGTGCCCGACACGGGACAGCTCGCCACGCCGGCCCAGCGCGTCGAGGAGCTCGGGCAGGGCGGCCTCACCGTCGGCGGCCGGCCGCCGCCTGGCCAGGATGCGCTGGGCCCGTTGCCGGTCGGCCGGCTCGGCCGTGCGCATCGTGTGCAGCAGCATCAGGGTGCGCTTGCCTTCCCACAGGTCGCCGCCGATCTCCTTGCCGTACGCCTCGGGGTCGGCACGCAGGTTGAGCAGGTCGTCGGTGATCTGGAAGGCCGCGCCGAGATGACGTCCGAGGGTTTCCAGCGGGGCCAGGGTCTGTGGCCCCGCACCGGCGGTGATCGCGCCGACCTGCAAGGGAGTGATGAACGAGTACCAACTGGTTTTGAGCTCGACCATTCTCAGATAGTCGGCGTCGTCCAGGGTCCAGGTGTTCGAGCGCACCCAGTCCAGTTCCAGGGCCTGCCCCTCGACGGTTCTGCGGGTCATGTGGGCGACCGCCCGCAGCACCCGCAGCGCGGGCCCCAGGCCGATGCGTTCGACGTTGTCGAGCAGCGGTTGCAGCGACAACGAGAGCATGGCGTCGCCCACGTTGACCGCGACGGGGATGCCGTGCCCGACGTGCAGCGTGGGTTCGCCGCGGCGCCACCACGATTCGTCCTCGATGTCGTCGTGGATGAGGAACGCGTTGTGGTAGAGCTCGAGTGTCGCCGCGGTGGGCAGGATCGCCTCCAGATGGCCGCCCAGGCCCAGGCACATGGCGATGGCCAGAGCGGGCCGCAGCGCCTTCCCGCCCCGGCGCGGATAGTCCAGGATCAACTCGTAGAGACCACCCGTGCCCAGGGTGTCCGGCCCGTACAGCCGGGTGACCTCGTCGTCGCAGGCCTGTTTGCACAGGGCCAGGTAGTCCTCGAGCGGACTGAGCGCCGCCTCGTCCGGCGCCGACTCCGGCAGGGTCGACGTCATGTCAGTTCAAGACGACCAGGGCGCCCGAATCCTTCACCCGGACAGCACCTCTGGCGCGAACGGCCAGCGCGATCCGGTTGTCCCCGCTCTCGCCGATCATCTCGAGACTCGGTGCCACGCTGACCGCGAAGTCGACGGGCTCCTCCCCTGGGGACACCGCGGCCGCACCGCCGTGGGGGATGCGTTGCCGACGCCCCAGGAGGATCACCCGTGCGTAATTGCTCGCGGGCACGGGGTCCTCCAGCTCGTCCACGCGGTGCAGCGAGTTGATGTTCGCGGCGTCCAGCAGCGAGTTCAGAATCGAGTAGCCGCCGACCAGGTGGCTCAACGTGGTCAGGCCCGCCGTCGTCGTCAGCGCGGCGCTGGGGGCGCGGGAACCGTTTTTCTCCACCAGGGCACGTGCGGTGATGAGGCTGCCCATGATCGCGTCCGGACCGGAGTCGTCGAAGTTCGTCGCGGCGCTCTTGGCGCGCAGCGCGAGCACGACGGCCTTGTCGACGGCGGCGGCGAGTTCGACGGTCTTGGCCACGACGGTGCTGAGCAGTGCCGTTGGGGTGCCGGCGATCGCGGTCGCGAGGGTCACGTCGAAGGGGATGCGCCAACCCTTGATGTCGAGTAGGCCGGGGCTGGCGGCTGTCACGTCGTCGGCGGGCACCTGTGTCTGCGCCGGATCGCCGGTGTCCCAGTGCGGAATGACCTGCCAAGTCACCGAGCAGTTCTCGAAGGTCTCGATGACCGCCTGATTGGCCAGTGCCAGGTGTTGAGCACTCAGATACATGGGCGACCCCCTCGCGTGGCGTCCATCATGACACCCCTGATCACTCGGTGGATAGTGTTCACTTCTGTTGCAGCACCACGTCTTGGCCGGGCACCATGTCTCCGCGGGCCATCGACGCGCAGTGCGCCAGATGCAGTGGGGCGACCGGATCGTCGGGCAGCAGCGCCCGGCACCGCTCGAACGCGCGCCCGGCCGCCTCGACATCGCCGGCGTCGAAGAGCGCGAACGCCTCGTCGAAATGCGGCTGCGCCGACCGCTTGGCGTCGCGCACAGCGTCCGAATCACCTTCGTAGACTTCGTAGATCGTGACAGGGGCACGACGGTTCACCACCATCACCCGTTCCATCCGGCGAATGTCGAAACGCTCGGAGGCACCGAGCCGGGCCCTGGTGGCGTCGGAGATGAGCATGGTGGACCCGTAGCGCTTGTTGATGCTCTCGATGCGCGCGGCGAGGTTGACCGCGTCCCCGATGACGGTCAGCACCATCCTGTTGACCCCGCCGACCAGACCGACGCCGACCGTGCCGGTGTTGATGCCGATGCCGACGCGCAGCTCCGCCGACCCCAGGGCGCGGCGCTCCTCGTTGTGTTCGCGCAGCGAGCGCAACATCGCCAGACCCGCGTGAACCCCGTCGGCGGGTGACTCGAAGATGGCCAGGATCTCGTCGCCGCGCACGTCCTGCACCAGTCCGTTGCAACTGACGATCGGGAGCTCGACGGCTCGCAGGAACCCCATCGCCAGGTTGCCCGCTTCGGCGACGTCCATGTCCTCGAGCATCGTAGTGTAGCCGCGGATGTCGCTGATGAGCACCGTCATCTCCCGCTCGACGCGGTGCCCGGCGCGCACCAGGCGCAGGTCGTCGATGTCGAGGATGCGCAGCACCTCGTTGGGCACGAACCGGGACTGCGCGTCGATCAGCGACTGCCGGTACTGGTCGGCCGCCCTCAACTGTGCTTCCAGCGCGAAGTTCCACAGGGGAACGGCGGCCTGCGCGCACAGCAGGGCCAGCGCCTCCTGCTGATCGGGGGTGAATCCAGGAGTCGGCCGGCTGACCGGATCCTGCGCCAGGACCACGCCGATCAGCTTGTCCTGCAGCCGAATCGGGGCGGCCAGCCCAGCGTGGGCGGCATGGGGCGCCGACTGGGCGGGGGCGTCACCGCGCGCCGCGCGGTCGACCACCTCGGGGTCGTGAGGCAGGTCCGCCCCGTCACCGTCGACCATCTGGCCGTCGCGATAGCCGGCCCTGACGGCCAGATCCCCGCTCTCACCGGTGAACAGCAGCACCCGGGTCGCACCGGTGGTGTCGGCGACCGACTGCACGATGATGCGGTGCAGGTCGGTCTCGGTGCGCGCGGCCGACAGGGCCCGCATCAGGTGGTGCGCCACCACCGGGTCCACACCGGCGTGGTCGGCATGCACCAGTTGACGGCCCAGCAGCCACGGGTGCTGCGCGGCGAGCCAGTCGGTGCGCACCACCACCCCGAGATTCATCCACTTCTGGTACGCCGAATGCAGCATGTGGTCGCGGAACGCGGTCCGGCCGGTCTCGGCGTAGACGGCGGCCGCCTCCTCATGGGCGCGGGCACTGATCATCGGCAGGTGGTGATCCTCGGCGAGTTGGATCGCGCGATGCAGATGGCGTTCGGCCGCGTCGTACTTCCCCCGCGCGCGGGCCCACGCCCCTTCGACGAGAGCGTGTGCGGCGGCATGGTTTTCCGGCGTGCCGTGCGCGGCCTTGCGGTACATGTCGAGCGTCTGGCGCACGAAGCGGGCGGTGGCGCGCTCGCGCGGTTCTGCGGCGATCATGCTCAGCGCACCGATCATGTGCACCAGCGGGGCGATCACGTTGCCGACCATGCCGTCGGGGCGCGCCATGATCTCGCGGGTCGCGGTGGCGGCGCCCGCGTAATCGCCGGACCAGAAGTGCAGACCCTGCCGGTTGATCGCCGCGTTGCCGAGGATCACCTCCTCACCCTCACGCTGGGCGGCAGGAAGCACCTCGCGTTCGTCGTAGCCGCTCTCGCCGGCGAGCAGCAGCACGTCGTCGCAGCGGCCCATCAGGTTCAGGGCCATCTGCTGCATCGCCTGCAGCAGGCGCTTGGGCATGGTGAGCGACCGCACGTCGGGAATCAGGGAACGGGCCAGCATGTCGATGTCGGCCAACGGCGTTCCCACCCAGAACGTCTGCGACAGCAGCGTCGCGGCCAGGAATCCCGCACTCTCCTGGTCGCCCTGGTCGAGGGCGGCCGTCACCGCCTCCCGCAGTGGGCCCAGCCCGGTGCGGACCGGGTGCCGCCAGTGCCGCACGAAACAGTAGTAGAGGAAGGTGGTCTGCGGCCGCGTCTCCCGATACTCCGGTAGCTGCGCCAGGGCCATGCCCGCCTCGCCGAATCGTTGGGCGCCGCCCACGTCGCCGAGGATCACCAGCAGCAGCGCGTAGTTGGCCAGCACCCGCGGCGACGAGCGGGTGTGGCCGTGGGCCAGCATCAGGTCGAGCTGCGTGCGGACCAGCAGCGGGAACAGGTTCGGCCGGGCGTTGTACGACTCGTGGCACAGCGTCGCGGCCATGCGCAGCTTCTCCGTCACCAGCGGGTCCTCGCAGGTGGGCAGCGCGAGCAGCCGCTCGTTGCTCCACCGGCGCATGGTCAGCCGCATGCGCACCACGGCGTTGGCGACACGGGGCTTGCCCGCATCGGTCGGGATCGGTTCACCGTGCTCGGCGAGTGCCCGCAACCCGGCGTCCATCGCCTCCTGCGGCCGGTCGGCCGCGAACAGGCTCTTGGTTCGCAGATACGCCAACCTCAGCTGGTCGGCCGGTTCGCTCAGGTGTGGGGTCGCCTCGTCGAGCAACTCGTGCAGCACCGCGAAGTCGTTCACCAGCAGCGCGGCGTCGGCCGCCGTCAACTGGAGTTGGCGGGTCAGAGCCGGTTGCGAGGACCACCGGTGCGGGCCCAACAGCTCCAGGCCGTCGCGGCAGTACGCGAGCGTCAGGGGGAACGACGCCTGCGCCCGCGCCCGGCCGGCGGCCCGCCACAGCAGGTCGGCGAACTCGACCCGCTGCGAATCGTCGACGTCGAGTAACCGGCCGCCGATGCCGACGTGGCGCGCGGCCTCGAACAACCGCGCGTCACCGAGCTCGGCGAGCCGGCGCCCCAGGCGCAGATGCACCGCGCGGCCGTCGTCGACGGGGAGTTCGTGGCGGGCGGTCTCGGCGACCCGGTCGTGGCTGAAACGGTAACGCGCGTCTCGGCGTATCGCGTTGGCGATTCGCCGGCCATCGAGGTCAAGGGCTTCCACGAGGTGCAGTTCCATACCCGACCACAGGGCGCGGGTGACGACCTCGACGGGCCGGCCGACCGCAGCGGCCGCGTCGTCGAGGTCGAACTCGCCGCCGATGCAGGCCAGCGCGCCGAGCACCCCGCGATCGGCGGGCCGGAGCAGGCCGAGGTGGTTGGTCAGGAATTCCGCCTCGCTGGCCGACACCTCGATCGAGGCGAGCACGCGCAGATCCCAGCCCGGCCCCCGGTTGTCGTCTCGGGTGAACAGGGCACCGTCTCGCTGCGCCCGGTGCAGCAGTTGCCGGATGCGCAGCGGGTTGCCACCGGTCCGGCGGTCGAACTCGGCCGCCACGGCGCTCAGATCGCCTCCATCGCCCACGACCTCGGCCAGCAGGTCTTCGATGTCGCTCGGCAGGATCGGATCGAGTTCGAGCCTGAGCACCATCGCGGAGCCGAAGCCGGCCGCCTCGGGCTCGAACTCCCCGCTGCGGTGTGTGCCGACGACGAGGAGGTTGCGCGGCGCCACCGCCAGCAGTTCGGAGAGCAGCAGCAGCGAATCCCGGTCGGCCCATTGCAGATCGTCGACGGCCAGGACCACGGTGCGGTACCGCGCGCTGACGGACACCAGCTGCACCGCGGCGCGGTGCAACCGGTGGCGCGCGTCGGCGGCGCCCACATCGGGCACCGGCGCCCCGGGCCCGAGCAGGTCGGTGAGCCCCGGTACCAATTCCGAGAGCACCCCTGGCAGCGACGAGGAGGCGTCGGCGAGGCTGGCCTGCCACCGGTCCCGTTCGGCCGGGCCCGTTGCGTCCATGGTGGCGACCAGGACCCCGAGGGCCTCGGCGATCGCTGCGTACGGCGCGGGTGCCCCGTCTCGGCACCGGCCGTAGGCGAAAACGCAGTTGCGCGAGGCGACTTCACGGCCGAACTTCTGCAGCAGAGTCGACTTGCCGACGCCGGGGACCCCGCCGAGGAGGACGCACGCACCGCCGGAACGTTCGGCGTTGGCGACTGCGGCGCGCATTTCAGCAAGCTCGTGCCGTCGGTCGACCACGACGTCGTCGATGTCCAGCAACGATACGGTCACTGGCGCGCCCCCTCCGTGCAGACCGGATTCCTGCATGATAGGGACGCCGCTCGCGCCCTGCACGCAGAAAGCCGTAATGGTTTGACCGGTAGTTTGCTGACGAGCGACCGGCCCCAGACGGGGCGCCCGTATGGCGGACTCCCGTCCCGTGCTGTGTCGTCGAAGAGGACTTCACCGGTCTTCGGTATCGCGCTCCGGTCGACGGCGTCGCCGGCAGCGTCTGTCCTGTGCCGAGGCGTCCGGTACCACTTGCGTGATGGACGCGTTCGCGCAGGTAGAAGTCGTATAGCGCAATAGTATTGTGACCGAAGCCACGTTCACACCATGGTGTTGTGTGGATCTCACTTGCACGCTAGAGTATGGCCCTACCACGGTGGTCCTACCACCGGCAGGTCCTCGCCGGGGCACGCACCCGGCAGCTGCGCGACGAGGAGATCGTTTTGTCTGAGCATTTGCTGCTGGTACACACCGGCATAGCGATCGTGGGTGTGATCGTGCTGATCGTGGCACTGAAGATCCACCCGGTGTATTCGTTGTTGGCCGGCATCCTCTATCTCGGCATCGCCGGGGGGCTCGGCCTGTCGGGGACGCTCGAAGCGCTGAGTGGTGGCTTCGGCGACATCATCGCCAAGATCGGTCTGCTCATCGCCTTCGGCGTCACGATGGGAACGGCGATGTCGGAGCTGGGGGCGATCGACCGGATCGTGTCGGGTCTGCTCCGCATCTTCGGGACGCGGCGGGCGCCGTACGCGCTCGGCATCACGACCGGTACTGCGCTGCAGGCGATCTTCGCCGACGTCATGCTGATCGTCACGGCCCCCATTGCCCGCGGATTGGCACGCCAGGGTGGCACCTACGGCATCCCCAAGGTGGTGTCCGCGATCGTGCCAGGCATCCTCGTCGGTCTGACGATGATGGTGCCCAGTGTGGGCTCGCTCGCCCTGGCCGGCGTCATCGAGATCCCGCTGTGGCGCTACCTGGTCTTCGGCACCATCGCGTGCGTGATCACCATCGTGCTGACCGTCGCGTTGATGAACCTGTTGATCGAACGGACCCCGTTCTGGGATCCCGCGACCGACGAGGATCGCGAGGCGTTCGACAAACTCGACCAGGTCGACGACGTCCCTGTCGATGCCGTTGCGGGTCAATCCGTTTCGCCGTCCGCCGAGCGGATCACCCCGACCGGTACGCCGACCGGGGGCGCCGGGGGGATGGTGGCGACGGCCATCCCGACAGGCAGGGCGACCGGTGCCGAGACGGTGCGGCGCCACCGGATTCCACTGGCCCTGGCCGTCGCACCGGTGCTGACGTCGCTGGTGTTGATCGCCGCGGGCACCATCACCGACGTCTTCGGCGTGAAGAACTCGCTGCTGAGTTTCGTGTCCGATCCGACGATCGCGCTGCTCGTCGGCTCCTTCGGGGCCATGACCCTGGTGCGGATCTACCGCGGGCTCGCCGGGGTGAAGCGATCGCTGGATTCGGCGTTCAGCAATCTCGGCGAGGTACTGGTGCTCACCGGGCTCGGCGGGGCGTTGGCCGGCCTGGTGAAGGCCACCGGGCTCAGCGACGTGCTCGGCGGGTTCTTCGCCCACAGTGCCGGGCCGCCGATCCTGCTGGCGTGGCTGATCGCGTGTGTGCTGCACGTGGCGATCGGTTCGGTCAGCCTGGCGTCGATCACGGCGGCCGGCATCCTGGGCCCGGTGGCCGCGACCTCGGGGATGGACCCGCTGCTGATCGCACTCGCGGCGGCCGCCGGCTCGCTGTTCCTGATGACGGTGCACAGCAACTTCTTCTGGATCGCCAAGAACCTGCTGGGTCAGACCACCAAGGGTGCGGTCAAGGCGGTCGGAGTCTCCACCTCGGTGGCGTCCCTGATCGGCCTCGGGGTGACGCTGGGGCTCAGCCTCATCCTGTGACGTCTCCTCCCGCCCGTTCGGAAACCACTGCGGCTCTTCGTCATTCGAGCGGATCTCCCGTCGCATACCCGGTCACTGCGGTATAGTCGCGGAGTGCGCGCCACGGACGTTGTCCTGCAATACATCGAGCAACAACTCGAGGGCGGGGAGTTGTCGATCGGTATGCGGCTGCCCGGGGAGCGCATCCTGGCCGAACGACTGGAGGTGTCGCGGGGTTCGGTCCGTGAGGCGCTGCAGGTGCTGGCCGCGATGGGGGTGGTGCGGCGGTCGGTCGGGGGAGGGCAGGACTCCGGGGCCACGCTGATCGCAGAGCCGGCCGAACCGCTGCGGGTGGCACTGCGGCTGCACGTGGCGACGCGGGCCTTCCCGGTGGCTCAGGTGGTCGAGGCGCGGGTGCTGCTCGAATCGTGGGCGGCGGCGCAGGCCGCGAAGGCGGGGGAGTCGCTGGACGAGGCCCGAGAGTTGTTGTCGCTGATGGATGTTCCCGACATCGAGGTGCGGGAGTTTCTGCACCTGGACGCCCAACTGCACGTCGCCATCGCGGCGCTGTCGGGTAACGCCGTCATCGGCCACATGATGGCCTCGTTGCGCGGATCGATCGAAAGCTATGTGGTGGCGGCGATTCCGGAGGTCGACGACTGGCCCGCGCTCATGACGAAGCTGCGCCGCGAGCACCACGAGATCGTCGAGGCGATCGCCCGGGCCGACCCGGACGTCGCCGCCGCCACCGTCAGCCGTCACATCTACGAGTTCTACGGCCAGTCGGGCCTGCAGCAGCCCTGACCGTCGGGGGTGTTGTGCAGATCTCCTTCGGTCGCTAACGTGTGGTCCTACCACGGTGGTCCTACCACTGTCTCGGCGAGGATCCCCGGTGCGACCCTGACTCAGAGGAAAAGATGACAGAACAACCACAACCGTTGTCCGACATCACCGTCGTCGAGGTCGGGTCCTTCATCGCCGCACCGTTCGCCACCATGCAGCTGGCAGACCTCGGGGCCAGGGTGATCAAGGTGGAGACGCCGGGCACCGGCGATTTCGTGCGCGGCAGCGGTCCGTTCGTCGACGGCGAGAGTTCGTCGTTCATGCGGCTGAACCGGAACAAGGAGTCCGTGGAGCTCGACCTCAAGACCGAGAGTGACCGGGCGGCGTTCCTGGAACTGGTGGGCCGGGCCGACGTGCTGGTCGAGAATCTGCGCCCCGGCGCCATGCGGCGGATGGGTTTGGGCTACGACGATCTCGCGGTCGACAACCCCCGCCTGGTCTATGCGTCGGCATCCGGCTGGGGCCAGGACGGCCCGTTGGCCGATCTGCCCGGCCTTGACATCATGGCCCAGGCGCGTTCCGGGCTGATGAGCATCACGGGGTTCCCCGGCGGTGGCCCGGCCAAGGTGGGCGTGCCGATCTGCGACCTGGTGTGCGCGCTCTACGTGTCGCTGGGTGTCACCGCGGCGCTGCGGGAACGCGACCGCTCGGGCCGCGGCCAATATCTCGATGTGTCCCTCGTCGAAGCCGGCACCTCGCTGGCCGTGTGGGAAGCCGGCCGGTATTTCGGCGACGGCACCGTCCCTGCCCCGCAGGGCTCGGCGCACCAGTCCCTGGCGCCGTATCAGGCGGTGCGCACCGCCGACGGATACGTCACGATCGGCGCGGGCACCCCGGGGCTGTTTCTGCGGCTGTGCCAGGCCTTCGGGCTGGAGCGCCTCGGCGAGGACGAGCGGTTCGTCGACAACTCCGCCCGCATGGCCCACCGTGATGCGCTGATCGCCGAGATCGAGGGCGTCACCACGACGATGACGGTCGCCGACATCGTCGCGGTGCTCGACGAGGCCGGGGTGCCGTCTGCGCCGATCCAGGATTACGAGCAGGTGTTCAACGACCCGAACCTGGCGGCAAGGGATTTCTTCTGGGATGCACCGCATCCCACGATCGGCGCGGTGCGGCAGATCGGTTCGCCGATGCGTTTCTCCCGGACCCCGGTGCGCCGCGGCGTCGCCGGCCCACCCCTGGGGAGTTCGACGGAAGCCGTTCTCGCCGAACTGGATTCGTCACCAGTCGGCGGGCAGCGATGAGCGGGGAGCTTCTCGTCACCGGTGAGGGAGCCGTGCTGTCGGTGACCTTCAACCGGCCCGAGCAGCGCAATGCCATGACGTTCGCGATGTACGAGGGGCTGGTGGCCGCCTGCGAGCAGGCCGACGCCGATCCGGGCATCAGGGCGATGGTGCTGCGCGGCGCCGGTGGCAAGGCGTTCGTCGCAGGCACCGACATCGCCCAATTCAGCGGCTTCGACGGTCCCGCGGGTGTCGCGTACGAGAAGACGATCGATGCGACGATCCGCCGCCTGCTCGACGTCCGGGTCCCCGTCGTCGCGGCGATCGACGGGTTCTGCGTCGGAGGGGGGCTGGCCATCGCCGCGGCGGCCGACATCCGGATCGCCGTACCGGGCGCACGGTTCGGCTATCCGATCGCCCGCACGCTGGGCAACACGCTGTCGGCGCAGAGCTACGCGCTGACGTTGCGCCACTTCGGCCATGCCCGCACCGTCGACATGGTCATGACGGCGCGGCTGTTCACCGCCGAGGAACTCGTCGGGTCGGGCTTCGTCTCCCGGATCGCCGAGGACGTGGGAGCGGTGACCGACGAGGTCGTCACCCGTCTGGTCGGACACGCACCCCTGACGCTGTGGGCCGCGAAGGAGACGCTGCGCCGCCTTCACGACGCCGCCGGGTCCGTCAACGTCGACGACGTGGTCGACCGGGTGTACGGATCCGCCGACTTCGCCTCGGGTGTGGCCTCTTTCACCACCAAGACCAGCGCCCAATGGAGCGGCAGGTGAAACAGCTCGATGACCATCTGACTCAGGTGCCTGTCCCCGCGCCGCCGATCGGGCAGGATGACGGAGGCGCCGCATGACAGCCGATGACCGGGACCAGATCCCGTCTGCGAAGGAGGCCTCTATGACTGATCGAAGGACGCCGACCGATCGGCGACTGCCCAGGCCCCGCGATCTCGCGCCCCTGCTGCAGTTCAAGAAGCCCAGTCTCGACTTCAAGGCCAACCGGTTGGCGAAGGCGCAGACGGTCTACGACCTGCGGCGCATCGCCGCACGTCGCACCCCCAAGGCGGCGTTCGACTACACCGAGGGCGCCGCCGAGGCCGAGATCTCGCTGGCCCGCGCGCGCCAGGCGTTCGAGGACATCGAGTTCACCCCGTCGGTGCTGCGCGACGTCTCGACGGTGCGCACGGGGTGGGACGTCCTCGGTGCGCCCGTCGCGCTTCCGTTCGGGATCGCGCCCACCGGGTTCACCCGGATGATGCAGACCGAGGGGGAGATCGCCGGGGCCCACGCAGCGGCCCGGCACGGGATACCGTTCTCGCTGTCGACGATGGGCACGACGGCGATCGAAGACGTCAAGGCTGCGAACCCGCAGGGCCGCAACTGGTTTCAGCTCTACATGTGGAAGGACCGCGATCGCTCGATGGCGCTCGTGGAGCGGGCCGCCCGGGCCGGCTTCGACACGCTGCTGGTCACCGTGGACGTGCCCGTGGCCGGTGCTCGCCTGCGGGACAGGCGCAACGGGTTCTCCATTCCGCCGCAGCTGACGTTGCGGACGGTGGCCAACGCGATCCCGAGGCCGTGGTGGTGGTACGACTTCCTCACCACCGAGCCGCTGTCGTTCGCATCGCTGGACCGCTGGTCGGGGACGGTCGGCGAACTCCTGGACTCCATGTTCGATCCGACCGTCGACTTCAACGACCTGCGCTGGATCCGGGACCAGTGGCCCGGCAAGGTCGTCGTCAAAGGGATCCAGAACGTCGAGGACGCCAAAGAGGTGGCCCGCGTCGGGGTGGACGGCATCATCCTGTCCAACCACGGCGGCAGGCAGCTCGATCGCGCCCCCGTCCCGTTCCACCTGCTGCCCGAGGTGGTGCGCGAGGTCGGCAGCGAATACGAGATCCACCTCGACACCGGCATCATGTCGGGCGCCGACATCGTGGCGGCGGTCGCGCTGGGTGCCCGGTTCACGCTGCTCGGCCGGGCCTATCTCTACGGTCTGATGGCCGGCGGGGAAGCCGGCGTCGAGCGGATGATCGAGATCGTGACCGAGCAGATCACCCGCACGATGCGGCTGCTGGGCGTGGCATCCCTGGAAGAACTCGGGCCGCAGCACGTCACCCAGCTGGTCCGGCTGGTGCCGCGCAACCCGGCCGGAACCTACGTCTGACGGGAATAGACGACGCCGGGGGAGGGCTGGACCGATCATGGTCGATATCAACAGTGAGAAGCTGCTCGACGACGCCGCCGCGCTCGACGAGTTCAACCGAAACTTCGTCGCGGAATTCCGGGAGAACGGCGGCAGGGTGGGCGGTCCGTTCGCCGGCCGGACCATGCTGCTGCTGCACACCGTCGGCGCCAAGTCCGGTCAGCCGCGGCTGAGCCCGCTGGCGTATCTGGACGTCGACGGCAAGATGGTCATCGTCGGCTCCTACGCCGGTGCACCCAAGCACCCGGGATGGGTGCACAACCTGCGCGCCGACCCCCGCGCCCGCGTCGAGGTCGGCGCCGAGACCGTCGACGTGGTGGCACGCGAACTGCCCGAGGACGAACGTGCGGCGCTCTATCCCCGCATCGTCGAGTGGGCACCGGCCCTCAGTGACTACCACAGCAGGACGACGCGGACCTTCCCGCTGTTCGAGCTCGTGCGCGCAGAGGTCGACGCCGAGGACCTCCTGAACGACCGCAGCGCGCTCGACGCGATGAACAACCGGGTCGTCGAGGAGTTCCGCGCCAACGGCGGTCAGGTCGGTGGCGACTTCGCGGGGATGCCGCTGGTGCTGCTGACCACCATCGGCGCCAAGTCCGGGCAACCCCGGGTCTCACCGCTGGCCTACTTCGACATCGACGGCCGAATCCTGATCGCCGGTTCGATGGGCGGTGCGCCCACATCCCCCGCATGGGTGCACAACCTGCGCGCCCAGCCCGGTGCCCACGTCGAGATCGGGACCGAGGCCTACGACGCCGAGGTCCGCGAACTCCCGCGCGACGAGCGTGACGCGCTGTACCCGCGGGTGGTCGAGCAAGCCCCGCAGTTCGGCGAATACCAGGCCAAGACCACCCGGGTCATCCCGCTTTTCGAGATCGTCCGCAGCTGACGGGCCGCCACCACCTCGGCCGCAGTTGCGGTAATTGGGTGGGTTGACGACGTTTGAAGCCGTTCTGGCCGGGAAATGGGGCCAGGCACGCTGACCCCGGGTGACCTCTCCCCGGGGATCCCGGGGTCAGCGGGCCCAACGACGGCAGCGCGGGCGGCGCTGCCGTCTAGAGCCGTTCGATGATGGTGGCGTTGGCCATGCCGCCGCCTTCGCACATCGTCTGCAACGCGTAGCGCCCGTCGCGCTGCGCCAGGGCGTTGACCAGGGTGGTCATGATGCGGGCACCGCTGGCGCCCAGGGGATGGCCGATCGCGATGGCCCCGCCGTTGACGTTGGTGCGGCGCAGATCGGCGCCGGTGTCGCGGGCCCAGGCCAGAACGACGGGGGCGAACGCCTCGTTGACCTCGAACAGGTCGATGTCGGAGAGTCGGAGCCCCGCGCGGGCGAGAACTTTCTGCGTGGCCGGGATGACTCCGGTCAGCATGTACAGCGGGTCCGAGCCCACGACCACGGTGGTGTGGATGCGGGCCAGGGGGGTGAGCCCGAGTCGGCGGGCGGCGGCCCCGCTGGTGATCATCACCGCGGCGCTGCCGTCGGACAGCGGTGAGCTGTTGCCGGGCGTGATCTTCCAGTCGATCTGCGGGAAGCGGGCGCCGACGGCCTCGTCGACGAACGCCGGCCGCAGTCCGGCCAGCGTCTCGACGGTGGTGTCGGGCCGGATGATCTCGTCCGCGGACAGGCCCGCCAGTGGAGCCAGTTCCGCGTCGAACAGGCCGTCCTTGGCGGCCCGCGCGGCTTTCTGGTGGCTCTCGGCGGAGAACTCGTCGAGCTCGGTGCGCGACAGGTTCCACTTCGCGGCGATCAGCTCGGCACTGATGCCCTGGGGCACCAGGCCGTCGGGGTAGCGCTGCGCCACCCCGAGGCCGAACGGGCTGCTCCCTGGGAGCACCGAGGTGCCCATCGGTACGCGGCTCATCGATTCGACACCGGCGGCGATCACCACGTCGTAGGCGCCGGCGAGGACGCCCTGGGCGGCGAAACTGATGGCCTGCTGGCTGCTGCCGCACTGCCGGTCGATCGTGGTGCCGGGGACGTGTTCGGGAAAGCCGGCACCCAGCACGGCGTTTCGCGCGATGTTGAGGGCCTGGTCACCGGCCTGCGTGACCGCCCCGGCGATCACGTCCTCGACCTCGGCCGGGTCGACCCCGGTCCGGCTGACGAGTTCGCGCAGGCTGTGGGCGAGCAGGTCGGCGGGCAGCACGTCGTGCAGCGCTCCGCTCGGCTTCCCCTTGCCGACGGGTGTGCGCACCGCGCCGACGATGACGGCGTCGCGATCGGAATAATCGGGCATGGGGATCCTCCTGGAACTCGTCACTGAGTACTGCTCGCTATACTCAGATGTAACACCTGAGTTCACCGACAACAACCCAGCTGGGAAGTGATGTGCATGACAGTCCTGCAGGGGCGGCTGGCCGATCGTGACGCCTGGTCGGCCATCGGGCGCTGCCCGATCGAGAAGACGATGGGCCTGGTGGGCACGAAGTCCGCGATGTTGATCATGCGCGAGGCCTATTACGGCACGACACGGTTCGACGATTTCGCGCGACGGGTGGGGATCACCAAGGCGGCCACGTCGGCGCGGCTGTCCGAACTCGTCGACGCCGGCCTGCTGACCAAGCAGCCCTATCGCGAGCCGGGTCAGCGGGTCCGTGATGAGTACGTGCTGACCGATGCGGGCACCGAGTTCATGCCGGTGGTGTGGGCGATGTTCCAGTGGGGCCGGAAACATCTCGGAGATACCGCACTGCGGCTCGAGCACCTGGGGTGCGGAGCGCAGGCTGGAGTCGAAATCGTCTGTGAGAACGGGCATGTGGTGCCGCCCGACGAACTGGGGATCACGACGGTCCGGGGCGGGCGCGCGACACCGCACAACTGACGTCGTCCCATCGGCGCCGGGGCGACCCGCCTTGCGCGGCCGGCCTGTGCCATGCCATCGGGCCTGCTACTACCGCACGTTCGGGGTGGGGTCGGATCAGATCGCGCGATTGCTGCCCAGGGCACAGGATTTCGGATCCGACAACGAGATGGCCGCGTTCGGTCTGCAGTTCGCCCACGGGCTGGGGCCGGCCAACCAATACTGAGCATCCCGCACTCGCGACTGTGCGGTCTCATCCGCGCCACCCGGCGCGTCGCGGATGAAACCGCACAACCGCATGACTGCCACCTCGGCGCGCCCGCTGTGGAACACTGACGCCGATGCTGGACTTGCGCGTCATCGTTCCCGAGGAACTCCGAGACGACGTCGTCGAGCTGCTGAGCCAACAGGTCGGGGTGGCCCACATCCTGGTCAACCCCGGCGCGGCCGTGGACCCGCCCGGTGACGAGATCTCGGCGGTCATCGCCCGCGAGTGCGCCAACGACGTCATCAAGGCTCTCAAAGACCTCGACGTCCAGCACCGCGGCGCGATCCTGCTCAGCGTGCTCGACACCGTGCTGTCCACCCGGGCGCACGCCGCCGAGGACGACGCCGAGGGCGATCCCGCCGACGCCGTGGTGTGGGACGAGCTCATCGCCCGCACCCGCGAAGAGTCGACGCTGTCGGTGACGTTCCTGCTGTTCCTCACCCTGGCCTGCCTGCTGGCGGCGATCGGCGCGATCACCGACTCGACGGTCACCGTCGTGGGTGCGATGGTGCTGGGGCCGGAGTTCGGGCCACTGGCGGCCCTGTCGGTGGCGATCGTGCAGCGGCGCGGCGATCTGGCGCGCCGGGCGGCGATCGCACTGCTGGCCGGTTTCCCGATCGCCATGGGCATCACCGCGGTGCTGACGGCGGCCGCACACGCGGTGGGCTGGGTGGACCTCGGTTTCGTGCGCAACATCGACGACGTCGACTTCATCTTCCAGGTCGGGCCCATCTCCTTCGTGGTCGCGCTGTTGGCCGGGGCTGCCGGCATGCTGTCGCTGGTGTCGGCGAAATCGGCGGCGCTGGTCGGGGTGTTCATCTCCGTCACCACGGTGCCGGCGGCCGGGTTCACCGCGGTGGCAGGCGTGCTGGGGGACTGGGCAGTGGCGGCCCGCTCGGCGGCTCAGCTGGGGGTGAACCTGATCGCCATCGTCATCGCAGGGGTGTTGGTGCTGGTGCTGCGGCCGCGCGGCAATCCGATCCCGCGCAGCGCCCAGACCTGACGCGATCTGCATCGCGGCATGCGGTGTGGTGGGATCGGCGCTATGAGTGTCACGCTATGAGTATCACGCTATGAGTATCAAGGTAGCCCTGGAGCATCGCACCAGCTACACGTTCGATCGCCTCGTCGAGGTGTTCCCGCACGTGGTTCGGTTGCGCCCGGCGCCCCACTCGCGCACACCGATCGAGGCGTACTCGCTGACCGTCGAACCTGCCGACCACTTCGTCAACTGGCAGCAGGACGCCTTCGGGAACTACCTGGCCCGGCTGGTGTTCCCGACCCGTGCCCGCAGCCTGACCGTCACCGTCGGGCTGATCGCCGACCTCAAGGTGATCAACCCCTTCGACTTCTTCATCGAGGATTACGCCGAGCAGGTCGGCTTCACCTACCCCGGGGCGCTGGCCGAGGATCTCAAACCGTACCTGCGGCCGGTCGACGAGGAGGGCGAGGACTCGGGCCCCGGCGACCTCGCACAGGCCTGGGTCGACAACTTCTCGGTCGCCACGGGCACCCGCACCATCGACTTCCTCGTGGCGCTCAACCGCGCGGTCAACGTCGACGTCGGCTACACCGTCCGGTTGCAGCCCGGCGTGCAGACGCCGGACACGACGCTGCGCACCGGGATCGGCTCCTGCCGGGACTCCGCGTGGCTGCTGGTGTCGATCCTGCGCCAGCTCGGCCTGGCCGCGCGGTTCGTCTCCGGCTACCTGGTCCAGCTCACCTCCGATGTGGAAGCGCTCGACGGACCGTCCGGACCTGCCGCTGATTTCACCGACCTGCACGCCTGGACCGAGGTGTACATCCCCGGCGCCGGATGGATCGGGCTCGATCCCACCTCGGGCCTGTTCGCCGGGGAGGGACACATCCCGCTGTCGGCCACCCCGCACCCCGAATCGGCCGCCCCGATCACAGGCGCGACCGAACCATGCCAAACCACACTGGAATTCAGCAACGTCGTCACCCGGGTGCACGAGGACCCGCGGGTCACGCTGCCCTACACCGAGGCGTCCTGGGCGGCGATCTCCGCGCTCGGCCAGCGCGTCGACGAACGTCTGGCCGCCGGTGACGTGCGGCTCACCATGGGTGGCGAGCCGACCTTCGTGTCGATCGACAACCAGACCGACCCCGAGTGGACGACCGATGCCGATGGGCCGCACAAACGGCAGCGGGCCTCCGCGCTGGCGGCGCGGCTGAAGGCGGTGTGGGCGCCGCACGGACTGGTGCAGCGCAGCCAGGGCAAGTGGTATCCCGGAGAACCGTTGCCGCGCTGGCAGATCGGGCTGATGTGGCGCACCGACGGCCAACCGCTGTGGCGCGACGAGACGCTGCTGGCCGACCCGTGGCCCGAACAACCGGGCCCGCCCGCGATCGCCCCCGACGCGCCCCAGCAATTGCTGGGGGAAATCGCCAAGGGCTTGGATCTGCCTCTGCACCAGGTTCGGCCCGCCTACGAGGATCCGCTCAGTCGATTGGTGGCCGCGGTCCGTCAGCCCGCGGGTGCACCCGTGGCCGCCGAGGACGATCTCGCCGACGACAGTGCCGAGGCCCGGGCCGCCCTGCTGACCCGGCTCGACGCCTCGGCGGCCGAGCCGGCCGTGTTCGTGCTGCCACTGCACCGTCGCGACGATGACGCGGGCTGGGCCAGTGCCGACTGGAAACTGCGGCGGGGCCGAATCGTGTTGCTGGAAGGTGATTCCCCGGCCGGACTGCGGCTGCCGCTCGACTCCATCAGCTGGGAACCCCCGCCCCCGTCCTTCCCGGCCGACCCCACCCGCGGGCAATCGGAGCTCGACCGCGGGCAGGTCGAGCCCGCCGAGGTCACCGACGCCGACGGTGTCCCGCCGACGGCCATGGTCGCCGAGATCCGCGACGGCCTGCTGTACGTCTTCCTGCCACCCACCGAGGAACTGGACCATTTCGTCGACCTCGTCGAGCGGATCGAGGCCGCCGCCGCGGCGACCGGGTGCGCGGTGGTGGTCGAGGGGTACGGCCCGCCCGCCGATCCGCGACTGCAGGCCATGTCCATCACCCCCGACCCCGGGGTCATCGAGGTGAACGTGGCACCGTCGGCGAGCTTCGCCGAGCAGCGCGATCAATTGGAGACGCTGTACACCCAGGCGCGGTTGGCCCGGTTGTCCACTGAATCCTTCGACGTCGACGGCACCCACGGCGGCACGGGCGGTGGCAACCACATCACCCTGGGTGGGATCACCCCTGCTGCGTCGCCGCTGCTGCGCCGACCCGACCTGCTGGTGTCGCTGCTCACCTACTGGCAGCGGCACCCGGCGCTGTCCTACCTGTTCGCCGGCCGGTTCATCGGCACCACCTCCCAGGCGCCGCGGGTGGACGAGGGCCGCCCCGACGCGCTCTACGAGCTCGAGATCGCGTTCGCCGAGATCGCCAGGCTGTCCGCGAGATCGGGAAGCTCCGCGAGCTCCGCAAGCTCCGCTCCGTGGGTCACGGACAGAGCCCTCCGCCACCTTCTCACCGACATCACCGGCAACACCCACCGCGCCGAGTTCTGCATCGACAAGCTCTACAGCCCGGACAGCGCCCGCGGCCGGCTCGGCCTGCTGGAGCTGCGCGGCTTCGAGATGCCGCCACACCCTCAGATGGCGATGGTGCAGTCGCTGCTCGTGCGATCCCTGGTGGCATGGTTCTGGGACGAGCCGCTGCGCGCCCCGCTGATCCGCCACGGCGCCAACCTGCACGGCAGATACCTGTTGCCGCACTTCATCATTCAGGACATCTCCGAAGTCGCGGCCGACCTGCGGGCGCACGGCGTCGAATTCGACACCAGCTGGCTCGACCCGTTCACCGAGTTCCGGTTCCCGCGGATCGGCACCGCCGTCTTCGGTGGCGTCGAACTCGAATTGCGCGGTGCGATCGAGCCGTGGAACGTCCTCGGCGAAGAGGCGACCGCCGGAGGCACCGCGCGCTACGTGGACTCCTCGGTGGAGCGTCTGCAGGTGCGCCTCATCGGCGCGGACCGGCAGCGGTTCATCGTGACCGTCAACGGCTTTCCGATCCCGCTGCTGGCGACCGACAATCCCGACGTCCAGGTCGCCGGTGTGCGGTACCGGGCTTGGCAGCCGCCCAGCGCGCTGCACCCCACGATCACCGTCGACGGTCCGCTGCGTTTCGAGTTGGTCGACGCCGCATCCGGCGTGTCCCGCGGCGGCTGCACCTACCACGTGACGCATCCGGGTGGCCGTTCCTATGAGACTCCGCCGGTGAACGCGGTGGAGGCCGAGTCCCGCCGAGGACGTCGCTTCGAGGCGACCGGGTTCACCGCCGGAGCGGTCGACCTGGCCGGCCTGCGGGAGAAGCAGGCCCGCCAATCCACCGACGTGGGCGCGCCGGGCATCCTCGACCTGCGGCGAGTGCGTACCGTGCTGTCGTAATGGCGCTACCGAACGGCCTGCACCGGGGCCTGGGCCACTATCCCCCGGAAGATCACCCGGCGCAGCCGCTGGTGCCTTACGAGGTCATGCGGGCGCAGCAGGCGCTGTTCGACGTGCGGGGCGCCGGCGGCATCGCGGCCACCGGGCAGGACGAATGTGTCGACGCCGCAGGCGATGTCAGGCCCGCGTGGCAGGAGCTGGCCGACTGTCTGCAGCAGCGTGGCCGCGACGGTATGGACCGACTGCGCGCTCTGGTCCGCGACCTGGTGGACAACGACGGCATCACCTACGTCCAACGCGACGACGATGCCGCGGGCCCGGGGCCGTGGCGGCTCGACGCCCTGCCGCTCATCGTCGGCGCCGACGACTGGGATCGGTTGGAATCCGGTCTGGTGCAACGGTCCCGGCTCCTCGACGCCGTGCTGACCGACCTGTACGGCGAGCGGCGGTCGATCACCCGCGGGGTGTTGCCGCCGCAGTTGGTGTTCGCGCATCCGGGCTATCTGCGCGCCGCCCGCGGAATCGTGGTGCCGGGCCGGCACCAGTTGTTCCTGCACGGTTGTGACATCAGTCGCGCAGCGTCGGGGGAGTTCGTGGTCAATGCGGACTGGACACAGGCGCCCTCGGGTGCCGGCTACGCGTTGGCCGATCGCCGTGTCGTGGCCCATGCGGTGCCCGATCTCTACGAGCAGGTCGGGCCGCGCCCCGCGTCGCCGTGGGCGCAGGCGTTGCGGCTGGCGCTGGTCGACGCCGCGCCGGAGGCCGCGGAGGAGCCGACGGTCGTCGTGCTCAGCCCCGGCATCCGTTCGGAGACCGCCTTCGACCAGGCTTATCTGGCCGGGGTGCTCGGGGTGCCGCTGGTCGAGAGCGCCGACCTGGTGGTCCGAGACGGCCGGTTGTGGATGCGTTCGATGGGCACCTTGGCGCGGGTCGACGTGGTGCTGCGGCGCGTCGACGCCGCCTACACCGATCCGCTGGACCTGCGACCCGACTCCCGGCTGGGCGTGGTGGGCCTGGTGGAGGTGCTGCGGCGCGGTGCGGTGACGGTGGTCAACACGTTGGGCAGCGGAGTCCTCGAAAGTCCGGGCATCATGCGCTTCCTGCCCGAGCTCGCCGACCACCTGCTCGGTGAAACACCCGCGCTGCCAACAACTCCGGTTTATTGGGGTGGCATCGACATCGAGCGGTCCCACTTGCTCACCCACCTGTCGTCCCTGCTGATCCGATCGGTGACCGGCGGGGCGCCGATCGTCGGCCCGGAGTTGTCGAACGCCCGTCGGGAGACGTTGGCCGCGCGCATCGCCGCCGCCCCGTGGCAGTGGGTGGGTCAGGAACTCCCGCAGTTCTCCACGGCCCCTTCCGATTTCCTACCCGCCGGGCTGACGTCGTCGAGTGTGGGCCTGCGGCTGTTCTCGGTGTCCCAGCGTGGCGGCTACGCGCCGATGATCGGGGGGCTGGGCTACGTGCTGGCCCCCGGTTCGGCGGCATACCGGCTCGCGAGCGTGGCCGCCAAGGACGTGTGGGTGCGCACACCTGCGCGCGTCACCGCGGAGAAGATCTCCACCGCAACACCTTTCGATGATGCCGCGCCACCGACAGGCCTCACCGCCGGCCCGACGCCCGAGATCAGCTCGCCCCGTGTGCTGTCCGATCTGTTCTGGATCGGTCGCTACGCAGAACGCGCCGAGCACACCGCCCGGCTGCTGACCGTCACCCGCGAGCGCTACCACGAATTCCGGCGCCGCCAGGCGATGGAGGGCAGTCAGTGCGTGCCCGTGCTGCTGTGCGCCCTCGGGGTGATCACCGGAACCGACACCGACGGCGACGACCACCACGAGATGGTCGCGACGGCGCCGACCACGCTGTGGGCGCTGACGGCCGACCGGCGCAGGCCCGGATCGCTGGCGCAGTCGGTCGAGCGACTCGGCCTGGCCGCACGTGCGGTGCGCGACCAGATGTCCAACGACACCTGGATGCTGCTCTCGGCACTGGAGCGCACGCTGCTGTCCGCCGGGGACAACCCGCCGGAGTCGCAGGCCGAGGGGGAGGCGTTCCTGTCGTCGGCGAACACCGAGACCCTGGCCGGGATGCTGGCGCTGTCGGGCGTGGTCGCCGAGTCGATGGTGCACGACATCGGGTGGACGATGCTGGACATCGGCAAGCGGCTCGAGCGCGCACTGGCGCTGACGGCACTGCTGCGGGCCACCGTGACCACGGTGCGCCCGCCCGATGCCGAACAGACCATCATCGAATCGGCCCTGGTGGTGTGCGAGTCGCTGGTCATCTACCGCAGGCGCAACCCCGGCACCGTCACTGTGACGGGCGTCGCCGAACTCGTCCTCTTCGACGGCGAGAACCCCCGGTCGCTGCTCTACCAGTTGGAACGGTTGAGAACGCATCTGAAGTCGCTCCCCGGGTCGTCCGGTTCGTCGCGGCCTGAGCGACTCATCGACGAGATCGCCACGCGGCTGCGGCGCACCCAGCCCGCCGACCTCGACGAGGCCGACCCCGGCGGCAGGCGCGCCGAACTCGACGGATTGCTGGACGGAATCCACCGGGGTCTGCGCGACCTCGCCGACGTGATCACCGCGACCCACCTCTCGCTGCCCGGCGACATGCAACCCCTCTGGGGCCCTGACGAACGGCGGCGCCTGCCGTGACCGCCCGCCGCTACGCGGTGACCCACCGCACCGAGTACCAGTACTCCGACGTCGTCACCAGCTCCTACGGCCGCGGCTTCCTGACGCCCAGGGACTCGGCACGGCAACGCTGCCTGTTCCACGAACTGGTGCTCGACCCCGCGGCGGCCGACAGCTCCACCAGCCGCGACGGCTACGGCAACCTCAGCTCGTACTTCCACATCACCGCGCCGCACCGCACGTTGAGCATCACCAGTCGCTCGATCGTCGAAGTGGCGCCGCCCGCAGCCGAGGTCTACGACGGCCCCTCGGCGCGGGCGCCGTGGGAGATCGCGCGGCCGGTCGGGCCGGACGGGGCGCTGGCCGCCGAGTTCACCCTCGATCTCGATCCGCCCGAGATCACCGACGCGGTGCGGGAGTACGCGGCGCCGACGTTCACACCGGGCCGGCCGCTGATCGAGGCGCTGGGGGACCTCACGTCTCGGATCTACGCCGACTTCACCTACCGTTCCGGCTCGACGACCGTCTCGACGCAGGTGGGCGAAGTTTTGTCGGCGAGGGAAGGGGTATGTCAGGACTTCGCCAGACTGGCCATCGCCTGTCTGCGGGCCAATGGGCTGGCGGCAAGCTATGTGTCGGGCTATCTGGCCACCGATCCGCCGCCCGGAAAGGAACGCATGGTGGGCATCGACGCGACGCATGCGTGGGCGTCGGTGTGGACGCCGCAGAACATGTGGCTCGGCCTGGATCCGACGAACGACCAGATGGTCGACGAGCGGTACATCACCGTCGGCTACGGCCGCGACTACGCCGACGTCCCGCCACTGCGCGGCATCATCTACACCGACTCGGACAGCAGTGTCATCGACGTCTCCGTCGATGTGGCGCCCTACGAAGGAGAACTCCTCAATGCGTGACTTCACCTGTCCCAACTGCGGTCAACGGCTCGCCTTCGAGAACTCGGTGTGCCTGAACTGCGGCAGCTCACTCGGGTTTTCGCTCGACGACATGGCGCTTCTGGTGATCGCCCCTCCTGAGGAGAGCGAACATGCGGGCGCGGTGGACGAGAGCCGGTACCAGCTGTGTGCGAATCTGCATCTGGCCGAATGCAATTGGCTCGTCGAGAAGGGGCCGATCGCGAAACTCTGCGTGTCGTGCGCGCTGACCCGGACCAGACCCAACGACGCCGACGCGATCGCGCTGGTCGCGTTCGCCGCCGCGGAAAAGGCGAAGCGCCGGCTCATCGTCGAGCTGCACGAGCTGAAGCTGCCCATCGTCGGGCGCGATGCGGACCCGCAGTTCGGGTTGGCCTTCGACCTGCTGTCCAGCCAGTTCGAGAAGGTGTTCACCGGCCACGACAACGGCATCATCACCCTCGACCTGGCCGAGGGCGACGACGTGCACCGCGAGCAGCTCCGGATCTCGATGGACGAGCCCTACCGGACCCTGCTGGGGCACTTCCGCCACGAGATCGGTCACTATTACCAGTACCGGCTGATCGGCACGTCGGACGCCTATCTGCAGCGCTACCACGAGCTGTTCGGCGACCCGGAAGCCGACTATCAGGAGGCGCTCGACCGTCACTACAGCCAGGGCGCCCCGGCGGGCTGGGACGAGGACTTCGTGTCCTCCTACGCGACCATGCACCCCGCCGAGGACTGGGCCGAGACGTTCGCCCACTACCTGCACATCCGCGACACCCTGGACACCGCGGCGGCGTTCGGTCTGGCACCGGCGTCCGCCACCTACGACCGCCGGGCGCTGGGGCCCAGCGGTTTCGACACCATCATCGAGATGTGGCTGCCGTTGGCGTGGTCGCTGAACATGGTGAACCGGTCGATGGGCAAGGAGGATCTGTACCCGTTCGTGTTGCCGCCGCCGGTGCTGGAGAAGATGCGGTTCATCCACACGGTGATCGACGAAGTGACCTCGAACCCGGCCAAGCTGGCCGAGGTGGGTTCGCCGGTGAACGAGCAAGGGCAACAGATGAGTTGATCGTTCGCGCCCGGGGTGGGCGCGACACTGGGGGCGCCGGCACAGCCGACGCCCCCAGGTCTTTTCTCGAGAGTGTCACCTCACGGTGTCACGCCTGATCTGTCACGACGAAGCGCCGTCGGCGCCGTTTCCGCCGCTCGTGCCGCCTGCGCCACTCGCACCGTTCCCACCGGCCTTACCCGTGCTGCCGGTCGTGCCGTTGGAACCGCTCTTGCCGGTGCTGCCGGCCTTGCCGGTGCTGCCACTGCTGCCCGCGCTGCCCGTCGCCCCGGTGTGCCCGGAGATACCGCCGCCACCGCCGGTGCCGCTCGCACCGCCGCTGCCGCCGAGGCCGCCGGATCCGCCCGTGGCACCCGCGCCGCCGAGGCCACCGGATCCACCCGCTCCGCCGAGGCCGCCGGTGCCGCCGGGACCGCCCGATGCGCCCGAACCGCCGAGGCCGCCGGTTCCGCCGACACCCGTTCCTGCGACGCCGGTTCCGGCCCCGCCCGCGCCGCCGACGCCGCCGTTGCCACCGGCGGCACCCACGCCACCCGTGCCACCGGTGCCTCCGGTGCCTCCGGTCCCGCCGTTGCCACCGGCCTCGCCAGTGCCGCCGGTGCCACCGGTGCCGCCGAAGCCACCATTGCCTGCGACTCCGCCGCCGCCGAAGAGACCGCCGTTACCACCGTTTCCACCTGCACCCGCGGGGCCGCCGACACTGCCCTGAGCCCCCGTACCGGTCGCGGCTGAGCCGTTCGTGCCAGCGCCTCCGGTGCCGCCGGTGCCGCCGGTCTGACCGGTGGCGCCGATACCGCCGTCACCGCCGTTGCCGCCGAGGCCACCCGCGCCGACGCCACTGGTGCTCACGCCTGCGCCGCCGGCGCCACCTGCTCCACCGTTCGTCGTTCCGGTGCCGCCGTTCCCGCCGTCACCGCCGTCGCCACCCACCGCGAGTCCCGCCGTCCCGGTGGTCGTCGACGCCCCACCCGCGCCGCCGGCGCCGCCGTTGGCACCCGGGGTGCCACCGCCGCCGTCAGCGCCGGTGCCGCCGGTGGAGACCAAAGCGGTCCCCTCGACCGCTCCGCCCGCACCGCCGGCACCGCCCGGATTGCCTGCGCTCCCCGGCAAACCGTCACCACCGGTGACAGTCCCCGCAGCACCGGCCTTACCCGCCGCACCAGCGGCGCCGCTGGGCACCGGATTCACACCGTTTGCACCCGTCGCGCCGGTGGTGCCTGTTGTCCCGATACCGCCGTCGACGGCAGTACCCGTTCCGTCGTCACCGATGCTGCCGGCCGAACCACTACCGCCCTGTCCGCCGCCGCCGCCGTGGCCGAACAACGCGAATTTACCTGCGTTACCGCCGTTTCCGCCTGCCGCAGACAATCCGCCCGTGCCGCCGCGGCCACCGTTGCCGAAGAACAAGCCGCCCGTGCCTCCCACGCCGCCCACTTGGCCGTCCGCGCCCGACGCGCCGTCGCCTCCGTACCCGATCAGCAGGCCGCCGTTGCCGCCGTTGGCCCCCGTGCCCACCGCACCGTCGACACCGTTGGAGATGAAGAATCGCACCACGGGGACGTAACCGATGACCCCGATCAGGTTGTAGTAGGGGTCGTTGATCGCCCACGTGTGTACCGGGTCGCACGGGCACGGACCGACCAGCGAGGCCGCGAGTGCGTTCGGCGTGTACATGAGTCGGCTGGGTGCAGCGCCTTTCGCGGTGTTCCCGGCTAGACAACTCGGGACAGCCGGGTCACATGATATGGCAGATGACTCGGACGATGCTGTCGTGCCGGCCGGATCGGCGAGCGCGAGGCCCGGCGAGGCGAGTGCGAACATCGCGCCCGCTCCCGCGAGGGCGATTCCGCTGGCACACGGGTACAGGTAATTTTTCATGACGAAAGGTCCTTTTCATGCAGAGGATGACGAGCTGGCTGTCGCGAAGTCCTGGGTGAAATCCCTTGGTGTCACCCGTGATCGGTGGGTTGGTGCGCGTCGAGACGAACTTGCTTCGACCCGGTCGGAGCGTGGGAATGCGCATGTTGGCTGCCGATTGTCGAGATCGGCTTCGAATCGCGACAGAGGCGAATCGCTCGCCGCTACCGGTAACTCAAGTCAGGGTTGGATGATGCGGGGGAAGGTCTCTTCGGAGCCGCGCGGGGCGTTGGGTCGCCTCGGTGGCTTGCCTGCCGGCCTGATCGGCCGCTTCCGGAGCCCCCGCCGAGAAGGCGCTTGAGCGCGCCTGGCCTTCGGAGTGATCCTCGGAGAGGATCCAAGTGACATGAACTCTACGCTTTGCTGGAGGAATGTGCCAGGACTCACAAAGATAATTGACAGCAAAAGTAAAAAGATGGCTGTGACAAGGCGCGACTCGGGGACGGGGTCGAGAAAACAAGCCTGAAATGGGATTTATGAGGGGATTTGAACGCCTCGCAATGTCCGAGGCGGCCCCGCCGGCTGCCAGATCCAAACCAGCAGCAATTCAGAAATGACGTCCATCCTCGATTTCTTGCGTTTGCCCGGTGCTGTGACCGGCAGCCGCGGGCAGCGGTGCCGCTGCAACACGCGGTCGTGCGGTCAGACGTCCTGTCGCCGCCCGTCCCTAGGATCACCGCGTGGCTGATCGCTATGGCGCCGACATCCTGTCGAGCAACCCGCACCGCAAGCCCCGCTCCACCGAGCAGCAGATCGAGATCGGCATGGTCGTCGAGGACGCGCAGACCGGTTTCGTCGGCGCGGTGGTGCGCGTCGAGTACGGCCGCATGCAACTCGAGGACCGGCACGGCCGTACCAAACCTTTCCCGGTGGGGCCCGGCTATCTGGTCGACGGCAAGCCGGTCATCCTGACCCCGCCCAAGAAGGCGGGCCCCACCGCGCCGACCCGCACCGCGTCCGGTTCGGTGGCCGTCGCGAACACGCGCGCCAAAGTCGCTCTCGCCAGTCGCATCTACGTGGAAGGCCGCCACGACGCCGAACTCGTCGAGCAGGTGTGGGGTGAAGACCTGCGGATCGAAGGGGTCGTCGTCGAATATCTGGGCGGCGTCGACGATCTCGCCGCGATCGTCGCGGACTTCCGGCCGGGCCCGGGCCGGCGGCTCGGCGTGCTGGTCGACCACCTGGTCGCCGGCTCCAAGGAGGCCCGCATCGCCGAACAGGTGCGCCGCGGCCCCGGCGGCGAGCACACCCTGGTGGTGGGGCACCCGTTCATCGACATCTGGGAGGCCGTCAAACCGGCCCGGCTGGGCGTCACCCGCTGGCCCGTCGTCCCGAAGGGGCAGGACTGGAAGCACGGTGTGTGCGAGGCGCTGGGCTGGCGCCACCGCGACCAGGCCGACATCGCCGCGGCGTGGCAGAAGATCCGCGGCCGGGTGCGGGACTGGACCGACCTGGAGCCCGACCTCATCGGTCGGGTCGAGGAGTTGATCGACTTCGTCACCGCACCCGTGTAAGCAGGGAGCGTGTCCGACAGTCTCTTCGACGTGCCTGGTGAGCGCGCCCCGTCGGCGACGCAGCCGGTGGGGGCATCGGTGCCGCTGGCCGTGCGGATGCGCCCGGCCTCGCTCGACGAGGTCGTCGGCCAGCAGCACCTGCTGACGGTGAATTCTCCGCTACGCCGCCTCGTCGAGGGCTCGGGCGCGGCGTCGGTGATCCTCTACGGCCCGCCCGGTACCGGGAAGACGACGCTGGCGTCGCTGATCTCGCAGGCCACCGGCCGCCGGTTCGAGGCACTCTCGGCGCTGTCGGCCGGGGTCAAGGAGGTGCGCGCCGTCATCGAGGACGCCCGGCAGGCGCTGTTGCGGCACGGCGAGCAGACCGTGCTGTTCATCGACGAGGTGCACCGGTTCTCCAAGACCCAGCAGGACGCCCTGCTCGCGGCGGTGGAGAACCGGGTGGTGCTGCTGGTCGCGGCCACCACCGAGAACCCGTCGTTCTCCGTCGTCGCGCCGCTGCTCAGCCGCTCGCTGATCCTGCAGCTGCAGCCGCTGACCGCCGACGACATCGCCACGGTGCTGCGTCGCGCGCTCGACGACGAACGCGGTCTGGCCGGAAAGGTGCCGATCTCCGATGAGGCTCTCGACCTGCTCGTCCAGCTGTCGGCGGGTGATGCCCGGCGGGCGCTGACCGCTCTCGAGGTCGCGGCCGAGTCGGGGAACATCACCGTCGATGTGGTCGAGCAGTCGCTGGACCGGGCCGCCGTGCGGTACGACCGCGACGGCGACCAGCACTACGACGTGGTCAGCGCCTTCATCAAGTCCGTGCGCGGCAGCGACGTCGACGCCGCGCTGCACTATCTGGCCAGGATGTTGGTGGCGGGGGAGGACCCGCGGTTCGTGGCCCGACGGCTGATGATCCTGGCCAGTGAGGACATCGGGATGGCCGATCCGACCGCGCTGCCCACCGCGGTCGCCGCCGCGCAGACGGTCGCGCTGATCGGCCTGCCAGAGGCGCAGCTGACGCTGGCGCACGCCACCGTGCACCTGGCGACCGCACCCAAATCGAACGCCGTCACCACTGCGCTCGGTGCCGCGATGGCCGATATTCGCGCAGGAAAAGCCGGTCTGGTGCCTCCGCATCTGCGCGACGGGCACTACTCGGGCGCGCAGAAGCTCGGCAACGCGGTGGGCTACAGATACGCCCACGACGATCCCGACGGCGTTGTGCCACAACAGTATCCGCCGGACGAGATCGTCGGCACCGACTATTACCGGCCGACCACGCACGGCGCCGAGCGCGAGATCGCGACCCGCGTGGAGAAGCTGCGCGCCATCATCCGCCGGAAACGCTGATCGGTCTTGACCCGCGTGCTGGTGCGGCCGTACCCTTTGATCAACCAACTGATTGATCAAAGAAAGGGTTGATTGTGTTGGAGGCAGGGCCCGCGCTCGACCGGGCATTCGCCGCGTTGGCGGACCCGGTCCGGCGGGCATTGGTGGCGCGGTTGTCCCGGGGGCCGGCGACGGTCAACGAGCTCGCCGCGCCGTTCGAGATCACCAAACAGGCGGTGTCCAAACACATTCAGGTGCTCGAACAGGCGGGGCTGGTGACGCGGACCCGCGAGGCGCAGCGGCGCCCGGTCCATCTTGACGCCGCTGCCCTGGAAGCCATGACGGCCTGGATCGATCGCTACCGATTGGACGCCGAACGCAGTTACCGCCGGCTGGACGCCCTGCTGGCCACCGAGAAAGGACCGACCCGATGAGCAACGCGCTCAACCTCACCGCACCCGTCGACACCCTGGCGATGGAGTTCACCCGTGACTTCGACGCCCCCGTGGCATCGCTGTTCCTGGCGCACGCCGACCCCGATCTGCTGACGCAGTGGCTCGGCCCGCACGGCCTGCAGATGGAGGTCACCGAATGGGACTTCCGCGCCCACGGCGGTTACCGCTACGTCCACCGCAACAGTGAGGGCAGCTTCGTCTTCAACGGCACGTTCCACAGCGTCCGTGACGACGAATTCATCTTGCAGACCTTCGAATTCGACGGTGCGCCGGACATGGTCAACCTCGAATACCTGTGGTTCGACGATCTCGGCGGTGGTCGTTCCCGGCTGCGCGGCCGAGCCATCTGTCCCACCCCGGACGCGAGGGACGCGCTGCTGTCTTCGGGCATGGCGGACGGCATGACGCAGGGCTACGACAAGCTCGACGCCCTGCTGGCGGGTTCCTAGCGTCAGCCTTCGGTGGCGAGCACCCTGTCGACGAATCCGTGCACCCTGCGCCGTAGATCCTCCACCCGGGCGCCGCGGATGCGGTCGAGGTCGGTGTCCCGGTGATAGGCCGGGGGCAACCGCCGAACGTTGCGGGAGCACCCGAAGTTCGCACAGATCAGTGCCCCGATGGTGTCGCCCTTGCGCCCTGCCGCGCCACCCCTGCGGACGGTGAAGAGCACCGCGTCGTCGGTGAGGGTGACGTCGTTGCACCACGTGCACATGGCGCGGCCCCGCGGTTTCACCGCGGCCTGGTTGAGGAGCAGCGCGACGGGGCCGCCGGGTCGCTCGACCAGCAGGTAGGCCCGACGGGGGATTTTCGGGTCGATCCAGCCGTAGTAGTCCAGGGTGTCGAACTCGACGTCGTCGAAATCCGCTGCGAAGGTGACCCTTTTGACTTCGCTGCGGGTCGCGCCGCGGAAGGCGGCCAGGATCTGATCACGGGTATGGGCATGCATGGTGAATCCATCCGAGAGGGGTGGCGCGTCGCTGCGCGCCGATGAGTGAGGACACGACGACGCCGCCGACCCGCAGGTCGGCGACGGGGCGCGGTCATCTGATGTCGGCGCGAGCGCCGACGACCTCCTCGACTCGGATGTTCACGTGGGCCAGGTTAGCGGGCGATGTCGTTCGTATCCACCGGATTTCGGGCCCGCAGACAGAGGCGATCCCGACTGGTCGGGGGCCCAGCCGGGATCACCACGGACGGATTCGGCGCGTCAGCGCAGAATTCCGGAGCGGCGGCCGCCCAACAGACCGCGGTTGCGCCGCCGGCCCATCAAAGAAGCCACCAGGGCCACGCCGAGCGCGGCCACGACGACCTGGACGAGCAACTCCATCCAGTCGATCCCGTTGGTGGCGGTCGGAATACCGATCGCGCGGGCGATCGCGGTCCCGATGAACGCCGACACGATGCCGACCCCGATCGTGAGCAGCATCCCGATGGGCTGCTTACCGGGCAGAACGAGGCGGCCCAGTGCGCCCACCACGATGCCGATGAGAATTGCGGTGATGATGCCGGTGATGGTCATGTGAGTTCCTCCAGGGTTGGGATTGGAGCTGAAATACCCTTGCCCCCTCGCCAATAAACGCCAGCGTCAATCCGCCCGGGAATCCGTAGGGTCGGAGCGATGGACACCGAAGTGCTCGACGTCGACACCACCCGCCGTCGCACCGTCGACCTGACCAGCGACGTTCGCCGGTTCTGCGCCTCACGCGGCGACGGACTCTGCAACGTCTTCGTGCCGCACGCCACCGCCGGTGTGGCGATCATCGAGACCGGAGCGGGCTCCGACGACGACCTGGTCGACACTCTGGAGCGGCTGCTGCCCCGCGACGACCGCTATCGGCACGCCCACGGCTCGCCCGGACACGGCGCCGACCACGTGCTGCCCGGCCTTGTCTCACCCTCGGTGACGGTGCCCGTCGGCGCCGGTGAGCCCCTGCTGGGCACCTGGCAGAGCGTCGTGCTGGTGGATCTGAACAGGGACAACACCCGGCGCACGGTCCGCCTGAGCTTCGTGTCGGGCTGACGGGGTGCAGCAGGGTGCGACCGGTACTGTGGTGCGGTCGAGTATTCGCAGGTGGCGGCCGATCGGGGCCGCTGACCAGGACCGAAGGACAGCAGGAACGTGCAGACACACGAGATCAGGAAGCGGTTCCTTGATCATTTCGTGAACGCGGGACATACGGAAGTGCCCAGCGCCTCGGTGATTCTCGACGACCCCAATCTTCTTTTCGTCAACGCCGGCATGGTGCAGTTCGTGCCCTACTTCCTGGGTGCCAGGACCGCGCCGTGGAACCGTGCGGTCAGCATCCAGAAGTGCATCCGCACCCCGGACATCGACGAGGTCGGTATCACCACCCGGCACAACACCTTCTTCCAGATGGCGGGCAACTTCAGCTTCGGCGACTACTTCAAGAAGGGCGCCATCGAGTTCGCCTGGTCGTTGCTGACCAACCCGATCGACCGGGGCGGATACGGGTTCGATCCCGAGAGGCTGTGGGCCACCGTCTATCTCGACGATGACGAAGCGATCGGGTACTGGCAGGAGGTGGCCGGGCTGCCGCTGGACCGCATCCAGCGGCGCGGGATGGCCGACAACTACTGGTCGATGGGCATTCCCGGCCCGTGCGGACCGTCCTCGGAGATCTACTACGACCGTGGCCCCGACTACGGCATCGACGGCGGCCCGGAGGCCAACGAGGACCGGTACATCGAGATCTGGAATCTCGTGTTCATGCAGAACGAGCGCGGTGAGGGCACCTCGAAGGAGGACTTCGAGATCCTCGGGCCGCTGCCGCGCAAGAACATCGACACCGGGATGGGCATCGAACGGGTGGCCTGCCTGTTGCAGGATGTCGACAACGTCTACGAGACCGACCTCATGCGCCCGACCATCGATCTGATGGCCGCCCGCGCCCCGCGCGGCTACGGGCAGGGCAACCACGCAGACGACGTCCGCTATCGCATCATCGCCGACCACAGCCGTACCGCCGCGATCATCATCGCCGACGGTGTCAGCCCGGGGAACGAGGGCCGGGGTTACGTGCTGCGCCGGCTGCTGCGTCGTATCGTGCGCGCGGCCAAGTTGCTCGGCATCGACGATCCGTTCATGGCCGACCTGATGAACACCGTGCGCGAGTCGATGGGGCCGTCCTACCCGGAGCTGGTGAGCGACCACGACCGCATCTCGCGGATCGCGGTCGCCGAGGAGGCGGCGTTCAACCGCACGCTCGCCTCGGGTTCCAAGCTGTTCGAGGACGCCGCCCGCTCCACCAGGGCCGCGGGCACGAGCACGCTGTCGGGTACCGATGCCTTCACCCTGCACGACACCTACGGCTTCCCGCTGGAGCTGACCCTGGAGATGGCCACCGAGGCCGGACTGACGGTCGACGAAGAGGGTTTCCGCGGGCTGATGGCCGAGCAGCGGCAGCGCGCGAAGGCCGACGCGGCGGCTCGCAAACACGCCCACACCGACCTGAGCGCCTACCGGGAGCTCGTCGACGCCGGCCCGACCGAGTTCACCGGTTTCGACGAATTGACCAGTGAGGCAACGATTCTGGGCATCTTCGTCGACGGCAGGCGGGTGCCGGTGGTGAGCCACGGTGGGTCGGACGCCGAGCGCGTCGAGCTGATCCTCGACCGCAGCCCCTTCTACGCGGAGTCGGGCGGTCAGATCGCCGACGAGGGCACGATCAGCGGAACCGGTGCGTCGGAGACGGCCAAGGCCTCGGTCACCGATGTGCAGAAGATCGCGAAAACCCTGTGGGCGCACCGGGTCAACGTCGAGTCGGGGGAGTTCGTCGAAGGGGACACCGTCGTCGCGGCCGTCGATCCGCAGTGGCGCCGCGGCGCCACCCAGGGGCACTCCGGAACACACATGGTGCACGCCGCGCTGCGACAGGTGCTGGGGCCCACCGCCGTTCAGGCGGGTTCGCTGAACCGTCCCGGTTATCTGCGGTTCGACTTCAACGCCCAGGGCGCGCTGTCGGAGCAGCAACGGTCCCAGATCGAAGAGGTGACCAACGAGGCGGTGGAGGCCGACTTCGAGGTGCACAGCTTCGTCACCGACCTCGAGCGGGCCAAGGCGATGGGTGCGATGGCGCTCTTCGGTGAGGCCTACCCCGACGAGGTCCGCGTCGTCGAGATCGGCGGGCCGTTCTCCCTGGAGTTGTGTGGCGGCACCCATGTGCAGCGGTCCGCGCAGATCGGCCCGGTGACGATCCTCGGTGAATCGTCGGTCGGATCCGGGGTGCGCCGCGTCGAGGCCTACGTCGGTCTGGAGTCGTTCCGGCACCTCGCCAAGGAACGTGCCCTGATGGCCGGGCTCGCGTCGTCGCTGAAGGTGCCGTCCGACGAGGTGCCCGCCCGCGTGGCGACGCTGGTGGACCGGTTGCGGGCCGCCGAGAAGGAACTCGACCGGGTGCGGCTCGCCGGCGCGCGCGCCGCGGCCGTGAACGCGGCGGCAGGCGCCGAACAGCTCGGTGCCGTGCGGCTCGTCGCGCAGCGGATGGCCGGCGGGATCTCGGCGGGCGACCTGCGCTCACTGGTCGGTGACATCCGCGGCAAGCTCGGCGCCGACCCCGCTGTCGTCGCCCTGATCGCCGAGGGCGACAACGACTCCGTCCCGTTCGTGGTTGCCGTCAACCCGGCCGCGCAAGAGCTCGGTCTGCGTGCCAACGACCTGGTGAAGGTCCTCGGCGCGCCGGTCAACGGGCGCGGGGGCGGCAAGGCCGATCAGGCGCAGGGGTCCGGCACGGGAGCCGCAGGCATCGATGCCGCCCTGGCGGCGCTGCGCGCGGAGATCGGCCGGAGCTGATCGCGTGCCCGACGCCTTCGACAACCGCACACCGGATCGTCCCGGTGACGGCGCATCGGCGCCCGACCCCGGCCGCGGCCGCAGGTTGGGCGTCGACGTGGGCACCGTCCGCATCGGCGTGGCGGTCAGCGATCCCGACGCGATGCTGGCCACCCCGGTGGAGACCGTGACGCGCGACCGCCGCGGCAGCCGGCACGTCAAACGGCTGGTAGCGCTCGTCGGCGAATACGAGGCGGTCGAGGTCGTGGTCGGGTTGCCGCGCACGCTCGGCGACCGGGTGGGGTCGTCGGCCCGCGACGCACTCGAGGTCGCCGACCTGCTGGCGGCTCGCATCGCGCCCGTGCCGGTCCGGCTCGTCGACGAACGATTCACCACCCTGACCGCCCAGCGGGAGCTGCGGGAGGCGGGGGTGCGGGCGCGCGGTCAGCGGTCGATGATCGACCAGGCCGCGGCGGTGGGGATTCTGCAGAACTGGCTGGATCAGCGGCGGGCGGCGCTGTCCCCACACGGAGAGGTCGGGGATGGCTGACGACTGGCACAGTGATCGTGCCGAACCCTTGGCGGTCGGGCCGCCGCGACGGCGGATGACCCGCCAGCAGCGTGCCCGCGAGGCGAGGTACCAGCGCCGCAGGCGCGCCGCCGCGGTGGCGGCAGTCGCGATGCTCGTCGTCGTCGTCGTGGTCGCGGTGTTCCTCGGGTCGCGGATGTGGCACTCGCTGTTCGGCGGCGGCACCGGCAACGACTACACCGGTGCAGGCGCCAACGATGTCGTCATCCAGGTCCACGACGGCGACTCGACGACGGCCATCGGAAACACGTTGCGCGAGAACAAGGTCGTCGCCACCACCACGGCGTTCGTCGACGCCGCGAACGGCAACAGCGCGATCTCGGCCATCCAGCCCGGTTTCTACAAGGTGCGCACCGAGATCCCGGCCGCCGATGCGGTGGCCCGGTTGGCCGACCCGCAGAATCGGGTGGGCAAGCTGGTGATCCCCGAGGGTCGCCAACTCGACAACGTCACCGACATCAAGACCAACGCCGTGACCGACGGCATCTTCGCGCTGATCTCCAAGGCCAGCTGTGTGGACCTCGACGGCACCCGGCACTGCGTGTCGGTCGACGACCTGCGGGCGAGCGCAGGGGCCGTGGCGCCCGCAGCGCTGGGGGTGCCGCAGTGGGCCATCGGTCCGGTGACGGCGCTGGGGAATGACCACCGGCGTCTCGAAGGCCTGATCGCGCCAGGCACCTGGAACGTGGACCCGTCGGCGAGCCCGCAGGACATCCTGGCGAATCTCATCTCGGGCAGCGCAGGCCAGTACGAGCAGGGTGGGCTGCTCACCACCGCCGCCGCACTCAAGATGTCGCCGTACCAGATCCTGACGGTGGCCTCGCTGGTCCAGCGGGAGGCCAAGCCGCAGGACTTCGCGAAGGTGGCCCGCGTCATCTACAACCGGCTGGCCGAGAACCGCACGCTGGAATTCGACTCCACGGTGAACTACGCGCTCGACCGGATCGAGGTGGCCACCACCGACGGGGACCGCGCGCAGGCGACACCGTGGAACACCTATGTGCGGCCCGGCCTTCCGGCCACGCCGATCTGTTCACCGGGGCAACCCGCGCTGGGGGCCGCCGAGCAGCCCGCGCCGGGGGACTGGTTGTACTTCGTCACGATCGACATGCAGGGCACCACGCTGTTCACCCGCGAATACGACCAGCACCTGGCCAACATCGAGTTGGCGCGCCGCAACGGCGTCCTCGACTCGGCGCGGTGACGCGGTGAGCGTCCCTCGCCGCGCGGCGGTGCTGGGCTCGCCGATCACCCATTCGCGGTCCCCGCAGCTGCACCTGGCGGCCTACCGGGCGCTGGGTCTGGACGGCTGGACCTACGACCGCATCGAGTGCACCGGCGAGCAGCTGCCCACGCTGGTCGCCGGGTTCGGCCAGGAATGGGTCGGGGTGTCGGTGACGATGCCGGGTAAGTTCGCCGCCCTGCGGTTCGCCGATGACGCCACGCCGCGGGCCACGCTGGTGGGTTCGGCCAACACGCTGGTGCGCACACCGGCGGGGTGGCACGCCGACAACACCGATGTCGACGGCGTGGTCGGGGCGCTTGCCGATGCACCTGCCGGCGAGCGCGCGATGGTGGTCGGCTCCGGTGGTACCGCCCCCGCGGTGGTCGCCGGGCTGGCCGCGCGTGGCGTCCGGCATCTCGTTGTCGTCGCCCGCAACGCCGAGAAAGCCGCGGCGGTGGTCGACCTCGCGGGCCGCTGCGGGATGGTCGCAGAATTCAGCGACCTCGGGGCGCCGGGGCTCGGCGGCGCCGCCAGCGGGGTGGACATCCTGGTCAACACCGTGCCCGCCGATGCGGTCGCCCCGCAGGCCGCCGCGCTGTCGGGAGCGCCCGTGCTGCTGGACGCCATCTACGATCCGTGGCCCACGCCGCTCGCCGCCGCCGTCGCTGCCCGTGGCGGCCAGGTCATCAGCGGGTTGGCGATGCTGTTGAACCAGGCCTACGCCCAGGTCGAGTTGTTCACCGGCCTGCCTGCGCCGAAAGAGGCGATGAGAGCGGTGCTGGAGCGGCCTTAGCCTGCTTGGGTGATCATCGGCGGCGCCGTGATGGTGGGCTGGATGGCCGGGTTGAGCCTCTACGACGTGCGGCAGCGCCGGCTGCCGAACTGGCTGACGCTGCCCGGAGCGGTGGCGATCCTCGCTGTGGCGGCGGCCGTCGGTCACGGCGCGGCCGCGGGACTGGGGGCGCTGGCGCTGGGTGGCCTCTACGCCATCGTCCACCTGGCATCGCCGCAGGCGATGGGCGCCGGCGACGTGAAACTGGCCCTCGGACTCGGGGCATTCACGGGCGCGTTCGGCGTCGACGTCTGGGTTCTGGCGGCGCTGGCCGCGCCGCTGCTGACCGCGGGGTGGGCGGTGGTCGTGCTGGTGGCCCGTGCGGCACGGTCGGTGCCGCACGGGCCGTCGATGTGCCTGGCCAGCGCGGCGGCTGTGGGCCTGGCGCTGGCGTGAGCGCTACTCGCCGACCCGGATCAGCACCTTGCCGGTCGCGCCGGCCTCGACGGCGTCGTGCGCGGCGGCGGTCTCCGCGAGGGCGAAGACATGCAACGGCAGACCTGCGTCCTCCCCGACCTCCAGCACGCCCGCCGCGGCCGCCGCCGTCAGATCCTCGCGGGCGTGGCGGAGCACCTCGTCTCCGACGGTGTAGAGGATCAGGAACTGATAGCGCGCGTTGACCATCATGTTGGGTCGGATGTCGAGCCCGACACTGTCGCCGCCGTTGTTGGCGTAGATGGCGATCGACGCCCGGTTCTTGGCCACGGCCGCATCCAGCGCGGCGTTCTGAGCCGGTGCGACCTCGACGATGAGGTCCACCCCGTCGGGGGCGATCTCCCGAATGGCCGCCGCGGCGTCCCCGGTTCGGTAGTTCACGACGTGGTGCGCGCCGGCCGCTGTCGCCAGCGCGGCCTTCTCCGGGCTGCTGATCGTGGTGATCACCCGCGCGCCGGCCCAGCGGGCCAGCTGGATCGCCGCGTGCCCGACGGCGCCGGCACCGCCGGCGACCAGCACCGTCGCTCCCTCCAGCGCCCCGGGTGCCAGCCGTGACGGCCAGTCCTCGGCCACCGTGAGGGCGCGGTAGGCGGTCATCGCGGGCACCCCCAGGCTGGCGCCGACCTCGAAGCCGACACCCTCGGGCAGCGGCGCGACGTTCGTGGTCGGCAGCACCACGTACTCCTGGGCGGTGCCGCCCGGGCGCTGGTGCTGCGCCATGAAGACCCACACCCGGTCGCCGACGGAGAACTCGGTGACGCCGGCGCCCACCGCGTCCACCACTCCGGACCCGTCCTGGTTGGGCACCAGCTCCGGGAAATCCATCGGGGCCGTGGACCCGCTCCTGCGTTTCCAGTCGGTCGGGTTGACGCCGGAGAACACGACGCGCACCCGCACGTCGCCGGGGCCGGGGTCGGGGATGTCGCGGTCGCTCAGTTGCATCACGGAGCTGTCGCCTGTGCGGGTATAGGTGATCGCCTTCACATCAGGGGACAACGCGGACCCGCGTGCGAGATGTTCCAGCGTGGGGCGGGCGGCAATTCGGAGTGCACATCGAACCATGCGAAACTGGGACTCGTGTTGCGATGGACGACAGCAGGCGAATCCCACGGCCGTGCGCTGGTGGCGATGGTCGAGGGCATGATTGCCGACGTCGAGGTCACCTCGTCCGACATCGCCGCGCAGCTGGCCCGCCGTCGCCTCGGCTACGGCCGTGGCGCCCGGATGAAGTTCGAGCAGGACCAGGTGACGGTGCTGGCGGGCGTCCGGCACGGTCGCACGCTGGGCGGCCCGATCGCCATCGAGATCGGCAACACCGAGTGGCCGAAGTGGGAAGCCGTGATGGCCCCCGATCCGGTCGACCCGGCCGTCCTGTCCGAGAGCGCCGCGCGCAACGCGCCGCTGACCCGACCGCGCCCCGGCCACGCCGACTACGCCGGGATGCTGAAGTACGGGTTCGACGACGCCAGGCCGGTGCTGGAACGCGCCAGCGCCCGCGAGACGGCGGCGCGGGTCGCCGCGGGCACCGTGGCGCGCGCCTTCCTGCAGCAGGTGTTCGGCGTGGAGGTCCTCTCCCACGTCGTCTCCATCGGCGCATCGACGCCCTACGACGGACCGCCGCCGCGTCCGGCGGACCTGGCGGCCATCGACGCCAGCCCGGTCCGGGCGTTCGACGAGGCCAGCGCGGCGTCGATGATCGCCGAGATCGAGGCGGCCAAGCGGGACGGTGACACGCTCGGCGGCATCGTCGAGGTCGTCGTCCACGGCCTGCCCGTCGGCCTCGGATCGTTCACCAGCGGGGACAGCCGGCTGGACAGTCAATTGGCCGCAGCGGTGATGGGCATCCAGGCGATCAAGGGCGTCGAGATCGGGGACGGTTTCGAGACCGCGCGGCGCCGGGGCAGCGTCGCCCACGACGAGATGTACCCGGGCCCCGACGGCGTGATGCGCTCGACGAACCGGGCGGGCGGTCTGGAGGGCGGGATGACCAACGGGCTGCCGCTGCGGGTCCGCGCGGCGATGAAGCCGATCTCGACGGTGCCGCGGGCGCTGGCCACCGTCGACATGGCCACCGGTGAGGAGGCGGTGGCGATCCACCAGCGCTCCGACGTGTGCGCGGTTCCCGCGGCCGGGGTCGTCGTCGAAGCCATGGTGGCGCTGGTGCTCGCCCGGGCGGCGCTGGAGAAGTTCGGTGGCGACTCGCTGACCGAAACCCGCGCCAACATCGACGCGTACCTGCGGGCCGTGGCTGCGCGTGAACCGGCGACCGACGGGGTCAGGGCGTCGGGCTGATGGCCCCCAGGGCGGTGTTGATCGGGTTGCCCGGGTCGGGCAAGTCGACCATCGGGCGGCGGTTGGCCAAGACACTCGGGCTGACCGCGCTCGACACCGACGTCGCGATCGAGAAAGCCACCGGTCGCACCATCGCCGACATCTTCGCCACGGACGGTGAAGCCGAGTTCCGCCGCATCGAGGAGCAGGTGATCCGCGATGCACTGGCCGAACACGGCGGCGTGCTGTCCCTCGGCGGCGGTGCGGTGACCACACCTGGGGTGCGCGAAGCGCTGGCCGGGCACACCGTGGTCTACCTGGAGATCAGTGCCGCCGAGGGAGTGCGCCGCACCGGCGGGGCGACGGTGCGTCCGCTGCTGGCCGGCCCCGACCGCAGCGAGAAGTTCAAATCTCTGATGGCACAACGTGTTCCGCTGTACCGGCAGGTGGCCACGATGCGGGTCAACACCAATCACCGCAACCCGGGAGCGGTGGTCCGCCACATCGTGTCCCGGCTCGAGAGCCCGAACGTCAAGAAACCCGACCGGCGTCGGAGGCGGCCGTCATGGCGCCGCGCACCCCTGTCGCTGACCACCGCCCCGTCGACGGAGGCGCCGCCGAGCCCGTCCGCGGTCGCCGCCAGGAAAGGATCTCCGTGCCGACCCAAGGACGAAACGTGACCGAACCCGTGACGGTGCAGGTGCACACCGAACCGGCCTACCCGGTGATCATCGGCACCGGACTGCTCGGTGATCTCGGCCGCATCCTCGACGGCCGCCACAAGGTGGCGATCCTGCACCAGCCCACGCTGACGCAGACCGCCGAGGTCATCCGAGCCCACTTGTCGGACAAGGGGATCGACGCGCACCGTGTCGAAATCCCGGACGCCGAGGCCGGCAAGGACCTGCCGGTCGTCGGCTTCATCTGGGAAGTGCTCGGCCGCATCGGCATCGGGCGCAAGGACGCCGTCGTCAGCCTGGGCGGCGGTGCCGCCACAGACGTGGCCGGTTTCGCCGCGGCGACCTGGCTGCGCGGGGTGGACATCGTGCACGTGCCCACCACACTGCTGGGCATGGTCGACGCCGCGGTGGGCGGCAAGACCGGTATCAACACCGACGCCGGCAAGAACCTGGTGGGTGCGTTCCACCAGCCTGCCGCGGTGCTCATCGACCTGGCCACGCTGGAGACGTTGCCGCGCAACGAGATCATCGCGGGCATGGCCGAGATCGTGAAGGCCGGCTTCATCGCCGACCCGGTGATCCTCGACCTCATCGAGGCCGATCCGCAGCGCGCCCTCGACCCGGGCGCCGACGTGCTGCCCGAACTGATCCGGCGCGCCGTCGCCGTCAAGGCCGAGGTGGTTGCGGCCGACGAGAAGGAATCGGCGCTGCGCGAAATCCTCAACTACGGGCACACATTGGCCCACGCGATCGAGCGCCGGGAGCGCTACAAGTGGCGGCACGGCGCGGCGGTGTCGGTCGGGCTGGTGTTCGCCGCCGAATTGGGCCGGCTCGCAGGACGTCTCGACGACGCCACCGCCGAGCGGCACCGGACGGTCCTCGCGGCGCTGGGGTTGCCGGTCACCTACGACGCCGGCGCCCTGCCACACCTGATGGAATCGATGCTCGGCGACAAGAAGACCCGGGCAGGCATCCTGCGATTCGTCGTCCTCGACGGGCTGGCCAAGCCGGGCCGGCTCGAAGGTCCCGACCCGGCCCTGCTGGCCGCCGCCTACGCCGCCGTCGCGCGCGACAGCGACTAGGGTTCAGTCCTACCGGGCCAGCAATCGCCGGGCGTAGTCGGCGATCCGGGCCGGATGCTCTTCGGCCATGAAGTGCCCCGCGTCGATCGGTTCGTAGGTGAAGTCCGGTGCCCACGCGCCCCAGATCTGCGTCGGATCGAACCCGAGCTGGCTGCCCCAGTCCTGCGAGATCACGGCGACAGGCATCGTGAGCTGTCGCCCGTCGGCACGGTCCGCCCGGTCCATCTCGAGGTCGATGCTCGCGGTGGCGCGGTAGTCGGCGACGATGGACGGCACCGCTGCTACCGACGCCTGGACGTAGTGGTCGCGCACCTCGGGGGAGAAGGTGGACCCGCTGGGGTCCCAGGCGTCGAGGAATGACGCGAAGAACTCCTCGGCCACCGCGGTGATCATCTTCTCCGGCAGCCCTTCTGGTTGAGCCATCAGGTACAGGTGCCAGGCCACCTTGGCGTCGACGCCGTGCAGGACGTCCCAGGTGTCCAACGTGGGGAGCACGTCGAGGATCCCGACGTGGGTGACCGTCTCCGGGTGGTCCAGGCCCGCCCGGACGGCGACGAGCGCACCCCGGTCGTGCCCGATCAGCGCGAACCTGTCGTGGCCGAGATGTGCCGCCACGGCGACGATGTCGGCGGCCATGGTGCGTTTGGAATAGGTGTCCGGGGTGGCGGCGGCCGGCTTGTCGCTGGCCCCGTACCCGCGCAGGTCCACGGCGATCACGTGGTGGTCGCTGCACAGGTCCCGCGCGACGGCGCTCCACATCAGATGGGTCTGCGGAAACCCGTGCAGGAGGACGACCGGCGTGCCCTCACCGGCATGGGCGACGGTCAGTGCCACGCCGTCCGCACCGGTGATGCGTTCGTAGGTGAAGCCGGGAATCGTGAAGTCGGTCAACGGATCTCTTTCGTGTGGTGGTTGGACGGTGTCGGTGCGCCCGAGAAGATGCCGTGCTGGCCGGCGGCCACGCCACTGCGCAGGGCCGGGATCAGTGCGGCGTCGACGAGGGCCTCGCGGTAGGCGGTGTCGGTCGTCAGGCCGTTGAGCTTGCGGATGACGAGGACCGCTGCGGCGATCTCCTCGTAAGCGAAGGGGTCTGCGGTGTCGGGTAATTCGCCGCGTTCGATGGCCGCCCGCAGGACGGTGTCGGTGAGCCGAGCGCCGGTGGGGCCCGCGACCGTTTCGAGGTGCTCGCAGAGTTCGGGGTCACGCAGTCCCGCCTGCAGGATCGTCAGGCTCATCGGCCCGCCGGCGTCGATGGCGACCTCCAACCGTTCGAGAAGGGCCAGCAGGTCCGAGCGCAGCGAACCGGTGTCGATCGGCTCGGGCTTGTTTCCCGCGGCAGGTCCCGCTTTGATCGCGGCGACGATCATCTCCTGCCTGGTCGCCCACCGGCGGTACAGCGTCCGCTTCGAGGCGTGGGCGCGGCGGGCGACGTCCTCGAAGGTCACCCCGTCGACCCCGGCCTCGCCCATGACCTCGAGAACGACACGCAGGATCTCACCCTCCCGCACGGCGTCGCGCGGCCTGCCGGGGGGCCTGGGGCCGTCGAAGTCACCCGTGTTTGGATACGACACGGTCCGTATCCTAATCAGGTGAGCCCTGATCGACACAACTCGTCGACCGGTGGGGTGCCTAGCTGTCGCGCTTGGGCTCGGACTCGGGATGCTCGGCGACCGCCACCGCCGACGACTGCCGCTCGGTCTCGGCGTTGTCGTAGTCGTGCGCGTTGTCGTAGTCCTGTGCGTCGTCGGATCCGGCCCGGTCGTCGCGGACCGCGGCGAAGACGTCGGTGTCGGCGCGGTCGTCGTCGCCCTCGCGGCGGCGCGAGGTCTTCGGTGCCTTCCGGTCGACCAGCCACCGACCCAGCGCGACGCCGATGATCGCGAACAGGAAGACCAGCAGGGCGGTGAACGCGGCGAAGGTGGTCAGCTCGTTGATCAGTCCGGCCACGTACAGGTTCTTGTAGAACAACCCGACGAACCAGGTGACCGCGCCGCTGACCACTCCGGCGAACAGCCCGGCCAGCAGCCACGTCATCGCGAGGTCGGACCGGCGATCCGGATCGGGGTTGGCTGAGGCGTCGTTGCGACCGTCGAGGTAGCCCCATACGAAGACGACGATGGCGTACACCACGACGAGGACGACGCTGATCAGACCGGCCTTGGTTTCCCAGGTGTTGATCATGGTGCCCTGCAGCAACCGGACGATCACCATCAGTGCGGCGAACACCAGTCCACGCAGCAGCCACTTGCTCATGAGGCCTCACCTTAGCGAGTACCGTCTGCGGTCGTGACGATTTCAGCCCGCCGTGACCGGCTGCGCCTGCGTCTGGCCGAGGTCGGTGTGGACGCACTGCTGGTCACGGACCTGGTCAACGTTCGCTATCTGTCCGGCTTCACCGGGTCGAATGCCGCGCTGCTGGTGCTGGCCGAGCGCGACACGCCGGTGCTCGCGACCGACGGCCGGTACCGCACCCAGGCCGCCGCGCAGGCGCCCGACGCCGAGGTCGCCATCGAACGGGCCTGCGGGCCCTACCTCGCCGCCAGGGCCGCGGTCGCGGGCATCGGCAGGCTCGGTTTCGAGAGCCACGTGGTGACCGTTGACGCGTTCACCGGGCTGCAGGCCGCGGCCGGTGACACCGTCGCGTGGACCCGCGCGCCGGGCATCGTCGAGGGCTTGCGTGAGGTCAAGGACGACGACGAGATCGCGCTGCTGCGACAGGCGTGCGCGATGGCCGATGCGGCGCTCGAGGATCTGGTGTCCAGCGGTGCGGTGCGCGCCGGGCGCACGGAGAAAGAGGTACGCAACGACCTCGAGGCGCTGATGCTGGCGCACGGTGCCGACGGGCCGGCGTTCGAGACCATCGTGGCGGCTGGCGCCAACTCGGCGATCCCGCACCACCGGCCGACCGATGCCGTGCTCGCCGCCGGCGACTTCGTCAAGATCGATTTCGGCGCGCGGGTCGCCGGATACCACTCGGACACGACCAGGACGTTCGTCCTCGCCCCGGCCGCCCAGTGGCAACACGACCTGTACGACCTGGTGGCGCGGGCGCAACGCGCCGGTCGGGAGGCGCTGGCCCCCGGCGTCGCGTGCAAGGACGTCGACGCCGCGTCGCGCCAGGTTATCGCCGATGCGGGCTACGGC
>Ga0247757_10000195_pt1 | contig 50121 bp, 33 predicted proteins | sample UWRJL126311R4_FD_180929 | JGI IMG/M metagenome (GOLD analysis project Ga0247757, IMG submission 180929) | Plant litter microbial communities from Arlington Agricultural Research Station in Wisconsin, United States - UWRJ-L126-311R-4 | ecosystem: Environmental > Terrestrial > Plant litter >... | reverse complement strand
GGGTCCGGTGTTGCCTTGAACTGGTTCAGCACCGGGCGAGTCTGCACCGGTATTCGGTATTCGGGCGGATCGGCCACGATACAACTTTGGACGCAGAGCATGATCGAGGCCAGCGCTAGCGATCGCCATGCCAAGGGCGAAATGCCGGAGATTGCGCGAGCGCCTCGAGCTCTCCGCGACAACCGTGTCGCACCCAACCCGCCACCGACTGGCCCGCGCGCTTGCATCACGACCGTCTTCAAAACCGCGTGTTACCGGTGCGAGGCGAGAATTGCCAGCGAGTTTCCGCGTATTCCGGGCTGAGCGCGAGGGTCAGCAGGCTGCGCAGTGAGGGCGCCGAACGGCTGAGCTCCGCCAACGCGTTCGGAGCTCGCAGCTGCTCACGACTGACGCCGTCGTCAGCGGCCGCCTCGTTGAGCGCCACGGCCAAGTCGCCCGCCACGAACAGGCCCGCTCGGCGCACGGCAATGCGCGACGCGGCGAGCGCCGCGTCGTAGTCCAGCTGCTCGGGGCGATCACACAGCTCACGCAAACGACGCTGGAAGCGCGCGGGGATGCTCTCCCAGAGCACCTCGGCCAAGTTGAGCACGCCGCCCGACTTGGTTTGACGCGGGGGACCAAACGCGAAGCCGAGGCCTTTCAGCACCGCACGCGCCTGCGATTCGGGCGAGCCGAACAACAACGCATACTGCGGGATGGAGGCCGCCAACATTGCACCGAGGTGAAAGCGTAGCTCAGGGGTATCGCTGCGCACGTCCCCCGACAAAATCACGGCGGGGGGTGAGAGCAGTGCCAAATTCACGGTGATTGCGCCCGCGCTGCGGCGTTGGAAGAGCGGCGTGCGGGTGAGCGCGAGCGCACGCGCCGCGCCAGCGTAGACACGCGCCAGCGGGGTCGACGAGCTGAGCGCCACGCGCTCCATGCCCGTCACCCCGTAGGTGCTGGCGTCGCGGCGGAACACGTGTTCGGCGCCTTCCCAAACGATGGCCAGCGCCTCTTGCACGGGACCCAGGCTGTCGCGGAAGAGCATGGCGCGCACCGCGTCCGGCTGCTCCACTTGGTCGCCCAACGCGGGTGGTTCGATGCGCGCGCGCCCGGGAGTGAGGATCGCCAGCACGTGCTCGACCGCGCGCGCATAGGTCAAGTTGCGGTCGGCCAGTGCCGCTTCGTGCAGTTTGCCCACGGCCCAGGCATCCCCGGGCGCCAGCAGCGCGACCCGCCGGCAGACCATGACCAAGTCTTGAGTCCGGCTGGTGCGATTCTCGAGCTCCTTCACGAGCTCGACTCCGGCCTCGAGCGAGCCGTCGCTGAGCGCCTGAAATAGCGCTGATTCGCCGGCGCTTGCGGCAGGGAAATAACCGCTCTGATGCGTGCGCGGTGACGGCGGCTGATGGGGCGTCACCGTCACGGGCGGACGAACGCTCTGCACCGGCTGCACGGGTAGCGGGCGAATACTCTGCGCGCGTTGCGGCGGCGCGACCTCTTCGACCGCGGGCGGCGCGACCGAGTAGCGGCCGGACACCGACGGGCGCGCGTTGGCGAGCGTGGGCGGCGTCGGCTTGTCATACACCGGGCTAGGGGGTGGGCTGCTGATCGGCTCGCCCAGGGTTTGCTCGAGCGAGACCGGTCTCGAAATGCGCGCCGTCACCGGCGGCGAGGCCTGGTCTTGCTCGACGACCTCTCGAGCGGCGAGCGCCGCGGCCCGGATCGAGCCAGACGAGAGCAGGGTGCGCGGCGCGGCACCGGCGGCGCTCACCTCGGCCGGCTCTGCGCCTTCGGCGGCGGGGGTCGTGCCCAAGCCGCGTTCGGTGAGGACGGAGGAGTCCGATAATTCGGCCGAGAGGAGCGTCGTCGCCTGTGGGCGCTCGGGCCGGTGACGCAGACTCTCCGCATGCGCCTGCTCGCGCGTCTCCGGCTCGCTCATCGCAATCGCCAGGTAGCCCCGGGCGCGATCGCCAAGGTCGAGCCCGAAGGCGACCTCGGCCGCGCGAAGCGCGACTTTGCCACGAGTGCGAAGCCCGTGCAGATCTCCACCCAGCGCGACGTCGAACAAGCGCAGCGCCTCGCTCGGCAGGCGTTCTGCGCGGCGCTCGGCGAGACCGAGGGCGATCAGCGGGCGCTCGCCGAGTTCGCCCGACACGCGCTCGAGTTCGGCCTCACCCGTGCCCGCACCGGCCGCGACATCCAAGGCTTCGGCGATTAGGAATGCGCACAATTCGCTCTGCTCGGGCGTGACCGGCGAGCGGATGCCGCGCAATTCGGCGACGGTGACGCGCGCGTCAGCCGGATCTCCCGAACCCTGGCTGCGGTATTCGAGTTCGCGCGCCAGGAGCTGAGCCGTGGCCGACTCGGGAGCAATGCGCGCGGCCCGCGTGGCGAGCGCTTGCGCCAGGTCGGCCTTGGCGCCCGCGAGCCAAGCGCGCGCGCCTTCCACGAGCCAGGCCGCGCGTTGCTCCGCGGGTGCCGTCGACGCGGTGGCCAGTTCGTCCAAAGCTTCGGCCAGTGTCTGCGGACTGCCGCGCCGTCGCTCGACTTCCACGGCGAGCTCGAGCAGCTTCGGCGATTGCGCCCAAGCGCCCATGCCCTCCAGCACGCGGCGCGCCGAGTCGACGTCGCCGCCGCTCAGGTACGACTCGCAGGCGCGGCGCGAAAGGTCCGCCGCCTCAGCGCGATCTTGGGCGACCGCGCTGGCGCGCAGCCAAATCGGAGCGGCGCGCAGCGGTGCCCCCAGTCGCTCGTGCAGATCCGCGAGCACACGCAAGACACTCAGGTTGTCGCCGGTCGACGCGGTCAGCGCCTCCAGTTCGGCGCGCGCCTCGTCCGCCCGGCCCAGGCGTTGCTCGAGCAGCGCCGCGCGGCGCAAACGGATGCGGCGCATGTCGTCGACCAGCGCGGTGTGCGAAGCCCGCCGGGCAAGTAGCGCCACGAGCGCTTCGTAGTCACCGTTCTTTTCCAGTTCCCGCTCAGCAGCGGCGAGAGCCGCCGAATCGGTCGGATCGAGCAGCAGGACTTCGTTCCAACGAACGAGGGCGCCGCTCTCGTCTCCCAGATCGCCGAGCAAGCTCGCGACCTGGCGCAAGAGCACGAGCCGCGCGGTGGGTTCGCGGGTGGCATCTGCCAAATTCCCCAACGCTTCTGCCTGCCGGGCCTTGTCCCCCGTCTGATTGGAAAGATTCACGATGTCCTCGAGGATCTTCAGGTCGCCGGCGTGATCGAGCAGCACGTGGCGTAGCAGTTGCAGAGCCCCATCCAGATCGCCGCGCGCGCCGATCAACGCCGCCAGTTCGGCCGTCATGCGCGCGCGTGCGCCCGGCTCCAACTCGGCGTCAGCGAGCTCGGTTTCGAGAGCCAACTCCAGATCGGCGCGCCGGCCCGTCCGGCGCAGTACCTCGCACAAGCGCTCGAAGATCGCGCGCCGAGCACTTTCGCTCAGGCCGTCGATGGCGCGCGCGCGCCCGAGCGCCAAGATGGTCTGTTCCGGATCCTGCGCGGCGTCGGCGGCGTCGGCGATCGCCAGCAACGCTTCCACGCGGTCGCCAACCGGGATCGCATCGAGCACGGCTTCGAGCAGCTCCGGATCGCCGAGCGCGCGCGCGCTGGCTTCGGCCCGGCGCACGAGGCTGGCGTTTTCCGGCTCTTTCTTGGCGGCCGCAACCAATAGCCGCGCTTCCGCAGCGCGATCGCCCAGCGCGCTGGCCACCCGCGCGCCGAGATCGAGCACCGTCGGCCCTGCGCCGCCGAACTTCTGCGCGGCCAAGTCCACGAGGCTCGCCACGAACGTCGAACCGCCCGAACCGACGGCGGAGAGGCTGGCCGCGTACGAGAACAGTTGGGTAAATTCCTCCAAATCACCGTCACATTGCACGGCGCGCGTGAGCGCGCTGACGGCCACGCGCGCCGAGCCGAAGGTCTCCAGCGCGGCGATCGCGCACGCAATCGAGATGCGCGCGCCCTCTGGGCCATCCACCTTCGGCAAGAGCAGGGTGATGGCCTTCTCGAAGCGCAGTTCGAGCATGTCCCGGTCGTCGATCGAGCTCACGAGCAGCGCGCGCAGGGAATCCGAGAGTGACTGCACGAGCTCGACCTCGGGACGGACCGAGAGCGCCCGCAACAGCACCTCGACGCGCTGTCGCTTGCCCTCTTCGCTCGAGCCCGCAAACAGCGCCGCGCGGCGCAGCCAACCCGCGCGGGCTTCGGGCGTCGCATGCTTCAGCGCCACGCGCTCGATTGCGCGGACGACCTCCGCGCTTTGTGCGGAGCGCTCGGCCAAGCGCGCCATGATCACGAACGCGACGCCTTCGGACGGGACCGCCTCGAACGCGCGCACCGCGTGAGCCAAGGCCAAATCAGTCACGTTGCGCTTCTCGAGTTGGCGTGCAGCGCGGTAGTGCACGGCGCGCTCCCCATACGGGCCGAGCGCGGCATCGGACAGCCGGGAATACAGCTTTTCGAGCGCGGGCACCTGCTCCTCGCCGGCCGCGCGCTCGGCCACGGCCAGCACGTCGGTGCGCGATGGATCGAGCTCGAGCGCCTGCGAGGCCACGCGGAACGCGTCTTCGAGCTTGCCCGCGGACAGTGCCACCGTCGAAGCGATGGCCAGCACGCGCGCCGACTCTTTGGCTTTCGGGCGGCGAGCCGCCAAGTCGAGCAGCGCGCTCAAGGCGGCGTCCGGCCCGGCGAAAGAGACCAGATCGCTGGCAAAGCATTCGACTCCGCGCTCGGGGTTCAGGGCCGCGGCGCGTTCCCAGGCGCGCACGGCGCGTGGTGTATCCGAGGCCAGATCGAAGTAAGCGGCGCCCACTTCACGCCAAGACAGAGCCGTGCCCGCCTGATCGGCATCCACCGAGCCGCTCAAGGCCTCGGCGCGTGCTTCCAGCATGGCAAGCTCACCGTCCGAGCTCTTGGTGGGCGGAGTCGCGTCCAGTTCGGCGAGCACGAGCGAGGCCTTCGCGCCCTCGCGGACCGCGCGCAGCAGCGCCCGCGCCGAGCCGTCAGCGTCACCCGCGGCACGGCGGCGGCGCGCCAAATCCAAGAGCAAATCAGTGCGTTCGTCACCCGCCGCGCCGGCCGCCAGAAAGCGCTCGATGGCCGCAATGCCGAGGCCGCGCTCGCCGCTTTCGTCGGCCACCGCCAACACCGATTGGCGCAGCGCCGCCGAGCGGGGGCCAACCACATCCAAGGCGCGGCGAGCGAGCCCACCCGCGCGCCCCGGATCGAGCTTCGACAGCGCGCGCAGGGCGACGTCGAGTAGCTCGGAAAGACTGCCCAACGGCTCCGGTTGCGACAGCAGCCAGGCCAGTGCGTCGGCCAAGCGCGAACCGTCACCCGCGCGGGTGACACGTTCGAGCCGGGCGCGGGCCGCTTCCAAGTCGCCGGGGCGTAGCGCGATCAGCCGCTGCGTGAACGCCATCGACAACAAGGGCTCGCCCAGCGCCTCGTAGGTCCGAGCCAACGCACGGCACGATTCGGCACGCGGAACGATCACGCCCATGGCCCGCTCGATGGCCTCGGCCCCCCAACGGTCAGCGGTGACGAGGCCGACACGCGCGCGCGCCGCGACCGGGCGCGCGAGCGAGGGATCCGCGTGGCACGCTTGATCAGCCGCCGCGCGCGCGCTGTTCAGATCGCCGCAATCGAGCAATTCTTCGGCCGCGACACTGCTCAAAATGGCGCGAAACGGCGGGGCGAGCTGCGCGGCGACGCGTAACAGGGCTCGCGCGTGCAGCGCCCGCGCGCCACTACCCGCGGCCAAGAGCAGCGCCAGGCTCCAAGCCGCCACGGCCGAACTGGCTTCGTCGACCAGCGGCGCGAGCAAGGTCATCGCGCCCGCGGTGTCACCGCGGCGGCGGCGCAAGTTCGAGCGCAACACCACGAGCCGCGCGCGCTCCGGCGCGGAAGGCGCGCGCGCACTCAGCCACTCGAGCTCTGCGTCGAGCTGCTCTACCCAACCTTTGCGCCAGGACAGGCGCTCGAGCGCGCTTTGGAAGCCGCGATCAGTCGGGGCCAGGCGGCACAGTTCGCGCAGTACGACGCTCGAGCGATCCGCGAGTTCCGGACGGCCCTGCAAGAGGGACGCGACGCGGGCCATGAGTTCGAGGCGATCGGCGTCGTTGGCTTGGGAGAGCTCAGCCTCGGCCGCGAGCAACGCTTCTTTTTGGGCGGTCACTCGCGGTTGCAAGCGCTCGACCGCCTGGCGCACGCCCTCGTCGGCGACGCCTTCGCCCTCGAGGAGCCGGGACAATGCCCAACTGGCCAACGCCGGATCGGCCACGCGCTCTTCGGCGACCGTCGCCAATTCGCGCAGGCAAGCGTTGCGCTCGGGGCTCGCGCCGGTTTCGCCGATGCGAATCAGGGCTTCGAGCAACGGCGCATGATCGCGCGAGCTGCTGGCATGGTTGCGCAGCAAGCTCTTGGCCTCGGCGTTTGCGGGATCGGCGACCAAGGCCTCGACCCAGGCTTCCACCGCACGATCGGGCCTGCCGAGCGGCCCTGCATACAACCGTCCGAGCGCCAAGCCGACGCGCGCGCGGTCACGCCCCGTCAGCGCATCGCAGGTGAGCTCGAGGCGCGCCGCAAACAGCTCGTGCAAGCCCGTGCGTTCGAGCAGTTCGTCGAAGCCGAGTTCAGTCGCGGCGGGCGCGCCGTCCTTGCGCTCGATCGCCGACAGTACACTCTTTGCGTCGATCTCGGCGTCGCACTGCGCGTCGAAGGCTGCACCCAACGCGCGCGGCCAATCCCCCTCACCGATCGCGGCGCGCATGCGCTGCAGCTGCACGGGCCGGCCTTCGTCGCCGAGCGCGCGTGCGTGCTCACGGTACACCTCGTCGGCCGCGCCCGCGCGACTGCGCAGGGTCAGCACGTGCGCCAAGCGAGCAGCGGCGGGCCCAAATTCGGGCGCCATCTCGTACGCGCGCAGCAGGTTTTCGAACGCGCTCGACCGCTCTCCCAAGCGATCGCGCCGTTCCGCAGCCTCCAAATACGCATGCGCCGCGACCGGCCCCGACACCACCTGAGGAGCCCAAGCGCCGATCGCGCCCAGCAGCTCCAAGGCCTGGGATTCAGCGGGATTTTCGGCCGCCGCTTGCGTCAATGCGTCGCGCTGACCTTCGGCATCCCCCGCGCGGCCGAGCAGCACGGCCAAACGCAGGTGCAGCGCGGCCGCATCCGCGCCGGTTTTGCCGCTCAACAGTGGGCGCAAGGTGATCGCGGCGAGCGACGGCTCACCCAAGCTCGCAAACCAGCCCGCGAGTTCCTCGCGCAGCACGGGATCGTCACCGAGCAATAGCGAGCGCCGCGCGTAGCGAGTGGCCAGCTCCAACTCCGTACCACGTGCCGCCAATGCCCGCGAAAGTGACGAAGCGGCGACGCGCTCGCGCTCCCCGTCATGGGCGGCGCTGGCGGCAGCAAGCCGTGCACTCAGCGAAGCCAGCTCCGCGCGCGGCCCAACGCGATGCGGCACCGGCATGTCCAGTTCGTAACGCTGCAACGCGAGCGAAGCCGCCGAAAGCGGGGCCAGCGACTCCGCCGGCGGCAGGGTGCGGTGCTTCGGTCGCTCGGAGCTCAATTCACTCGGCAAGTTGCCGGGTGCACCCGCGGTAGGTTCGAGCGCGGCTGTGTTGGGCAAGTCTTCGTTCATCGCGTGCGTGGGCCCCTAATGAGCCCCCCGCCACAATATAGCGAAACCCCAACCGCTTCCGCCTTCTCGGTTGCAATCGCCCGCGGCGAATCGAAAATCCGCCTCCATGGCAAAGCGCGCGGAAGGGCTTGTACCGGGCATCCTTAGCGGATTACCCTCCGCGGGCCGCGCTGGGCCCCCAGGCGGCGGAGGCATTTTCATGCGACATTCCACCCGCTTTTCGCCGTTTTCCCAAGTAGCCCTCATGGCCGCCATCGGCGCGCTGGGCATCACTGTTTTTGCATCACCTGCCCGCGCGGCGGACCCGGCCAAACCCGCCGCCGACCAAGCGGCGCCGGCCGCGCCCGCGGTTCCGGTCGCGCCCACGGCGAAAGCCACCACGGCCGCGCCCGCGGTGAAAGCCACGGCGACCGCGGCTCCGGCCGAAAAGGCCGTGGCCGCTCCGGACAAAAAGACCAAAGATGCGGCCCGCAAAGCCTACGGCGAGGGTGAAAAGGCCTATGCCGCAAGTGATTTCAGCGCCGCCTACACCGGTTACGCCAAAGCCAACGAGCTGATCCCGTCCGCGCACGCTGCCTACTGGGCCGCGAAATCGCTCGACCAAAGCGGCAAGACGGACGACGCGATCAAGGGCTACGAGGCCCTGCTGGCCGACCCTGGCTCGAGCAAGATCGGCGAAGACAAGCTGGCCGATGCTCACGCCCGCGTGGCCGCGCTGAAAGCCAGCCAAGTCGGTGAAGTCACGGTCAAGACCGCCGCTCCCGGAGCCGTGCTCCTGGTCGATGGTGCGCCGCAGCCGGGCCCCCTGCCCGCCGTGCTGAAACTCAGCCCCGGCCCGCACAAGCTCACGCTCACTGCCGAGGGTTACGACGCGAAGGAAGTGGACCTGCAGGTTCAGGCCGGCACCAAAGTCGAGCAATCGATCGAGATGGCGCCGCATGCACCGCCGCCTCCCCCGCCCGCGCCGGTGCCGGTGCCGGAAGTGGCTCCCGCGCCGCCGCCGCCTCCCGCCGAGAAGCACAGCAAAGTGCCAGCCTACGTGACGCTCGGCATCGCCGCGGGCGGCGCCGTCGTGGGCACCATCTTCGGCGTGAAGGCACTGCAGTCGAAGAGCGACTACGACAAAGGTCCGAGCACGAGCCGCGCCGACGACACCGAGCGCAACGCGCTGATCGCCGACATGGCCTTCGGTGTCGCGGTCACGCTGGGCGTCACCGGCATCGTACTGCTCACCAGTGGTGATGACGCAGTGGAGGCGCCCAAAGCCGCGAAGTTGAAGCTGCCACCCAAGGGCACGTTCCGCGTTTTGCCCTACGTCGGTCGCGAAAGCGGCGGCGCGGCCGCACGCCTCACGTTCTGACCGATCTTCGCTCCGCGCACTCGCCGGCGAGCGGGTGCGCGTGGCGAATGCGGGCCCGATGAGCCGACGACTAGCCGTATTTCTCGGCCTCCTGGCAGGTTGCGGGCACGGCACGTTGCCCTCGGCGCCGAACGACAAACTGGGACAGCCCGTGTCGTTTTCCTTACCCAGCAACGATGGCCAGTTGGTCAGCGTACCACTCGCGGGCGCCCGCGTGACGGTGCTCGATTTCTTTGGACCCAGCTGTGAGCCGTGCCGCAAGGGCGTGCCCGCGCTCTACGCACAGCGCCGTGCGCTCGCCGCGCGCGGCGCCAAGTTGGCTTTGGTCGCCGTATTGGCCGACGGTGAATCCACGGAAGACGCGGCGCGCGCCCTGAAGTCATGGGGCGTGAGCGCGCCCTTTCTCGTCGACCACGAGGGCACGGGCCGTCGTGAAGCGGGCGTCACCACGCTGCCCGCGACGCTCGTGCTCGACGAGCGCGGGGTCACGAAGTGGGCGGCGCCCGTCGGGGCATCCGCGAACGACGTGCTCGTGGCCAGCGAGTAACGACGCTCAGCGTGTCAGCGAATCAAGCTGAACTCGACGCGCCGATTGGTCGCGCGCCCCGCCTCGTCTGCGTTGCTCGCGATTGGCTCCTCTTGACCGGCGCCGCGCGCTTCGACGCGCCCGGCATCGATCCCGCGATCGATGAAGTAGTCGCGCAGCGCGTTGGCGCGGCGGCCCGAGAGCGCGCGATTATCCGGTCCCTGATTGTCTGTGTGCACACTGATGCGCACGCGCAAATCTCGATATTCGGTGAATAGTTTGGCGGCGGCGTCGAGTGTCGGCAGCGACTCGGCGCGTAGGGACGAGCGGCCTGTGTCGAACTCGATCCCCGGAATCACGCCCACGAATTTCGCAACGGGGGCCGGCAATTGATCGGGGCAGCCGTCCGAGTCTTGAAAACCGTTATTGGTCTCGAGCTCGTTCGGGCATTTGTCCTGCGTGTCGATGACCCCATCTCCATCGCGATCCCAAGTCGGGAGTAGCGCTTGGATGTACCAAGGCGTGGGCTTGGCGGCGGGAGGAGTTGGACGTGGAGCCACGGCTATAGAGGCCGCCGGAGTCACCGGCGCGGGCGTGGGCGTTTGCACCGGTGCGCTCGCAACCGGCGCGGCACTGGGGATGGCCGGCGCGTCCGCCACGACACGCAGGCACGTATCACCCTGAAGGGTACTCCCTTCCGGACAACTGCTCGTGGTCGGCGCCGACAAGGCCTCGAGGCCGATGCGCAGCGGTACCGCGCAGCGATAGCTCTCCGTGCCGTCACGCTGGGCAATCGCACACGCCTCCGCGTCGCCCTCGGTGCTGAGCACGTCGACGTCGGCGTGGCTGCGCACGCCCGCGGACGCGCCGAACAGCGACGATTTCGCGTCCATTTGCCGCGATTCACCGGCGCCCATGATGAACGCGCCTACGTAAATCGCGCTCACCACGTGCGTCGCACGCGCACAATCACTGCCTTTCAGATCGGCCGCGCCAAAGGTCGCTTCCGGAGGCAGCGCGTATTGTCCGGCCAGCATGTAGTCGGTGCGCAGCGCTCGCCCGCCCTTCACGTCGGCACCGAGCGAGGCCGCGCCGACCGGCAGCTGCGCAAACAGCTCGCTCGCGTTGTGCGCCACCTTGCGTTGGTTCGCGCTGTACGGTGAGAATTGATACTTGCGGGTCGTGCCGATGCAATGGCTCAAGAGCTCGAGCTTCACGTTGCAACCGACGGCCTCGTAGCGCACCGCAACCACGCCGGCGCCGCGCAGGCGATTCAAGTTCGAGCGCGAGCCCGGATCCCAGGCCATCAGATCCGGCTCGGTTTGCGGTCTGACGGCGCTGCATTGCACGCCCTCGAACGCCTCGCCGGTGGTGGTCGGGCTCTTCAGCGTCTCGCCGGCCACATTGGCGGGCGGCGCGCACGAAAGCAGGCTCGAGGCAAACGCGGCCAATGCCGCGCACGATGCGACCCGAGCCCGCTGCACGTCAGCTGAACCGCTTGGCGATCGCGTCCATGACGTCCCCATACTTGGGCGGGAGCATCACGGGCGGGTTGGCCATGGTCGACTTCACGTCGGGCAGATTGCCCTCGTGGTAGCCGACCTTGAATTCGGTGAACTTCAGACCGTTCGCGGTGGACACGCACACCACACGCTCGTTCTTCGGAATCACGCCGCGACCGACGAGCTTTTCCAGCACGGCGAGCGCGACCGCCGTGTGCGGGCAGGTGTACATGCCGGTGCGGTCGGCGCGCGCCGCAGCGTCACTCAGCTCTTGTTCACTGGCTTGCTCGACGATGCCGTTCATCTCTTCGAGAGCAACCATGGCGCGCGGGGCGCTGACCGGATTGCCGATCTGAATCGCGGTGGCTTGCGTGGGCTTGGCCGTGATCGGCGTGACCTCGCGCTTGCCCGCGGTCCAAGCGCGGTACATCGGGTTCGCGTTCTCGGCTTGGGCGACGACCAAGCGCGGGTAGCGCGAAATGATGCCCAGCTCGCGCATCATCTTGAAGCCCGCGTACATCGCAGAGGCGTTGCCCAAGTTGCCACTGGGCAGGATGATCCAATCGGGGATCTGCCAGTCGAACTGTTGCACGATCTCGATGCCAACCGTCTTTTGGCCCTCGAGTCTGAGCGGGTTCATCGAGTTGGCCAGATACACCTGACCCTCGGCCGCCAGTTGCTGCACGATTTCCATGCAACCGTCGAAGTCCGTATCGAGACCGAGCACCAGCGCGCCATGGGCGACCGGCTGCACGAGCTGCGCGGTGGACACTTTGTTGCGCGGGAGCAGCACCACCACGGGCAAACCCGCGGCCGCGCCGAACGCCGCCAAAGAGGCGCTCGTATCACCCGTCGAAGCGCAGGCAATCGCTTTGACCTTCAGGCCCTCTTGGATGGCTTGGCGCACCACGCTGACGAGCACGGTCATGCCCAAATCTTTGAACGAGCCGCTGTGGCTGTTGCCGCACAGCTTGACCCACAAATCATTGACGCCGATTTCACGCCCATAGCGCTCGGCCCAGAACAAATTCGTGCCGCCTTCGTACATCGACACGATCAGCTCGTCGGGCAGCTGCGGCATGACCCACTCACGCTTGCCCCACACGCCCGAGCCGTACGGCCATTGGTTGTGCCGATAGCGGTCGTCGAATAGCTTCATCCAAGCGGGGCCGCTGCGGTCCTTCAAGGCTTCGATGTCGTGGACGACTTGCAGCAGACCGTTGCACTTGGGGCAGCGGTAGATGGGGCGAGTGACCGGCCACGACCCTTCGCAGCCATTGAAACAGCGGAATTCTGAGGAGTACGGCACGGCGGGACTATAGCCGCTTCGGAACGCTTGGCCCGACCTTTTTGCTACCCCCGAAACGTCATAAAAAGTGGCATATTTCAGTCCTTTCTGGCTCGATTCCAGGGCACCCGGCGGGGTCCGCTTTGCGCGCCGCCGAGCCTGTCGTACGCGGGCCGCATGACCGGGACTTTCGCGCTCGAGCTCGACTCCACCGCAGCCGATGCGTGCCGAGTGGTCGCGGGCTTGCCGCTCGCCCTGCGGCTCGCGCTCGATGCGCAACAAGGCGGCGCCGCGTGCATCGTCTTGCCCAACGACGACGCCGCCATCCGCGCTGCTTTGGGTGACGCACGGCTGCGCATTCCGGTGCTCGCGCGAGTGCCGGACGGCGCGCGCGTCATCCGCGTTCCGGCGAACTATGTGGTGCACCGCGGGCTGTTCAAGAGCATCGCCGAGCGTGACAGCCAAGATTCATCGAGCCCGCGCGAGCGTGACCTCGCTCGCGAAAACTTCGCGCACGACGCGCCCTATTCCTTCGCCCCGATCGCGGTGATCGACGAAGACAGCGCGCGCGAAGCCGAGCGGCGACTCTTTCACGCCCTGCGCAAGCCGCAAGACGGCTGGACTTCGCGCTATTTGAACCGCTACATCTCGCTTTCGATCTCGCGCTGGTTGGTGAAGACCCCCCTCAGACCGAATCAGGTATCGGTGGGGATTTTGGGCGTGGGCATAGCGGGCGCGTGGTTCGCGGCGCAAGGCGGCTATGGCAACTTGCTCTTGGGTGCCTTTCTGTTCCAATCCCAGAGCGTGCTGGACGGCTGCGATGGTGAGATGAGCCGAGTCACGCACCGCGGTTCGCGCACCGGGGAATGGCTCGACACGGTGGGCGACGATCTCACCAACTACGGTTTTTTCGCAGGCGCGGCCATCGGCTTGTACAAGGTCACGCAGAACCCATTGTACCTGATCGCCGGCGGCGTCACGGTCGTCTCCGGCGTGATCGGGAGTGGGCTCGAGTACCGCTACCTGATCAAGATCGGCTCCGGCGATCTGCTCAAGTATCCACTCAGCCAAGGCCAGGGCACCGGGAAACTTGCGTTCATCCAGCCGCTGTTCAAGCGCGATACGTTCGTGTTCATGACCCTGGGCGCAGCCGCTTTGTCATGCGTGGGGCCGATGCTGTGCGTGTTCGCGGCCGGTGCGGTGGGCGTGTTGATCGCCGTGCTCAAAACCGAACTACGCCTGCTGCGCGAGGCGCGCCAAGCCGAGGCCCCGCGGTGAGACTCGAGCGCGCGGCGCGCACCGCAAGCGCCTGCGCCGCGCTCTTGTGCTGCGCGCTGCCGGCCCGCGCCCAATTGCCGCGCGATGGCGAGCCGATCACGACCAATCACTACGGCATCGATCTGTTTCAAGGGCCGGTGTTGGCCAGTACCCGCGTGATCGGCCTAGCCGGCGCGTTCGTCGCCATCGGCGAGGGCGTCGAGGGCAACACACAAAACCCGGCCGCTCCCGCGGTGCGCGTCCCTTGGTCCAACTCGCACATCGACTACGATCTCGGCTTCGGCGTGACCTTCCCGTCTAGCCTGAAGAACCTGGATTTCTTCAATTCCGGGCGGCGCACGGAGCTACCGAAGGGCACCACCGACGGGTTCGTGTTCCTCGACTTGGCCGGCAACCTGCAATTCGGCCCGTGGGGCTTGGGCGTCACCAGCGGTCTACAAACCTACGCCCTCAATCGCAACACCAGCGCGGCGGTCAACGCGGCCGACCAACTCGTGGCCCGGATCTCGGTCACGCACCTCCAGCTCGCGCGAGCCTTCGCCGATGGCCGCTTGATCATCGGCATGGGCGCGCGCATCGCCACCTTGGCCGTCACCAACGAGAACAATCTGACCACGAGCCAACAAGATTTGTTCAGTACCGTCGGTAGCGGGTACGAAGCCGGCTTCGTGTGGAAGCCGAACGAGCACCAATTCCGGATCGGCGGCGCGCTGCGCACTGGGGTCACCACCCGCCCCTCGAACGACGCGCCCGCCATCTTGTACCCGAACGACCCGATCAATCGCCTGTATTTGCCCGAACGCGTCACGGTGCCCTGGGATCTCGATCTCGGTCTTGCGATTCAACTCGGGCCGCGACCGCTCAATCCGCGTTGGGTCGATCCATCGGTCGAACTCGAACGCGTGAAGCGTTTTTTGCACTGGCGTCAGCTCGAACGCGAGCGACGCCGTCGCTTCGAACTTTCACGCACGAGCACGATCCATGGCGACGTCGATGCGGCCGCTCGCGCGTTGGACGAAGAGTTTGCCTTCGAAGCCGCGCTCGACGAGGTCACGCTGAACCACGCCGAACGCAACCTCGACGCGGAAATTCGGCGCCGGCTGCGTGAGCTGCAACGTTTCCACGTGCTGCTCTTGGGTTCGATCGTCATGAGCGGGACGACTCAAGACGCAGTGGGCGTCGAGTCTTTCCTGGAGCGCACGACCCAGCGTTCGGGGGCTTCGATCAGCTATTCGCCACGCTTGGCCGTGGAGACGGAGACAGTGCCCAATTGGCTCCGTTTGCGGGCGGGTGCGTATCACGAGCCCACTCGTTTTCCGAGCAATCGCGACGGCGGGCGCGTGCACGGCACGCTCGGCTTCGATGCCAAGTTGCTTCCTTTCGATGCCTTTGGGCTAGTGCACGAGGGTACGGTTTGGCGCGTGAGCGGCTCGCTCGACGCTGCGCGCAATTACTTCGGCTGGAGCGTCGCGATCGGAGTTTGGCATTGAATCAGCTCGTCTCGAGCACGCTGTGCGTGCTCTTTCTGTGCGCGGTTGGCTGCGCCAAAAAAGATCCAAGACCGATGCGCACCGAGCCTTGGCTCGCTCAGCCATCCGCGAGCGCGGCGACGAGCAGCGACGCGGCGCGGCCCCTGACACGCTACGCGCTGAGCGAGCGCAGCGTGATCCGCTTCGAGGTGCCGATCAAGCGCGGTTCATTGAGCGGGGAGCTCACGCGCGTCGCCGGCGATCTCGAGCTCGATCTCGCGGATCTCACGCGCAGCCGCGGGTCGGTTCGAGCTGACCTCGACTCGCTGGTCATCCACGCGGCGTCACGCGCCATCGAAGCCGCATTGCTCGAACGCGCGCGCCTGGCGCTCGAACTCGCTCCCGATGCCGGCGGCCCCACCGCCATCGCCAGCTTCGAGCTCACCGCGCTCGAAGATGCTTCACCCACGCAAATCGAACCCAGCCCCGAGCGCGACGCTGACGCTCCGTTCACCCGCCGAGCGCGGGGAACGGCCGTGGGCAACTTGCTGCTCCACGGCTTTCGCCTCACCCGCCGCGCGCCATTGGAGGTGGAATTTGGCTTTGGCCGTGACCGGCTCGTTCCCCGAAACGTCGTGATCCGGAGCCGCACGCCGTTCGTAATCTCCCTGGAGACGCACGGGATCCACGCGTCGGCCGCTGAAGGCGACGCCACGAAAGCCCACCCCTCGGGCCCGAGTGCGGCTCGAGAAGCCCGCGTAAGTGTCGAACTATACGGAACAAAAGTCGATTGAACGAAGCTCCGCTGAAACCGACCGCCCGCTGCCTCGTACCAGTAGTGCTCGGCCTCCCCGAGCCGGGTGCGGCTGGTGTTCTACGCCCAGCCTCGCTAACTGTACTGATCCCCATGCGCAGTTTTTCGAACGCGCTTTTGCAAGGAGACCCCGTCGATGTCGCAGAAACTCAGCTTCAGCTCGATCGCCGCCACGCTCGCCGTCCTCAGCGCCTCCAGCCTCGTCGCCTGCGGTGGTGAAACCGTACCGGCCGCGGAGAGCCCCGCGGATGCCAAAGAAGTTCCCGCCGCGACGACCAACGCCGCTGCCGCGTCCGACGAAGGCCCGATGAAATCCGGCGTTGCTCCGTCGGAAGGCGCGTCGGGCTCTACGCCGGCTCCGGAATCACCGAAGCCGACTTCAGACGCGACCGAGGTCCCCGCCGCGGCTGCGCCCGCCACGGCAACCCCGAAGGACGAGAAACCCAAGGTCCCCGCCAAGAAGAAAGCCGCTGGCGCCAAAGCCGGTTGCGGCGCTGGCACCTGTGGCTGAGCGCTGAGCGCTTTCCAATGGACCCCATGCCCCAGTGCGAATCGCCCGGGCTCGGCAAGCGCCGAACCCTCGCCGGAGTCGGGCTGGGGCTGCGCTGGGAATTCCTCGAAGAAGTGTTGGACGGCCCGCCCCATGACGTCGCCTTCTTCGAGGTTTCACCCGAGAACTATCTGGGCCGCGGCGGATACTACCCGAGCGCGCTCGCGCGAATCGCCGAGCGCTACCCCATCGTCACTCACGGGCTCACGCTTTCTCTGGGCTCCCGCGCCGAACTCGACGCGAGCTATTTGCATGCGTTGCAAGCCGAAGTCACGCGCCTGAATCCGCCCTGGCACTCCGATCACCTGTGCTTTTCGAGCGCGGGCGAGCGCGTGCTGCACGAGCTGCTACCGCTGAAATTCAGCGCCGAAAATGTGCATCGCGTGGCCGCCCGCGCGCGCCAGATGCAAGACCAGCTCGAGCGCCCGTTCGCGGTCGAAAACATCACCTATTACGTGCACCCGGGGCAGCCGGAGATGAGCGAGGTCGAGTTCTTGCAACAGGTGCTGGAGCAAAGCTCGGCCCACCTGCTGCTCGACGTGAACAACGTGTACGTCAACGCGCAAAACCACGGCTTCGATCCGTACGCCTTCATCGCCGCGCTGCCGCTCGAACGCGTGCTCGAAATTCACGTCGCGGGTCACCAGATCCTCGACAGTGGTTTGCACCTCGACACCCACGGACAAGCGGTGGCCGATCCGGTACTCGAACTGCTGGAATGGACGCTCGAGCGCACGGGTCCCGTGCCCGTCTTGTTGGAACGCGACAACGACGTGCCCGATTTGGCCGAACTGCTCGGGGAAGTCGCACGCTTGCGCGAGCTGCACGCCCGCGCTTCGAACCGTTACCGAGAGCGCCATGCAAGCAGCGCTTGAGTCCGCCTTGGCCGAGCTCACACTCGGCCCCGAAATCTCGAACGATGACGCCGCGGGCATTGCGGCTTGGCTCGAGCGTCATCGCGTGCCCGCGCTCGACGCCCAGGCGTTGACGCGGGATTTTCCGCGTTTGCAAGTGTACCGCCAACTGGTTCGTGGCAACTTGCGCGAAGCCTTGAGGGCCACGATGCCACGCACCTTGGCCCGCCGGGGTGCGCAGTTCGAGCGAGATTTTGCCGCGTTTCTGACGGAATCGCCGCCGACCAGTCACTACCTGCGCGAACTGACCCCCCAGTTCTTGCGCTTCGCGCTGCCGCGTTGGGCGAGCGATCCGAGCGTGCCCGCGTACCTGAGCTGTCTCGCGCGCCACGAAGCGTTGCAAGTCGAAGTCGCGTCGCTCCTCGCGTTGCCGAAGGCTCACGTTCCCGCCGAGCTCGCGCTCGAACACGGGGTCGAGTTCATCGATGCCGTGCGCTTGGTCCACTACGAGTGGGCGGTCCACCGCCTGCCAGAGGACGAAACCAGTCGCGAGCTGCCGGAAGCGAGCGCGGTCTCGCTCTTGGTCTACCGCAGCCCCGAACACGACGTGCGCTACCTCGAACTCGGCCCTTTTGCGCGCGCGCTGCTCACGAGTTTACTCGAGCAGCGGCTCAGCCTGCGGCAGTCGCTCACGGCGAGCTCCGAGCGCGTGGGGCTGCCCCTCGACGACGAGCTGCTGGCGCGAGCCGCACGGCTCTTGGCCGAACTGGCCGAGCGCGGAGCATTGCTCGGGAAAAGCGCGCACCGCGCGGCCGCCGAGGCCGATTTGCTGCCCAAACTCGGCAATCCTGCCTAGTCTGAACTTCGTTCCAGAGCCCTCCAATGACCACCCGCGACCCCCTCAGCATCGTCGGCAGAAACATCGCGGAGAAGTACCGCGTCGAGCGCCTGGTCGGAGAAGGCGGGTTCGCGGTCGTGTACCGAGCGCAGCACTTGATCTGGAACCAGCCGGTCGCAATCAAGTTCTTCAACGGGCTCTCGTCCGCGCCGGTCGATGAACGCGAGAACCTCAAGGCGCAGTTCATCCAAGAGGGCGCGCTCCTGACCGAGCTGAGCAGCCAAACCGCGAGCATCGTGCAAGCGCGGGACGTAGGCACGTATACCAGCCCGGACGGCCAATGGATGCCGTACATCGTGCTCGAATGGTTGGACGGTCTGACGCTCGATGCCTTGCTCGAGCGTGAACGCGTCGAGGGTCGCGCGCCCTGGAACATCGAGCAAGTGGTCACGCTGCTGGCCCAGGTCGCCAATGCGCTCGACGTCGCCCACGGCAAGGGCATTGCCCATCGCGACATCAAGCCCGCCAACATCTTCGTCCTCGGGGAAGTGCCGCGCCAGTCGGCAACGTTGAAAGTACTCGATTTCGGCGTCGCCAAGATGATGAGTGACAACACCCAGCTGCAAGCAGCGATGGCCAAGACGGGCATGAACGTCACTTCGTTCACGCCTCAGTACGGCGCACCCGAGCAATTCAGCCGCAGCTACGGCGCCACGGGTCCGTGGACGGACGTGTACGCACTCGCGCTGGTCGCGCTGGAGATGCTGATCGGCAAGCCCGTGCTCGACGGCGAGGACATCGTGCAGCTCGCGTTTTCCACCGGAAACCCGGAGCGCCGCCCGACGCCGCGCAACCTGGGCGTCGAGGTGTCGGACGGCGTGGAGTCCGTGTTCGCCAAGGCATTGGCGATCAACCCGCACGACCGCTACGCGCGCGCACGCGAATTTTGGAGCGCACTGGAGCGAGCCTACGGCGGCTTCTATACCGAGACCGGCTTCCGAGCTTCGACCTTCGGCAGTGAATACACGACGGGCCCGACGCAGCTGATGCGCGGTGGAACGGTCCCCCGCCCTGGTTCTCAGCCGAACATTGCCAGCACCAGTAGCCCCGCCACGCTGAACGCCAACGCGGCGTCGAGCAGTAAAACCGGCTTGTTCGTCGGGGTGGGCGTGGCCGTAGTCGGCTTGCTCGCGGCCGGAGCCTTGCTGCTGCGCGGCAAATCAGACACCGCCAATCCGGAGGCCAACGCGGTCGCGCCTTCGGCCACGCTCAGCGCATCCGCCGCGCCCTCGGCGGTGGTTCCGCCGCCCGCGAGCTGCCCCGAAGAGATGGTGAAAATCCCGGCCGGTCAGTTCTTCATGGGCTCGGACCTGAAAGACGCGCCCGCCAACGAGAAGCCATCGCACAACGTGACCGTCGCATCCGTGTGCATGGATTTGTACGAGGTGAGCGCCAAAAAGTACAAGGCCTGCTCGGACGAAGGCAAATGCCGTCGCGCGCCCACGGAGGTGGAATGGCCGAAGATCACACCCACCGAGCGCGCGACCTATTCACCGTTGTGCACGGGCGCGGATCCGGAAAAGCTCGATCACCCGATCACGTGTGTGACGTGGGAGATGGCCGACAACTACTGCAAGGCCAACGGCAAACGCCTGCCGACCGAGGCCGAGTGGGAGTTTGCCACCCGCGGTCCCGATGGTCGTATCTACCCTTGGGGTGACGAAGCGCCGACCGCGGAGCACCTGAACGCCTGCGACGCCCAATGCCTAGCCTGGGGCAAAGCACACAAGGTCGAGCTCAAAGCCCTGGAAAAAGGCGACGACGGCTTTGCCACGACCGCTCCGGTTGGCAAATTCCCGGCCGGCCGCTCACGCTTCGGTCCCTACGACGTGGCCGGCAATGTGTGGGAGTGGGTGGCGGATTGGTCGGGCGACTACCAGGCTGATGCGGTCCAAAATCCGCTCGGGCCGGCCACCGGCGAGAAGAAAGTAATCCGCGGTGGCGCCTGGAACGGCGGCTACGAATCCTGGCTCCACCCATCATTTCGCTACGCGCAGTGGCCAAACGCGCAGAGCTATGGCATCGGCTTTCGCTGCGTGAAGAGCATCGAGCCGTAGCGGGCTCGCGCCCCGCGGCCAGAGGGGCGAGCACGCTGGCGTAAACCGCTACAGTCCCATGCGTGCGCGGCGCCCTTTTTGCGCCAATTCGGTGGGGGCGCCCTTCTCAGCGCGACCAGAAAGAGCGACTATTACGGGATGGGTTCGGGTCCTCTCGATCACCCGCGCTTGCTTGAAATCGAAGAGCAGCTCGACCGAGCAGAGATAGACAGCGCCCAGCGGCTGTTGGCAGAGCTTGGCGATCTCAACGTGCACCGCGTGGCGATCACCTACTTCGCCACGCGACTCTTGTACCAACGGGGCCGGCTCGACTCCGCCGGCGTGGTCGACCGCTTGCGCGAACTGGTCTTGGTCGAGCCCGACTTTCCGCAAGCCAACGCGATGCTGAGCGCGGCCGAGCGGGGCACGCTCCGGCCCGATCCCGAAGGCTTCTTACGCGCCACGCTCGACCCCGGTCCACCCAGCTCGCGCCACAGCGTCTCGACGCGTCCCGCGGCCAAGCCCGAGCCCGAGCCCCGCGCGGACGCGAGCGCGCCGGTGATCGAGCTCAAGGCCGAGGAAGTCGATACCGATACCGATACCGATCACGACCAGCTGGTGCTGGAAGCGCTCACGCCGATCGTCACTCCGACGCGCGCCCGCGCCGAGCCACGTCGCAGCATGAGCATGCCGGAAATTCCGCGTGCGCCGATGGTGCCGCGCTTCGGGACGGCGGAGAACAGGCCGCCCAGCTACGCGCCCGGCAGCCGCAGCCCTTCACTCCAGTTCGAGCTGGAGTTGGAACTGCCGGAGGCGCCGCGGGACACCATTCGCCAAAATGAACCCGAGCCGCCCCCCTCCTCCAAGAAGTCTGGCGGGCCGCCGGCCACGGTACGCGACCCCCACAGCCTGCCACCGACCCTGCGCGAACCGCCCAGCGTGCTACCGGAACCCTCGCTGCGTGGCCACGGGCCCGAGACGATGATGGAGCGCGCACGCACGCTCTGGGACCAAGGCGGGCACGAACACGCCCTCTTGCATGTCGAGCGCCTGGAGCGCGCTCCACTGCTCGATCCCGACCTGCGCGCAGACTGCGCACGTTTCCTGATCGAAGCCGGCGAACCCGAGCGCGCCGTCGTGCAAGCGCGACAAGCGCTGCAAGACGATCCGGACTCGCCCTTGGTGCAGCTGATGCTCGGCTGGGCCTTGGTGCGCGCGGCGCGCCGCTCACCCAACCACGAGACGATCGACGAAGCCGAAGGCGTGCTGCGGCGACTGCGCGCCAAGCCGGGGCCGATCCCGGCGCTGGCCCAGGCCCTGCGCGCCTCGATTTTGGCCGAAAAAGGCGACCCGGAACGCGCGATCACGACCGCGAAACTGGCGCTCAAGCTCGACCCTGCCGCGCTCGACGCCGAGGCGGCGATCGCCCTCGCCTGCGCGCGCTTGGGTCGGCTCGACGACGCGCAATCGGCCTGGCAACGGCTCCACGAGCTCTCGTCGGAAGAAGCCGAGCGTCTGTGCGACCGTTTGCAACAACTGGGCGTCGCCCTGCGCGACGTCGAAGCCGTCGCCTCGCGCAGCGCCCATTCTGCAATCAGGCTCTGGGACAAGGTCGAATTCGACCTGTTCAGCGGCGAGCAAGCGCTGGCCATCCTCGCCTTCGAGCGCGACGCCGCGCGCGAGCTGCGTGGCCTCGTCGGTGAAAGCGCGACCGATGCCATCCCGCTCCTGGCCACGATGGCCGCGGGATTTTTCACGACCGAACCGGTCTGGCGACACTTCGCGCCCTTCGATCTCTCGCTCGGTAGCATCGCTCGCGTCGAGGCGGTGCTCGACGTGATGTACGGGCGCGCGCCCCGGGAAGCGCTCAGCCCCGCCGCCTATCCAGCCTTGGTAATGCTCGCGAGTTACGTCGGAGAATGCCTACGTCAGGGTTACGGCGGACAGTGGGCAGGCTCTCTCGCGAGCCCCGAGACGGTATTCGTGGACAGCAATCACACCCGCTTTGCGCCCTTTCACGAGCTGCGCCTACGCCTGGAGCAGGGCAAACCGCTGCTCTTCGAAGGCGCGGAGGGTCGTCAAACCCGGATCAGCGGCGCGCCCATCGCCATGCCGGTCACGCCGCCCACACCCTGGGACCCCGCGCATTGGCCCAGCGCGCGCATGCTGCCGCGGCTCGGCCTCGCCTTTTCGCAATCAGTGGTGGAGCTGTACTGCGCCGAGTTCGGCGGCGGTCCGCTCGACCGATCGCCGAGCGGGCTGCACTCGCTCGACACTTACGTGGCGCTGATCGCTCCGCTCAACGCGCGCCCGGCCGGCGGCGCGCGCTGGGTCGAGCGCGCGTCCGTATTGATCGGCGCATACCTTGGCGAGGTGCTGCGCGAAGCCGTCGGCGCCGTGTGGCGCGGCACGATCGGCACGCCGATCGGCCCCGAGAGCTACACGTTGATCTTGCCCGACGGCGGCACGACGCACCCCGTCACCCACGCGTACGATCGCCTGAGCGGTCGAAGCTCGGACCTGCTCAGCCACTACGCAGCGCTGATCATCGACGAACTGGGTTAGGCCGAAGGCCGTCGCGCGACCACCGCCAACCACGGCTGCTCCTCGGGCAGCTTGCCTGTCGGCCGCAAGAAATGCCGTTCGACGACGAAACCAGCGCGCGCGATTACATCCAACCAACTTTCGCGGGTGAGGAACGTCCCATAGCGTTCGCCTTTGAACCCCTCCCAATCGCGCTCGAAGGCGCGCGGGTTCGAGCAGAACAAGACACCGCCTGGCACCAGGCACGCGAACAACTCATCGAGCACGCGCGAAAGCTCCACGCGCGGCACGTGGAACAGCGAGGCATTGGCGAACACGCCGTCGAACCGACGCTCACCCAGATCGAGCCGTAGGAAATTCTGGTTCAGCACGGTACAGCCCGAACGCGCGCGCGCCATGTCTGCGAATACCGGCGATCCGTCCAACCCGATCACGAGATGCCCCATGGCCGTCAGCGCCAACAGATCTCGGCCTGGCCCACAGCCGAAGTCGAGTAACCTGAGCTGGCGCTCGCCCGTGAGCGCGTCCAGCAATGCGGCGTAGTTCTGCGTCACATCGTGATCGCGCGTGCCTACCCAAAACGACTCGGCGACCGAGTCGTAGTCATGCAACGTGCGCGCCGTGACGTCGAGCGGCCAGCGCGGCGCTTCTTTTTCGGGCACAGGTCAGCATACACCGCCCGGCAACTACGACCAGCCCTATGGGCTGACGTAGACGAGCGTACCGCCACGTAAGCTCATCGCGCCGTGCCAAGCTTGGGGCACCGGCGGGTCGGTCCAGTGGAACAACCAGCGCGAGTCACTCGGAGACAGATTTACGCAGCCGTGACTGCGCGGGGTGCCGAAACTGTCATGCCAATACGCGGCGTGGAACGCGAAGCCTTCGCTGAAATACTGCACGTAGGGCACATCGCGCAGGTCGAATGCGTCGCCCACCTCGTCGCTGTCCATCGTGGCCGTCACGTGCTTCGTGTGGATCAGGAACTGCCCGCGCACGGTCGAGTGCGTGGTCTTGGGGTCGCCCAAGCCATCGGCGCCCGTCGACACCAGCGTGACGTACACCGGTGTGTCGCCCTCGTACGCGACCATGCTCTGCTTCAAGATCGACACGTGGATCCAAGTTCGGCCTGGTTTCACCCAGCCGGGGCGTTGCGCCATCTTGTCGACGCGTACCAAGTTCTCGTCGCGCAACCACTCGCCGGAGGTCGTCTCGAGGTAGGTGAGGCCGGAGAGCGTCCGCGAGCGACCGGTGATCGGCAGCGCTTCCCGATAGCTGATCGGTCGCGCAATGCTGAGCCCGCTGCTCGGGCTGCCTGCATACAGAAACGCGTTGCGAGCACGCACGAATACCACGGGGAGCGTGGCGCCCGCGGTCAGCGGAATGCCGTGGAATGTGCTGACCGCAACCGGTTTCATGCGGTCCATGGGCAGCAGAGACATATCGGTCGTCAGCCCGAAGCGGCGGCCCTCGTAGTCGTAAATCGCAAGCAGCGCGAAAGAGCTGTCGGGAAGCGCGCGGCCGCTCGTCAACTTGTTCGCCTCGTGCGCGTAGCCGAATGGCGTGGGCGCTTGACCGCCGCCGAGCAAAAAGGGCGGAGTCGGATCACTCAGCGCGTCGCGCCACGGATAGCGCGTGTTCGCTTCCAAGTGCCGACCGAGCTCGACTTCTTGCTGCTGTTGTTCGAGCTTGCTGGGAAAACGAGTGTAAAACGGCGGCGTCGGGTACAGCGAGCGCCCGTACACGTAAGGCATGGGCGCGCTGCGGTCTGGCCGCACGCGCGAAAACTGCGCGACCGGGTGCGACGGATCGAGCGTGGCCGTCGGACCCACGCACACGTAGCCCTCGGGCATGATGCGATAAAAGCCGAGTTTGCAGCCTTTGAACCCCGCCGGCTTCTCGTCACGTCGCACTTGCGCGCCTGCGCGCAGGTAGCCGATCTTCTGCGACTCGAGACTCGGCCGCTGATAAACGAACGTTTCGCGCGCGATCGCCACCAGCAGGTGTCCGGGGTCGACCACCGGCTCCTCGCGCAGTGAAGTCGGCAGCGGATCGTCTTCTTCGTCATCATCGCTCGGCAGGCCACCCGCGGTCGGCTCGGGTTCGATCGCATTCGGCGACGCGACCGGATCGACTTCTGCCGCCGCGATCCCCGGAGCGGGAACAATCTCCGCGACCGGCGCGCTCGGGACCGCGGGCACGACGGGCGGCACGGGAATGGTCAGGGTCGCGATCGGGGCGCTCACCTCCGCGCCTCGATCTGGCGCCGGCCGCGCAATCTCACCCGCCGAGCAGGACGAAAACGCGCCCATGCCCAAAGCCGCGAGAGAAAATAGGCGCACGCTCGGCATCGCTCCAGGGCTTAGCCAATGGGCGCCGAGGCGGCCAAGTTTTTCGCACGAAAGCCGAACGAACCTCGCACTTTCGGGCCCAGGTGCCGGGCCATGGTATATTTTTGGATGGCAGCACGAGCACTGGAATCGCTGAGCGCGCTACAAGGGCAGCTGAGCGAAGACGAGCGCCTGATCCAGCAAGGGGTGCGGCGCTTCGTGGAGGAGCGTTACTTACCGCGCGCCAGCCAGCTATTCGCGGACGAAGCTTTCCCCCGGGACCTGATCCCCGAACTTGCCGGCCTGGGCGTGCTCGGCGCGAGCATCCAAGGCTACGGCTGCGCGGGCATGACGCCCGTTCAATACGGCTTGGTCTTGCAAGAGTTGGAATACGGAGACAGCGGCCTGCGCAGCTTCGTCAGCGTGCAGGGCTCCCTCGCCATGTACGCCATCTCCGCCTTTGGCGACAGCGCGCAGAAAGAGCGCTTCCTCCCGCGCATGGCGCGCGGCGAATGCATCGGCTGCTTCGGACTCACCGAACCCGATAGCGGCTCGGACCCCGGTTCGATGAAAACCCGCGCGCGCCGCGACGGCTCCGACTACGTCTTGAGCGGCACCAAGATGTGGATCACCAACGCGCCCTTCGCGGACGTAGCGGTGGTTTGGGCCAAACTCGACGACTCTGCCGAGTCTATCTCGGGCTTCCTCGTCGAACGCGGGATGAAGGGCTTCGACACCCCGCGCATTCACGGCAAAATGAGCCTGCGCGCCAGCGAAACCGGCGAAATCGTGCTCGACGAGTGCCGCGTGCCGAAAGAAAACTTATTGCCCGGTAAGCGCGGCCTCGGCGCACCTCTGCGCTGCCTGAGCGAAGCGCGTTTCGGCATCTCGTGGGGCGCGCTGGGGGCCGCCAAGGCCTGCTTCGAATCCGCCCTCGCCTACACCGGCGAGCGCAAACAATTTGGCATGCCCCTCTCATCCAAACAGCTGGTCCAAGCCGAACTCGTGCACATGGCCTCCGAAATCGTCAAAGGCGATCTGCTCGCGCTCCACTTCGGACGACTCAAGGAGCAACAAGGCAAGCTGCTACCCGAACAAGTCTCCCTGTGCAAACGCAACAACGTCGCCGTTGCCCTCGACTGCGCACGCCGCTCCCGCGCGTTACTCGGCGCGAACGGCATTCTCCTCGAATACCCCGCGATCCGGCACATGTTGAACCTCGAGAGCGTGTACACGTACGAGGGCACCCACGAGATCCACACCCTCGTGCTCGGCAAAGCGCTGACCGGGCAGAACGCGTTCTGAGCAAGCGGGGGTCATTCTGAATGGCGCCATGACCCTCCGAAACTCGCCATCTGCACTGAAGTAGATTCCAAAGCGATCCGCGGATAGCGGTTCGATGCGATCCCTGGCGGCTCCTTGTGTCGTGCGGGAGCACGACGCAGTCCGGGCACCGTTCACGAACGACTCATCTACTGCGCGGCAGGCAACACGTAGTCTCGAATCAGGCGCTCGAGGTTGTTCTTGGCTACGTCATTCTGCATGTAGGCCGTGAACACGATCACGAGCCCGCGCTCCCGGCTAACGTAGATCATTTGACCGAACGAGCCGAGGGCGTTGAAGAAACCGGGCAGATCGGGGACCCACCATAGGTACGCGTATTGGCCGCCCCACGCGGTGCGGCAGCGTGGGGCGGTCGATTCGTCGGTCCATGCGCTGGGCACCACGCTTTTGCCGAGCCACTTGCCGGAGTTTCGAAATAGCTCACCAAAGCGGGCCATTTCTCTGGATGTGAGCGCGAGGCCGAAGCCGCCAAAGTTGGTGCCACTTTGGCCGGCGTCCCACGGAGGCGAAGCGATGCCGATCGGGCCGAAGAGCTTTTCGTTGCCGTATGCGAGCGGAGTCTTGCCCGTCGCCACGTGCAACATTTCGGCGATGATGTTGGCGCCGCCCGAGCTGTAGTTCCAGATGGTTCCCACGGGGGTGTCGATGACTTTCCTCGAGAACATGGCGCGGGCGGGGTCGGGCGTGCTGAAGGTCGATTGGTCGCCTTCGACGAAGGCCAGGCCGCTACGCATCGTGAGCAGGTTCTCGAGGGTGATCGACGATTTGTCAGGGCTCGGTTCGAGCGAGGCATAGTCGGGAAAGAAGTCGACCGCGTGCACGTTCAGGCTGCTGATTGCACCTTCGTCGAGGGCGATGCCGACCAGCGCGGACAAGAATGACTTGGTGGTCGAGAACTGAAGTTGGCGCTCGTTCGGCAACACTTGGTGGGGCGGCGTGTTCGGAGCCGCGGGGTTCGCGCCTGAATCGAAGCCGTAGCGCTCGAAGACGAGCCGTCCGTTTTTGGCGATCAGGAACGAATGGATCTCCCAGCCCGAAGTTTCGATCAGGCGCAGCGCTTGCTCGAGGGGCGCCGGATCGAGCTTGCTCTCGCCCGGCGTGGCGGGGTGCCAAAAGTCATCGGCAAAGCTCGGATCACGCAGAAAATCGCGCAGCCTTCCAGGTGCCGCGCCGCCCCAACCTGCCGCGCCGCCCCAACCTGCCGCACCGAAAGCTCCGCCCGCGGAGCCGGTGCCCCCGGAGCCGGGGCCAGAACCTGCGCCCCCGGAGCCTGCGCCCGCGGAGCCAGACCCTATGCCCGCGGAGCCGGTGCCCGCGGAGCCAGCGCCCACGGAGCCGGTGCCCGCGCGGTTCGCGCTGCCGCTCGAACTACCCGCGTCATCGACCGCTGCGATGCCGCCGCAGGCAGTCACCAGGAGCGACACCCCGAGCAGGGTCCCCATCACTCCGCTTCGGTCGCTCACGCCAAATAAGGTGTCATGGCGCAATCGGCCTGACCAGTGCGGAGATGCGAGTTGATTCGGCTCTCGACCACGAACCGTGACGCCGAAGGCTGTGACGGCACGCGCGCTCGTCGCGTGACCATCAACAGCCCAGTCCCTCGAAGCGGGTCTTCACGGTGGCACGGCGTGCGCACGCGCAAGCCTCGCCAGATCGACGTTGCCGGCGGCCAAGAGTGAGCTGCTGGGGAGCTCACAGGCCGACCAGTGCACGGTCCAGCTGAGCGATTCGCCAGGAAGCAGCGTTTGCTGCGCCCCCTGCTCTTCCACTTCGATCAGCTTGGGGTTCGCCGTGCCGCTGGTCCACAGCTGAATTTCCGCCTGATTCGTGGGCAAGCTCGCGTCCGGGGCGTCGCTGAAGCTCTTCACGAACAATACGGGCAGGAGCTTGGTTCCAAAGCGATTGGCGTGGGCGAGCCAGCCTTCGGCGCCGTCGAACTCGACGATGTAGTTGTCTTGAGTGAGCTTGAGACTCGGGTAATTCAACCACTGAATACCAGAGGCCGCGGGCGCAGGTGGGAGCAAGCTCAAGGGCAGTGGGTTCTGGAACGAGTCTTGGGTGATGGCGCGAGTGCCGGGACCTTTGGGCGCAAACGTGTATCCGCCTGCGCGCACGCGCGTGACTTCCCAAGGCGCCCATGACGCGCTCGACGGGCTCTCGTTGATCAACTGATACTCGATACTGACGACGCCGCTGCTGGCGTTCACCCAGAAGCGTTTGCGAGCGCTCAGGCCAATCGTCGTTGCGACGTCGCTGATCAGCGTCAATGATGTCGCGTCCGATTCGGCGGCATATGCGGCGGTGTCGATCTGAGCGGGGGGCGGCCACGGGTACGCTTGCTGGGGACTCGGCCAAAACGTCGACCCGCCCGTGGCATCGATCAGGTTCACCCCGTCCAATGAAAATTCGATGATGCGCGCGCCGTGCTTCGCCGCGACTACGAAGCGGTAGCGGCCGAAATTGAAGCTCCAATTGCCCGCGCTATCAACCTGAGGAGTGATTGTGCCGCGCAAAGGCGGAGGCGCGGATGAGCGAGTGGCGGCCCAGCCTTGACCACAAAGGCCGGCGAAGTCCGGCGCGATGTCAGCACTGCCGGCCGCACCGCCGTCCGAGGCGCCACTCTGCCCCGCTTCGCCGCCCACGCTGCCGCCCATGCCGCCTTCCGGCGCGGCGCCGCCGTCACTGGGCGAGCTACCGCCCGCGAACGAGTTGCCCCCCACTCCGTTGCCCGCGTTGCCCGCGTTGCCCGCAGTGCCACCCAAGCCTCCACTCCCACCCGCCGCCAGAAGGCCTCCCGCTCCGGCATCGCTCGCGCTTCCACCCGAGCCCGCGGGCGCGCCGCCGCTGCCCGTTGCGCCACCGCTAGCGGTCGTATGGGGCTCACTCGACGAACAACTCCAGACCGCGACGCCCGCGAGTAGACCCATCCCCAAGGCACGCCGCGCTAGACTCCGAGCCACTCCTCAGACTCCCACGGAGTCGTGTTTCACTCAAGGTGTGTGTCCGGCACTTGGCCGTGGATCGCCCGTGAGCGAGCGGGCAATTGGCACTCTCGTACCGCTCGCCCGCAAACTTGCGTGCGACATGGAAGTTTCGCTTCAGTCACTCGGTGTTTGCATCGGTCCCGCAGCGTTGCTCTCGGTCGCGCTGCGCGCGTTGCCGGCGCCAGCTGCGGCGGCCGACGGCGCGTTGATGCGAGAGGGAGGGTGCTGCAAGTTGGGCGAGCCAATCGACCCTTCGGTGACGCCAATCTCTTTGTCGAGCTCGGCGTCGATTGCGTCTTCTTCGGCACTGGCCTGATCGGCACCCCAGCCGCTGGCCGCGCCCATTGCCGCGCCGATCAGGGCGCCCAGCGCCGCGCCCACTGGCCCACCCATCGCCGCGCCAGTTGCGGCGCCGCCGACCGCGCCCATCGCGCCGCCCGCCACCTCGACCAAGTGACCGCCTTTGGGCGGCACGACTGCCTCGGGTACTTCCGTATGATGAGTAATCATTGAAGGCTCCTTTCGATGCTGAGCGCGAGCGATGCATCGATTGGGCCAAGCTCACTCGGCGTGGACGACTCGCGCCGAGTGAGGCATTTGCGCCTCGCCCGGGCTCACGCGCCTGGCTTCATCCCCAAGCCGACGATGAACACTTCGGTGCTCTGTTGGCGGGTGCCCTCGGGGCGAATCACCTGGCACTTCTCGTAGCGTTCGCCCGCGAGCTTGCGCGCGATCTGGAAATCACCACTCATGAAGATCTTGGCCACGAAGTGTGAGCCCGGTTTGCCGAGCGCAAATGCAACATCCAACGCGCGCAAACACAGCTCCAGACTGCCCGCCTGATCGCGGATCTTGGAGCCGGACGTGTTGGGCGCCATGTCACTGAGCACGATGTCGTACGGTGCAAATTCGGACAGCGCGGCAGTTTCGATCGTCAGGGCGTCGCCTTGCGCCACGCGCACGTTGGGCGGAAACGCTTGGCGGATCTCTTGCAGATCGATGGCCAGCACACGCCCGCCCGGACCGACTTTTTGGCTGGCATAGAGCGACCAGGAGCCAGGCGCGGCGCCCAGATCGAGGACCTTTTGCCCCGAGCGCAGCAACTTCACGCGGCGATCGATTTCTTCGAGCTTGAACACGCTGCGCGCAGGGAAGCCCTGCGCCTTGGCCGCTTTGGTGCGCGCGTCCGGCTTCTCGTAGGCGTTACCCTTGCGACCGCTCATTTGACGCTAATTAGCATGCTCTTGGCCGGAAACGGCCCGGACGGGCCCGGCGGACAATCGAGCGCGGACGGCAGGTCTTTGAGTTGGCTGATTTCGCGCCCGGCCGCGCGCGCGGCGTCGTGGGCAATCTTGCGAAAGGCTTGCGCGGACGTCTTGCGGTGGTTGGTCACGGCCAGCACGCGACCGTCTCGTTCCAACACCGCGAAGACGCGTTCCAGCGCCCCCTGATAGCCATCCGCGACCCGGAAGGTCTTGCCCTTGCCGGAGGTGGAGAAGCTCGGCGGATCCAAAATCACGACGCCGAATTTCTCTCCGCGTTTGGCCGCACGCGAAAGCCATTCGAGCGCGTCCGTTTGCACGAACGCATGCGCGGCCGGGTCGAGCCCATTCAAGGCGAAATTCTCACGCCCGCGCGCGAGGGCGTGACCCGAAAGGTCCACGCTCGTGACGTGCTCGGCCGAAGCCAGCGCGGCGTACACGCTGAACGAGCAGGTGTATGAGAACAAGTTGAGCACTTTGCGCCCGCCGCAAAATCCGGCCAAGCGCGCACGGTTGTCGCGCTGGTCGAGGAACAGTCCGCACGAGAGGCCCTCGTCGAGTGTGACCCCGAAGCGCGCGTTGCCCTCTTGCACTACGAGCGGCGGGCTCACGGGCTCACCGGCGAGGGGCGCTTTCGGCGCGAGCTCGGCGTGCGCTTCACGACGCAAATCAGCCCGCGCGCGCTGTTTCACGTACACGCCGCGGGCCCCGAATTCATGCACCAAATCGGCCAATTCTTGGCGACGATCGCTGGCTTCGTCGCTGGATAGGGCGAGCACCGCATAATCGCCGTAACGATCGACGCACACACCCGGGAGAAAATCGCCGAGATCGTTGGCGATGCGAAACGTGTCGCTCACGGCTAGGAGCGGCTCGCGCAGACAGCCCGCATCGGCCAATGCTTCACGCACGCGCGCGGCGGAGCCCAGCGCAGGCACGCGCGCGTGCAGCGCGTCGTCGAACGCGGGCGGCACCGGCGCATGAGCGCGCAGCGCCGGGCTCTTCAACGCCAAATCGCGGGCGTGCAAGAAGACGCGCTCCGCCGCGGGCCCGCCGTAAGCCTCGTCACCCACGATCGGCGCGCCGGCATGGCTCAGGTGCACGCGCAGTTGATGAGTGCGGCCCGTCTCGGGCCGGAGCTCGAGCAGCGCACGGCCCTGCACGCTTGCCAGCACGCGGTAGCGCGTGAGCGCGCGCTGCCCGCCACTCTTCACGACTCGCGTCCGACCCTTCACCGTCTCGAGCCGCTGCTCGATCACGCCCGTGTCGCGCAGGCTGGGTTTGCCGGCAAAGGCCACCACGGCCACATACGCGCGCTCGACCGAGTGCGTCTCCATCTGCTCGGCAATGGCCGCATTCAGCGCCGGCTCACGCGTGAACGCGAGCACGCCCGAGGTGCCCAGATCCAAACGCTGATGGACGCCGAGGTAGTCACTCTCGCCGCGCGCACGCAGCACGCGCTTCAAACGAGAAACCAGGTCCGAAGCTTGCTGCTCGTCTCCGCCGTGCACGACAACCCCGGGCGGTTTGTCGACGAGCAACAAACCGCCCTGATCGTGCAAGATCCGCGAGGCGCGGAAAGCGGGAAACAGCGCTTCGAAAGCCATGCTGAGGCAGAGCTTTCAAGTGCGAATCACGTCGCGCCGAGCGCGACGTGACGCGGCATCACTTGGCGGCCGGCTTGCCGCCGCGCTTCTTCACGGCGCCGCGCACGAATACGAGACCGTTGCGCGCACCGGGGATGCCACCGTGAATCAAGAGCAGGTTCTGCTCCGGGATCACTTTGACGATCTTTTGGCTGAGCACGCTGACCGTGCTGTTGCCGTGCTGACCTGGCATCTTCATACCGAGCTTCACGCGACCCGGGGTCATGTTGGTACCGATCGAGCCGCCGTGACGGCGATACTCGTGCGTACCGTGGGTGCGCGTGCCACCCGCGAAGTGATGGCGGCGCATGACGCCGGAGAAACCGCGGCCCTTGGTCGTGCCTTGCACGTCCACGAACTGACCAACCTCGAACAATTGATCGACCTTCAGGTCCGAGCCGACTTCGACGCTGGCCGCGAACTCGGCCGTGCAACGGAGCTCACGCAGGGTGCGGCGCGGCGTCACGTTGGCTTTCTTGAACGCGCCCGCGAGCGCCTTGGTCGTGTGCTTCTCTTTCAGCTCACCGGAACCAACGATGATGGCATCGTAGCCATCCTTCTCTTGGGTGCGCTTGCCGACCACGCTGACGTTGGATTCGATCACGGTGCACGGGACGACGCTGCCGTCTTCCGTGAAGATTTGAGTCATGCCGATTTTGCGGCCGATGACGCCGGGGAACTGATTCATAGCGAGAGGACCTTCGTTCTGGTAAGTGGCGAGGCCGTTACCCGGTTGCGTGGCGACTGGGAACGGATTCGCGTTACAGGCGAGCCAGTTGAAAATGGCTCGCTTTTCGATTCAGGCCCGGCGGATTAGCCCCCCGGGGCCGTCCCGTCAAGGGCAGATAGTGAACGCCGGCTCAGATTCGCTTGACGGCGAGTCGTCGGGATGCATAATCCCGCGCCCCTACCCCTTTTTCACAGCTCTCAGGATCGGCACAGACACCATGGCGACGCTCTCGATTATCCAAGCCCTCGAATCTGCCGCGCTCCGCAAGGATCTGCCGGATTTTCGCGTCGGTGACACGGTATCCGTGCACTACAAGATTGTCGAAGGCGACAAACTCCGCGTTCAGGTGTTCAAGGGCGTCGTGATCAAGCGCCACCGCGCGGGTCTGCAGTCGACCTTCACCGTGCGCAAGGTGAGCTTCAACATCGGCGTCGAGCGCATGTTCTTGCTCCACTCGCCGCGCATCGAAAAGCTGGAAGTGACCTCGCGCGGTGTCGTTCGCCGCGGCCGCCTGTATTACTTGCGCGACCTGACGGGCAAAGCCGCCCGCATCCAAGACGAAAAAGACCGCTGAGCTCGCCGGGTCGCGTCAAAAGCGGCCCGTTTCCAGCATACGCCCGTTCCGACCCCGGGGCTGAATGGTGAGTTCAGCCCCGTTTTGCTGTTCGGACTCGCGAACCGTTGTTCACGCGCTCCACCGTCCGTGTGTCGGAACGCGTCTGAGCCGCCTTTAACTGCGTAATGATGCGGTAAAACGGGTATGCTCCCGGCGCTTGGCCGCGCAAGTGAGCGAGGCACAGCTCGAGCTCGGGAGTTTTCACATGATCGTGTGCACGCGGTGCGGCGCGTCGAACCAGCCCACCAGCAAGTTTTGTCTGTCTTGCGGCAACCCTTTGGCCGCCGCGGCAGCTCCCCCTCCTGGCTACGGTCATCCCCCCGCCCCGCCGCCCGCGCAGCCGCCGCCCCAGCCCGCGCCCCCTCCCGCGTGGGGCGCTCCGCCGCAGGCGCCGCCCGGTCCCCAGCCGTACGGCGCGCCGCCCGGCCACGGCAACTGGCAGCCGCCACCCGGCCAGCCTGCGCCCGGCTACGCGCCGCCGCCCGCGCCGGCCTGGGGCGCCCCGCCGCCCGCCCCGGATGGTGGCTTCGCGCCCGCCGCCTCCCCCGATCGCGCTCGATTTGGCTCACCCGAGGGGATGAATCCATTCGGGGCCACCGTTTCGCCGACCCCGGGTGGTGGCCCGCCCCCGGGGTTCGGTGCGCCATCATCCGCCGCGCCGGCTGCGTACGGTCCGCCGCCGGGCTACGGCGCGGCGCCTGCGCCGTACGCGCCACCGCCCGCCTACGCGCCACCGCCCGCCTACGCGCCGCCCCCGCCGCCCGCCGCCTACCAGCCTCCAGCTCCGCCGCAGCCGCAATGGTCGCCCCAGGCCGCGCCACCGGCGGCGCCCGCACCATCGCGACCGAGCGTGCCCTCGGGTCCGCACTCGCACGATCCGTCCGCATTCGCCGCCACTTCGCCGCCACCGACGACCGACGAGCACGAAGCACAGATCCGCCGCAGCCAAGCGCCGGTGGGAGCCCCCGTCGGGCCGAGTCCTTCGGCGCCCCCCGTCGCGGTCTCCGCACCACCCCCGCCCGCCCACGCGGCAGCCGGGCCCGGTCGCGATCCGGAGTCGATCGAGGCGAACGCGCTGCGCTCACTCGCCGGCTTCCTCGTCAGCTACGACCAAAGCGAGCTCGGTGTGTTCTGGCCGTTGTACCAAGGTCAGAACGTGCTTGGCCGCAAGGGCGCGAGCGCCGGTTTGGATATCGAAGTCGACAGCCCAACCACCTCGTCGCGCCACGCGATCATCTACGCGTCGGCTCGTCCCGGCCGGCTCAAGATCGAAGACGCCGGCAGCACCAATGGCACGTTCATGAACGAGGCCCCGCTCGAGCGCGGCAAGAAGTTCGAACTGCGCGACAACGACACGCTGCGCTTCGGTGGCTTCAACGTGATCGTCAAAATCGTCTAATTTCTCCGTCCCCTTCTCGTACAACGCTCGGAACACGACCCGAAAGCACAACAGGGCAGTGATGCAGCACTCACTCAACTATCGGTCCAAGAGCCGCGCGGTGGTCGCGCTGGCTTCTCTGCTCGTCGGCTTGTTCGTGGCGCTCAGCGCCCAAGCCTCCCCGGAGGCCAAGATCTTGCGCGTCGATCCGCGCGCCGCGCAGGACAACGGCAATCCGGTCCTGACCACGGTCGTGGAAGTTTCGCAGAGCAAGCGTGTCAGTGATGCCACCGCCGAGTGCGGCGCGCTGACCGGCAACGGCCAATTCGACTGCATGAGCGCCGCGCTCGAAAAACCGTTCGCGCTGTACACACCCTTCCCGTTCCCCGCGCAGAACGCCATCTTTACCGTCACGGTCGACGGCACGGACGTGCCCGCCAAGTTCGTCAGTGACGTGGCTTGGGGCGACAGCTTGCAGCAACCCGGTGTGGGCACGGCCTGGTTGATCCTGGTCGATGCCGACCGCCGGATGGGCAAAAGCTTCACTGACGCGCGTCAGTTGGCGCAGCAGTTCGTGGCCAGCATGGGCGCGAACGACATCGTGAACGTGATGTTCTTCAACGACCGCCAGGTCGTGAAAGACTCGAAGTGGGTCAGCGCCGCGCAAAAAGCGCGCGTGCAAACGCTGATCAACTCCACGACGGATACTTACGCTTCCTCGGGCCGCAATCGCTCGCTGCTCACCATCATCAAGACCGCCGCAACCGACGGCTTCGGCGCCCTCGGCAACGTGGGTGACGACGTGACCTTGCCGTTGCATCAGGCGATGGTCGTACTCTCGGACGGCTACGGCGGCGCGGATCCTTCGACCACGGGCCCGGGCGCCTTGCAGCTTCAGCAATACCTGAGCGGCGGGCGCTTCCCGGAAGACAACACTGCGCTGCCCAAAGCGCCCGTACCCGTAATCAGCGTTTGGTACCCGCCGGGCGTGGTCGACGAGTTCCGCCAAAATTCGCTCGAGTTCATGCAGAACATGGCCAACACCGACATCGGTGGCTTCTTCAGCGTGATGCGTGAAGGCGGCGGTTCGCGCTCGAACACCATCGTCAGCACCGTGCGTCAGCGCTTCTCGAAGATGCACATCGTGAAGTGGAAGGCGTCGTGCGTCGCGCCTTCGGTCACGCAGAGCTTCAAGCTGGTGTTCAACAACGTGAAGCCGCCCATCCTGGGTGACAACACGTTCAAGGACGTGCCGGTCGGCATCGACCCGACGACCTGGCCTCTGGACGTGAACGTGGTTTACACGCAGGACATGGCCAAATCCCAGGGCGGCGTGTACCCGGGGGGCTCGTTCAAGGTGTACGGTGACTTCTGCTGGGGCGGCGAAAAAGGCCGCGCCGAAGTGTACTTTCTGCCCTCCGGGCAACCGTTGCCAACCGCGCTCGCGGGCACCGACATCGACCAAGCCAAGCGCACGCAGCAACAGCTGATCGCCATGGGCATGAAGGGTACTACGCTCGAAGCGAGTGACACGTTTGCTCAGTTCGAAGCACCGGACAAGGACAAGATCTTGGCCGGCTCGGGCGAGCAAGCCGTGGTGCGCTTGGTCATTTACGACAACAAAGCACGGCGCACGAGCGGCGTGACTTCGACCAGCATCATTCAACTCAAGGGCACCACGCAGCCGCTGCCGTTGCTCTTGATCTTGAGCGCCGCGCTCGGCTTGGTCGTGATCGCGCTCTTGATCATCGTGATCGTGCGCAGCGGCGGCAAGAAGCGCGGCGGCGGCGGCGGTGGTGGCGGCGGTTCACCGGCCCCGGTCGTAGGCGGCGGTGGCTACGGCGTGCCCCCCGGCGGTTACGGCGGCGGCTACGGCGCGCCGCCTGGACAAGGCTACGGACCTCCGCCGGGCTACAACAATCCGCCGCGCCAAGGCGCTCCGGTCGCGGGCGTGAGCCCCGAGTTGATGTACGGCGGAGCGCCACCCGGTCAGGTGTATGGCGGGCAGGCCCCCGCGCCTCAAGCACCGCCGCCGAATCCGTACGGTTCGAGCGCGTCGAGCGCGCTCTTGCAATGCTCGGCCGGCGTGTTCACCGTGCTCCAGGGTCAAGAGATGCGCGCGGGCCGCGACGCCGCGCAGTGCGGCATCGCCTTGGCCGAACCGCGCATCTCGGCCGTGCACGCCACATTCAAGCTCGAAAGCGGTCAGCTCATGCTCCGCGACGAGCACAGCAACAACGGCACGTTGCTGAACAATAGCCGCCTCTCGCCCGGGGTTTGGGCGCCCGTGCCGAACGGGTCGGTCGTGCGCCTCGGCCCGGTGGAATTCACCGCACGGGTTCAATAGCGAAGCGCGCAGCGCAGCCGCCTCACCGGTCGCGCGAACAGACGAAGATGGCGCCGTCCTCTGCATCCGCAGAGGACGGATCATCGAGTGGCTCCAACGAATACGGCGTCAGCGCCTGGATCTGAGTGAAACCGGCATTCGTGAGTAGCTCCCGAAATTCGGACAGCTCATATAGCTTGAGCTCGAAATCTTCGAATTCTTGCGCCAAGAGGCGACCCTCGTTCAGCAACTCGTAACGGTGCACGCTGCTGGAGATGCCGCTCGGAGCGACGTACTGCGAGAGCCAGCTGAGTACGATCTTGGCGCCGTCCGCGCGGGTCACCCAGCGACCGCCCCAGTTGCCGCTCAGCTCCGATGCACGAGTTCGATCGCGACGCTCGATCTCCACGATGAAACGACCGCCCGGCGCGAGTGACTCACGCACAAGCGTGAGGCCCGCCAGCGCCACGGCTGGCTCCGTGATCAGGCAGAAGGAGCCCGAAGGGATGAAGATCAAGCGAAAGTGACGGTCCCGGCTCAGCGTGTCGAGCCGCTCCTCTCTCAGCGTCGGCTCGAGGCCGAGCCGCGCGGCATGCGCGCGACACGCGTCCAACATGTGAGCCGAAGCGTCGCTGCCCACGACATCGAAGCCGCGCGCTAAGAGCGGCAACAGGAAGCGCCCGCTGCCGCACATTGGCTCGAGGATTGGGCCTTGGGCGCGCTCGGCTTCCGCCAGGTAGAAATCGAACGCGTCCGGCGGTGGCTCCGGCTTGTCGATGTCGTAAAACTCGGTGCAAAGCTTGCCGTACGAAGACACGCGCGCAGCGTGCGCCGAGACTGGCGGAACGGCAATTGCGGTCGAGGCGTTGTCTGACTAGTGTCGCTGGGGTCCACGGGCCCCGGCCCACCGCTGGTACGAACCACAAAAATGATCCCCGGCTTCGGCAAGTCAGTCATCGTCATCGGCAGTGCTGCGCATTGCGACATTCGGCTGGGCGCGCCGGGGGTTGCACCCGAGCACGCGCGCATCGAACACCGCGGTGGCGGCAGCTTGCTGTTCATCGACAACGGCGTGGGGCCATCGTTCGCGGGCGGCGCGCCGCTCGCGCCCGGCGCGAGCGCGCCTTTCGATTTTCACACCGAGTTCGCGGTGGGCCAGGCGCCCGTGCCGAAGGCGCACCCCGCGATCACCTTGATGCTGCTCGAGCGCGGCAAGGCGCCGTTCACGCCCGGGCAGCTCGTGTTCGGGCGCGACCCCGCGCGCACGAACATCACCGTTCATCACCCGAACGTCTCCAGCCACCACGCGACGTTCTCGCTCAATCCGCTCACGGTCACCGATCACAACTCGACCAGCGGCACGTGGTCGAATCAGCAGCGCTTGCCGCCGAATCAGGCGCAGCCGCTCGATCCGCGTGGCTTCGTCGCGCTCGGTCCGGTGGCGGTACCGATCGACCTCGTGTTGCACCTCGCAGGCCTGTTCGCGGCGGGTTCACCCGGAACCTCCGCGGCCTCCGCCGTGGGGCCGCAGCCCGGGACCGCGCTCGCGCCGCAGCATCCAGGCGAACCGGCTCCGGCCGATCGCGCGTCGAATCCGACGCCGCGGCCCAAGCACAAAACCGTGGTCGGCCAAATCCGCGTGGCCGACCAAAGCGGCGGCACGAAGACCATCGGCCGTACGCCGGAAAACGACATTCAGATCCCGCACCCGCAGGTCTCGAGCCGGCACGCGGTGTTGCACGTGAGCGCGGGCCAGCTGTTCATCGAGGACAAGGGCAGCGCCAACGGCACCTACGTGCGCGGCCAGCGCATCCCCGCCAATCAGCGCGTGCCGGTGCAAAACGGCGAGAAGGTCCTGATCGGCCCGATGCCGCTGCTCTTGCAGGCCGCCGGCGGCGAAATCGCGGTCGTGGTCGAAGACGCGGCGCACTGGGAAGGGCGCCCGCTGTACGAGATCGAAGCCTGGGATCTGGTGATGCAGGTCCCCGATCGCGACAACCCGGGCGAGCTGAAAACGCTGCTCGATCACGTCAGCTTCAAAGCGCTGCCCGGCGATTTGATCGCGCTGATGGGGCCCAGCGGCGCGGGCAAGACCACGCTGCTCTTGACCCTGAACGGCTATTTGCCGCCGTCGGCGGGCCAAGTGCGCATCAACGGCGAAGATCTGTACGCGATCTACGACGCCCTCCGCGGCAGCATCGGTTACGTGCCGCAGGACGACATCGTGCATCCCGAACTCACGGTTTGGGAGGCGGTGCGCTACAGCGCCAAGTTCCGGCTGCCGCCGGATTACTCGGAAGAAGAGATCGAGCGCCGCGTGCAGACCACGCTCGCGCAACTCGGCTTGGAAAACGTCGCGCACCTGCAAATCGGCAAGCCCGAGAAGAAGGTGCTCTCCGGTGGTCAGCGCAAGCGCGTGAACATCGCCATGGAGCTCGTCACCGATCCGGTGATCATGTTCTTGGACGAGCCGACCAGCGGTTTGGCGGCCGATGACACGGCCGCCTTGGTGCAGCTGCTCAGTGAACTGGCCAAGCAGACCGGCAAGACAATCATCACGACCATTCATCAGCCGGCCAAAGAAGAGTTCGAAAAGTTCAACTTGGCGCTGATTTTGGGCCCGGGCGGCTTGCTCACGTTCTACGGCTCGCCCAAAGACGGCTACAGCTTCTTCGGTTCTTGGCTCGGGCGCCAAGGCAAAGCCAACACGGTCGACAACCCGCGCGACATGTTCGACATGTTGAATCAGCGCGAGCGCCCGATCTTCGACGCGATGCGCGCGCAGAACCCGAGCGCGCCACGCTACGCCGCACGCGCGCAAGCCGCGCGCGAGTGGAACGCGGAGTACCTCAATCCGCAAAACCCCGTCTTCCAGAAGATGTTCTCGGGGCGGCGCGCCGTCGGCACACCGACCGATCAACGCGGCGTGCCCGGCGGCCGCGGCGGTACCAGTGGTCAGTTTTGGTTGCTCTTCAGCCGCTACTTCAAGATCAAGATGCGCGACGTGGGCGGCACGGCGATCATGCTGCTGCAAGCGCCGATCATCGGCGTGCTCTTGGCGCTGGTGTTCGGCGGGCAGAAAGACGCAATTCCGTATTGGTGTTTGGGCGCCTTGCAGGAGCTAGCGCGCAAATCAGGCGGCGTGGGCGACGGCCTGACGCAGACCCTGAACAGCATGCAGACCACGCCCGATCACTCGGCCTCGATCTTCTTCGTGGTCGTGGCCGCGGTTTGGTTCGGCACCAGCAACGCGGCTCGCGAGATCGTCAGTGAACGAGCGATTTACATGCGCGAGCGCATGGTGAACCTCGGCCTGTTCAACTACATCTTCTCCAAGTTCCTGCTGCTCAGTCTGTTCTGCGTGATCCAGTGCACGATCTTGCTCGCAATCGTGTTCTTCTCGCTGGGCTACTCGGGCGGCCCGGCCGCATTCGGCCTCTCGCTCGCGACCTTGATCGTCACGGCCATGAACTCGGTGGCGGTCGGCTTGCTCGTGAGCACGTTCGTCAACAGCGGGGAAGCGGCCATGGCGCTCACGCCGATCGCGCTCATCCCGCAGGTCGTGCTCGGTGGCTTGATGGTGCCCATGACCACCAATTCCTTGCTCGAGCTGCCGATGTATTTGATGCCGGCGCGCTGGGGTTTCGAGGGTTTGGTCGCTCAAGAGCGGCTCGCAATCCTCACCGACCCCGCGTGGGTGATCGACATCAAGAAGCCGGATGTCACCAGTGTAGAGAACTTCATCACCGCCGGGCGCTTTCGCTGTGCCGAAGCGCAAATCGCGAGCTCGGATTTCATGGGCGCGTGGGGCTTCAAATATTACAACCTGCCCTGGTTGCCGCCGGCCGTGCTCGGAGGCATGATGTTCGTCACGTTGATTGCGATCCTGATCATCCTCAAACGACGGGACGCGATCTAACCAGGCATGCGCGCGGCACGCTGGCTCGCTTCTGCTTCGGCGCTGACACTCGCCGCACTCGTGTACGCGACGAACAGCGGCGGGGCCGAACCACCGCCGACCACGCCGCCTCTCGCGCCCGACGCGGCGAGCGCGGCGCCCGCGCTGCCGACGCGCATTCCGGTCACCCCGCCGAGCTACGAGGTGCTGGACGCTGGCTCCGATCGCCCCATCCGGCTCCTCCCTGCCGCCGCGGGCGCTCCGGCCCGGCGTGTGCTGGTGTACCTGCACGGCCACTGCGGGGACATCAACGCAGTGGGCGCGTTCGTACCGGCCGTGGCGGCGCACGGCGCGCTGATCGCCGTGCAGGGTGATCAGCCGTGTAGCCGAGACAAGCCCGGGCGCTTCAAGTGGAGCAACGACACGCACGGCCTGGATCAGCGCATTCAGCGCGCGATTCGCCTGGTCAATCGCAGCCACGGCTGGGATTTGGACGCGAGCGACGTCACCCTCTTCGGCTACTCGCAGGGCGCGGTGCGGGCCGAAGCCCTTTCGCGCTACTACGCGAAACGCTACCCGCGGGTGATACTGGGCGGGCCACCGCGGCGGCTGAAAGTGGAACATTTCAAGCACGCGCAGGCGATCGCGATCTTCGGCGGCGAGAAGGAAGACACGCGCGAGATGCTGGGCGGCGCCGACGACCTGATCGCAGCCGGGTTTCAGGCGCGATTTTTCCTGCTTTCGGGCGTCGACCACGGTGATTTCGGTGGTGAACTCGCTGGAAACATGGCCCTGTCCGAAATCCTGGACTTCGTGTCCGCGCCCGCTCAGTCGCCCAGCCCGCCCGCCACCGCACCGGGCAGAATTGCGCAGTGAGCGCTGACGCCGCGGCGGCGCGAGCACACTCGACCGTGGTCGGCTGAGTGCCCGTCAGCCTTCTGGCCTTCCCTGAAGACAGCGTCTACCCTACGCCATCGATGGGTATGACCGTGGTCTGTCAGGCGTGTGGCGCGCGTCGAACGCTGCCAACTTCGCTTTACGACAGCCGGGTTCGCGGGCGAGTAGTCAATATTCCCTGCAAAAACTGCGGCTTGGCCATCACGGTCGACGGCACGTTGCCGCCGCCGCCGGGCACCGATCCGGATGCCGAGCTGCCGCCCGCGATCCCCAAGCAGCCCTCCCTCCCGCTGGTCGAGGGCTCGGACTTTCAATACGCCGCCCCCGTGGTCGGACCCGCGCGCGAAAAAACCATCAGCCACGTGGACGGACCGATTTCGGAACGGGGGCCGACCGCTCGCATCGGGCGCTACGCGTTGTTCGATCAGTTTGCCGCGGGCGGCATGGCGACCGTGCACTTCGGGCGCCTCGACGGCGCGGGCGGGTTCTCGCGCGTGGTCGCGATCAAGCGGCTCTTGCCGCACTTGGTCGCCAATCGCGAGTTCACGGACATGCTGCTGAACGAGGCCCGCTTGGCGGCCCGCGTGCGGCACCCGAACGTCGTAGCCACGCTCGACGTGGTCGCCTCCAAGGGCGACGTGCTGCTCGTGCTCGACTACGTCGAGGGCGAAGCGCTGAGCACGTTGTGTCGCGCGCAAGCCAAAGAGAAACGCGAGCTGGTGCCGATCCCGATCGCGGTCGGCATCATGCAAGACGTGTTGCACGGCCTGCTCGCAATCCACGAAGCAACGGACGAGAAAGGCCGCGCCCTCGACCTCGTGCACCGCGATATCTCTCCGCCCAACGTGCTCGTGGGCGTCGACGGCGTAGCGCGCGTGCTCGACTTCGGCATTGCCAAAGCCTTGCAGCACCTCGACGACTCGATGACGGGTCGGCGCATGGGCAAGATGGGCTACATGTCCCCCGAGCAGATCCGCGGTGAACGCCTCACCCAGCGCTCGGACGTGTTCTCGGCCGGCATCGTGCTCTGGGAGCTCTTGTGCATGCGCCGTCTGTTTCCCGCAGATCAACCGGAAGAGCGCATGGAGAGCATCTTGCGCGGCGGCTACCCGCGCCCGCGCTCGCTGCGCGAAGAGCTGCCGCAAGAGATCGACGACTTGGTGATGCGCGCGCTCGAGGCCTCCCCCGACGATCGCTTCGCTACGATTCGTGAGTTCTCCGAAGCGCTCGAATCGGCACCGCGCGCCTCGCGCCGCGAGATTGGCCAGTGGGTGACCGAACTCGCGCAAAGCGCACTCGCCGACCGCACGCGCATGGTCGCGGTTCTCGAGAATTGGTCGGAGGGCCCGCAAATCCCGCTCAGTTCGAGCCCGTTCGCGTCCGAAATCCCGCCCGCCGTAGCGCCCCTCGCCGGCTCGTGGCCGCCGCCCAGCAGCGACAATGACGCCATCTCGACCGCGCTACGCGAGAGCTTGAACGTCAACGCGGCGGCCCTGGCGAAAGCTTCGTCGTCGTCGCAACGCCCGACGCAGTCGAAAGCGGGCGTGGTTTGGATACTACTCGCCGTGCTGGTCGCGCTGACCGTCGGCTACTTCGCGCATCGTTGATCTTTTTTGGGGGCGAGCGGGCGCGGGGCTCCGAGCTCGCCGCAAAGCTCGAGGCCGCGCGTCACTTGCATCGGCCGTTCCTCGCGACTGGATGTCCATCGCGGGTGAGCTCTCGACAAAAAAGGGACTGCGTTTACCCAGTACCTTTTTCAGACACGACGCCGGCTTAAGAGCCAAAAACCCGCCGTTACCAGCCGCCTTTGTCGTCGTCCTTCTTCTTCGCCGGAGCGGCGGCGGGGGCCTCCGCGCCCGCTTTATCGCTCGCAGGGCTTTGCGCGGCCGGCGCGGCCGGCTCGGGCGCGACTTCGTTTTCCTTCTTGGGGCAGGCTGAAAGCAATGCCGCAAACGAAAACAGCGTCGCAGAACGAGTGAGACTCGTGAGATCGAGCAATCGCATACCAGAAACCTCCGCTCGAGAGCCGACCACGGGTGATGCCGCTTGCAAAGCAAAAACGCCGGGCACCCATGGTATACTGATCGCTTGGGAGCGATGCTGGGCGACGTTGAGCGATGGCGCGCAAGCGGTACCTGATCATCGGTGACGGCGCGGCCGGTTTGACCGCCGCGGCCGCGCTCCGCCACGCGGATGGCGAAGCCATCATCGGTGTGTTCAGTGACGAACCGGTGCCAGGCTATTACCGAGCCGCCCTCACCAACTATCTGTTGGGCGAGCTGCGCGAAGATCAGCTGTTCGCGGTGGCGCCCGACTTTTACCAAAGCTACGGGATTCATCGCATTTACACGCGCGTGGTCGGGGTCGACGCCGCACGCTCGGCCGTCTGGTGCAGCACTAGCCCCGAGCCCACTGCCTATGACCAATTGCTCGTGGCCTCGGGGGCTCGCGCGCGCGCACCGAGCTTCGAGGGTGCAAACTTACCGGGCGTACTCACGCTACGCACGATTGCCGATGCGCGTCAGGTGTACGACGCAGTTCGCTTGCGCGGGCTCAAGACGGCCGTGGTGTTGGGCGGCGGAGCGCTCGGCTTGGAGTGGGCTCACGCGTTGCTCGAGCACGAGGTGAAGGTCACGCTGATCGAGCGCGCGCCGCGCTTCTTGCCCGGCGCGCTCGACGAAGTAGCATCGGATCTCGTGGCAGGGCGGCTGCGCAAAGCCGGCGTCGACGTGCTGTTTGGCGACGAGGTGCGGGCGGTGCACCCGGGCCCCCGCGGCGTCGCGGGCGTTGGCCTCGCGTCCGGGCGCAGCATCGCCTGTGAACTCGTGGCCGCCGCGTTGGGCGTCGTGCCCAATTCCGAATTTCTCGCCAACTCGGGCGTCACGCTCGCGCCCAACGGCGCGCTGGCCGTCAATCGCCGACTGCAGAGCTCGGTCGCCAATATTTGGGCCGCGGGCGACGTGGCCAACGTCGCGGGCGAATGGCTCGCGCTCTGGGAGCCCGCGCGTCTGCAGGCGCGCGTGGCCGCGCAGAACATGCGCGGCGGGCATGTGGAGCACCAGCCGGGCGCGCACTACTTCGCCACGCGCCTATTCGATCTCGATTTTGCGCGCATCGGTCGCATCGAACAGACCTCCGGCAGCCAAGAGCTGATCGACTTTCCGCGCGGGACCGGCCAGATCGCGTACCGCAAATTGGTAGTCGAAGACGGCAAGCTAGTGGGCGCCTTGATGCTCGGCGAGCGGGCCCTGCGCGTACGCGCCATCGGTCGCAACATGAAGCGCTTGATCGATGCCGCGGTCGACGTGAGTGAAATCAAGCATCGCTTGCTCGAGCCGAGCTTCGATGTCGAAGCTTGGCTAGAGCGCAAGCGGCTGGTCGAGCGCCCATTGCCACCGCGCAAAACCACCGTCTTTGCCGAGGCCAAGATCAAGCGCACCCAAGCGCTGAGCCTGAATAGCGCTCTCGCCACCGGCGCCAGGTCCGAGTTCCTCGGGCCCGCGACGGGCGGCACGGTGGCATTGCCCAGCGTCGCCATCCCCACGCAGCAGAGCAATCGCACCACCGCTCTGCCCAGCGCGGGGCGTACCAGCGCGGCGGTCAGTGGGCTCACCACGGCTTTGCCCAGCGGGCCCCGAAAGACGCGCATGCTCTCGATTGGCCTGCATGCGGAGGCCGCGCCCGAAGCGCGCGGAAGTCTCGCGCCCATCGACGCGCGCCTAGAATTTCAAGGTCGTGCGCAGCCCATCACCTTGCCGGTAACGAACCTCGGGCAGTCCCCCGAGTGCCAGATCCCGCTCGCCGATCCGAGCTTGAGCGCGTTTCACGCACAGCTCGTGCGGTACGATGCGGGGTTGTACCTACGAGATCTCGGCAGCCGCAGCGGCACGTGGGTGAACGGACAATGCCTGTTCGGCCCGCACGCGCTGCGGGACGGCGATCGCATCCGGATCGGGCAAATCGAGCTCGTGTTCCGCTCCAGCGCGCTGCCGCGCGTGAGCTTGCACGAGGAGCAAAAAAGCCTGGCCGGACCGCGGTTGGAGGTTCGGTCCGGAGGTTCGCTCGGGCTGAGCTTCGCGCTCGGTCCGCAACCGTTGCTGCTTGGTGGCTCACCTGAATGCAGCATCCGTCTCAGCGATCCGAGCGTGGGCCCGCGTCACGCGGAGTTGCGCTTCGCGGGGGCCACGCACGCGCTCACCGATCTCGGCAGCTACGGCGGCAGCTTCGTGCGCGGCGCACGCCTCACGCCGCAGCAACCCGTCGCACTGAATGAAGGGGACTGGCTGCGCTTCGGTGCGGTCGATGTGCTGTACACCAGCGCGGCCCGCGCTGACGCGCTGGCCAGCTTGCGCCCGCGCGCGCGCGTGGTCGTCACCTCTGGCAGCGACTCGGGGAAATCGGCCAGCGTGGGTGACCGTCTGCTGATCGGCAGCGATCCGAGTTCGGGCCTGGTCCTGACCAGTGTCTCTGGACCACAGCTCGATTTGTGCATGCACGACGGTCGCTTTTGGGTGCGTGATCTGAGCAACGGCCGCGCATTTCGGGCCGGCTCGCCGATCGCCAAAGAATTCAGCGAGATTCACAACGGCGATCTGCTGCTGCTCAGCGGCACGCTCATGTTGCGTTTCGAGGAGGGCACGTGAACGAAGCCGAGCAGCGCCTGCGCGTGCGCGTCGAAGCCGAGTCGATGGCTTGCATCGGCTGCAACGACTGCCTCTTGGCGTGCCCCATCACGCAATCCAAATCGGTGACCATCGGCGAGCTGAACGCGGCCATTTTTCTGCCCACCATCGACCACCAGCACGTGGCCGAATTCGTGACCGCGTGCACTCAATGCAAGCAATGCGTCCCCGCCTGCCCCTCGGATTTGAACCGCGCGGAAATGGTGCTGTTCAACAAACTGAAGGTCGAAAACAGCGTCGCTGATTTCGAGCTTTCGCTGCAGGCGCGCACCACCACTTTTCCGTCGGGCATGTCGCTCGACGGTTTGGCGCGCAAGCTGACTCAGCTGGAGCTGTTTGCGGGCGCCAACGCGCCCGCGCTGCGGCGATTGCTCTTGAAGTCGACCCTGCGCCTCCTCGTGCCCGGTGAGCCACTGTGCGAGGAGGGCGAGTTTCACGAGCGCTTGTGCCTGGTGCTGGAAGGTTCACTCGAACAAACGTCGCGCGGCGCCCGCGGGGAGCGCATTCACATCTTGGTCATCGGCCCCGGCGCCTTCTTCGGGGAGATGGGCGTGTTGGCGGATGCCGCCGAGCCGTTCGGCGTCAGCGCGCGCGAGCGCTCGATCGTGCTCGAGGCGCCCAAGGTGGCCGTCCTGGCGCTGATGGACCTCTGCCCGGATTTCGGGGACGCGCTGCAGTCCCTGTACGCGCGCCGTGCGCTCTTCAGCTACGCGCGCCAGCCGCGCGGCCTCGGGGCGTTGCCCGAAGCCGCGCTCGAAGAGCTCCTGACGGGCGCCGAACTGGTGCTCGTACCCGCCGGCTCGGTTTTGTTCAGCGCCGGAGAAGCGCCGCGTGATTTCTACTTGGTGCGCAACGGCTTTCTGCGCGCGCGGCGCGACGCAGCGACCGGGCCGCTCGTGCTCACGTATTTTCGCGAGGGCAACGTGTTCGGCGTGCTCGGCTTGCTGCACCGCGATCTCGCGCACCGCTACACAGTGGAGGCCGTCAGTCGCGCCGAGGTGATCCGGATCCCGGGCGCACTGCTCGGGCAAGTGTTGGCGAGGCACCCCGCGGCCTATGGGCCGTTGCTGAGCGGCTTCGAAGCGGAGCAGTTGGCGCGCACGCTGGACGTGGGCTCGCTCCCTCCCCCACCCACCAGCGTGGACTCGGAGCGCAGCGCCGGGCGCGCATCGATGCCCGCCAGCAGCCCGCGCCTAGGCGATGAAACCCGCTCACCGTTGGCCGAGGGGGTACTGATGGAAGCGGGCCTGGCGAGCGGTCGTGAAGTGCTGGTCATCGACCAGACTCGCTGCACGAGCTGCGGCAACTGCATCGACGCTTGCGAGCGCCGTCACGGCTACAGTCGCTTGCAGCTGCGCGGCATCCAAGTCGACACGTACATGTTCCCTACCGCCTGTCGCCACTGCAGCGACCCGGCGTGCTTGATGTGCAGCGTCAACGGTATCGTGCGTTTGCCCAGTGGGGAAATCAAAATCATCAAGGACAACTGCATCGGCTGCGGCGCGTGCGCCGAACGCTGCCCCTATGGCAACATCAGCATGCACCCGGTCCACCCGGAAAAGCCCGGATTTTTCCCGAGCCTGCTCGACTTTCTGGCCGGCAAGCGCGCGCGCAAAGAGGCGTTGGACGCGCTCGACCCGAAAGTGCCGCGGCTAGCCGTGAAGTGCGACTTGTGCGCCGGGCATCACGACTACGCATGCGTTACGGCCTGCCCCGTCGCGGCCGCGTTCCGCGTCGACCCGGGGCGCGTGGTCGCCGATCCCAATCGAGGCGCTTAGCGTGGCGAGCCCGAGTCTCACGCGCCGCTTGCGCTTGTTCGAACGGCAATGGCCTTGGCTATCGTTTTCGATCTTCGCGGCTCTGCTGACGGCGGCCGCGGTGGTTGCGCTGGACTTGGGCGTGCTCGAAGCCTACGAGCTCTTCCCCAGCATCACTCGTGGCTACACCTTCAGCGGCGTCGTGCTCGGACTGAGCTCGCTCGGATTGTGCGCGGTCAGTTTTTTCTATTCGCTGCGCAAGCGCGGCTTGCAAGAGCAGCTGCCGTTCGGCAAGAGCACCCTGACCGCCTGGCTCTGGGCGCACGTCTATTTTGGTCTTTTGGCCTTGCTCACGGCTGGGTTGCACGCGGGCTATGGCTTGCTGTCCCTGCACTTTTCCTCCGGGAAACTGGCGTTCTTCGCGCTCTTCGGCATCGTGATCAGCGGCTTGGTTTGGCGCGTGATTTACGCGCTCGTGCCGCGCTTGGCCGCGCGTGACGTCGGCAACTACTCCACGGGCGCCAGTCACGCGCGAGCCGAGTCGCTGTCGGTCGAGATCGACAAGCTGACCGCGGGCGGCTCCGCGCGCTTTCACGAACTCAAAGCTTGGGCGCTCGACGCGACGCCGAGCGACATCCAGATTCGGCAAGCCGCGGCCAGCCTCCCCCCCCACGAACAACAACGCTTCGTCGATATGGCCGCGCTCGGCGTCGTCCGCGCGAACGCGCTCGAGCGCGCGCGCAAGCAAGCGCGCTACGGCTTCATCTTGCAAGGTCTGCGCGTCGCGCACGTGCCACTGAGCTTGCTGTTCGTCTTGGCGGTCCCTGCGCACCTGCTGTTCGCCTACGACGTGCAGGCGAAAGCATTGCCCCTCGGGGCCGTGTCGGGCAGCAGTTTGGGCGGCTTCCCAAGTGCCGAACAATGCGCCCCTTGCCACACCCGCGTGGTCGACGAATGGCGGCTATCGATGCACGCGCACGCCATGAATAGCCCGCTGATGATCGCCCAGAGCAATCAAGTCCTGGCGCGTGTGCTCGCGCAGGCGAATTATCCGGATCCCAAGCGCATTTGCGTCAATTGCCACGGCCCAATCGGCGCCGCGCTGACCAGCGGCACGACGCTGCCGCTGAAGGCAGATTCGTCGTTTGCCGAAAACGCACTGCTCAACGAAGGCATCTCGTGCTCCGTTTGCCATCAGTGGAACGGCGTGCCCGAGACGGCCAGCGGGGGGCTGTCTCGCTTCCAAGATGGCTTGAAGCCCGGCCGCACCTATTTCGGCGCATTCAATGATCCGGTGGGCAACGCCTTTCATCAGAGTGAAGCGACGGATACGTTCCGCAAACCCGAACAGCTGTGCCGGAACTGTCACTCGGTCGAGTACGACAAGAACGGCGATGGCCAGCTGCACCGCGGCACGGATCTCGTACTGCAAACCTTGTTCGAAGAATGGGAGGAGTATCGGCGCACGGGCGGGCCATCGGACTGCGTCAGCTGCCACATGCCACTCGTGAACGAAACG
>Ga0247757_10000193_pt1 | contig 50214 bp, 52 predicted proteins | sample UWRJL126311R4_FD_180929 | JGI IMG/M metagenome (GOLD analysis project Ga0247757, IMG submission 180929) | Plant litter microbial communities from Arlington Agricultural Research Station in Wisconsin, United States - UWRJ-L126-311R-4 | ecosystem: Environmental > Terrestrial > Plant litter >... | reverse complement strand
TTTATTTTTATTTTTATTTTTATTTTTATTTTTATTTTTATTTTTATTTTTATTTTTATTTTTATTTTTATTTTTATTTTTATTTTTATTTTTATTTTTTTTGGAATTGACTAGGGAAAATTGGTTATACTAATGTTGTGTGCTTCACAGGGCATTTCCAACCAGCACTTCGAAACCGCAAAGCAGCTCAAGGGCGCCGTGCTCCCCATCTTTGAGCGCTTGCATACCGAAATCAAGAACAAAACTAAAGAGCTCACAAAAGGCGCAGGCAAGGGCTCCAAGGCCGTCGACAAAGCGCGCGCCGTGACGCAGAAGCACATCGAGCTCCTCGGCTCGCACACGGCATCCTTCGACTCGCATGGCGGTAAAATGTCCGCCGCGGAGGACCCGTACATCCTACAGCGCGGCGTGATGCACCGCCTGAACAAGCAGATCATCGAGGAGAACAATAACCGGCAGGACCTGATCAGCGTACAGAACTCGTTTGCGCAGTTCGAGGCGCATGTCATACAGACCATCCAGGGCGGCATGAGTCAGTTCATGCAGGTTGTACACGCGCAGGCTGAGCAGACGAAGATGATGTACGGCGACATGGTCGGCACCGCGCAGAAGATTCCACTAGATTTCGAATGGAACGGCTTCGTCCAGCGGAACAACACTATTCTCATCGATCCTAATGCGCCTGCGCGGTCGGTACATAATATCCACTTCCCCAACCAGAACCATCGCGCCACGCAGCCCCTCATAGCAGGATCCCTCGAGCGGAAGGGGAAGATAATGCGCACTTACGATACGAATTACTACGTCGTCACGCCGTCTAAGTTCCTGCATGAATTCAAGACAGACGACGACTTCGCCAAGGACCCTACGCCTGAAATGTCAGTCTACCTGCCCGACTGCATCGTCGGCGCCCTCGCAGACCGCAAGTTCAATGTGAAGGGTAAGGATGTGAGCAAGGGGAAAGTGGGCAACACATTCAGCATGAGCCACGAGCTGCAGTTCAAGGCACACACGTCCCAGGCAGCGAACCAATGGTGGGAAATCATACGCCAGGCGGCCGGCCAGGTCAGCTCCGAGGTGCCTGACACCAGTGTGCCCACTAGCCCTGTGAGCAAGGAGGGGAGTCCCGTTGGTGGCGTCGGCGGGAGGCATCCTGCACCGCTGCAGACGGCGGGCTTGGAGAGGGCAGGTACTACGAAAAGTAGCAGCGGGCCCACGCCAGTTAGTGCCGCTCCTGCGAGCGGGGTGGAACGCGAGCCAGGGCAGTATTAAATAAACGCTTAAGTCGGGGAGTCGGGGTGTAGAGGCGGTATACGAAAAGGTATGTTTGGCTCGTTGTTCTTTCCAAAAGATTGTGCAGGGATGTTTCATTCGGGGGCGGATAATGTGTGGGCTTGGACGATGTGATACCAGAACTTCATTATTGCTCTTTTTCTTCGTCTAACGTTGGTTATCGTCATTTACTGTTTCTCTATCGAAAATTTTGGGCCGTACATAATGTATGCAAACCGAGAATTTACAGCTGAGGGGTATCGTTTTCCTTTCTTCCCATCGTGTGTCGTGGAATCGTGAGTCTCGTAAAAAGGACAGAGGTTAAGTGTTCAGAAACACTACCTTTATGGCGAGTAGTACAATCATGGTACATCTATGCGTCCAGAATGATGTTAAATATCCCCCGTCCCGTATCTGGGTCTGAGTGAATATCTTGTTCATCTTGGTGGTTCAATCAGAGTCGTAATCGACGAGTGCAATACCCAGGGCGGGCTTGTTTCCAAGTGGAATTCCAGTTGCGTCTTTGTTAGTGGGCGTATCGACCCTTGCGCTCGAAATCTCTTGGCTTGGCGCTGTATTCATGTTCGATTTCCGCTTCAAGATGCCGAGATTCATCTTTGCGGTTGTTTTTGTCTCCCCCGACAAAAACGGATCGATAGCGACTCTCGTATTCCCCACAATCTCTTTCCTCAGATTCTTCCTACTTTTCTCCGCCGCAATCTCCGCCTTCAACCTCCCCTTTCTCATCCCCTCGTCTACATCTATGCTCTCCTGCTCTTGGAAAAGCGGCTTCCTCGCCGCGACCTCCACTGCATTCCCCTCATTTTCCACCCCAAACTCCACAAGCCCCGCCCTCACGCTATCTCCCTCTCCCTCATCCACAATCTCCATCTCCAATCCATACCGCTCTTTTAGCCCCTCTTTCCATCGCTCCTCCCTTTCAACCTCCTTCCTCTTCGCCCGAAATGTCTGCCTCAGCTTAGCATTAACCTCCCACGGCTCCTTCCACACCTCCTGCGCCTCATACAACTCCTCCACTCTCTCCTTTCTACCCCCCTCCCCCCTCTTCTCCTCTGCCCGTCCTTCGAAACCTGCAAACGCATCTTCCCTCCTTCTCTCCCTCTCTTCTTCCGTCAGAAACTTCAAGTCCCCTTCCCCGACAACGCCGCCTTTTGCCTGCTCCTCCTCCCCGTAATCCCGTCTCCTTCCGCCCTCTACAACCACATACGCGCAATTCTTCGGATCTGTCCTAATCTCCCACTCGCCTCCGCACGCGGAGTGCCGCATGCGGAACGCCCATATCGGCGTGGAATGGTAGTTTCCGACTTTTCTCTTCTGCGCGTTGAAGCGGACGCCCTGGCCGACGAGGGCTTCTGGCCGGCAGTGCGTGCACCACACGGCGAAGGGGAGCTCAAAGCGGACCGTGAGGATGCCCCGGGCGATGTGGCGCGCGCGCGAGCCGAGCGGGTGGGAGGTGGTGTTGAAGCGTGGGGGGTTGGAGGCGTCGGGCGGGTAGTACCGCCCCATGTTGAAGCCCTGCATTTTGGTGGTTGAGATGCGCGAGGGGCGCGAGTTGCAAAGGTGGGGTTGTGTGGGTTATGTGTGTTTAAGCGTGGAGGTGGAGGGCGTGCGTTGGTTGTATTGATAAAGTGTGGTCTGTGCGTGGAGAGAGTGGTTGTTTGTCTACGATAAATGTTGCATTTTTATAGGTAGACGTGCGACTCTTGTAGCTCGTTGGCTGGTTGGAGACCATATTCTGTTATTATTTCATATTTCTGGCCTAGCTCTATTGTAATAAATACATCATATAATATAATCTACTTACAGCGGCTTTATCACATGTGGCTGTGTGCAGTGGTGGTCAGCAAGCCAACTCTGATCTCACTGCCTGCTATCCAATCAACCAACTCGCCACCTTTGAAAAGAAGTCATGGAACATACTAGACGTATACTAGAAAAGGATGAGATTCGAGTCCTTGCATACGACTCCGAGCTGACACGAAACTCTGGCGTTCTAGCCTGTCGAACAAAGATCCTACAGCTTAGTGACGTTGACCCTAACGGAACTCTATCCTATGCTGCAATCTCCTACGTATGGGGAGACCCAGGCATCACCAGTCCTCTCATATGCGATGGGGCAACTGTGTCTGTCACGTCGAACCTTCTTGAGGCGCTCTCAACCATCTGGAAAGGCTATCCATGGCGGCAACTATGGGCAGATGCTATAAGCATTACGCAAGATAATTTGGCAGAACGAAATCATCAAGTCTCGCTAATGGGAGACATTTTCCGGTCTGCGGACAACGTCTTCGTTTCGCTTGGGCCTGCTCTCAGAGGCGGCAATTTGTACTGGAATCTGCTAAAGAGCTTTATGACTAGGGGACGGTTTGACGGCGAGGAGTTTGAAGAGCAATTGGATGAGTTTATGGAAGGTGCGGATAATGAATTGGCTATGGGTTTCGATGACCTCATCCACCGCCCTTGGTTTCGTAGAGCTTGGGTAAGTGCATTTTTATCGTTCGGCCTCGATTGCCCGTACACTAGCAGCCTGAGACAAAAGTCTCTACTGAATCTGCTGATATATTATGGAACAAATTTATTAATTGCAATTCTCCAAGAAGACTTATCAAGAAATCCGTCTGGCCAGGACTGCGATTGTCTTTTGCGGAGACTCGTCCATGTCGTGGAACGAGTTCGTCGAGTCTCTGCACGCTTTCAACAAAACAGGCGCCTTCCTAAACAGATTTTCTACCCTCCGTACCTTTTTGAAACAGCAAGCATTCAGGTTCACTGTGTCGGATACGCTCGAAGCCGAAATGCTGAAATTGACGAGCAAGATCAACCCTCTACCATTGGTATCCAAAAAGCCTCTTCTGGATCTCCTTGTGGATGGATGGCCAAGAGACGCGACGGATGCTCGCGATAAGATATACGCATTCACTAGCTCGCATTTAAGCTCGACTTCTTATGCTGAGCTTAAACCCGATTATTCCCTTAATATCCGAAGTACTTTTATCAGGCTCATAAGGATATACATAAATAATGAAAACAACTTGAATTTTCTCGAATTCGCGCTGGGAATCGACGAACCTGTCCATCTACCAGATACAGGTATTAGGGATGAAGGTTACTGGGTCTCGCTTCCCAACCTTGACCGCATCGAGAAGAGTACTCCCACCAAGACACCGGACAATCTTGAGGATCCAATCAAATTCTCTCAGACTGAAGGTCTGCCTTCATGGATCTGTGACTGGCAAAAGCAAAGCTTGCGACCTAAAGTTGATGTCCCGCCTTTTCTGGCGAACGAAAATTATTTTGATATGAGGAAGAACATATTGCCATTACGGCAGTCTGTCCATGACTTTGGCAACCGATTAGCCTTCAAAGGCTGTGCCCTTGCGAGGGTAGGACATCCACAATCCGAGCTTCTTCCGACATCGAAAAACATGCTGGGTATCTTTTCAAGGCTACCAAAGTGTGCGTTGCAGAAAGCGCTGGGACAAGATAGTGAGACCATGTCTATCCCTCGCCAGAGGCAACTTTTTGACCACGACATTATCAATGGTGAGAAGAATCCACCGATTAGCAACATAGTCCTCTTGCTCCTTCAGACCCTGCTGCATGACCAGATAGATTGCGACTGTGAGGAAAACCAAGACTTAGACTTGGTAAAGGCACATTGTTCGTATGGCATGTACCCAAGATCGTACGCTTGCAACGGGGACTGGCTCTTCGTCCTCGATGGTCTGGCCGAGCCGGCAATACTGCGACCACACATAATACCAGGTGCCGTAGGCACTAGCAGAAGCGAGATCGGGTTTGACTTCGTCTCGGTCTGTCCCCTTATCGTTAGAAATGAGAGAGAGAAATGGAGCGAAACTCACTTCGCATACGGTCAAGCCGTGCTATATTAGGATCCGTGTTTGTAGGTATTTGCGCTTGCATACACATGTCTTTCTAGCATCGCTCTTGAGCGACTCTCATCCTAGATTCTCCACCCAGGCTGGCCGATAAGTCCCCTCTGGATCCCAACCTCCAGTGATGCCATAGCTCAGCAAGAAAATAAGAAATGTGGACAGCATGCAGAACCCAGATAGCAACTCACCAACACTGCCAGTCATCCCAGTCAAGATCCGGGGGTATTTGGACAGGGAGCCCCGGAACAGGAGCCTTAAGAAGAGGTTAAGATAAAGTAGAGTTGCGAAGGCACATATTAGTATACAGAAGAATACAGTCACACCCCCAAACCACGGTAAGGAAGCCCAAACACATTCGCTGCAAGTTTGGCGCATGACCGTGCCGTTCCATGTGCTATGTTGCAATGGAATACCGATGGCCACTGAAACCAGCGGCCAGAATATGGTACTGGACCCAACGATATATGGCCGGTCGTTCAGTGCAAATGCAGCTGACAGGAGACGGATGGGCGCTGAAATCGTTTTGTGTGCCATGATTGCCATTTGATTCCCCTGGCGCAAAGTGGTCGAAGCTGCGTGAAAGACGCGCGTGCGCTTAAAAAGGCGCCAGAGCATCGCAAGGATGCCTGCTATCGGAAGCGCCAGAGAGATGGACAGTAACCAGTTGAGGAACTGGAGCATACCGAACGCCTGTTCCTTGACGGCTTCGGCTATAAATAGGATGCTTACGCCACCGCAAAACCAACAAAACGTCAGAAGCGATAGGACGAATAGTTGGCACTGACGCAGCTCTTCTTTGGCAAAAAAGATCGCAGGCATGGGATTAAGCTCTATCTCTCCGGCAGTCCCCGCGGTCACTCGGAAGATTTCAGGGATAATAAAGGAGAGCAGGTAAATGCAGACGGCTGTGGTTGTGATGCTGATACCTCGCATTGCGAAAACTTTGATGGCTTGCGGTAAGGCACCAACAAGGAACGCACCGATTCCAAGTCTCCACGTGCCATCAATAGCAGAACCCGAATAAAATTGATCTTTTGGAGTCCAGTTTGGAAGGGCAGTAGGTGTTTCAACGTTTAGCTGGAAGCTAGCTGCACTAAAAACTGTGACACTGGACGAATCATCTATGTTTCTCGTTGAGGAGACATCTTCACTGGTAATCGCATCAAATTCGCCTGCGCCGCCCTTAACTGGTTGCTTTCCCTTGCCGGCAGTGGTTGATAGACTAGCATTCGCAAAAACATCAGTCAAACGATCGCCATGTCCGTCTGCTCTGGTCTCGGATTGGAATTGATGTGCTAGCTGTGCATCTTCGATCGCTTGTAGATAACATGTAAGGAGCTCATCTTTATCGGGTTCCTGTAGCGATATTGCTGCTGTAATCTGAGTTTGACGCGACGGACCAGCTTGTGAAGATGAACTGGCTTGTATTGAGGTCTTGACAGCCATATCGAGTTTCGAAGAGGGCAAATGGTCAGTACGCAGCTGTATCTCCAATATTGTATCCCCAGTAAGATGGCCTGGCGCAATTTGTCCTTGCTCCCGTGCTCGAAATCGGCTCACCATAGCAGACACGACATTTACAACGAATGCGTCAAATGCATGTGTGAGTTCTTCAATTCGCCGCTCCCACCCCGCAACAATGCGTTGCTGGTCCTCCACCTTGAACCAGTCGGAATCCCTGTCAAACCGATCATACCACACGTGCCGAGCTGCAACGCGGAGAGAACAGCCTGCGTGCAGAAACACAGCAAGCTCTGCGAGCATCATAATGGCATCACTGAGGGCTACGAGTGGCGAGCATCGGAGCGCTGCGCTGACCACGAGAGGTGCTCTGTTCACTCGACCAACGTTTTGCACAGCGACAGTCACCATGCAGGCAACAATTGCCCAGAAACAGCTCTGCCACGATATCTGATTTGGCGCTGGCGCCGTGGAAACTGTCGTGCCGTCAGCCTAAGAACATTTGGCCCCGTTGGTCTTGAACCCGTCAGAGACTTGCGTGTGGATGTAGCATTGGTGACTTGCGACGCGAATATATCGTTCGATGGTACTCGAGGCAACAACATTTCTGTGCTCTCTCCTTCTATCCTATTTCTGTCCAGGCATTTCTATCTACCTAGCAATGATAAGTTTATAAAGATAACAGGCTTTTAATTTTACCGGCTGCATATTAAAAGTCCGCTCTGTACGTTGTACATTTCTCTTGGCGCGTAACCATCGGGGGGCTAAATTCCAGCATCTAGTGACACGGTTCCTGCCTTGCAGCGGGCATGTGATGCCCTAATGTCCTATTGGCTCACGCTCTGCATCATCTGCCGCCTCGCATCATCCACGACATCTGTATTGGGGTCCGGCCCCCATGCCCAATCTAATGGCTTAGTGAAACAGCTCAGCCCCATAACTCTCCCAAGGTAAAAGTAAACTCAATATCGGGGACGGCGGGGAATCACTGTTTGTTGGAAGGAGGTCAATCACGTGGATGACGAACACGTGATGGCTTCCTACATACATATATATAGATCTCCGTAATTGATAGTTTCACGTCTTACATCCTTCCAGGTGTTTATTTTACGAATATCAACTGTTGGAATCATCAGATTCATATGACGTCAACACCATATCTCGTGATCTTCTTCTTCCTCTCCCCCTTTCCCTTCCTCCTCGCCATGACCCATTGCGCCCACGCGCCATGGCCTATAGCGCTCCGTGCGTTGCAAGAAGGTAACGCCCTCTACTATATAAACTCCTCCATAGCCTTCTCTATAGAATCAATCGTCTACTCTCAAAGTTATTGCAACTGCAGTTGATTCAACCCCTATCGTGCACCTATTGCCGTGCCAACATCAACATATTAAAGTAAAGAATATGTAATAGACTTCTACGACTTTCCATTTGTTTGATTTCATTTATCGTATTCAGCCTAGTACAACAAATTTAAAAATAATACGTTTGGTAGCTCTACTCTAATAGGATTCAAGGAAAAAAGATTCCGGGGAGGCTCCGTCACCTACATGGAGGTTACTGCTAACTTGTAACTTTCTTGGAATGTCAAAGGTATACGGCGAATGCAAGTATGATTCCAAAAAGGTAAGTACAAAAACTAGGTTACGAACGCATCGTACGGAGATATCCGTAACTAGTTGGGTATAGGTTCTGGAATATCATTGGATATAACACAGCCAATAATGGACCAAAATGTTATGCAGGTTCTGGACGCCACCAATGAGATTCTTGTGCGAAATGTTAGCATGCATAAGGCTGAGCTCGTCACGCACCACCTAACAAGCTGAAAATATAAATCTTCTCATCGCCCTCGCAGATCTTGCTATCTTATTCTCATGCTCTATAAATTTGAATGAAATTGATAGTTTTACGAGTTCTCTTGATCTTGCTCTGAGTAGTAGCCACCTCTGCAAAGCAAAGCTGTCGAAGGGCTGAAAGAGTCCTTTAACTTAGAAGGCGATCATGCCGAAACGAGCCGCAGAGAATGAAGAGTGGGAAACCTACAAGGTTGAAATCGTCCAACTTTATCAGACCGAAGACAAGCCCCTCCAGCAAGTCATACAGGAAATGGAGAATAGGGCTGGGTTCAAAAGATCGTGTGTTGACCAAGATTTGGTTAGCTAAAAAGCACTCTATAACTAAAGATTCACCTAGGAAAGCTCAGTATCAACGAAAATTTAGTGATTGGGGAATCAGAAAGAACTCAATGGCAAAAGAATGGCAATTCATAGCTAACCGTGTTCGCAAACGAGAGGCTCAACAACGACGGAGTCGTGTGGAAGTTCGGGGTGAAGCAATATCAAGTGTGAGATTAAGAAAGGAAATCGCTCGATATGGATACCAAACAACGCTTGAGCAATTAAACTCTGGTATAGAAATTTATTAGGATGATTTACATACATTGACCATAAACAGCGCTTGCGTACCGATCACGTACCCCGACACCACCAGGCATACGGGTGTACACCCCTTCGAGCTCACCCATACCAACTAAAAAATACACGGCAGAAGACGAAGACGAGTCATCTTTGATTCCAAGAACTTCCTCAATGCAATGGACTGACGAAGCATTTGTACACCTTGCCGATATGGAACCCTGGCGAGTGTTCATGAATTTTTTCTCCTCTCTGGACAGTGTCGAACTATTCCGTCTACCACATTATTTGCACACTTTAGACTCAATGGAAAGCGAACCTGTGCAATTTAGCATAACGAATGATGCTGTCGATGGTTTAGAGGTCGTGAAAGGAGCTGAACTATCCTCCCTACATAAATGGCTTGACGATATTATGTTTACAATATATACGCCTGAGCTACTGGAATGGGGCACAGTGCCTTATGCCTGCAGTGCGCCCAATGCGTACCTACCACCAAATGGATACAACAGACTAGATATCGATATCAATGCTGTAATGAATCTTTCAGACCGGAGTTTCCAATTGGAGTTTTTTAAGCACGCCGTTCATCTCATCTCAAACAACCTGGAAGTGGATAGAATCGGACCCGTAGTTGTCGAACTCCTTCGAAATGAGCACAACCTCTCATTACTCCGAAATTTAAGAGATTTAAAGCTTCCGATCATCGATACGTTCATTCAAAATCTCAGACAAACTGCGTTAAAAAAGGCAAACATCCCTTTGCTACAGCTTTTAATTGAATCTGGATACGCTATCAGTGAGATGGTTCCTTGTATAAGGGGAGATAGACTTTCGCTTCTACAATTCGCTATTGAACGTAGTCAAGGTCAACTTACATCGTTTCTATTAGATCAGGGAGAAAATGGAAACGAAAGACCTGTGCGAAACAGCCGCGTAACCTCTCGCTCGGATAATTCATTGCTAGATCTTGCTGCTAGAATCAGTAACCTTCAAGTTGTCAAAGAACTACTAAATCCACGCCCGCAATTCAATCATGGATGCCCCGAAATTAGCTTCTCCACTCTAAAACACTCTATCCAGCGCAGAGACCTTGTGATATTTCATTTCTTACTTGCTGAGAACCCAAGGCTTCGTGAGGAGATGGGAGCAAGGCCGTGGGAATTGCTTGGAGCTATACGATTTATTTCTTCGGAAATCTGGTCAGCCATTCAGAGATATAGCCCCGATGTCACCAACATGGATGACATTAAGAATGGAAATGCATTGGCCGCGGCCGCAAAATCGAATAATATCCACCTGGTTAGACACCTCCTTAGTCTTGGTGCTCAAGTTAATGGATTTCTGGCGGACACCTTGAATCGGAGTTTGAAATCAGGTTCAATAACAGCCTTGCAATGGGCGATTCGGAACGAGAAAGAAGAGATGGCGGAGCTCTTAATAAAAAATGGCGCAAATGTTAATGAAAGTCGTGGTGGATCCACAAGTTTACATTTTGCCATCTTGGTTGGCAATGAAAACCTTGTCAACATCCTTCTTGCTGCAGGCGCCGATGTAAATGATGGACATAATGAATCGGTCCGTTTGGCTTTACAATATGGCTATTCAGTGATTTTCGACCGATTGCTTCAGCATGGTGCCAGCATGCCGGCTTCTTCAGTTATATGGGATCCAATGGAAAGCGCCTGCCGGGGAGTAAACCTTGACCTTACGCTCAGGGTTTTTCAAGAGTTTGCAACACCTGAAACGGACATTAAGGATTGTCTTGTGGCTTGCATATATACTTATGGCTGTGAAGTTGTCCAGCATCTCTTGGTACGTGGAATTATAGCGCTGGAAGACACATATTATTCAGAGGTAGTTTGGGCAGCTATACTTTGTGGAGAGGTTGACTTCGCCAGAAACTTGTTCGAAAACACGAGAACAAGAACTATTCCCGGATGCGGCGAGGTTGGACTTCTGTTGGCAGCCGGAAATAACCACTTCGACCTCGCCGAAATGTTCTGTAAAGCTGGATTCAAGCCTTACAAGAAGGTTTCACAATACGAACACCAGGTTGATTGGCCTGATTTAGATGATTTAGTTGGTTCCTGCGCATTGGAGTGTTTCATTCTGCATATGAGACATGATTTGGGAACGCCCTCACAATTGGTTATGCTGGAAAAACTTGAGATGCTTTTGGATTATTGTGAGAGGCCTGAGTTGAGTACTCAAGAAGAATTCTACTGGAAAGAAGGGATTTATAGAGCCTGCAGAGTGGCTATAGAGCACTTGGATGAGAAATTCGTGCTGACCATATTGTTAAGAGGAATAGACGTCAACTGGGCGCCTGCTCAAGGTACTGATCTCATGCATACCTAAAACCATCCTCTAACTCTAAATGCTGATTTTAGTATAGATCTCGAGATATCTGAATACTATGATACATCGATAGATCGAGAAACACTTCTACAGGTGGCATGTCATAAGGGCCGGCCAGTTGTGATTAAGCTTTTGCTTTCACATGGGGCGGACGTCCATTCCAAGGCCGCGGGTTCACGAGGCGCAACTGCGCTGCAATACGCGGCTTATCGTGGAAATTTTGAAGCAGTAAACATGCTACTTAAAGCTGGAGCAAAGGTAAATGAGCCTCCTGGGATACACGATGGTCGTACTGCTATAGAAGGCGCCGCTGAATGGGGACGTCTTAATATGGTTAGTTACCTGCTGGAAGCAGGTGCTAACGTGAATGGTTGAGCTGATATTAATTATCGAAGAACTCTATGGCGAGCGTGGAAAAATGGGTATAAGACGATCGTCCAAATGGTCCAGGATTGGAAAACTGAACGATACGGAAGTATAGACTGTGAGGATATTGAAGTGATCTTGGGGACTATGACTAAAGAAGAGCTTTTGTTTGAAAGCTCCTCGGTAATGTTGGAATGGAGAAAAGTTACCTCTCATTGTGGTCGTTTTCTCGATGATGGAGATGGAGATGGAGAAATGATTATAAGGTGAAATAATTTGCATACTTAACTGCGTCATACCAACTTCGTAGACCAATTTACACTCTTCATCTTCCAAGTGAAAGATCTTTAGAACATATTTATTAAACTCCAGGAAACCTTATCACCTTTGTCTTGAGACAAAAGTAACCAAACCCGAAAAACTTTGCTATATAACATTCAATAGTTTTACTTATTTTCTTAAAATTCTTCCCAACATCACACTTCCACTGTCAGCACACACAGACATACCAAACGGCAAGTCAAATCTCTCCTCACTTCTACCCTAATCGATATGAATTCCACATGATTCACGTCAGAGATTGAAAATCAGCCCATCATGTCCCTCGCCTTTCCCCACGACTTGCTTATTCAGGGCAGTTATTCGTCCCAGATGGAGGCCGTGCCTTATGGCACAATGAATGCGTCCTTTATTTTTCTTCTTTTAAGCAGTGGAGTCGTCGCTAGTGATCAATTTGGTGATCTTTCCGATAGCGATGGTCTGTCCTTGATCTCTATTTTGATCGTTAGCTACTTATTCAGAAAACAATGTAATAGAGCAATGCACGTACCTCAGAGTAAAACGACCAAGCTGCGGGTAATCCTCGAAGCGCTCCACGCAAATAGCGCCTGCGGTGCCCGTGACGTCAAGACGTGCGATGATAGACATGCCCCGTGTAGCGAAACCGGGGGCTTTCTTACTCTTCCTGCCGGTGCCCTTCTCTAGTTTGTGAAGTAGAGCGGAGAAGGTGACTTCTTCCTGTGCGGCGTGCACGTGCAGCACGCAGTTGTAGCCGGCTGTGAGGATACTCTTGAGTTCGAGGAGCACGATCTGTGCTTCGAAAGCAGAAACGCAATGGACGGGTCGTTTTGGCGAGCAGAGAACAAAGCCGGGGAGAATATCCTCCTCTTCGACACCACGGATACGGATACGGACCTGTTCACCGCACGCTGCTCCTGTGATTTCGTCCTCCTGTTCGCCGTATAATGCTGCAATCGAAATAGTCTCTCGGTTGGGCATCATCAGATACTTGGACTCCTTCTTGATCACGCCGGATTCAACCTTACCCTCAATCATTGTTCCTAGATCACGGTACTTGGCCGAAATTGGCATCATAAAAGGCGCGTTGAGCTTGCGCTCAAGAGCCTTCATATTATCGAGGTATTCCAGCAGTGAAGGCCCGTCATACCATGGCGCGAGGTTCTTGGGCACACGGTCCTTGATACCAACGGTAGTTTGGGCGCTAATTGGCATAAATGCGAGATCAGTCTTCGGGTTGTAGCCAACACCCTTGAGGAACTGGGTGAGTTTCGTTGTGCATTCCTTGTATCGCTCTTCGGACCATTCAACTGTTGGATCGTCCATTCTAGATTATTGTTAGCATTCTTGTTGATGTGTTTCTGAGAGAACTGGACTCACTTGTTTACAGCGATGATCAGCTTATTCACACCCTGTGTCTTGGCAAGCATAGCGTGCTCGCGAGTCTGTCCACCCTTCTCGAAACCGGTCTCATACTCTCCCTTTCGTGCAGAGATGACCAACACACCGACATCTGCCTGAGAAGCACCGCCAATCATGCTGGGAACGTACGTCTTATGTCCGGGTGCGTCTAGGATCGAGTATCGGCGCTTTTCAGTCTCGAAAAATCCACGACCCACTTCTACGGTCTTGCCTTTGCTTCGCTCTTCCTTGGTCAAATCCAATGCCCAAGAAATGTACCAAGTTTCTCGTCCGGCTTCCTTCGCTTCTCGCTTGTCTATGACAATCAGTTTCCAAGACCAAAAAAAAATCTGGAAAAGGGTTGCTTACACTTATCCATTGTTCGCTCGTCAACCATACCGGTTGCAAACAGAATGCTGCCTCCAAGGGTTGATTTGCCTGCATCGACATGGCCTAAGAAAATCACGTTGACGTGTTCCTTGCCGTACATCTCAGCAAGGACCTCTTCATCGACATCCTCAGCTTGTTCTTGCTCAACGTCGGCTGCCTGCTTCTTAGTCTCAGCGGCGCGGCCAGGGCTGTTCCGGCCGGTCGAAGGAGTGGGAGATGTCTTTCCACTGGTACCTCCACCCTTGGTGGGCTCCCCAGTCTTCTCAATTGCCACGGCGGCAGCGACCTTAGAACCTGCTTCTGGAGCCTTTGTGTTGACATTGTCCTTAGCGGACGGTGTTGCTGCCGGTGTGCCTAAGCTGAGAACCTTAGTACCTCCAGCCTTTTCCACCTTGGGCGCGACAGTATCGCCGCTGATGGACAGCACCTTGGGTTTGGGGGCGTCCCCACCGATACTCAAAACCTTGGCCTTAGGCTCAGTTTCCTTTTTGGGTGCTGCAGCCGGCGCTGGAGCTGCCTGAGTGTTATCTCCGGCCGCTGGCCTCTTTGCAATCTGAATGGGAGCCTGCTGGCGGGGCTGCTGCTGCTGTGGCTGAAAGTTCTGGGGCTGGTAGTTATACTGCTGCCCATAACCTTGTTGGCCGTATTGCTGGCCATACTGTTGATACTGCTGCTGCCCATAGCCCTGCTGTCCATAACCCTGCTGGTAGTTGCTATTATATTGTTGATACTGGCCGTAGCCCTGTCCCTGGTAGCCTCCGCCGTATTGCGAGTACTGGCCTGGGGTGAAGCTCTGCGCGCCGGGGACAAAACTCGATGCGCCCGGGACGAAGGAAGATGCACCAGGAACAAAGGAAGAGGGACCTGACCGCTGGCCCTGTGCGTTGTTGTTGAGGTTCATATTTTGGGCCTGCTGCGACAGCTGGTCCTCCTCTTGCTCCCACGAGTCTGCCATTGTGCTGTGTTGTGTGCGGGGTTACGGGACGACGGACGGTCGATAAAGTTCGGTAGAAGAGGTGTGGGCTCGGCAGCGGCAGGCAACGAGCGACTCGAGGGGTTTGTATGGTGGTCAAGGCCAGGCTGGTCGGGCAGGGTGGGAGCGAAAAGTGTGCAGTGCGTACGCCAGTGGAGGCGGGGCAACCTCGCAACAGTCGATTGAATGCTGGGCAGCGGCGACCCAACAGCGCGAGGAAAGTGGGGCGTCCTGTGGCTGGTGCGAGGCGTCTCTGCCCAACCGTCGGTCGCTCACAATAACAATGACAATCCGCCTGATATCGTCACCTGAAACAGCAAACATCGGCCTGTGGTATCTGCTGCCTTGCAGCCTGCTTTCGAGTCACCGCCTTCTACCCGTGCCGGGTCTTTACACGCGTTAATAAACGTCTACCTATGAACCCCCGTTCTCCCTCGCTAAACCCTCAACGCGCTCACCGCCGCTGGCCCAATCATCCAACATGGACATCCTACTCTCAAAGGTATGACTCGCAGAACAGCCCCATGCACTCATTGGCCTGTCAGCGCCGCCGTGAGTCACTGAGGTTTGAGCTGATCCTTGTCGCAGGTGACTCAGCAGGCTATGAACTATGCCATACGAACGGGCATCACAATTACCAGTGGCTATGCACTCCGGCAATGCGGCCGACTACTCAGGGTTTGTTACTTGGGGATACCACTGCCATGCATCGTCAATTGACACGGAATAGACCGTTGAAGGTCAGGAGAAGCAAGAGCTGGCCGCTTTGCAGTTGCGATTAGAGGGCAAGATCAGGGTGAGTATTTATGCACCAGACCATCATACCACATAGCATTGACTTGAGAAGATCATCTCACCTGCGATTGACATGATCGAACTGATAGCAGCCCGCGGCAATACGTCGCTCGAATCGGCTGTAACTTTAACCAAGTCACTCCGATGGGATATCCAGTCACTCGGCGTGCGTCTCGCAAAAGCTGTGGGTGAGGAAGAGCTTGCGAAGAAGGGAAGCTCAAGGCGCAAACCGCGCGCTGAAATTGATGCTGAGCTGAAGCTCATCATACTCGAGATCAGGCGACTTCTCAACCGCATCGAGGACGCAGTTCCGCTGATTAATCTCGCCATCACAACCTCCGGTGTGAACCTCTCCACCACACTACCCGCCACTGTTTCGCCTTCCAGAATGTTGCAAGCCAGCACTTTTCTCACGGCAGGTGACACTCAATATAATATGACCATGCCTAGAGCGCAGCAGATTGGCCCTTCCTTCACCCTCTCCATGTACATGTTGTTCTCTGGACATGCATTCCGGTCACATGACGAAGAAGGTATTCGAGGAACAACTTGGAAAGAGGTCATGCATAAGGCTCGTGTCACTCTACTACGAGTGCCGCTGGACAACGTGTACGATTTCTCCGAGCCGTTTGGGGGTAACACTGGACAATCTTACGAGAGCAGTCAAAACCACATCCCGTCTGAAGGGCGACTCCATGAGTTTGCGTACCAGTTACTCATTGTTGAGGACCTAGACGACGACCGCGTGCACACTTTTGAGGATAACGAAGCACAGCCAGGCCCGTATAATGGTGTTGGCCTTGCCGGTATCCGAGAGATTGTTCCTATTCATGAAATCTCTAAAATCTTCTACGCCGACACAGGTAAGATACTGAACATCGGTACAGATGGAGAAACGAACAACCCAATCCTTTTGCTGAAGCGCGACGTTCATGCTGTACCTCCGCGTCGAATGATGGAGCGTAACGCAATGGAAGTTGAATACGACTCCGATGGTTCACACACTATTGGAGGCTCACAGCCTGACGACGAGCAGTCAGAGTTGGACGAACAACTACGGCGCGAATCTACCACAGAGTTTGCCAAGGAAGAGCCACCTGCTGAAGATGTTCAAACACATACTTGGCGTCTCCCTCCAAATCTTGACCTAGAGTGGATGGCATTTGAAGTTTACACTGAAGAGCCATCAAGCGACTCTGATGTCGACGAATCTGAAGTCGAGATCATATCACCCTCCACAGAAGCAAGTCCTGAACAAGCCAAGTTTGCACATAGTCAATCTCCTGGCCTGGCCTCCTACTTCTCTAAGCTAGACATCCGTCCTACGACACCTCAAATGCCGTCCCCACCAAACACCCAGGTCATCCCCTCTCCTCAAAAGGCTCCATACTCAATACCTTCGACCCCACAAGCTCCCTCGACTAATCTCCCTCCAATCCGCACATCTCTCTCCCTCCTCGAAATGCTTATCCGCCTCACTGCCCTCCAACAATTCCAACAAACCTCCCACCTCGCCATCCCCGACGAACTCCTCACCTTCTTTCTTTCGGACAGCAGCACCGTCGGCGCAGGTGGCGACCCCGAATTACGCCGCCGCGTCCGCCGCGAGGCCCGCATGCGCGTCGGCTTCGACCCTTACGATGAGAGCCCTATCAAGCGCCGCGGAGAAGCCTATCTCGAGCACGAGTTTCACGACACTACAGAAAATGACTACAACGCTGCGTCTCCGGGCGCAGAAAGCCACCTATTCGATTACAAGGGGTACCCGCATGGGCGAGCCTCGTCGACGTACTCGCGCAATCGGTCGACCACGCCTTCACTGCCTGCTTCATCCCCGGCTGTAAGTCACCGAGGAAAGGATACAGCTGATGTACCGATCTTGTCGCGAGAGGGTAGTGGTGCGCCATTCCATGCGGCTTCGTCAGCGAGTCCGCTGCTTAGAAAAGCGACGACGCAGCCGGGTGTTTTCACACGCATGAAACAGCCGAGTTTTAAGCCGCTGTTGACGGCACCTCCGACATCGAGTTCGCCGGGGGCAGGGCTAGGGATCCAGCAGCAACAGGGAATAGGAGTGGGTAAGGGAAGTCAGGCGCCAGATACCCCGCCGAGTAGTAGTAGTAGAAAGGAGTAGTGGACAGCCCCTGAAGGAGCTTGTTAGTGGAAGGATAAAGTGCATTTGTGGAATAGATCACTGGATGATTTGTAATATAAGCGGTGGCACACCGAGCGAGTGGTTTAGTTGCCGGCCTCCAAGATATCAAATTTCCACATCTGTTTTCCAGCGAAAGGGGTGAATGCAGCTCCCCTGCGGTACGTGTTGAATACAATGCAAGAGTAAAAGATCACTTCACGTTAGACACTACCGCGAATTTTGCTAATTGTGAGTTCATATGTGTGGATCTACTTTAATCAGATACACTCAACTCCACGCCCTTGAAAAAGCTGGCATGTTAAATTGAACATATCTATAATTTCTGGCTCAGAATTTTCTAAGTAAACAGAGCGTCAGCATTGCTAATAATTGTGAATTCTTGGGCTCCCATATTTACTGAGGTGAAGGTGGAACATGGAGGTGATTGTGCTGTTTGTTTACTGACGGACTAAACGTAGACACGTGAATGTATGTTACCCTTTTTATTAGTATTTTATAACATCCAACATCTTTATATAGAGCATCAAAGCGTGAATAGTTACGGTAAATTCCACATAATATGTATTCGTATTGCACGCCAAGACGTTGGAGTGAAGGATAAATCATGTGACATCTTTTGGATGTCAACATACAATAGCTTGACAATCTTGTACTCTTATTTCCCTCACGCCAGAATAATCAAGTGTGAGCTTTATATAGAAATCAGAGCAAGAAAATATTAACCACCCCCCGTTGACTAAATTGAACTAAAATGAAAATAACATAACTTCGAGTGCGGAGAATGGTTGGTCTCGTAGAGTGAAGTATTGTAGAAGGGCGTGCATTATTATCTATAATCTTAACCACACCTCTTCTCAGGAACTATTTAAAATGTTGCTGAGTAAGTTACGTGGTTATGAAAGCACTTTTATTGTCATGGTGCCTAGTGATCTACAGAATTTCATACCCTGTGTTATTCCCCATTCATTGGCTGGTCAAAATGTACGCAGTGATACCTGTCAGGAAAGACATCACAAGCTGCCCATGACCAGGAACCGTTAATTCTGGCAGAAGTTAATATCATGAATCAGATTTGTAGGTTAATAATACAGGCTTATGCATCCGTTTCCGGAACATAAGTCACACAATGAGAACTTTGGCTCAGAATTTACATCGTCTGTCAAACCGATAAGCCTAAAGTTTGCATTCTAGTTCTAGACTTCGGGCGGTTTCCAAAAACTCAGTTCTGTCCCCAAAAAGCGAACTCGGGGAGCTAGACGCAGGACAACGCCCACATCCAACACAATAGAATACTCCAGCTGACAGGAAGCTTCGTATTAGGTTGCTTAACGGGGCATTTTTGGATGGGATAAGAGTCGATGCGGCGTGAATAGTACTGTGCTGTGAGACGTGTGAGACAAGAAAGCCTTGGTTCAATAACTTGTTTGGAGAGCTGGAGACCGGACGGATCGTTATGTTGGCGTAGTGTGATAGTCGAGGGCGCGGCCGGTCTTATGCTTCGTTCGTAGAGTGAAGATTGGCCGTCAAGCTCCTCATTTAGCATAATAGCGCATCTCTCCATGGACGAAAACAGGATACCTCACGAAAGTAGAGGGGGCCAATCTCCGCCCTACGAAAGATATAGCACATCCACGCCATGTTCTCTATTCTTATATCTCTAATACTTGATTCTTTTCGAAAATGCGATACTGTGAGTTTTATATTGAGATTGCAGAGGTCGACGAGCCTCCATGCTAATCGGTAGACCAGTATTAGATCACTCTTGATTATCCTCTAATATTTTATTTAACACCCGTTATAGGAGTTTTCAAAGAGCATCATGATATCTGACTTCTCAGTTTCCAATAAAGCTAGCCCATGATAGATTTTAACAGCTAACTACGCCGTCGACGGCCTCGATAGGGGTTAGTTAGCTGATTCTCGGACTGGGTGTATGCCATTTTATCTTTTCCAGTAATACGCAACCTATCCAACGAATTCTGCGATCCATTTCTCTCTCTCCCTGAATCCGGGCTGTCAGGTCGTTTAATCTCGCCCATATCTCTCACAAACTCCAGTCGGTTTCCTGTTTTCACGGGCTTTCTTATGGCATTCAGATGGCGATCGATCACCAAAGGAAATTTTCTTTCTGCTTGTTTTGACATGTCGTAGCCTGTGCATGCTGCCTGATTGAGTAGTATCTTGAACATCCGCTCCCCTTGCTCCGGTAATCTCAGAACCGCAAATGTCTGTTCGAGTCCAGGCCACTGCGGGAGTGCAAGCAGTTTCAACATCTGTTCGCTACCCAGAGCTGATGCTTCGAGCGTAACGGCTGAGTCAACTCGGAGAGAAATAGAGCCGCTGTTCAGGTCATTTGAAACGGTACCGCGGAAGATGCGACCAGGTTGGAACTTGAGTGCAGTTATGTGCTGTTTATCCTGGTCCATAATTGTGGTAAGAGCTTCGCAAGGCCTCGGCTCGATGGCTAGTCGAGTTGGAGGACGGCTTATACCTGCCGGATAGAGAGATACCACTGTGTTTCCAACGATGGCGTAAACTGCATCGTTTGAGATCGAAAAACGGTCGATATCACACATAATCAAAGAAATTCGTACAGGTCGTTCTAATGAAAAAGAAAATTAGCAAGTTAGTTACAATGGTAGCCAGCAAAATTCACTCACCCTCCAAAAAAGTCCACCGATATAGATTGCTCCCATCGCAGAAAATTACCAGCGGCTCGCTAGCATGAAAAGCTACATGTTTAACAGGAATGTTTTGCTGGATGTTATGATATGCGAAAGCGACTGGTCGTGAATCCAGTTTTTCGCCTTCGACGAGTTCCCAAATTATCAGATGGGTTTGCATATTAAACTCAAAATCAGTAAAGAAGATATAGCGGCCATTCGGACTAAAGCACATGCTGTATGTGTACCAGCTGTTTTGGTACCGTTGAAGATCTGGCGGAAGCAAACCCTGGGAGCAAGGGAATGGCTTAAGTCCACTTCGAGCATTAGACCAGATGTTTTGCAGACAGACTGAGTCCCCCATAGTAAAAGTGATGGACTGCAGTTCAGCATGGCAGACTTGAGAAGCGGATTTCAAACGGAACACGGTTCGCAAAACAGTAAATCGAAGACAGTTCTTACTAATAGCAAGGGGAAAGGACAATTTCCAGCCTGCTCCGAACTCAAATCGAAGGGATTGGCGTATCTGAAGCCATATTTCCTGATGTTTGAGCGGTATACGTATGTCGACAACTTGACAGGGTTCTCCTTCAATATTCCATAATTGATATTGAGCCATCCATTCATGGTAAGTTACCTTTAGTACGTCGCAAGTGGACTGCTGGGTTAGATTATTCCAGGTTTCTTCGAAAACCCTAATTGAAGTATAGATTAGAATCTCATCCATATCATGCCAGGTTTGACGTACCTTGAAGTCCATATGCTAAGAACTGCCATCAAGTTTCCGTCCGTAGCCACATCAGATATTGTGCACAGAGGTTTTGTGCTGATCCTTGACGACTCCAGCTCTTTAGGAGCAAGTGAGGTTGTCTTGGTATCCATTGTTTGCGGCAGAAACTTGCTTGAGCTAAATGCAGCCACTTCACTCCGGATGATTCCCGGGGTATCCATCAGATTATCACTCCAGTGAAGCTGCAGTTCTTGCATATCACTATCGAAATTGGTAAGATCGTCACATAATTCACCGAGCTTGCTAAATCCCTCACTACCAGACACATTGCTCACTGAAGTGTTTCTGCTGTTTGGACCGTAGTTGCATGCAAGCCAATGTGCCCAGTTTGACAAAGTTGCTGTTGTAGGGCAAAGATGCAGAACTTCTGCTGAAGGGTTCTCAGCAATAAATAACTTCATCGACATGTAATGGGCTTCTATCCAACTTTGGATTAGCAGGGGTTTTCCAAGAAACCCTTGAAGGGAGGCCGTCAAACCCAATAACGACGTCAGAAAACTAGGCTCGGTTTCAACGGTCATATTATCAAGGCTTTTAAAAAAGGCTTGTAAATGTCGTATCCAGAACGGTGCCGCATAAAATGCAAATGGAAAGGCTTGACGAAAGGCCAGAAGGTTGGCGTCACTGGCAGTATCTCCAGAAAACGGTTGCGCAGGCACGTAGTAGGTGAGGTAATGGATACAGCTCCTAGCAATTTCTAAGTGAGCTACCGAGGCAACTGGGATAAGCTGTCGAATGGGAATGGAGATCCTCTGCATAGAGTACTTGGCGACGGACTCCTTCGAGAAATACTCTTGAACGGTCAGGTGAATGAAACGAAATCCGTTAAATGGCTTGTCGTTCACTGTTCCCCCTCGATATCTCTCCACGAGTCCTGCACAAGCCCATATAACAGTTTGCTCAAAAGGACCATAGTCTTGCAGTGCTTCTTCTTTGTCATTTTTTGAGTTTTGCGCCATTATTATTGTCTCGCGAAGTTGGGGAGTATCTAGGTGAGTCAGTGAATACGTTAACCAAAGAAGGATTCGAGTTGCTAGATCACGCTCTTCTCGGTTCCTCTGGAGAATGAGATTAATTATACGGTTATACATAGAATCGAGTCCTTCAGGAAATGTGACACTCTGAATGATTCGAAGTCGCTGAAACGGTTCAAAAGCGGGGGAAGCGAGGTAAGACATCATTAACCGCGCCCAAAGGAACATGCCGTCAGCGCCGGTACAGAGCTGATCTGTGAGCTCATGGGCGTCACTATAGTCTGGTAGAAGGTCATCCGCCACAAATTCGTCAACTTCATGCCGAAGATAAATCTTGATGTCGCCTTCTATAGAAGCTTTGCTGATCCCGAACTGTGCCTCTTTCAGTACTGCCTTTTGAAGCGGTGCGACAGTGGGACGGCCGAACAGTAGGAACCGGCAAGATGGTGCAGAGGCAAGACTTCTAAGGGTTTGAATGATTTCTTTATCGTCTTCAGCCTCATCAACTCCATCGAGAACGATGTATGTAATGTAGGAGGCATGCATATGCGTCAGAATAAGATCTATTAGTTCGTTATAGGTAGCTGTGCTCTGTCCGTGTGAGCTATATTGCATGACGAAAGTGCATGCATCGAGAAGAGCTCGGTTGTGGCGATTCATTTGTAGTAGTTGTGCCATTATAGCACTCAATGCGGATGTTGAGTTGTTGTGGGCGGAGTCAAACCGAAAGAAATAGTATGCAAGCTCTGAACGGGGCTGTTCGCTATTCGATCGTATGATTGAAGTCATCTCGTCGATCACTGTGGAAGCAAGTACGGTTTTCCCACAGCCAGGGTTACCTCCTCAGGTCAGCAATCAATCTCTACTGAGGGTTCATACACTAATACCGTGAACCCAAAAAGTCCGGGAATCAAAACATTTCGAACGGTTGCCAAGCTGGATGGGAGGCTTCGAGTGATACCACTTCTTGAATCTCTGATCATTTAGGAACCAAGCCCCAGTGTCTTCTTTTATGAGCCGCAGATTGTTTTCGAGGGTCGATGCGAAGGCAGGCGGTGCTAGCCATTGCTGAATGCGCGATACCGTGTCCTCTATTATACAGATGTCAGTAGCAGGACGTAGACAAGGTCAGGTGTGCTTTACCCTCATGCTTTTGCTCCATGGCCTTTATGATGTCATTGGTAAGCTTCCCGATTTCTTCCACCTGTTTTTGAGTACGCTCGTCATCTTGCCTTTTCTTCTCTTCCAGCAGTTTTTCTTGCTTTGCGACCTCAACCAAATTGCCAATTGCACGTGCTTGTGCTATGTTAAGCTCGTCTCTTACGAGCTGTTGATGGAATGTAATGCGGTCAAGTAAGTCGGCGAGGCGAGCATCGAAAGGGCGCCAGATTATGGAGCTAACCACACTGACTGTGCTCTTTATACCTGAGGCCGGGTGAGTAAACAGAAAGCCTGCGGATGTATAGCAGTCGGCTTACGTGTGTCTTTTTTAACGAAAACAGCCGCTATGCCGCTGAAGAATTCAAAGAGATCAACATATACAGCTTCAACCGAGTCTCGGAGCTTCTTCGAGGTAGACAGGTGAGGCAGATCCGTTATTGCTGCGTACTGAGGAAAGGTCTCGCCAAGTCGTCCTAGAACCTTGACTGTTCTGTTGAAAAAGCCGCCGTAGTGACTAGCTAACTGCACAAAATCATGGTCATTAGTCATTGAATGGGTTTGAAGTTACATACGAGCATGTTACCTGGAGAATAAGCCGCAAACACCCCCAAACGAGTGCGCTTATTTCTGGTTTAGAGGTAATCAAAGTGTCTATAACTTTACAGAAGGGCTCAAGCCGTTTACCGAAAGAATCGACGAGATCCAGGACTCCGAGCATTCCCCTACGTCTTCGAAACTTCTTGGCAATGCATTCTATCTTTTCCAGCCCAAGGAGAAGATCTTCACGACCCGCGCATGGACAAAACAATAATCGGTCTTGTTCCGGAAGAGAGGCCAAAAAACGGTCCCTTGCGGCAAAAAAGACGCCATCTGACATGTTCAACTGGCTGCCGCTTTTCGGGTTTAGTCAGAGACAAGATGCTAAACTGAGGAGATAGCTTATTATATTGGATTGACGTGAAAGATGTGGTGTTTTGGGCGGAAACCCGCCTTATTATTCCAACTTTCGGTTTGGGGCTCTGCTTTGGGCGGGCAGTGCAGGTGAGCCACCTATGGGTGCCAACCATCTGGTTGATGATGCGCCGAGGCGCAGCTACGATGTGCGGCTGAGCAGCCTCGCTTTCAGCCTTGTCTGATCGCTCCGAGGAATTGAAGGTTCCAGTTTGAATGTCATCGCTGATTTCATAAAATTGTTTATCTCCTTCTTTCTCCATCTGCGTTGTTACGGAACGGTGGAATGAGACAATGCGTATTGATGCTGCGCCGGGCGGGAGTCTTTTGAGGAAGGAAAGCCAAGGAAATGATGACAATAAATTCCATGATGACATGCAGTATCATCGTAATTGCTGAGCCCCAGCTCCGTAGAGCATAAAACGAAAGTACGCGGTGCCGCGCAAACAATATACCACCACTCGATCGCACTTCTTTTCCATCCAACCCTCCTCTGGCCGCAACACTAAGTGCCTTATCATATCGATAGGCCGATAAGCAAATGTAAACAAAGGGCCCGTGCGGAATGCGATGAGTGAGCGTCAAAATTGCTGCAGTAATCGACAGTTGCTCAAAACTTTCCTATTTGGGTAAGCTAAATTTTTTAGCGCTGTTCTGATACACCAGATGGAAAAAGAACAGCAATAGCAGAGTAAGGGGCGGGTATAATACAATACACGAAAGGGGTAACAGCGTGGAATTGTTCATTTTTGCAATATCAGCTCAAGAAGGTAGGCGAGCGTCCTATACATGCACGTAGTAAAATATATCTCATGATGGCAGTAAGCCCGCTGGTGCCCCAATGCAACATTGTCGAAATGAGCATTTTAGCACAAAGTGTAAAAACAACAGCTAGAAAATTTCAGCGCGGATAACATGATATATTTAAAAAAACAAAACACAGAGCCGGGGCTTGAATGCCGGTTGAAATCCACCCCTAACGCCATTCCACAGAGGATGGAGCACCATGCAATCCTCGTATATAAGCATGACTAGAACTATTCAGCCTCGTGCACGATAAACTACATTCGTAAGACTACTCCCAGTCCTCTTCGTCGCTCTCCTCAGCCACAGCTTTCTTCTTATCCTGCGGACTGCCCGGCGCACGGCTTGTAGCCCCGCTGACCAGATCGTAGCTCGCATCGCTATCGGCCACACTCTTCTCGTCATTAGAGCGCCTCGGCTGTGCAGGCTTCAAGCTTTCATTTGTGGCGGGTTTGAGAGTTTCCTTGGAGGCGGCGAGGTTGGTGGTGGATTTTGTAGCGTTGGGGGTTGATGTGGATGTTTCGTCTGGTGCAGAATCGGAGTCGGAATCCTCGTCCCAAGCGACTTCTTCGTCAGCAGCGGGAGCGGCTGATGCTGTGGATTGTAAGCATTCAAAGACCGGGAGATAGGTAGCGGAGGGGACATACCCTTCAACATTTCCCTCCTGCGCTGTTCCTCGCTCTCAATTACGTGGCGTAGGAAGTAGTAGCGCTCCCAAAAGAGACTGTACTCGACTTTTTCTGGCACACATTTCTCCATGGCACTACGTAGCTCGGCGTGCTTTTCGAGGTCCTTGGCTATCGCATCGGTCTTCTTCTCCACATTGAATCCTTTCTTCCAGTTTTCCCATTCAGGGCTTACGGGGTCTTTGAGAAAGGAGTCAAGAGAGCTGTGGATGACGTGTAGCTGTGCGTCGAACCGCGTAGCATGAACCACCTTTTTCCCCGAGCTGTCTTTGGATTCGAAGAGCACAGCACCAGGGTTCCCGTCTTTGTCCTCTGTCGGCGGCGCAATAGTCACAGCGTCACGTAGGAATGATCGGATGTTGGTACCGAACTTTAACAGTGCTTCATCTGCGGCATCTTCTGCTTTCTCGATATCCTTGAGACGTTTGGCGGCTTCGGCGCGAAACCTGCTTAGCATGCCTTCCGCCTCCTTGACAATGTCTGCTGGAAGAGAGTCTGGACGATCAGGGTGCGCATCAGGGTCTTGCATCGCGGCAGGTGTTTTGGGGCTGCTGGCCTGAGAGTCGTTCGGCGCGGCAGACGACGAGGAGGCATCGGGAGCAGTGACGGAGAGATTGCGCGTGTGCTTTACGAGAGTAGAGAGGCCGGCAGTTGCACTGGCGCTGACATTCTGGTATTGCTTGCTTGCGCCGTCATAGTACTGCTCGCCCTGTGCAAAGACCTTGGTTAGAATGGAGCTCCTATCGTCCGCGCTCCCCCGCTGCGACTCCTTACCTGCTTCTTTACGGTGCCAAAGAAGCCACCCAGGCGTGCGGCCCACGGACTGCTCGATATCGCTTTATAGGCATCCTGAATCTCGCTATTGAAGTTGTTAGGCTGCTGTTTGGAAGAGTCGTTGCTCCGTGACTGCGGGGTTGGGTCCTCTGGGTACGCCTCTTCTTGGATGTGGTCATATGCGGAATCCATAACTGTACCGTGTGACTATGACAGCGTATCCGAGAGGACGTCGCGTTGCGCGAGCACGAGTTGTGACTAGAGAGGTTTGCGGTGGTGGATTGTTTGGGTGGTCGGTACCTGCGGAGGATCGACGGCGCCGTTACGTATTTGGCGCAAGCTTGGGGCAATCGAGGTTCACCCGCGCCAAGGGACAAGGAGGGGTTTCGGCTTGGGCAACCGTGTGTGCAGACAGCATGTGATATCCGATGGGTTGTCTTGATCTATCGAGAAGCTCAAGTGATGCATCTGAGACCGAGACCGAGACCGGGACAGTGGCTTGACTGCCGTGGGGCAGTCTTGGCATCCGCATCCGTTTCGTATGACCCCAGGCCATGCGGCTCAGCCAACAGGTGCTGGAGTGCGTGGTGGCTGCAGCATTGTCTTCCAACCGCTCATCTCATGTGAGCTGGGGAGAGACTTTTACCTGAGCTAGATACCCTGACTTTTCTGTATGCGTGCCGTGCTGTGCCGGACGAGACGAAACTTCTCATTTTCTGCGTTTCCCCACCACCTTTGTGAAACCGTCATCGTCAACTTCGGGTGCAGGCTTTGGCTTCGTGGGTACCAACGCAGGCGCCTCTCCCATTTCCACGTCCTTATCCTCGTCCTCGTCCGTTTCTTCGTCCACGCTATCCCATTCTCCCTCCTGGTTTGACTCTCTAACCTGCACATTTCCCGTTGCAACCTCCTTCCCTTTCCTAGCCTGCCACTTTTCCTGTAACTTGTCGACCGTCGCAAAGTTGCCTTCGAGAACCTCTTTCTGTATGGTCAAGATGTCGCGCGCGACAGCCACCTCACTCTCGTCCTCCAAACGCACGCCAAACTCATCCTCTAGTACCTGCAATAGCATGACTTCTACATCCTCGGCGTCGGTCGTGGAGTCTGTAGTGAAGAGCTCAGAAATCTGGCCTGCGAGCCAGTCGCGCTTATCGGACGAGTCAGGGCCGCCCCATTGGTTTGTCACAGCGACGGTGAGGATGGGCCAGTTGAAGAGGGTGTGCCAGATTCCCAGCTCGATTTTTTCCTGTGCTTGTTCTACAGGGTGTCAGACTTAGTACCAGGCTGAGAAGGGCAGCAGCCTACCAGGCAGCAGCGCAGATGTCGAAGCTTGTGCCATGTTGAGATGTGTAAATGTTGACTGTGGCTACTGTTCAATGCGATTGTGATTCTAAACTTTCGGTGGGCAGCACCCTAATCGATAAGAAAAGGCGCTAACCACTTGCAATAGTGACGTATCTTTGCAACTGAGGCGCCCAGCGCTCTTATATCCTTGTTGATTCCCCCGCCTTTCGACGTGACGGAAAATGTCCATCGTTTCATCCGCAACGAATTTAACCATCTCATGAATGTATAGCCAGCATCTTTCCGTAATGTTTGACGCGCAGTTCGGTCCACTAACCAGAAACTAACCAGTCTCCACCAACCCAACAGACTTGCGACTATTGAAATAAGAGGCAACATGAGCCGCGTGGCCACTACTAATGCGACTGTTTGCAAACCCAAACTTCCGATTTCTCTGCTCAATGGGTAGGCGCGCTGGCGTTCTGGTTCTTTCCTTTTTTCAGCTCTTGACATTCCGCTCTTAGCGATTCGATAGCGTTTCTCGTATATCTGGCCCTTGCCTTGCAAAGAGACACCATATTCCTCTCGTGGCCGGGCACATCTTTTGCCCGGGTTTGGCCACTGACCGACTGACCGATCCATTCTCCCCGCGCTAGTCGCAGGCCTGTCGTGACCATGTCTTCCTCACCATATACACCGGAGAAGCAACCTACCTCGTCGGTAAAACAACAGGCACCAGAATCGCCACAGCTTCCGGACCGCGAAAGAAAGGACAGGCATTATTCGAAATACAATCCTCGGGGCTGGACTCGGACGGTACAGATCATCGTAGGAGCATCTATAATAGCCGTCATTCTAGGAGCAATCCTTGGAGGTGTCTTTGGTGCCAGGGCGACTGCCTATCCAGACTACTACAAAATTGATTACGTACTGCGAGATACATGTTTGTTCTACCCTTCGGGAGATCTATCTGGTTGCATGTGCTGACCAGCCACACAGATTCAGGAGATTCATTTTTCGACCAGTTTAACTTCTTCTCAGGCAATGACCCAACCCATGGTTTCGTCCGCTATGCAAATGCCGAGGTCGCAAGGTCGCAAAATTTGGTTGAAAAGAGTACTTCTACGCTCCCTAATTTGCTGTCTGCCGATGGCACGATAATCCTCCGGGTTGACACGTCGGAACAGAACGCCACATTTGGACGCCGCAGCGTCCGAATTTCCTCTAAAGAAACTTACTCTTCCGGCCTGTTCATTTTCGATGTTATTCACTCCCCTTACGGATGTGCAACCTGGCCTGCACTATGGATTTCGGATCTCGTAAGCTGGCCAAGTGGCGGGGAGATTGACGTGATGGAGAGCGTGAACGTTGGTGATACGGGCAACCATATGGCCCTGCACACGACTAAGGGCTGCAAGGTTGGGAAGTCACGGAGAAGGAAACAGTCTGGAAAAGCTTTGACATACAACTGCTACAATGGAACAAATGCTAACTCCGGCTGCGGAGTAGGGGGTCCGGATTATTCATACGGCCAAGCTTTCAACGAAATTGGCGGTGGCGTATACGCTGTGGAAGTGCGCTCAGAGGGAATTCGGGTCTGGTTCTTCGATCGCGCATCTATTCCCATGGACATTATCGCTCACGCTCCCGACCCTTCAACATGGGACACTGCGCTTGCAGACTTTCCAAACCTAGAATGCAATATCAACAAACATTTCCGGGACATGGCTATTGTCGCAAACATCGACCTTTGTGGAGATTGGGCTGGGCACCCATCCGTCTTCGGCAGCAATCCGATGTGCAAAGGAACGTGTTCCAACTACGTAGCATTCATACCAGACGCCTTCAAGGAAGCTTACTGGGAGTTTTCTGGCTTTTGGGTCTATGAAAAGATATAATAAAAGAAACCCAATACTCGGAGCAGAGTTTAAACCAGCCTTGATGGCCGGGCTATCAATTGTCGTAGCCAGAATAATATGTGATATTGGGGTTTAGCAAAAGGCAGATCTATGGCGATGTCGAGCCTCGCAAAGCATACACTAGATACTATACCTAATGTATAACTAATACTTTTCACTGCGCTCTTCTATTACCGTCCATTTACCCACCCACTCGGTATCCTCAATCTGCCACACCCGCTCACCTCGGCCCACATCTCCCGACCATGGCCCAAGCTCCCAATCCCCATCACAACATTTCTCCCGTCCGAATCGTAACACTCCCCCACGCCCCCCAATTGCCCTCCCACGATGAACACCATCGCACCGCCCCCTAAGATCAACAAATTACCCCCCTCAAAACGCTTCCTGGGCGTCTTCATCGGCATCCTCGGCGGTGGCGCTACAAACGTCCTCCTCGCCTACGCAGGCCTCTCATACTACACGCGCAGCACGACCTTCGTACCTTACGACGCATCCCACGCCGACCTTGCGGCCCCGATCGCTAAAGCGCATAATCCCGCTGGCAATCCTCCGATATGCATCGATCATGCTGTGAAAACGATTCCGCTAGATAAACTCAAAACAAGGGAGCAGAGGCAGTTGACGACGGACTTCTGCAGGGGCGTATGGAGTGGGGTCGGGTACGCGTACCAGAGGAGGTATTTGGAGAAGAAGTACAGGGGACTGCCGGGGAGGGAGGATCATTTATGGGAGAGGAAGGAGTTGGGAGAGAGCGAGTATCAAGTGGGGACGAGGATTACGGATCATTTTGAGGTGATGGAGCATTCGGATGATAAGGTGCGTTTACTGACCTACTTACCCAAATACCTGTTTTTGTGTTTCTACGATTGGGCTGAGCGTTGCTGATATGGGATGGTGTAGGTTATTGTGAGGTGCGGCGACTCACCACTGAATTCGGAGCCTAGGGCGAGCGACGGTCTTTTCTCGATGGAAGTCACGACCGACGAGGAAAAGGGACTCGCGACATTCCATCTCAAGAGCGTGTTTATTGATACGTCGCCCAGTGGGAAGGACGCGCAGCCGCTGCCGTGGAGGTTCCAATTTGCGCATCGATTGTATACGAAGTTGTGGATGGAGACAGCAACAAGGAAACTTTTGAAGTAGAAGAGGAAGAGAAATACCCCTTTCCATATATGTTCCAAAAAGGCTGGCAATTTGGATTCCTGAGGGGTTTGAAAAACAGATAGCGTGGTACGAACGGTTCACGCAGAGGAGAGGTCGGAAAGCAGGGCGAAAAGGATCATAAAACATTCTTCGACGATTAAAGTTGCTGTACATACTTTATATGCCTCGGCATCGTCTCTTGTTCTACTACTTCTTTCGGTTTCAGATATCCCTTGCTCCACTCCGCCAAAACCTAGCTTAACCTCAATCTATGCGGCCACCGGTTCCATTCAGAACCCCAAGCATTGGCTTGCATAAATGGGGCAGGTTGATTGAAATGATATGTAGATGTTATCTAAGGATTACGCTACGAATGTCGTATGAAAAAATTAATCCTCCTGTGTGACAGCTACATCCCACACCCCTAAGTCCGGAATATAGTGCTTGGGGAATTTCAAATTCTATATAGAGACTTCCTATGTCCATTAAAGGCCATTACGCATAATTTTAGAATAGCAATCGAGCTTTCTCGGTAGATGTTTATGTTTCGTATGAACTGAGAAAAAGAGGTGAGAACCTAGCTCTTTCTCCACCACGCAAAATATAATATTAACCCTTCATTTAGAGCTGTACTCAAATACTACGCTAACGCTCTGAGTTTATCACCCATTTCTTCATAGTTATTCTAGCCTTTGTTGGCTAAGCCTTGACCTTGTAGAAGTGATACGTTATGTGAACTGGCCAGACAGGTGTTTTTGACCTATAGGTCGGCTTACCAGATCCTGTTTCCCGCAACTCATTGATCCTCAAGCGACGCAGATAGACCATTCGTACAAAGCGACCCAATGTTGTAGCTGCAACTACCAAAGAGCCACTATCTAGGCCATAATTCTGTTCCATAATGCGCTGATTGTAGGAGGCAGAGTGTGCGAGAGTGAATGCAAGGTCACTCGCCAGAAAGATAGTTGGCGAATGCCAATTACATTATCTAGAGCCTAAAGGGTGAGAAAGAAGTCACCGCCATGGGCATGGGTCGGCTCAACCCCGCATAAGTGCAACAAAACGCAGTTTCTTAGTCTACGAGGTACAAAATATTAGAGTTTCAGATTTAGGGTTCAGGCAAAAGCCCCTCACACACCCCCAATACATACCATACTGGTGTGTTGGTGCACCATGTTAATAAGAAAATGCTTTTCATTTCGATGCAGAGATATGGTCGGTGCTGAAACACTCCAGCTATTACTTCATATTATCAAAATTCCCGTTTCTAGTATAATCCACTTTACAACAATTATCTAATTTCTCAACGTGTGCCTTGTTAGTTCAACCTTTCACTCCTTCATCAATTGGTCGACCCACACCCATGCCATTATAGTTTCTGTCGACATTTCCTTTCTCATCTTGATGCCTGGATGCCTAGATACTCGACACTGACAATCTATTCCTCGATGTAGGGGAAGAGAATGCTGTTTCTCAACTTCTCCGTCTCGCCTCCACCACTGTTTTCGCACATGGCACGGAACATACCATCATTCTCCCAAAGCTCCAACGGCGACCCTACCTCCTCCACACAACCTTGGTCAAGAACTACGATCTTGTCGAAGTCACAAATTGTGCTCAAACGGTGCGCTATAACCAGGAGAGTACTATTTGGAAAACTTGAACGTATACTGCGCTGGACGAGAGCATCAGTATCCTTGTCAACAGCAGAGGTGGCCTCATCAAACACAATAATTTTGGGGCGCGAGATGATCGCGCGTGCGATACTCAGAAGCTGCCGTTGGCCTTGCGAAAGATTACCCCCCGATTCGGAGATGGGGCTGGAAAGGTTCGAGAAATCAATGCTAGAACTATTGGTACTGGTTTCTTGGCCAAGTATGAAGGCGGGCTGGCTTTGCACAAGCTGGACTTGCACGAGAGCTGCAAAGAGTGTGCTGTCGGAATGCTCTTCAAAAGGATCAAGATTAGATCGTATGGTACCTGAGAACAAGATGGGATCCTTTGGGTCAACAACATTAGCTTCTATAACGGGCTTTTCCTTGATATCGCTACTCACTTGAGGGATGATGGCCATACGTGATCTTAGATCATGGAGAGTGAGTTCGGATATATCAAACCCATCAATGATGATACTACCCCCTCGTTTCTGCAAGCATCGAAAGAGCGCCAGTGCCAAAGATGATTTGCCAGCTCCTGTACGCCCGACTACAGCAACCCGCTGCTTAGGTCTAACTCTGAATGAAATGCCTTTGAGAACCAGTGGCATGTTAAGCCCATGTGCGACATCGAGTTTGCGAAACTCTATACCACCCAAGGTAGGCCATGATGCTGGAGGTCTCTTTCCGGACAATGGCTCTGTTTCAAGCTTCATGTATTCGTCGACGCGTTCCATAGAATTCATCTCTAGCTCCAAGTCGCCGTAACAGCGGACTGTCCAGCGCATGCTCTCCGAGAAATCAAGGACGAAAGATAACATGAATCCAGCTAAGGCCGCATCAATTGAGTCATCGAAAACTATGACAAGGCCAACGGAAACACAAAAAGCTGCTGCGAGGAGTGCCATACGGAAACTCATCCACCGGTTTGCAAGCCACACATAGAATGTGGTCATTGTCCATTTGTCGATCAGTATATGCATTCGAGCTAGGTAGATTTCTGTTTTGTTTGATGCGCGGATGGTTGTGATCCCCGCTAGCGTCGTGTTGAAGAGATCTAGGATAGGGGACCTAGAGATGCTTTCCAGCCGCTTGAGAGGTCGACTTGCTTTCAGATACCGTGAACCAATGAAGATCCCTAGGACAAGGAGGATTAAGGATGGTCCTATGAGGTACCCACAGGTGAAAATAGATGCAATACAAATACCCACCAGCCGAAGTAGGCTGGTGAAGAACAGTGTCCAGCTTAGGGGGAGGCGTTGATCGATGGCATTCAAATCTGTCGTGAATCGATTTACAATCCTTCCGGTGGGAACAGCATCAAGCCAATGCAGCGGTGCATGGAGTACTGTGAAAAGCATCTCGCTAAATATTGTCTTGCTGGCCTTTATCGAGAGGAGGTATACCCAAAAGTACCGTACAATTCCGACGAGCGTCAAGACCACAGACATGATGATGTATATGTTCAGATAGAAAAAAACTTTGGAGTCCTCCATTGGACTAGACACCTGACTTCTGATGTGGTTTCTTCCAATTAATGGTGGTATGATGAACTGTCGTATGCTTGGGTCGCCAGTAAAGTTGTTGGATAAATCCTCAGAAGTCCAAATACGTATCCACCAGGCTCGGCCTGCCATTATGTCAGATCTGTAATGAAGGCTGTACTTCGTTGTTCACATGATAGCTTACTTAGAATGCTGATCTGGAATGCTAGGAAAAGCATAGCACATGCGATCCACAACACCATTCCACCACCATGCTTTAAATATGCCAAATAGACAGACCACTTTACTTTGCCAATCTCGCGACCTTCTTCCAATAAGAATTTCCTTGCGGCGTTTGGTTGCGACGGTAACGGAAAACCATCAGCGATATCAGCATCTTTGCCTGTGCTCTCAGCTTCAACTGTCGATATGATGAGGTCGCTTCCGGTATCTCTGCCAGCATAAACGGAAGGAGGACCAGAATAAATTATTGTACCCCCTCCAAGCTCAACGATGTAAGCTGCAGATGATAGAACTAGTCCTAAGCTGTGAGTGACAAGGATTCGTGTCCGCCCCTTGCACAAACTGCCGTTGATGCACTTTTCGAGAATCCAACGGCCAACATGAGCATCGACCGCGCAAAAGATATCCTCCAGGACTAATGTTTCAGCGGTAGAATAGATGGCTCGTGCAAGCGCCACACGCCACTTTTGGCCACCACTCAAATTCACGCCATTGGCTCCGAGCTCTGTGCGATCTCTATCCACAAGTGTATTTAGATCAGTTTCCAAGGCACAGGCTTTGATTACTTGATCGTAGCGCTGTTTGACGAAGCGTAATCCAAACAATATATTGTCCTGTAATGAGCCGTTATCGAGCCAGGGAGTTTGACTAACATAGGCCAAGGAGCCTGGCATGATCCAGTCTTCTGAATATACTGTACCGGGACTAGGCGCTAATGAATTAGGTACGCATATACAACCTTCTAATAGGTTAGCCTCTCCAAGAATCGCAGCAATCAAAAGACTTTTTCCGCTTCCTGTTCCTCCTGCTATAATCGAGAGCTGGCCGACTGGGAAGTGCAAATCAAGATTTCGGAGCATATATTGCCCTTCTTTAGGAGATAGATCGTCTGATGGCCAGGATATTGTGGCACCCTGGAAGCTGATAGAAGGGCCAGGAGTGTTTTTGTTCTGAAGACCTGCTTCACTCAAATACGTGTCCACTCGATGGATAGACACGAAAGTATCGACAGCTAGTGTAATTAGTTCCGGGAGGGTTTCAAGGGTACTTTCCAAAGTGCTAAACATTCCCAAACTGACGAAGGCGACGGAAGGAGACAGTGTACCGTGAACTAGCACATAAACCGCAAGGGAGGTCCCCGCCAAAAGCACATGACTCAGGATCCAACAACTAAATAGTGCAATATCGGCCAAGAAATATTGCCAGAGCGTTTGCAATTCCATGTTCCTCAGGGCAAGAAGTTTTGCTTCCCACTGTGATTCCAAGGCAGATAACTTGATCTGTCGAATCCCAAGGAGAGCTTCGTTCAGCTTTGCGAGTTTGGCATCCCGCAACTGCATAAGTATTTTGGATCGGGCGAGAAGCAGATTAGAAGCCCAGGCGCTGACAGGCATGATAAGTAGCCAGGCTGATATTCCCGCAGAAAATGGAAACCACCCAATAATCTGTATGAGAAACACCGACAGAATGCCAAGCTTGACCATTGAGTTAATGATCAGAAATTGGAATTGAACAAAGTACGCGATACGTTCTGTATCAACGCTGACGAGGTTCACTACACCCTGTCGAGATCTATCAGTATCGTCTTCCAGGGTCAACTGATCGGACCGATTTTCGGATTGATGGTCTTGCTTTTTAGCCCTCTTCCCAGGGTCATTTACTGTTTTAATATCCTTCCGATGTAGAGACTTCGCGAAAATGAGACTCGAGAGTTGTGCACGAATAGGTAAGGATAGTGCGGAGATGGAGTGCCAAAAGAGCCAACCTTCTATCCACTGACTCATAATATAAAGTAAGCAATAAGCAGCATAGATGTATGAGAGTGGATTAAGGAAGCCTTACAGCATCGAGAAGGTTTGAAAGAGCCATTCCAATAACCAAGCTCACTAACTCAACACGATAGATAGACCTCCCTTCGCGTGTCTCAAGAATGTCAAGAGCCTGTCGCAAAGCCCAGAAGGGGAGCAAGCTGATGAGACAACGCAGTATGGTTATTATCCATGAAACGCCCAGCTTCTGTTTATATTCCTTTATAAGAGAGCGCAAAAGTGTCGCCTGGGGGTTTTTGCTATTCCAATTCTGCTGCAAGACGCTTGAACGTAGCCTGTGGTCAGCACAGAAGAGATCATTAAAATCGATATCACCCTTAGTAGAAGCTTCCTTAAGCATGGGTTCAATCCAGCCCCAAGTGTACCTGCATAGCGCAGAAACGGTTCTTTGACGGTCAACTATGCAGCCCTCAAAAACTACATCTACCCTCCGAGGAAGGCTAATGCTAGCTAGTGCTAAGAAGAAACCGGCTGTGTTATTGATTATCCAAAATATAGTTCTTGGAGACTTGGAGAGATCAAAGTTAGAGACATGCTGAACTGAAGAAGTGAAAAGCATTAAGGTAGACGGAAAGATCCATAGTCCAAAGGTGTATGCTTTAATTGAAGATCGAGTGACTGCTGTACAAGTTGCATGGATTAGGATCACTACCTGATCATTGACACGTTAGCGATTAGAACCCACTGAGTCTGAGAAAGCTTATAGATCATTAATTAATATACATTGGCATTTGTAGCTTGTAGGGAACTTTTAGCAGTTTGTTCCCACAGTCATCTTAAGAGCTAAAGGAAGGTATTTGATCTCACCCAAGATCCAGCGACGAGTGCTGATTTTACTTTCTGTTCATGATCACCCTTCTCAAGATATTCGACCATGAATAGTGTACTAGAGGCAAATACTCCCAAGGCCGAGAAAGAAAGAATGGCAATTTTGTTATGTCGATTCGAGAACTTGGCTATTGTGTCAGGTGTACCATCACCATCGGAATCAACATAGAATCGATCCCTGGGCCTGTTTTCTCGCAAATCCGAAAATAGGGTTGCAAAATTTTTCAAGCAAGCTAATGAAGCTAACAAAAAGGCAGACCATGCTAGCAGAAGATCAAGAGACATGGTCATGATTAAGGGTTAAATCGGTGCTGTGTCAAAACACGCACGATTTTTCAAAGTATCGCTATACAAGCGAAGATTAACTGGAGAGTTATGGTGGATACAATAGAAATAGCTAAGTAACGGCGATAAACCAGATTCCGAATACATTGCAAAAGAGCTTCACTAATCGCCAAATGGGTGAATGAGGTGAACCAAACGATTATGCATTTCGACGTATGTGCATTGCGCTTAAAATTTGTGGGTGTAGGTAAAAACGCCATGAGTTGCAGATTATATCACAAAGGAAGCAATGGCTGCATCTCAGTCAATATTGCAGCTCGAAAAAGAAATTGCAGCTGACAAAATCTTGCACACTAGAGGCAAGTCGCCGAACAAATGGTACAAACTGTGCCACAAGAATATGCACCACTGCAGTGAAGTAGAAAAGATCAGCAATAACATGGCACGAAGCGATTTCAGTAGTTTAGAAAGTGTGGAAAGAATGCGATAGGGCTAGAAGAAGAGAGTGGAGACCTTTGAAAATCCTTGCACAGCCATTCCTAATGTTATAGTAGATTTTCTTCTCTTGGTATAGATCACTGAAAAGGGAAAGCCTTATGGATGTGCAACAAAGCAGTGTGATAGTGGCTTTCGTACCCAGACACGTAGCGATGTGCCAGTGCGTCCTTCCCGACGCACCGGGCTCACCGCTTAGATGATGCACATCACGGACTTGGCTCTGCAGCAGACAGATCTGTTATGTTCGAAATCGGGGAAAGCCTTGGCAAACCTTAATTTTTTCGCGCGCCACCCAGCTTTCTACATTAGCTATTTTCTTAGTATTACAGACATCCCAGTATACATACGCCGTAAGCATCCTAACGCGTTCTCACACCGCCCTAGTCTCCTAACCGTATATATTAGGGTGGGGTAAGGTCGTATTATCGGCGAGCACGCGCCGGGATGCCTACGGCAGCGTATGTATATACTAATACGAAGAAAATAGTTAATATAGACGTCCTTACGAAACTTTATAGCCTTGGCTTATATCGCGGAGGGGACAATACGCGTACCGCTCGAGTTTTATATTTACATACAAACTGGGTGGTGCGCGAAAAACAAATTAAGGTTTTGCCAAGGCTTTCCCCACTTTTCGAACAAAAGATTGTACAACGAACCATATCGCTGTTTCGAACTATCGGAGAACAGCGCAAGGGCCCTCAGGGAGCGCATCGCCCACACGAATCCCGAACCTGGTTTTGTCACCCAATTGCGCGATAATCTGCTCAATCGTCATGGGCACCGATGCAATTAGATTCCATCTAGCTCTACCTTCTCTCACTCTCGGTAAATGACTGAACAGATCCAAGATCCACCGCAGCTGACTGCTATTATCCGGCTCGGGCTTGAGCGCCATATTCCTAACCCCAAAAGCTGACCATTAGTCGCATGATAAGTCCCCACAAGTGCATGTTGATCCTTGCTCTCATCTGGCTTTAGAATTACATCATACAACTTAGGAATGATGCGCCGTTGTACCACACAGCTAGCGCGTAGGTTCCCAAAACTCTTCTCCGACTGCAAACTCTCCAACTTTGATACCCACTCACGCGGGCGGAGATCCTCACCGAATAAGATACCATTTCCTTTGCCACTACGAATGGGCTTGAGAATATAATTGTTTTGTAGCTGAAGAGACTCTCTTGAAGCCTGGAGCAGGCTCGCGATTTCTGGAGAGTTGGGTAGTAAGGTCTCCACAATGCCTTTGTATAATGCGGTGGCCTGTTTCTGTCCGAGCAGCCCACGAGACACCATATCAGGAATCTCTTGTCGTACGATGCCGAGCATGCGCTTGTCGTGAACCAGAAGGATTGATCGCATGTCATTGAAACACCGTAAGCTGATATGACGACGCATTTCTAGCGTAAGAGCGGCCAACTCATGTTGATGAAGTTCGAGGCCAACCTGATGGACTTCTTCCAAAGTCTCTCCTTTGTAAGTGAATAGCCTGGTTGGTTTGTATGATGCCATAGTGCGATCGTCTATCCTCGATATACAGCAGAGTCGATAACCTAGTTCACAAGCAGGGTCAGGAAGTAATCTAAGATCAGAAGGGCTTATAAGCTTCGGCTCGATTCCAAAACGCCTGCGATATTCATAGATGAACATGTGAATATCCATTCCAGACTCTTCACCCTTGAGTAGATGCAATGGTAAATCAGCCTGGAAGAGACTGAACAATCCATTGATGAGCTGGCGTAGGTCAGCGTTTGTCACCCATGATCGTATAGTAATATACCTTTCCTGGCTCGGTAGCGCTAGTTAATCTTGTTTCTCTTGCCCAAGTATCTCCCAAAACCGTATCCAAACCATGTTGACCATAGGCTTCGTGCATGAATCCATTAAAAGAGAAACGAGCATTGATCTCTGTTATGGTGAAATTTTCCTCTAAAACTTCACTTCCATGGCTTGTGGCACATTTCTCTACCATGAAATCTGGTCTCCAGGATCCCGTACAATCGGAAAACTTGCGTAATTTTCCCCGAAAAACTTGGGTATCCAGCCACTTTAAAAGTATTAGATAAGAAATAGTGCACTACAGATACTCACTTTCAAAAGGTCCTCTTCTTCTTTTTCCAAAGGCATTCGCTCTGGAAAACGTGCATCGCGATCAGTCCACCATCGTTCAACAATGTCGTTCAGGGCAATCGTAAGCGCTTCGTGTAAGATCTCCAGTTGTTGGTAGTGAGCCCTACTGATGAGAATTGGCATAGGACACGCGGATTGATAAGAATCCTTGGGCCATAGATTGCTAGGGCATGTTCTAACTAGTGCAGAGTGGAGCTTCTCCCACTGCTTTACTCCCGTGGAATCTGTGGAATTAAGGTAGATCTGTTGTAAATTAGTAACGACCATTGTTATGAGCCGTGTAGATATGCAACGAGAACGATAATAACAATAAGCAGCAGATGCACCCTAGATTTACGAGGGCAAAAAGGCGCCTGATCTCAGCTGATTTTGATGTGTAAATGGAAAGTGCGACAATGGATATTGGTTTTCGTCCACAAGCAGTTAACTATTCGAAATTTGGTCCCACATAGCTTTAGTGCTACACAGTGCCGGAACCTCTGATATTGTGGCGTATTTTTAAGGAGCACGATGATCCTGCGATCCCTGCAGCAGCAGAGTTCTCGATCGACTTGCAGAAGTCTTCGACTAATCATCAAAACAACTTTAGCAAAAAGAAACACGGGTTGGCAGATGGTCTCACTCGGTTATTTGTTGTTGGTTGCCACTGGGCTGTAGGCAAGCAAAATCATTGGTCGTCACCCTGCCACCGCACATTAGTCTGTATAGAAACATAGATGAACACGGTTTTATGCATGCCCCATGTATGATCCTAGCTACGTGTCTTCCAGCAAACAATACGCCACTTCTATTCTGAGCGGTCATTAGTGGACAAAAACTGCACACAATTTTTCAGGTACGCCACTTTCGACGATCGTCAAGCGGCCCGGCAGCAGCATCGGCAGCATTGGCAGCGCGTACAACATAGCACAAGATATGTCCTTTTATGTAATGCATAGGAAAGAATGTAAGAACTGTCTATCTTCTGGTGATTTGGCTCCAACTGATTTCTTCACAGCTCTGGACTTTTCAGTCAGCCACATAGCTATCATGCATCGAAATCTTCTACACGTTCGCTGTCGGTCCCCCAGAAAAGGAGTCTTCTTTTCTGTTCGCAGGTTTTCGACACATCCCGGATTATTCACACAGCAAGAAACTTTCCTCGCTACTAAGCCCTCTCATTCTATACAACAAATAGAGGTCCCACATCTCAGTTATGCCAGCAAACCTGACCACGTCTCTAAGGTGGCCCAACAATTACGACAAAGAGGTATTCTCAAAGCCACTCTAAGATTTCCAGACCCTGCCAGTGATTATCTCAAGCAACTAGTCTCTAATTTACATCAACATCATGGTCACCAGCTTCCGATCAGGCACAATACATATCAAGGTGCATTCTGGGATGTCCGTCCTAATTCAATTGACTTTCAAGCCAAAACGTGTCAGGCGCGCTCAGAAACAATGAACGAATTTCCTTGGCACACAGACTGCAGCTACGAGGACCATCCGCCGAGATATTTCGCTCTCCATGTACTACAGCACGATCGTTATGGTGGTGGCACACTTTCCTTAATGAATGTCAAGGGACTCTGCAATCATCTATCACCAACGGCCTTAGTCTCTCTAAGTCGCCCAGAGTACTTAATCAAGGTTCCTCCCGAGTTTGCCAAGGATCCTAGTCGGCGATCAATTCCGGGCTGCATATTGGCAGTAAGTCATGATAGTGGAGACATTTCGATTAGGTTTCGGAAGGATATCATGAGCGCTTTGACCCCCAGGGCAGCCCATGCCTTGGAAGAGCTAGACCAATTGTTGCAGGACCGAAGCATCCAAGCTTCTTTATCCCTGCACCTCCACCCAAAAGACTTGCCTGAAGGTTCCATCATTCTTGTCGATAACCGAAGATGGCTGCATGCGAGGAACCACATAAGGGACCCTGAGCGTCACCTACGTCGTATACGATGGGATGCAGCACCATTTGAACGCGTTGGAAGTTGAAGTATATTAAACTCTTTCATCAATTTTAAGGCGCTGAGTAACTGGAATTTTTATCGAGTAAGAGGATTCTGAAGTTGCTTACTTATGAAAGTTTAACAATAATCATATATCAATAGATCTCTTGGTTGGATTTTTGTGATCATCATGGGAACTCTGTGACGTCTGTAACCCCACTAAAGACACCTTCTCCGCCATTACAATATAGGACAGTTCAGCTGCCTCGGCCATCATATTCTAGTTAGGCGCTCACATTGGGCTGTGATGAAGTTTTCGTTCTCCTTTATTGGACATTTTAACCGCTTTTGGTTGCGCATGCGCATCAATAAATATTAATGCGCCCGCAGTCCAGCACAGTGATACGTACCTCAGGAAATAAGCCGAAAGTGCACGAGCCTTTGGTATCAAGCTACTGTCTTTAGTACCCGATTAGTTGGTGGCGCTTGCCCCGTGCATTGTGCTCACACATCTGTTTGCTGAACCAAGATCTCTGTATCAGTGTAGATAGTAGTTGTTAAGTCGAGGTTCAGGAGCCGCTAATCGAATTTGCAATACATTCTCAGGTCACTCACTGTCACGAGAATTACCACGAGAGAACCCCGCTCACCCTGTCGGCCTCTTATGTCAACCAGTAGCATAAAGTGTGGTACCAATTACGTTTATACAACTTAGTGGCGTTGACAGGGAAGGGGGGCAGCCTGTTCATGAGTCCCCCTTGTATGGAGGCTTCGCGTAGATCTAGCCTCCACTATTGCGCAATTTAGTGCCTGGTCAGCCCTCGGAAGCCAAGACGGCGAGGTGACCAATTTTATGCAAGTCGTGCAAAGAGACGGTGTGACGACAGAAACGCCAACCAACTGTGCCACTTTCAGCTATTTGGCGCGCACTCAGGATTTGAAAATAATCATACGAATCTGGGTCTTATTTGCGTACAAGCAGTCAAGGGCCCAGGGATCTTTTTCTCTGCATCTTAAAGAATCAACCAAATCGTTCATTATGGAACCCGGCTCTTTCTATTCCTTAGCGGAAGTATTGGAAGTAGCAAAAATCCACCCTTTCTACACATCCGATGTCGAGTACCCACCGAATGTCGACACCATTCACAGTGCTAGACAGTGTGCGCTCCAAAAAGCCTCAGAGTCAGATCTGGAGTCCTTGCCAGTTCTCTGGAAAAGCACTCTGTGAGTATGCAACTTTCCAAGACATAATTCCAAGACTAAACATCAATAGCTACTCCACAATCGGGCGACTCATAGATGATACGAATCCTTGCAACACCTTTCGTCAAAGTGTCTATGCCAGTACTACCGGTGGTGGAACAGGTTCGAAGCCTTTGTTCTTTGCAACCGACGTGCACGAGAACCGTCGAGCAAGAGCAGGTTTTGGCCGCTTCATCCAGAATATCGGTGTAATTAAAAATTCAGATTGGGTAGTCACAACACATACTGCGGGTGAGCTTTATAGGTAGGCAAGCCCTGTATCTCGATTCCCTGTATTGATCGCATTTACTTAGGTCTCTAGATCTCATACTAGAGATTCTTGAGAATGCGGGAGCATCTGTTCTTGCCGCTGGGCAGCATATGTCGCCGGCTGAAGTAGTCCAGCTTATTATCAAGTACCATGCGAACGTTTTGAGTGGCGACTCAAGCCAGGTTGTTTCAGTCGCACACTGCATCTCTACACTGCCTAAAGAGCAGCGCAACAATGTTAAATTGGAAAAGATTATCTACACCTCAGAAGCACTTACTCCATCACAAAGGATGCTCATTCTAGAGGTCCTTCCACATGTTCAAGTTTACTCAATTCTGGGTAGCGCTGAAGCAGGTCCGTATGCTGCCAGCCGTTCACATTTGAGCACAGTACATTGGATGACTGCACCTTACGAAGACTTTGTGTTTGATACAAGAATGAGCAGAATCGAGATCTTCGCACAGTCATCTTTGGAGCATGATTCTCATCCTGAGCCTGTTGAAGATGGAGAACAAGGTATAATTGCACAAACCTCTCTGACACGGTTACGCAATCCTCTTGTACGGTACATTACGGGAGATGTTGGATCACTTCACCCTTTACCTGACGATATGAAGAGTCTTATATCTGAATCGGATTGGAACTGCTTGCGAATTCTTCGCTTACATGGCAGGGATCGACGTTTCAGCTTTGAGTGGGATGGGGAGTATCTCGAGTTCAGCGGACTCAACGCTATGATGAACGACGTTCACTCAGGTGTATTGCAATGGCAAGTTATTTTAGACAAAATTGAACCGTCGATGGAGAAGTTGCTAGAGATGCGCATTCTTCGCTCAAATGAGGGAAAAGACATCCTACCTAAGGAAGATTTAGTGTACAAGATCGAGACCTTTTTTCATGTTTATAACGCAAACCGCTATAGGTTCAACTTAGTATTTCTAGAAGACGGCAAATTGTTCAAGCGAAGTGAAACAGGGAGGAAAATTATCAAATTTATCAATAACTATGATTAAGCTTTTCTTGTCAACACTTCCTAATCAATGAGTACTGCTATGAAATAAAATGCTCTACTTGATAAAATTCGAAAAATATCATACATTGTCAACTTCATCGATCTAGGTCTAATATATGGTACTAGCATTATCTAAAGAGGCTCAAAAGAAAATTCAACCACTGCAATAAACCAAGTAGTCCAAGAGAAATATTAAAATAAATTTATCGCACAGGCAATTACCGAATCTTAGAACTTGTAGCCAGGCACTGAATTAATAAAGTATTTAATTGTCTTGTAATAATTATATTATGATAGAGTATCCGAGAAGATTATTCTGAAGTACTTCCGTTAATGTAAAGCTAAGAATTATATTACTAGGCCCCCTCTACTGTGTCAGTAAGAGTCTTGCCCACCGCACTAGTGAAGAAGGCTATTTCAAATGCCATTCCTTCACGAAATAAACGGTTATAGACCTCGAAGTTCTCAGTATTGTTATAGGAGTCAACAGCTTTCTGAAGCTCCTCTGCAACCAAAGTTAGCAAGACAGCCTTTTGAAATGTTGTTGAGGAAGTTGATCACCTGAGACATGAGAACCATATGACCAATCTGAATTTAACTGAATCCATTCCTTGTAGAAGATAGATGCTATGGTTGTCAGAAGAAAATCCTCAAGTGGATGTATAACTTGCTTTTCTGAGTGTTAACGTTTTGATTGAGGCTATTTGCAATTTCGGCCCAGCCCTAAATACGCTTAGCATTATATATTTTCTTGGGATTCTGAATGACTCACGTATAGACAAGCAATTCTAGAGACCTGATACGCGAACCATCCAAGGTCCGTATTTGTCTGGAGCCACTTGACGTATCCTAAACCTGTTGTCTGAAACGTCCCATTGTTGATAATGAAGTCAGGTATGCTGAGTTGAGACGTTAGATTTCGACGGAAATCATCAGCATATTCAATGTCTTCCGCTAGAGAAGAGGTTGTTTCGTTTATTTTGGTAATAGATTCTCGTTCTGACGCCGATGGATCTGATCTGAGGAGGTACTCTTTGAATGGGACGGTTTCCACCAAATAGTAATAGTCTTGCTGTTTTATAATAAGAATTGCGACTGACTTCGAGCATAATGTGTAAAGCATACCACAGAATAGTATTGGAAAGATTCAAACGTTCCTTGACCGTTTTGCTCAGCCTGAGCTATGACGAAAGCGTTATTCAAGAATTTGTCCACAAGCCCACAGTTTCTTTTCCACAGCTGATCGATTAGTGTGCTAATGTGGATGTTACTATATAATTAGGGAGCTTTGTATGGAACGATTAAACTTACCCATCTTTAACCAACGGGTTCGACCGCGGACAAGCGACCTGATCTTGGCTAGGAAGCGACAAGGCATTGGACTGGCCGCTGCTCAACAAAATCACCATTAATGCGAACACGTAAAATCGAGCACCATGTGAGAGCCATGTTGCAGACATTTGATATTTCTTAAAGGCTAGGAGCCTAAGAGACAATGATGCGACACAACGGTAACGGACCGCCATAGTCCCTGCTTTATAGCTTCGGAATGGCTCGCTTGTTCGAACTTGCTCTCGATTAGACTAGACTTGATTTACAGATCACGATTTGATTTTTGTATATATCCGGAACTCGGCTTGTTTGTGTGCAGCACAGCAAGGGCTGGGTGAAAGTGGCGTGGTAAGACCAATGAGCATGTTTCAATCGCCGAATACCAGCTGAATCGTCCAAGCCATCGAATTCCTAGATGCTGGAAATGCGATGCTTACAACGTTTTTACCCGATGACAATTCATTGATTGGCTGGCCTGCTCATGCGGCCCATTCTTTTGGATGGAGTCAGCCGTCAATGGCTGCGTGTATGCATTTCTCCTCCGGAACAGGCAAGCACACGTCAGCTTTGTAATGTGACTGTAAGCTGGCGGCTCACTCTCATATTTCGCTGTTTGTTAAGCCCATTTCTCAATTTTGACAGCTGCGTTGGATCCTCAGGCAGAGAAAAAAAATCCGTTTAAATCCTACTTGTAAGATTGCTATAATGAGGTCGTTCTGGCTGATTCCAATATCGATCAATATGAGTTGGCCTGGGCCAGATGGAATTCAAATGTCCGATCAGTACCTGTATCCAGTTACGGTTGTATACGTACCCCATGGTAAATAGACCGTTGCGCATAACAGTCATAAGCCATCGTTCAATATTCATTGGAAGCGCAACGCACCTAAGCTGCCCCAGAAGTACAACATTCAACAAACTTTGAGGGAATGATCAGCTTCTGCAGATCCCAACCACCCAATATTTCATTTGGAAGGCTAGATCTCGTAAACCCCGAGTTTTTATGATTTGAAGGTTGTGTATGGTAATATGCTTTCAGCTGCCAAGCCTTTGTGCGACTGAAAAACCAGTTTTGTTTGGAGGGAAAGTAAGGCCGCTGCACTCCCAACGCACCAGCGTGACAATACGAGAGTTAGGCTTCTGCAGGAACTGCATTTACCCCGCACGCGACACTTTGGAAAAGATGCTCATTTTTGCACGTGATATTTCACATACAGTTGGCTTAATAGATGAATACAGAGATGTATATGTTCTGTTTTGAGGTTGGTTTGGAGAACCTTAACTCTTATTGTGGATCAGAATTCATACTGTTTTCAAAGCCTCTGCCCATGAGATCTGCCCATTTCGGCGGGAATCAGCTGCACATATAGATAAAATAGGAGTTGCTTTCTTATCATCGCAGATACATTTTTTTCGTTGGTTTTGAAACCATTATTCTGAAGAATATACCTGAGTGTAGAGGCAGCATCACGTGATCTATTATATAATTATGCAATTCATTGCAAACACTTTGTCTCGTATGTGAGGGCTTATTACTTGATGGGTGTGTTTTATCATAAGATAATTATTACGACACTGCACGAAACCATCCGTTAGTGCGTCAAGCTTGTGGACTTACAATCAGGGTGTTCAGTGAATAAAGTTACAAGGAATACTTCCGTCTCAAGTACGCTAAAAATTTCCCCTGCTATGCAACAATTTGAGGATCTTATACAATCAGGGTATAGGATTCCAACTATAAAACTTTCTCCTGCAAATCTGGACACTATGTTTAAATCTAATAAACCCCCATCTTATAGATTCGCCCACAACGAGAAGTGCCACAGTATATGCAGAAATTCAATAAGCCTTGAGAGGGTTAGAGACGGAAAATCCACGGATGTACCCCAATCTCTTATCACTTGATGTTTCTAAATATTATGGGACACATTTGCTGTTACAATACAGTAAACAAGGCATTCGCAGAATTTTGTTTTATTTATATCATGTTTTTTCAAGTTACCGTAGAGTAAGGGAAATGATGCATCTATAATATCTTTTTTTAGCTTACTTGGAACGAAAACTTATCTATGGAATGGTATAATCAATACATGTGACGAATGTAAATAGCTCCTAGATAATGAAAATAAGTCAAGATAACCATATAGTTAAGAAAAAATTTACCATTTCGACTGGGATTCCTCTTGACGATTTATCTGCGAAGCTTTCTGTGTCAGCAAGGACACATCAGTAGATGTACAGACCATATTATTGTTTGATGTATCCGCTTGCAGTGCTTTCAATGTTTTTTAAAGTACCACTAGTGATACCAGAAAGAATATCTCGCTAGGATTTTTGAGGGTGAACAAACGAAACTCTAGAGATGCGATAGATCTGAGAGAGCGCGAATATAGATTCGCTGCGATGCCCGGAGACGGATCATTAACCACATTGAACATAAGCTGAGGACCTTAAGATTATTGGTTGGTAGGATGTTACTTACGGAGGTATAGCGGAGTTATCCAGGAAACATATAGTCCTAAGTTGCATAGACCTGGGATACAGACCTAGGCACTGCCTAGGCATAGACGCTCCTTAGTTATTAGAACTTTTCAGTTCACGATCTACTTTCAGCGCTAATTCCTAGGCGAATAGACTGTGCGGTCGATGATAAAAATTTAGGTGTACAATGGAGATGTATACTAGTTCTCGGAAATGAAGTGAGCCTTGCTCTCAAAATGTTTTGCAAGGAACACTTAACCAATGCAAGGTCATTTTCTAGGGCTCTATTTAAGAGAGCAGGGTAAGTTAACCCTACAGCTGACTCTGCAAGCAACCCTGGGCCATATCCCGCCTAACCACTACGCCTACACCTCTTTCTCTTTCATCCACTTCTCCGCCTCATCCTTCCACTCCTCCCTCCACCGCGTCAAAGGTGGCCTGCCTTCCACAATATCGCTTACCGCCTACAGCATGCGCTTCTTATCAGTTGCCTCATCGACATCGTTATCAGGACAGATAATGTAAAACTTATCAGCAGCCATCTTCTCCTGCATATATGTGGCCACCTGTTCTGCAGACCACGCACCAGCGGGTATGGACGCAGTAGCGCCGGGCACGTTACCAGACTAGAAACCCGTTAGCGAGGGAGTGGTTACCTTAAGGCCGTGCAGGTTTCGGTTTGAATGGGGTGGGAGAGTGGGTGTGCGGTGGGCTTGGGGCCGGAATGGGGGGCTGAGAGATGCTAGGAAGCGACTACCAGATACAAAACAAAAAGGTGGGATGCCGACGATCAGTCGCATGATACGAAAAGATGGCGCTTTCGGACGTTCACAACGGGGTGCACTACGCTTCACCGTGGCTGCTTCGGAGTGGAACCAAAGCTGGTAAGAAGCTCGCGAGCGTTCTCACATGCGTGCCGTAGCACCATGAGTGGCGCCGGAGACTCCGAGGCGACCGACGTGAAGATCTCGGGTAGGGTTGCTGTTCAATGGAAAAGACATTGTTGACTTACCAGACCTGTGAATGTCCATCCTGGCACCAGCAGATGCACAGCAATATCTTTACGCTCTCTGAAGTCCCAGCTTAGGTGCTCTGCGAGCGTTTTGACAGCTGATTTGCTGGCATTGTACGCGGGGTTACCGGGCGGGTTTGTGATACCTTGCTTACTGCCTGTTATGACAATCGCACCCGGTGCGGCTTTTTCATCGCGGGCTTGAAACGATTGCACATAGGCGCTAATTCCGTTTACGACGCCGAAGATATTCGTTGAAAGGATCTATACAATACGTGGTGGGTTAGAATTTGGAAAAGTGTATGTTTACGGAGTCCCTGGGTGTAGTAACCAAACAAAGAATCGAACCGAAACGCGAAGGACAAGCTAAGCCTTGGCTGTGACGTGTGTACGATAGGAAAACTAAGATGGGATGATGGAGACGCTTGCAGTGATAGAAGACCATGTGGGTAGCGGAAGCCGTCGACAAATGTAGAAATTCGCAAGTCTCCGGCCTTCCTATCACATACCGGCCGCCTCCGATACTGTGCATACGCCCAAACGCACCCTTGTGTCCCCTTTTTTCATGTGATGCACTCACCTTATGAAAATACTGGTTGTCGCCCCACGATCCCTTACCCCCAACCCCCGCATTTAGCATCAGGAAGTCGACGTCACCCACCTCTTCCCTGATTTTCTTCCACTCACCCTCTTGACTGACATCTGCAAGTATGCAAACAACCTCGCCACGGAGAGACTTCTTAGCAATATTGAGAGATGTATCATTGAAATCAACGATTGTTACGCGCATTTCGTGCTTCAGGCAGAGCTGTGCAACCGCCAATCCGATGCCCGACGCACCTCCTGTTATAAGTGCTTTACTTCCCTCTTGAAAAACTGACATGTTGTCGCTCGCAATAGTGCTGCTTTCTACGATATTTTGCTTCTTTCTTGCTTGGTATTTCAAGTTGTGGTTGAGTGGGTGTTTCGCTGTGTAGATGCGTGACCCAAAAGCTTACCCAGCAAATTGCACGTATCAGATGTATGC
>Ga0247757_10000192_pt1 | contig 50533 bp, 44 predicted proteins | sample UWRJL126311R4_FD_180929 | JGI IMG/M metagenome (GOLD analysis project Ga0247757, IMG submission 180929) | Plant litter microbial communities from Arlington Agricultural Research Station in Wisconsin, United States - UWRJ-L126-311R-4 | ecosystem: Environmental > Terrestrial > Plant litter >... | reverse complement strand
GACGGGCAAGCCGTGGGTGTCCCAGCCGCCCTTGCGCAGCACCTGCTCGCCGAGCATGGCGTGGTAGCGGGGGAACAGGTCCTTCATCACGCGCGTGAGCACGTGGCCGTTGTGCGGGAGCCCGTTAGCGGTGGGTGGCCCTTCGTAGAACACGTACTTTTTCGCGTCCGAAGCGCCCGACGCCAGCGCTTTCTCGAAAATGCCGCGCGTGCCCCACAGATCGAGAATGTTCTGCTCGTATTTCGGGAAATCGAGCTCGGAGGGCACGGCTTGGAACGGCGGTTTCGTCATGACGGAATGGGCCTGTGGCCGGGGCGTATACCATACAGCGGGGGTTGAGGAGCGCCCGCAGGACCACGCCCACTAGCCGCGTAAGATCCCCAATGCGGCGAGTAGCGGCGCAGGATCAGGGGCCAGCGCCGCGCCGATGACGGCCACGCCCGTCGCGCCCGAGGCCAAGCAGGCGGCGGCGTTGCTCGCATCCGCGCCCCCGAGCGCGAACCAGGCGTGCCCCGGATGTGCGGCACTCGCTCGCGCCAGCGCGCCAACCCCGAGCGCGGGCCGGCCTTTGCGCGTTTCGAAAATGGGCGACAGCAGCACGGCATCGAGCCCCGCCGGGGGGGCGACCGCGAGCTCGTGACAGCCGCTCGAAAGCCACACCTGGCCGCCGAGGTAGGCGCGAGCGTCGGCCACGCTCAAGCCGTGCTGCGGCAAGTGGAAGGCCGTACAGCCGAACCCCCGCGCCAGATCGGCGCGCTCGGCGATTCCAAAGCGCTGCTGCGTACGCCGCGTCAGCTCCGCCAGCCTTTCGCCGAGCCCCCAGCGCTGGCGCACGGGCAGCGCGTAATCACGCAGCGTGAACAATACGCGGTCCGGTTCAGCGCGCTCAGCCAACGCCTCGAAGCGTTCGAGCATGACCGGCGCGTCGGCGCGCGTCGTGTCCGTAAAGACGATCAGGCGCGGCCGTGCACTAGCCATGCGCACGCCGGGGCACCCAAGCAAACAGCAACGAAACGACGCCAACCGCGAGCAATGCACCGACGGTATCGGCGACCCAATCCCACGGATCAGCCGAGCGATACTTGGTGAACGCTTGGCAGACCTCGAGCAATAGCCCGAGCGCCGACGACCCGGCCGCGCCGAACCACAGCTTTCTCGATAAGCTTGCCCGCGGGCGACGCCAATGCGCCGCGCGCGCCAGGAGCAAAGCCAGACCGCTGAACGCCAGCGCGTGGAGTAGCTTGTCGGTCGCGACGAAGCCCACTTCCGGCAATGCCCCGAGATGAATCAGTCCACCGTAAAAGAGCGCCCCCGCGTACACCAGCGCCGGCAGCACGTGGGTGACGAACGCGAACGCGCGCTGAAGTGGTGAGGGAGCGAGAGGAGTCACTTCGTTTTCGACCGGGGAACGGAGCGTGCCACATCCGTGCAGCTGGCGCGACGACGGCGGCGTGAGCACGGCCTCGAACGGCCGCGCGGATCCTTGGACGCGATCGCCCTCGACGCTGGCGCGCTCATCGCGCTCGAGAACAATGATCGGGCGGTCTGGGCAGCGCTCGAGCTAGCCGTCGCCAAAGGGGCGGAAGTGATCGTGCCAGCACCGTGCACGCGCAGGTCTGGCGCGGGACTGCAGGACAGGTGCAACTGTCCAAGGCACTTGAATTCTGCGTCCAAGCGACCCTGGACCCACTGGCCCGAAAGGTCGGCGAGCTCTGTGGGCGAAGCAAGACGAGTGACATTTGCGACGTGCACGTGGCGATCGTCGCGGCCATGCACGCGGACTTCCTTTGCACCAGTGATCCGCATGACTTACGGCGACTGTTGTTGGCCTACGGGCATCGCCGACCGGTGATCATCCGCTGCTAGGCCCGACTGCACGCTACAAAAGTGCCGTCTCTTCCAACTCTCGCCCGCGCGTTTCGGGCAGCATGAACCAGATCAGCAGCAGTGCCACGAGGGGGAACGCGGTGGTGGCGGCCAAGGTCATGCCCCAACCAAAGTTCGGGATGAGCGCTCCGACCGCCACCGGCGACAAGCAATAGCCGATGCGCCCGATCAGGTTGTTGGACCACGCGAACGCCGAACCGCGATACCGGGTTGGGAAAAGCTCGGTCGTGAACGCATTGAGCACGGTGAGCACCGTGTTGACGCCCAAAACCGCGAACACGAGCGAGACGGTGAGCGCGGTCACACTGTGCGCCGTGTACGCGCCGATCACGCCCACGATGGTCGAGGCGTAGATCAACGTGGCGCCCACTTTGCGACCCACGACGTCGAGCAATTTGCCGGCCGCGAACGCCAGGGGCATGGACGCCAGCGCCGACAACTTGACCGCATTGCCGACCTGCGCGTCGCTCAGGCCGCGTTCGGCCACCGCAAACTCTTTCCAAAAAGTGACCGCGTTTTGCGTGCACACGTAAGTCAAAAACCAGATCGCGGCCAACTGCAGCATGCGCTTTCGGTGCGTCGTGCCCCAGATGGCGAACAAGCTCTCTTGCTCCTCGGGCTGCGTTTGCTCGCTGAAGCGCGTGGTCTCCTGCAGGCCGCGCCGCGCGATCGCCAGGATGACCAGCGGTATGATGCTGACGAAGTACACGCTGCGCCAGCCATACGCGGTGCCGAGCAAGAGCGGCACCACCCCGGCACACACGATGGCCCCGAAGCCGCCGGCGGCGCTGACCACGCCGAGCACCGTGCCGCGACCCTTGGCCGGGAACTCTTCGGCCGCGATCACCATGCTCGTCGCCCATTCGGCGATCAAGAACACGCGCGCGACCATCTGCAGGACAGCGAACACGTACACGTTCGGTGAAAAGCCGGACGCAAACGTGAACACGGTGTAGCCCGCGATCGTGGCCGTGAGCACGGGCTTGCGGCCCCAGCGGTCGGCCTTGCGGGCCAAAATGAACGCCAAGATCGTGCCCACGTTGATGAACCCGACCAGCAAGCCCCCGCCCGCGATGCCGACCTGCAGATCAGCTCGCAAATTGGGCAAAATCTGGGTCAACGCAAAGAAATCATAGCCCTCGAAAAAGCTCGCCACGCTCAAAAAGAGCAATAACCGCTTCTGGTAACTCGAGAACGGCGGGGGCTTTTCGGAGGTGGGCTTCGGACTCGACGCGAGGGCCTCGCTCATTCGATGAGTCCAGCTTCGGGGCTGGAGGCGTTGGCGTACAGCCGCTTCGGCATGCGGCCCGCGAGGAACGCTTTGCGCCCCGCGACGACCGCACCGCGCATGGCTTCGGCCATCAGCACCGGTTTCTTGGCGTGGGCGATGGCCGTGTTGAGCAGGATGCCGTCGCAACCGAGCTCCATCGCCACCGCGGCGTCGCTCGCGGTGCCGACGCCCGCGTCGACGATCACGGGAACTTTGGCGTTCTCCAAAATTATCCGCAAATTATAGGGATTTCGGATACCGAGGCCGGAGCCGATGGGCGCCGCGAGCGGCATCACCGCGGCGCAACCGAGATCTTCGAGCTTGCGACACACGATGGGATCGTCGATGCAGTAGGGCAAAACGGTGAAGCCCTCCTTGACCAAGATCTTTGCGGCCTCGAGCGTTTGCTCGTTGTCGGGGTAGAGCGTCTTCGGGTCGCCGATCACTTCTAGCTTCACCAGATCGGCGATGCCGAGTTCGCGCGCCAAGCGCAGCGTGCGCACGGCTTCGTCCGCCGTGTAACAGCCCGCGGTGTTGGGCAAGATCACCCAGCGCTTGCTGAGCAGCAGCGTCATGAGCGAGCCGGAGCTGCGATCCTTCAGGTCGACCCGGCGCAGGGCTACCGTAACTACCTCGGTCCCGGAGGCGGTCAGCGCCTGCTCCGTCTCCTCCACACTTTGGTACTTACCGGTACCGACGATGAGCCGGGATTGGAACAGGTGCGAGCCGATTTTCAGGCCGTCATGCTCGGTCATGGTGTGCTGGTTAGCGCCGCCCTCGGCGCGCGGCAACGTCAAAGCGCGCTACAGTGCGGGGGCGATGAGCGACTGGCCGAGCGACGTCTTGATCCACCCGAGTGCCTGCGTCGATCCGGGCTGCTCGCTGGGCGCGGGCACGCGCATTTGGCACTTCTCCCACGTCATGGCGGGCGCGTCGATCGGCCGCGACTGCACGATCGGGCAGAACGTGTTCGTGGCGAGTGGCGCGAAGATCGGCAACCACGTCAAGATCCAGAACAACGTGTCGGTGTACGACGGCGTACAGCTGGAGGACGAAGTATTTTGCGGCCCGTCGTGCGTGTTCACGAACGTGAAGAACCCGCGCTCGGAGATCTCGCGCAAGCACGAATACGCGAGCACGCGCGTGCGGCGCGGGGCGTCGCTCGGCGCGAACTCGACCGTGATCTGCGGCGCCGATCTGGGTCGCTACTGCCTGCTGGGCGCGGGCGCGGTAGTCAGCGGACAGCACCCCGACTACGCGCTGCTCTTGGGCGTGCCCGCGCGGCAGGTCGCGTGGGTGAGCCGCCATGGGCACCGCCTCGAAACACGCGACCGCGAAGGAAACCTGCTATGCCCCGAGAGCGGCTTTCGCTACCGTGAAGCTGCGGGCGGCTCCCTCAGCTGCCTCGATCACCCGGAAGACCTGCCTCTGCCGTGAAGCCCACCTCGCTCTCGCCGACCGCGCGCCTGGCCCCCGCCCCGCCCCGCGTGCCGTTCTTCGATATGGCCGCCCAGACCTCGGAACTCATGGACGAGATCCGACCCGCGATCGAACGCGTCATTGGCTCGCAGCGCTTCATCTTGGGTGAAGAGGTGGCCGCGTTCGAGCGCGAGATCGCCGCCTACATCGGCGTGAAGCACACCATCGGCGTCTCCTCGGGGACGGACGCGCTCACGATCGCGCTGGGCGCGCTGGGCATCGGCGCGGGGGATGAAGTGATTACCACGCCGTACACGTTCTTCGCCACGACGGGAGCGATCCTGCGCGTGGGCGCGACTCCCGTGTTCGTCGACATCGAGCCCGAGAGCTTCAACCTCGACGCGACGCGAGTGAGCGCGGCGATCACGGAGCGAACGCGCGCGATCCTGCCCGTGCACCTGTTCGGTCAGGTCGCGGACATGCGCGCGTTGCGCGCCATCGCCGATCAGCACGGTCTTTCGCTGATCGAAGACGCGGCACAAGCCCTGGGCGCCTCAGAGCACGGTGAGCGCGCAGGCGCCCTCGGCGATATCGGCTGTTTCAGCTTCTTCCCCACTAAAAATTTGGGTGCGTTCGGGGATGGCGGGCTCGTGACGACGAATGACGACCGCTTGGCCGCCCTGTCGCGCTCGCTGCGCGGTCATGGCTTCAGTGCCAAGCATTTCAGCGAGCGGCTGGGCGGCAACTATCGGCTCGACGCGCTGCAGGCGGCAGTGTTACGCGTCAAGCTACCGTACCTCGAGGGCTTCAACGCGCGTCGCCGTAAGATCGCGCAGCACTACACCGAGGCCGTGTCGGCTTCGTCGTTGCGCCTCCCGTGTGAACGGCCAGGGCGGATGCACGTGTACAATCAGTTCGTCGTACGCAGTAACGAGCGCGAGGCACTCGCCGCGCATTTACTGGCGTGCGGCGTGCACAGCGAGCACTACTACCCGTTCCCGATCCACCTGCAGCCGGCATGCGCGCGCTTTGCCAACGGAGCCGGCTCGTTCCCGGTGGCAGAGGCGGCCGCGCGGCAATCGCTCGCGCTGCCCATTTTTCCCGAACTCGAAGACTGGATGCTCAGCGCGGTGGTCAACGCGCTGAACACCTTCCCGCTCACGGCGTGAGGGCTCGGGAGCTCGGCCTCACGCGAAGCCGGCCTTGCGCGAAGTGGCGGGCGCGCCATCGATCGCGCCGGCGTACACGTCGTTCAGCGACAGAATGTAGAGCTCACCGCGGCTGGTGCGCGCATGCACCAACTTGCCATCGACGCGCAGCGCTTCGACGCGGCCCACGGACAGAGCTGCCCCATTGAAGGCAACGTACAGGGTAAACAGCCGGCCCTCGGCCGCGGCCACCCAGCCTTTGTCGTCCTTCTTTGCTTCCGCGGCGCTGAGCAGCGCGGTCAGGTGCTCTTCGGTCATGTCGCTAAAGTTTTTCTTTTCCAGCCCGAAGTCAAGGCGGGGGCGCTTTTATCGTGGAGGGGCGGGCAACTCGCTCTATCGTGCCCCGGTGCCAAAACCGGTGAGCCCCGCAAAAGAGCCGAAGAAAGACGGCGACGAAGCGCCGGCCGCCGCCGACGGGCCGCACCTGGAGGTGCGCTCGCTCGAAAAGCATTTCGGCGAAACGAAAGTGCTCGCCAACGTCAACATGAGCGTCGGTCGCGGTCACATCGCGGTCATCATCGGCGGCTCCGGTGCCGGCAAGACCACTTTGCTCCGTATCTTGATCGGGCTCGAGCGCCCGAGTTCGGGTTCGGTGCTAGTGGGCGGGCAAGACATCGCCAACTTGAACGATCGCGAACTGAACAAGATGCGCCGTAAATTCGGCATGGTGTTTCAGTACTCCGCGCTGCTCGACTCGATGAACGTGATGGACAACGTGGCCTTCCCGATGCGGGAGCACACCCAGCTCTCGGAAAAAGAAATCAAGGAGCAGGTCACCGAAAAGCTCAACTCGCTCGGACTCGACAACGTCGAGAAACGATTTCCGAGCCAACTGTCGGGCGGCATGCGCAAACGCGTGGCGCTAGCACGGGCATTGATGCTCGAACCCGAGATCATCATGTACGACGAGCCAACCAGCGGTCTCGACCCCGTCACGAGCCGCATGGTCGACGATCTGATCGTCGACACGCGCAAGAAGTTCGGGGTGACGAGCGTGATCATCTCCCACGATATGGTGGGCGCCCTGCAAATCGCCGATGAAATCTACCTACTCTCCAAGGGCAACATCGTTGCCTCTGGTTCGCCCGACGAATTGATTCACGGCGACAACGAGCTGCTCCACCAGTTCCTGCAGTCGAGCGGCGTCACCGCCATGCCCGGCGCCGCCGAAAAGCTCGCAAGCGGCAAAGATTGAAGCGCGCTCGCCGGCGGACTAAAACGGCCGGTCATGTCCGCATCGACGGCTCGTACGTTCTTGGTCACTGGCGCCGCTGGCTTCATCGGCAGCACCACCGCGATTCGGCTGCTCGAACGCGGCGACCACGTAGTCGGCCTGGACAACATCAACGACTACTACGACCAACGGCGCAAGCGCACGAACATCGAAGAAGTTCGCCACGCGGCCGAAGCCGCGGGCCGCGGCCAATTTACCTTCGTCGAAGGCGACATCCGCAATCGTCCGCTAGTCGCCTCGCTGTTCGAACAGCGTGCGTTCAGCGGGGTGGCCCACTTGGCCGCCATGGCCGGCGTGCGCAGCTCGGTCGAAGATCCCTGGCTCTATTACGAGTGCAACCTGACCGGCACGCTCAACCTGCTCGACGCAACAACGCGCTTCAACAACCCCAACTTCGTGCTGGCGTCGACATCCTCGGCCTACGGGAACACCCGGACCATTCCGTTCATCGAGACGGACAGCGCCGACCGCCCGCTCGCTCCCTACCCGGCCAGTAAGCGCGCCGCCGAACTGCTCGGCCACTCCTACCATCACATCCAAGGCGTGGACTTCACGGCCCTGCGCTTCTTCACGGTGTACGGCCCGCGCGGTCGCCCGGACATGATGGCGTACAAGATCTTCGAAGCCATCCGCACGGGCGTGCCCATGCCGCTCTTCAACAACGGCAACATGCATCGCGATTGGACGTTCGTCGGCGACATCGTATCGGGCGTGGTCGCCGCCCTCGACAAGCGCCTAGGCTACGAAGTGATCAACATCGGCCGCGGCGAGCCGATCTTGGTCAGTGATTTCATCAAAGCGCTCGAAGCGTTGGCCGGTAAGCAAGCGCCCTTCAAAGTCGAACCGATGATGAAGGCAGACGTCGATTTCACGTTCGCCAACATCGACAAGGCCAAGTCCTTGCTCGGCTATCAGCCGCAAGTTTCGACCAGCGAGGGTGTTCGGCAGTTCTACGACTGGTACAAAGAGAAAGTCGGCGATCCCAACGGTTGAGCGGCGGTTTCACGAAAACGCGCGGGCAGCTTCGTCTAGCCGCAAGCACGCGTAGCGATGCTCTCTCAATAGCTCGATCACCGCGCTGAACGCAGCGAGCTTACGTGAGAGCGGTACGCGAAGGTCGGGTTGCACCGCAGTGAGCGCCGCGGGCACGTCATGCCGGTCGAGAAAGTCGATGCCGTGCAGCTCGAGGTTCACCATCGGGGCGCCGACGATACTGCGGCTGAGTAAACGCGCGGCGCGGGGACCGAGCAAAGACAACGCGGTACCAATGAAAGGCAGACGCACATTGCCGGCCACCTGGATCGGCAGCTCGAGGATCCCGCTGCCCCGCGACCAATAAGGCCGACCGACGCGATACGGCACGGTCGGCGCCTGGAGCACACGCGGCGTATCGAGAACGGCGTGCGAGCGCTGCCCAGCGAGCTTCATGCGGAGCAGGCGCACGGCCTTGGCCGCAAAGTACGGAGGGCAAGGGAAAACCGAAGAATCGTAGGCGAGACCGCAAGCCCGAACAACGTCGAACAGCTGGTCCGTTACCGTGTATCCGGGCGCGCGAAAGCCGGTCGGCGTGACCCCGAGTGCATGTTGCAAACGGCGGTTGGCGCCGTCGACCTGCTCTTCTTGCTCGCTGCGCGTGCGGCGAGTCAGATCGTAAAGATGATCCAGCGAGTGGTTGCCAATTTCATGGCCATCCGCAACCAGCGCGCGCAAGCCGAGCACATTCTGCGCGCGCTCCAAATCACGGCCGATCACGAACAACGTCAGCGGCAGACTCAGGTCGGAAGCGAAGCTGCGAATCCGCCCGAGCGCGCGGTCGTACACGGCATGGCTCTCTGCTGCCGGCAAACCGTGGATCTGCGCGTAGCAGGCGATCTCATCGAGATCGATCGAGACCGAGCAAAGACGCACGATCAGCCCGCTTCGCGGACGAGGCCCTCGGCCAGCATCATCGACAGCACCGCGTGCACGTCCGCTTGAGCCGTGTCGACGTCGACCTCGAACTCTTCGCTGATCTTGAGGGCAACTTCACGCTCGCTCTTGGCCCCACCGGCCAATGCTTTCCACACCTCTACGCCCGTGGGGTTGAGCGTGTAGTAAAACTTGGTCTCCAAGTGTAAGAGGACGCCGGTGCCATCCGCCAGCTCGGTGAGCAAGCACTTGTCGTGCTGAACGACGCCTTGAGCCGCTTCCATGTGCGCGCTTCCTAGCATAGCGCTTGCGGGTCAGGCGACGCGCGGCGGGTAACGGAACGAAACCACGAACTCGGCGGCGCGTTCCTCGCGGTAGGGCTTGCCTGAGAACTCGAGCCAAGCGTGACCATCGTGATCTGGACCGAGCGGCGAGATCCCCATCACGAACTCGGCTGGAAATCCGCACCGGCGGTACACGGCATACCGAGCCAGGCAGCGGTACAGGCAGGTGCGAGGCAAGCGGGGCAGGCGCTCGGCTAGGGCCTCCGCGCGGTCGAGCGCTCGCTCTAGCTTTGTAAAACCGGCTGCACCGGCCACCGGGGATTCGAACTCTGCTCCGCGCGCACCCAACCCATCGAACAGCTCGTCTAGCGACGCTGCGGCGAGCCGACCGGGCAAGCGCAGCCGAAGCCAAATCAGGTGAATAGATGCGCGCGTTCGATCAACCAAATCCACGAAGCACCAATTTGCTACATCCCAGACGCCTGACTGCCCGTCAAGGAAACCTCCCGGACCCGGCGACCCCCGCCCGAACCAGGGCTTGCCGTACCTGGATCTCCGGGGTAGCCTGAACAGGCGGTAGGGTGAGAGGGTTCTTCCCTTCCCCGTCACAAACCCAGCTCTTCGGATCTGCCTAAGCCATGACTGACCTGCCCAAGCCCCTCGCCCCGGAAGCCGCCATCCCATCCGCTGATTCTCCGGTTCAAGCTCGCGGCCGCCGCCCGTACGAGCCTCCGCACTGCGAGAAGAAGCGCTCGATCCATCGCGTCACGCTCCTTAGCGGGATGGGCGTTATGAGCATGGGCGCCATTAGCATGACTGGCTAATTTCGGACTGACTCCGCATGGCAGTCGAATGGATCGCATTTCACCTGACAGATCGCTGTCAGCTCGACTGCCAGCACTGCCTTCGCGATCCGGAAAAGAAGCCCAAGGATCTGCCGCTTGAGCTAATCAAGCGCGCGCTGGAGGAGGGCAAGCGAATTTACAACGCGGAGCACACCGCGTTCACCGGCGGCGAGCCCACGCTGCACCCCGACTTTCGGGAAGCTGTCGATGCAGCCATCGACCTCGGTTACACGTGGCACATGGTGTCCAACGGCATGAAGATGCCGTGGCTTCTGGAGCTCTTCAGCGAGCGCCCATTGCGGCGCGACCGCATGACTTCGATCACGTTCAGCGTCGATGGCGCCGATGAGGCAATGCACGACTCGATTCGTGGCGCTGGCAGCTATCGCTCGGTGCTCACGGCCATTTCGCTGTGCGCGGCCTTAGACATCCCGTTCGTATTCAATACGACGCTGAACGCCCGGAATATTGGCCAAATCGAGGCATTCGGAATGCTCGCCGCTCAGCTCGGCGCTGCGCGACTGTCGTTCGTGCAAATGCAACCGACGGGCACGGCCCACGACCAAGGGTTTTACCTGTCCGTAGCGGGTTGGCGGAACGCCATGGACCGCATCGACCGCTTGGCGTTGGCACTCAAACTTCCAATCGGCGTCGCCGAGGGCTTCTACAAGGCGCAGCCATTTTACACCTGCCAGGCATTTGCAGGTCAGCAGCTGCACATCGACGTCGAAGGCAACCTCAACCTATGCTGCATGCATGCTGGCATCCCGAGCCAAGGTGAACTCAGCGATATCGCCGGGAACCTGAAAGAGAGCAGCTTGCCGCAGGCCCACGGCAAGCTGCTTGGAATCATCCACGACGCGCAAGTCGCGCGCGTGAGCGAGCTGGCCCGCGGTGCGGTGGACGAAGGTTGGGATAGGTTTCCTTGCAATTCGTGCTTGAAGCGCTACGGCAAACCACATTGGGTGGAGGGCGGCGTGGGTGGGCCAGGTGCGACTCGTGAGCGTTGGCGTGGCGCGTGGGCACCCAAGCGGTTGCCTATCGTTGCCGGGTGAGGCGCGCCGTGGACGTCGCTGAGGCCATCGACTTTCACGGGATCCCGATCACGCTCTCCTACGAACCATTTGCGGGCGATGCGTTTACGACACTCTTTGCCGGGTTCGACTACTCAGCGCTCACGACCAAGCCGCTCCGAGTCGAGCTGCACAGCTCGCCGACACCAGTTTACGCGACCCTAGCGCCGGAGTGGAGCCCGACTTTCTGCCACGGCCTCGTCCAGGGCTATTCACGAGATGGCGCTCACGTGCTCAGCGACGGGGAATCACAGCTCGAGGTGTTCCCGCGCTCGGGTCGCATGTCCGGGGCCATATTCGAACGGGCGCAGCCGGACTTATTCGCGGGCATGCAGCACATTGCTCTGAGCCTGCTGCTACGAGAACGAGGAATTTTCGATCTGCACGCCGCGACCGCTTGCAGTGATCAGCGCGCGTGGGTGATCCTCGGCGACTCCGGCGCAGGAAAGACGACGTTGCTGCTCAGCTTGATGGAGCTTGGTTGCGACTTCCTCGGCGATGATCGTCTGTTGTTTCGCACCCGAAGCGAGCGCACGGAGCTCCTCGCCTACCCGCGCGCCTTTCACGCGAGCCAAGCCGCCTTGCAGATCGTCGGCAAGTCCCCGGCCCAGACAGGCGCGAAGGCCGTCGCCGGGAAATACGCGATCGAACCGCTCGAACATTGGCCTCAACGCTTCCGGCGGTCCTACCTGGGCCCGCTCGATCTGATCCTGCCGCAAATCGAAGACCGCGCCCTAACCAGCGTCGAGCGCGCTACGCCTGCAGAGGCATTTGGCAAGCTTCTTTCATCGAGCGCAACGGTGGCGGTAGAGGCGATCGATCGTAGGGCGGAGCAGATGCAAGCATTGAAAGCGCTCGCCGATTCTGCCGACGCGTACGACGTGCGTCTGGGCCGTGATCTACTTACTCAGCCGAGCGCGACGGCTCGTCGGATCCTCGACGCCATGCGAGCGTTGGCGCGCGAACCGTGACCCGCCCTTCGGTGCTCACCGGATTGCTACGCGCGTCGCGTGCACAGATCGCCGCCTTGGCGTTACTCGATTTCGCGTGGTTCATGGTGCTGCCGCTCACCGTTGGCGTGTTCGTCGATGCTGACGCCGGCGTCGCCATGCCGCTCGCGGCGGGCGTCTTGGTGGAACTCTCACGGCTGTATTTCCGGCAAAAAGTTCGCCGTCGTCTGCGCAACTCGTTCATGCTGCGAGCTGCCAAGCAGGCGCTATGGAAGGACGCGGCTATCCCGGAAGTGCGGTCGGATGCCGCGTTCTGGGGCGCGCACATTGCAGAGTACGCGGTCTCTCTGGACGCTCCCGCGATCGTCGGCGCCGGGGCCGCCACCGCGCTAGCGCTGGCACTTACGGTTCAACGGACCGGCCTCGCCGCGGTGCTCGAGCTGGGGGCAGTACTGCTCGGGGGAGTGATCATGGGCGTGCTCTCCAACCGGTTCCGCCGCGAGGGCGTCGACCAGATCGTCGACAAGCGCCAGCTCACCGCAACCTGGATGGCGGCAGCTGTCCGCGATCATGGCGAGCTCGCGTCTCCGTCGGCAACCTCGCTCTTCCTCGGCCGGCTCGGACAAGCGACCGACGCTTGGTGCCATGCCGAAGAGCAGGTCGAGCGTGCGCGCACACTCCATCGTCTGCTGATAGCGGCCCTTTGCGCCTCGGCGTTGTACTTCGTTGCCCGCGCCCACGGCCTGGACTTGTTACGACCCATTTCCGCACAAGACGTCCCATCCGGTTCGCTGTTAGGCGCGCTTTTGCTGGGGAGTTGTCTCCCCGCCGCGTATGCGTTTGCGGCGCACCTTGAATCTATTTCTGTCGCCAAGTCCGAATTGAACCGGTTGGCATTGGATCTCAAGGAACGCGCACCGGGCGCCGAACTGCATCTCACTGAACGACCGCGCGTGCTACGCGCCACGGGAGTGACCGCTCACCACGATGGCAGACTGGCGCTCGAACTGCGGGCTCTCGAGCTCGACCTCGATCAGCCCGTGGGCCTCGCCGGTCCGAATGGCTCGGGCAAAACTACGTTCGCGACGCTGATCGCGGGCCTGCGTGCACCGACCACCGGCTCGCTGACCCTCGACGGGATCGCGGCCACCGACCTCAGCCGCGACGACATCGCCTTCGTCCCCCAAGATCCGGTCCTGGTCGAATCGCTCTCGATCGACGCAAACTTGCGGTTGGTGGCCGCAGACTTCGACCCGACGGAGGCCGTCGAACTGCTACGCACGTTGGGACTGCACGCGGCCCTCACCCAGGCAGCTGGCGGCTTGTCTCGGGGCGAACAACGACGAATCGCGATTGCGCGCGCCGTGCTCAAGCGGCCTAAGCTCTTGGTGCTGGACGAACCAGATGCCTGGCTCGACGTAGAGGGTCGCCGCTGCTTACTGCGAGCATTGCAGGCCATCGCTCCCGGAACGACTATTTTTGTGGTTTCGCATCGCCCCGACGTGCTCGTCCAATTCGAGACGGTGTTGGTGCTCGATGACTTTCACCGAATCGAAGCGGTCGCCCATCCGAACCAGCTCCGAATCGATTCACCCGCATTCCGCGCCTTGCTCGGGCTAGAGCCCGGTGATCATGTGCCAACCGCGGGGGCGGGCGCCCGTCACTGAGCCGAAGTAGGCACGAGAATGACGTGAGGAAAAATCTTCTCGTCGAAGAATTCGATCCGGTAGCCCGCGCGCGCGGCGAGCGAGTTCACTTCGTCGCTCGAGAAGCTATACACGAAGCCGCCGCCGTAGTCGTAGCCCAGTCCCGGTTCCACCGGACGTGCGCTGCCCGCGTGGCGAAGCACGCGCCGCACGACCTGCCGCATGCGCGCCGAGCGACTGTCCGGCTGCAATGCTGAGCGCATGAAAAAGCTGAGCGAGAGCGGCGCTTGCGGGGCCAGCGCGCGCGACGCGCCCAGGACGGAGAGCTGCACCGCGTCCTCGGTCAGGTGGGTGAAGCTCCCCCAGCCGAACAGCACGTAGTCGAATCGTTCTTCCGTGAGCAGCGCCAGGGGTCCATTGCCTTCAGCCGCGCTGACCAGATCAGCGTAACTGGCTCGAAAGACCTTCGCGCCAGCGCGACCCTCGGCGACGCGGCGCGCGCCTTCGAATAACACCGGATTGGGTTCGAAAGCGGTCACCTGGAAGCCGCGATCCAAAAGCGCCTTCAGCTCTCTGCCCCCGCCCGCTGCGGCAAGCAGCACCCGTCCGCTGCGGGGGATGCTCTGATGCTCGAAAAGCGATTGCTCCCAGCCGAACAAGCCGCCTTCGAACGTGGTGCCGCCGGGCAGGTAGGTGCGCATTTCTGAATAGGCGGCGACCGTGGCCTCCGAGCGCAATTCGGGGCGGAGCCAGGCGAAGAACAGCTCGTCTCGAGTGATCTCGTGCGCGTGGTAGGCGTACCAGGCGAGGCGATCGAGCCTGCGCAGCGCGCGAGCCCAGAGCGGCAGAGTCGACATCAACGCCACTCAGTACCGCGAGGCCTGATACAGTCAAGAGGGTGCGTTAGGGCCGCGTTGATGTTGTACTGGGCGCGTGCGAATCGTCGTGGTGACCATCGAGCCGCCGGACCCGTTCGGAAACCCGGCGTCCCGCTGGTATTACGTGCTTTTCCGCGGTTTGGTGGAGCTCGGACATGACGTGACCGTGCTGTCTGCGTGTTCCGATCTTGCTTCGAGCGAGCGAGCTGAAAAGCTCTTCCCGCGGCCGAAGTACGACCTGCGCTGTTTTCGAGTGGGCGTGCACCGCGGCGCGCTGGGCAAGCTGCGAAGCGCCTGGCAGCCCTACAGCTACGTCTTCTCACCGGATTTTCGCGCGGAGTTCGAAGCTCAGTGCCAGGCCGGCTACGACGTATTGCACCTCGAACACCTTTGGAGCGCGTGGCTCGCGTGGAGCCGCGTCGACCGAGCCTTGATCAACGTGCATTACCTGTTTCGAGCCGACTTTGCGGACAGCGCGCCCGCCAGCTTCTACGATCGGCTGCGGCGCATCGGTACCTACGCGTCCGAGTCTCGTATCCTCAACCACTTTCCACACGTGGCAACGCTCACCGAGCGCCTCGCCGCAGACATTCGCCGGATTGCACCGGCGCGCAGGCCGAAGCTGATACCGCTCGGGATCGACGCTTCGCTTTATCCCTTCTCCGCGGACGATCCACAGGGCCCCCCCACAATCGGAATCGTGGGCAACTACGGTTGGAGCCCAACCTACCGCGCAGCGGTGCGCCTCAAACGAGATCTATGGCCACGCATCAAGGCCGCAGTGCCGACCGCTCGGCTACTCATCGTGGGCAGGAATGCGATCACGCAAATGGGTGCGAGTGACTCCCCAGACGTCGAGATCGTCGAGAATGTTCCGGACATAATCCCGTATTTCCAGCGCCTGCACGTGTTGGTCAATCCGCCGCCCCACGGCAGTGGTACCAAAGTAAAAATTCAAGAAGCGATGGCCTTGGGCGTCCCGGTCGTCACCAACACCGATGGTGGCGAGGGAATTCCGGGTAGAGACGGGGAGCATTGGGGATTTGCCGATGACGACGCCGGCCTGGTCGCGCGGGCAATCGCGTTGCTCGAGGACCCACAGCTACGTCGGGCTCGTCGCATCGCGGCGCGCGCCTTGCTCGAGCGTGAGTTTGGGCCGACGCGCACGATGGCAGCCGTGTTCGAGGCCTATTCAGCTCTTGCGAGACCAGTACCGCACCAAGCGTGAGGCGAGATCGATCGGTCGTCGCAACCGACGCCCAACACGGGCCGATGTCGACCTAGCCGGACCGAAGAGCGTGTCGAGTTCGTGCTCCGCGGGAAAGATCGCACCGACGAAATAACGCAGCCGCTCGGACACCCCGAGCCCACCGTTGCCGGAAAAAATCGGGGAAAATCGCAGTCGCTGCGCGTATTCGACATCCAGCCGGGCCGCAAGACAGTGCCAAAGCAAGCGTTGCTCGGCCGTATCGTCGAAGTCCGTGCCTTGGAACGCGCCGCGTTGTAGGGCAGAGCAAAGGCGATCCGCGATTTCAGCGGCACCGCTGAGAGCTGGCGAGCAGTACTCGGACGCAGCGGGGATCGGGCTCGGCGTTGCCGCCGTCCGAAGATCGACCAAATCCGAAAGCATTCTGAGCAGCGAATAGCTCTGCGGCGTCGCTCTGTTTTGCAACAAGCCGTGTGCCAAGGCATGTGCAGCCAGGATCGCGGGCTTGGGCGACCACAAAGGCGAGCCTAGAGATGCCTGGACCAAGGATGCCGAAAACAAATCTTCGGCCGTCGCGAAGCGCTGCGCACGGACGCAAACACCGGGCAAATGCCGATGCAACTCGACGACCGCCCCGAACGGCCCAACTAGAGCCTCCAACTGATGCGCGTGCGCTCGCGTATTCGCTCGCTGGTATCCAGCGCGAAGCAAAGCTTGCCAAAGCCGTTCGATCCCCGCCGCCGGAACCAAGAGATCCAGATCGCCCGCGACACGGGTACCAGGGCGCATCGCCGCGGACAAGCTCAGCGCAGCGTATTTCAGAGCGATGACTGGAATTGCGTGCTCGACCGCGATGCCCGACACATGCCGAAGTGCGTGAGCCAATTGAGCATCGACAGCGAGGTTGGTTTGGAAGTCCGCGTCGAACTCGGCTTCGAGTTCAGTCACCCGTGGGCGATCAAGGCGACGCAGGCGCTCGGCAATGCGCCCAGAAATCTCGAGATCTCGCGCAAAGCGCAGTGCCTTCTCGCTGTCCGCGGGTGCTGCTGGCCAGGCCTCTGCGAAAGCAACGCGCAGCAACCAGCTCAAGTCCGCGTCGATCGCGAACACGGGCGCCGAATGCCAAGGACCGGTCACGCGAGTAGTCCTATCACGCGCGCTGGAAATTGGCTGATTTTGCTTTCGGATGCACATCTGCCGGATAGACTGGCCCTTCAACGCAATGAACATGTCGACCACCCAGGAATCGCCCCGTATCGCTCGTCGACAACGCCGACAAAAGCAATTGGACAACACGCTGGCCGCCAGCTCGTGTGACGCGCTGCTCGGTGTCACCGTGCTGGGATCGGTTCTCGCCGTAGGGACGGTCCACGTCGAAGCATTGCTCGCCGTGTCGTTCCTGGCGTTGCTCGGCGGTGGCCTGGCCATGTTGTCCATTCGCCGCGTACCCAAGCCGGCCATCGTCCTGGCGGGGTTGGGCTTGATCTCATTGCTGCAAGCCATCCCTCTCCCCGCGACGTGGGCCAGCGCGCTCTCTCCACCCAATTCTCGTGTGTGGCTTCACTCATTGGACCCGTTCGCAGAACCGGCGCCGACCCACTTCCCGCTTTCGCTAGATGGTGGTGCATCGATCGCGGAAGCGCTGAAGTGGTTCACGTACGCTGCCGTCTACGTTATGGCGCTCCGGGTTCGCCGCCGCCGTAGCCCGGCCTGGCTCGCGACGCTCGTGTTCGGATCCGCCGTCTTGGTCGCCGCAATCACGCTTGTTCACGGCGCGGCAGAGATACCGGAGTTGTACGGACTGTACGAGCCCCACTTCACCCCCGGCCGTTGGAGCGTGGGGCCGCTGCTCAATTCCAACAACTTCGCCGGCTACGCAAACCTCGGGCTCTTTGCCGGCGTCGGCTTGCTCCTGACCCGCAGCCGCTCCTTGCCCCCCCTCCCCGTGCTCGCCGGCCTGAGCGTGATTGCGACCGCCCTTCTGCTTTCGGGATCACGTGCCGGAATGGCGGGCGCGGTGGCTGGCTTGGCGCTGGTTGGCCTTTGGCTGATCCGGAAACAGAGGCTGCAGTTCTCGTTCGCGAAAGCGCTGATCGTCACGGTGCCCGTACTGCTTGCGGCACTGGCGTTCTTCACCCTCAGTTCGACTGAAGAACTGCAGCGCTTCGCCACCGCCGACACCCAGCGAAAGCTCGCCGTGTGGCGCTGGACGCTGCCGATGATTCGCGACCACCTTTGGTTTGGCGTCGGGCGCGGTGCCTTCGAGACCGCACTGCCACCTTACCGGCTGACGCTCGCCGATGATTGGACTGCCGTTCATTCCCATGCCGAAAACTTCGTGCTGCAGTGGCTGAGCGAGTGGGGCATCGTGGTCGGGTCGTGTGCAGTCATCACCGTTGTCGGTTACGTTGCGTCGGAGCTGTACGGTGCACGCCGCGAGCGGCTTCGGCTTTTGCTTTTGGCTGGCGTCGGCGTCGTCCTGCTACAGAACCTCGCAGACTTGGGCCTCGAGATCCCTTCGCTGATGATTGCGGCCGTCGTGGCCTTGGTCGCCGGGGAACGGTCACGAAAGCCTCTGCCCGCGCCGGAGCAGCGGACGGCACTGATTGGAGCGGTAGGCACCGGTTCGGTCCTGATCATCGTGTGGCTGTGCGCCGCAGAATGGTCTCTCTGGCCGGTGGAAGACGAGCGCCGGCAGGCAACGATCGACTATCGACAACTATCGCTGCTCGATGTGGATGAACGCGCCATGTTCAGGGACGAACTTCACTCGGCGATGATGCGACATCCGGGCGAAGCACATTTTCCTCTACTGGGCGCCGTGGTAGCGTTCCGGTCCGGCACAGAGAGCCCTCTGCCCTGGCTCAATCGGGCGCTCGAGCTCGGGCCCACGAACGGGCGGGTGCACCTGGCCCTCGCTGAAATGCTTGCTGCACATCGAGCTACGAGCCAGGCCATCTTGCACTTGCGCTTGGCCCTCGAGTACGACCAAACACTCAGCGGCGCAGTCGCGACCCTGCTCGTTCAATGGGCGCCAACGCTGGACGTCCTGTTGCAAGGCATCCCGCGCACCCCTCGTGGAACGGTCGTGCTCGGGGGCACGTGCGAACTGGTCAAGGAACCCAATTTCCGCGTTGCGTGCTTTCGCGAAGCCGTCGCGCGCAATCCACGAGAGCCGAGGAGCCTCCGCCTGTTGGCGGAATCACTGTTGCATGCGGTGCGCTCGGACATGTCCCCTTGCCGCGCAGCGGACAAGCCCGCTTGCCATGCCGAAGTCGAACGCCTCGCTCAAGCGATGACGCGCGTTAACTCCGGCGCTTGGCAAGCCGGCTATGTCTTGGCCAAAAACTACGAAGCAATGGGCGACCCAGCGAAGGCGGCCGTCCTGCTCGCCAAGACCTGTCCCGGTGGAAACGAAGGGCAGCAATGCTCCCGCGACTCGGTGATGGCGGCGATCGCCAGTCGCTCGGACGCCGCTATTTCGAACGCCGCTAAAGCATTTGCCGCCCGCACGTGCGACGCCAATGCCGCCTGTGCTGCGTCACTCGACTGGCTCGGTAGCTCGTTGGATGCCGCCGGGAAAGGTGCCCTTGCCCTCTCCTACTTCACCAAAGCCGCTGAGGTCGAGAGCACTGCCGACCGCTGGCTACGAGTCGCGCAGCGGGCCTCGACCCTTGGATTGCCAGGCATCGCGCGGCCAGCACTCGACCGAGCCAACCGCAGCCCAGACGCGAGCTTCGCCACTCGGGCAGCGGTCAGCCGCTTGCGCAGCGACATTGCACGAGCTTCTCCGCTCGGCCTCTAGCTGGCGGGTGACGACTCGGTGTGCGCCCCGTAAGGCGTGTAGTAACCCGAGTAGTAATAGCGCTCTTGCGAGGCCACCGCGTTCAGCACGAAGCCCGCGCAGTTTGCGCCAACATCACGCAGAGAACGCACCGCGCGTTTGGCGGCGTCGCGTCGAGTGCTGAGCGCCCGCACGACCAGCACGGTTGCATCCACGCGCGTCGAAAGAATCACGCCATCAGTCACGAGGCCAATCGGCGGGCTGTCGATCACTACGCGATCGAATTGCCCGCGCAGCTGCTCGAGCAGCCGGCCGAAGGCCTCACTGTGCATCAAATCCGCAGGATTCGGCGGAGTGGGGCCGGCGCGAAGTACAGACAGATTCGGGACGTCCGAGTCAATGATGAATGAGGGTAGCTTCTCGGGATCGAGCAACGCAGAGGTCAACCCGCTCTCGTTCTGCAGCTTGAACAGAGTATGAACGCGAGGTTTGCGTAAGTCGCAATCGACGAGGCATACGCGCAGGCCAGTCTGAGCAATCGCGGTCGCGATGTACGCCGCGACCGTGGTCTTCCCGTCAGCGGGGCCTGCGCTCGTAACGAGCAAGCAGCGGAAGGGGTTGTCGGGCGACATGAACATTAAATTCGTGCGGATCGCGCGGGCCGCTTCCGCGACGACGCTCTTCGGATGCGTGTGAACCAACAATTCCGGCGTTGCACCAGACTGTTCAGCTGCGCTCGGCTTATTGCGTGACCGGCGTCCATAGTAACCGAGCGAAGAAACGCCCGATTCCCCCGTCACGTTGGGCAACGAGCCCAGCATAGATAGGCCGAGTTCTCGCTCCGCGTCCTCCGAAGTGCGTACGGTGCGGTCGAGCAAATCACGCCCGACGGCGCCCAACAGCCCGAGGACGAGCCCCAGCGCCAAGCCTGCCGCCATATTCCCAGGCGGATTTGGGAAGATCGGCGCTCCAGGTTTTAACGGCCGGTCCAGGACCCGCACGTTGTTGAAGGGCGCCATCTTGGACAGGCCGCTCTCGGTGGATCGCTCGAGGACCATGCTAAACAGCTTTTCCGTGTTGTCCTTCGAGCGATGCAGCCGGCTGTACTCCAACTCTTTGAGGTTCAGCTCGAGGGCTTCTTTGCGAGCGCCATTGTAGAGGCCCGCCAAACCGCTCACCTGTCGGTTCACGGCGGAAAGGTCCATCTGGGCGCCGTTCTGGATATTCTTCAGCTCTTGCAGCACCGCTGCGCGAGCGGCTTCGACCTGAGCATCAACCGCGCGAGTTTCTGGGTGATTGGTCCCCTTGCCGGAGGCCTTCAGAATGGCCGCTTCGCCTCTGGCTTTGACATACCCATTTCGCAGGTCGGCCAGGCCATTGTTGGAAATCAACTCGCTGCTCGGGATTTCTGCCGGGTCTTCGGGATTGATACTGTTCAGCGAGTCCAGCCGAGCCATCACGGCTTGCTTGCGAGTTTTGAGCGAAGTCAGTTCTCCGTTGAGCTGCTGGATCTGAGCACGAACCATGTTGGATTGGTCGTCGTACGAGACCGAGAGGAGGTTGTATTTGAGCTTGAAATCATGGAGCTGCATTTCCTGCGTTTCGAGTTCCGACTTCAGGCGCGTCAGCTGCGTATCCAGCCACTCCACCGTCTTGTTCGTCGCGTCCAAGCCGCTGTCGAGATTTTGCTCGACGTAGGTGTCCACCACTGCAGAGAGGACCCGTTGCGCGCGCGCGGGGTCGGCATCCGTGTACTTCACTCGGGCCAGCCGGCTCTCTTCGATCGGCTCGACCTTCAAGCGACCACGAAGGTTCTCGGCGGCAAATTCGAGCGGTACCTTCATCGCCGGGCCGGCTTCGCCCGACAAGCGATTCGTCAAGAACGCCGCGTCAGTATCGAGGCCCAACTTCCTCACCACGAGTTCCGCGACTCGCCGGGAGGTGATTACCTGATGCTGAGTGGCAAAGTATTCGAGATTGCTCCAGTAGCTGTCCACGCCAGACTCGATCACGGCGTTGGAGTGACCCAGCGGGGTCAATGCTTGAGGATCCAGTTGAACGACCGCTACCGCCTGATACAGCTTGCGCTGGTTCGAGGTGTACAGCCAAGCGCCCAACAGTGACACGGCAACCAAACCGAGCATGATGGCCCAGTTCTTACGGACGGCCCGCAAAAGAACAGCCGGCGAGATACCGGCTTCCGGTTCACGCGGGATCGATGAAAGGTCGGAAGAGATCATAATTGTGGCTGTGTGGCTGGCAATGGAATGCCGACGGAATCCAGATTGGGAGCTGAGCCATGCGCCAGCTTGCTCCCGGCGGTCAGCAAGGCCCGCCCAAACTCGTCCGCTAAAATCTGAAGCAGAACATCTGCCTCCGGGGGGGTATCATCGCTATCGCTGTTCCACCGAAAAGTCAGTGTAGCCATGGATGCTATCGCTCCGATGGGAAATGTGACCTCGGTGAGTTCTCGCTTGGCACAGTCCCCTTGGGACTTGTTCCAGCAGTGACTCACCTTACCGTCGACCAGCACCTCGGCGCACAGGACGTCGGTATCGGTAGTCACCCGCTGCATGACTCCCATAATGTCCGGTTCATGGGTTGCCTTCGATAGATCCACGATCAGTCGCGGCACGGCGACGCGCAGCCGCTGTGTAAATTCGTCTCGCAGGCGGGACTTTTGGCGCCGACGAAAGTGGAGATACTCGAAGTAGCCCAAAAACCTGACGAAGCCGACGAAGACGATGCTCACCGAAAGCAGCGCCAGGCCCACGTGCCAACTGCGCCCGAGTGACACGGCAATCGCGCCGGCCGCGAGGAGGATGGACACGCCGTAGAGAACGACCACGGCACGGCGGTGCGTGAGCCCGAGGTCCAGCAACCGGTGGTGAACGTGCCCTCGATCGGCGGAAAAAATTGGCCGCCGCTCGAGCACGCGGCGGACCATCGAGAACAACGTATCGAAGATTGGCACGCCCAAGGCCAAGATCGGCACGAGCAACGAGACCGCGGTCGAAGCCTTCTGCTGCAGCCCACCGCCAAGCGCGGTCGTCGCCAGCACGAAGCCGAGAAAGTAGCTGCCCGAGTCACCCATGAAGATGCGGGCAGGGTTGAAGTTGAAGAACAAAAACCCGACCAAGGCGCCCATGAGCGCCGCCATCATCAGCGCAACCAACACCGAGCCGGAAAGGCTCGCGATGACGAAGCTGGTGAACGCCGCGAAGAAGGCCACGCCGGCCGCGAGGCCGTCGAGGCCGTCGATCAGATTGACGGCGTTGGTGACTCCAACGATCCAAAGCACGGTCACGGGCAGCGCGAAAACGCCCATCGAGAAGGCACCCAACAGCGGTAGCTGCACGGCTTGAATGTGGAAGCCACAGGCGAAGGCCAAGCAAGCCAGGGCGACCTGGGCCGTCAGTTTGTATAGCGGCCGTACCCCGCGCGCGTCGTCGAGCGCGCCGACCCCACAAATTACCGCCCCGCCGATGACCACCGCGAACAGCTGCACCAGCTCGCCATGTACGACTTCGGCAATCGCCGGATCTCGAAGAGAAAGAAGCACTACAGGAACGATCCACGACACCGCGAGTCCAATCCCGCCGAGGCGGGGCACAACGCGAGCGTGAACATGGCGGCCTCCGGGCGTGCTGATAGCGCCAATGCGCAACGCTAACCGTCTGACCAGCGGCGTCGCGACCACGCTCAACACGAGCGCGACTAGGCAAGCGACGACGTAAGACTTCATGATGAGATTTCGAGACTCAAACTTGGTTGCTGCCGAGGCACCAAACGTTCGGCGTCCGAGGGTAACTCAAGGAGAAATCACCGTCCACCAAGGGAACTACAGGTTCGCTGGCTGCGCACATTTCGACGCCACTGGACGATACCTGAGCCAGAGCGGGAGGTCACGCCGACCATCAGCGCCGCACAAATGTCACGATCGACCTGTTGGGGAAGGTCCTGCTTCGGGCGGCCCGCCTAGCGTAGCGTCTAGCTCGGTACGACTACTCCAGAAATCCGCCCCGACACGAGCATCATGCTCGCACATGAAACCGCAGGAAGTGAGCTTACCGAACAGCGCAGCTGGCGAGCCATTGGGTGATGTTAAGGGCAAGCTGGCGAAACCTGCCCCCCCGATGTCCATCTTCAGAAAGTCTGCGTCGACGATATTCGCGTCGTCGAGGAATTGCTTGACCGTGCTCACCTGGACGGCCACCCTGCCAGGGATCGGTTCCACCCTCGTGCCGCGTGATTGACTCGGTCCCTCGTCCGACATGTGCCGAACGAGGCCAGAATTCGCGTCTCCCAAGGCAATGGGAGAAACCTTCACTGCGTGGTGGTCGTTCCGCTCGATTGTCTGGGTCAAGCGCGCCAGGGTTGAAGGGAACGGCTCGAGGGCATGGATCCCTGCGCGGGGGGCTTTACGCGACGAGAGCAGTGAAAAAGCGCAAAAAGCGCCGATTTGCCCCGGCATCGACGATTGTCGTGCAGGTCTCGGGCACCGGGTACTCCTGGCGAAAAAAATGATCCACAAGGTCACGAGAGCGTGGTGGGTCTCGACGCGCAACTGCTCACCGCTGCGGAAGCGCACGACAAGCGGGTACGAGGGCGAGCGCAGAACCAATAACCCAGGGCTAGCGTCAGTGCATCGGGCGTCTCACGAACGCTTGTGAGAACTTCGGGCGCTCGCCGCCAATCGGCAAGAATTCGGTTAACGCGAGCATTCATCTTCCCAGTGCCGGCTGGCCGCGCAGCAATCCAGGATAAACGCCCGGGGGGGGGGCCACTGGCAAGCTCCGGGGAACTGCCGTCGTTTTCCTGTGAAATGCGCGGCCGCTTCCGAGCAACTCGGCCGTGACTTCGGAGCATCCGAAAGGGTATACGAGGCGACGATGAAGCGCGCCGTCCTGGTATCCGGCGACTTCGTCACGACGGGCGGGATGGACATGCCCAACTACGCGCTCGCCAAGCACCTGGCCGATAGCGGCATCTTGGTACAAATCGTCGCGCATCGCGTCGCGCGGGACCTCACGGATCACCCGAACGTTGCCTACTACCGGGTGCCCAAGCCGTTCGACTCGTATTTTTTGGGCGCACCGCTGCTCGATCGTCGGGGACAGCGGGTCGCTCGAGCAAGTTCGGGCCCCGATTCGAGAATCGTGGTGAATGGAGGGAACTGTCAGGTCGGGGACGTCAACTGGGTGCACTACGTGCACGCCGCGTTTCACCCTGAGCAGGTCGGCTCCCTGCTTTCCCGCGCAAAGGGCCGCGTTAGCCGAAAGCTGGCTCTGGAGAAAGAGCGCAAGACGCTAAAGATGGCGCGGATCGCGATCGTCAACTCGGACCGCACCCGACGCGATCTGACAACACTCCTCGACATCGACGACGCGCTTATCCGTACGGTTTATTACGGGATCGATCCGGATCGATTTTCGCCCGCGTCAGCTAGTGATCGGCAACGTCTTTGCTCTAAATTTGGCTGGCCGAACCGGCCGCATGTTGCGTTCGTAGGCGCACTGGGTGATCGACGGAAGGGGTTCGACACCTTGTACGACGCATGGTCCGCCCTCTGTCGGCAGGAGAGTTGGGACTGTAACCTGATAGTCGTGGGGCGCGGCGCCGAGTTGCCCGTTTGGAAGGCACGGGCCGAAGGCAGCGGTCTCGCAGAGCGCATTCGCTTCTTGGGCTTTCGCGACGACGTTCCCGACGTGCTGGCCGCCTGTGACGCACTCGTGGCCCCTACCCGCTACGAAGCCTATGGCCTCGGTGTGCAAGAGGCTCTCTGTACCGGCCTGCCGGCGTTGGTCAGTGCGCATGCAGGGATTGCCGAGCGCTACCCGCCCGAGCTGGAGACGCTCTTGCTTCGAGACGTGGACAGCGCATCCGAACTGGAAGCAAGCTTGAAGCGGTGGCGCCAAAGCGCCGACTACCTCCGCGAGCAAACACTGGCGCTCTCCGTTCTACTCCGGCAACGCACGTGGCAGACGATGGCCCGCGAAATCGCCGAAATACTCAATCAGTAAGGCCAATTCTCGGATCATGCGGCTCGGTTTCAACGCGCGTTCCCTCGCGGCTCCGCACATGCGCGGCTGGACACGTTACACTGTTCAGCTGTTACGGCACCTGCCCGCGCTCGGTGCGGAGCTCGTACTTTTTACAGACCAGCCGCTGAATCGGGAGCACCTTGCAGAACTCGAGCCGGACAGCTTCCGAGTCGTGCAATCTCCAGAGATGCGCTACTTGGCGTGGGAGCAGGTTTGGCTCCCGCTTGCGGTCACTCGCGAACGAATTGAGCTTTTTCACGCACCAGCAAACTTCGGCCTGCCACTCGCGGCGCCCTGCCCGCGCGTGCTCACTCTGCACGATGCGATCGACGAAGCGTTCGAACCATCGCCCGTTGGGCGCTCGTTGCGTGAAAAAATCGTTAGCGCAAGTTTTTGGGCGGCGCGCACGGTTGCAAGCCGTGTGATCACTGTGAGCGCTCATGCCAAAGCGGATCTCGTGAAGCACTGGGCAATACCGGCGGCCAAGATCAACGTGATTCACGAAGCGTCAGACTTGCGTGAGCGCGCGGTGTCGGTCGTCGAGGAGCAACGCCTGTTCGACGCGCTTGGCATCTCCAGTAACTTCATTCTCTACGCTGGTGGCTTTGAACGGCGAAAGAACGTCGATTTTTTGCTACGCGCGTTCGCCACCGCGGAACTCGAAGGTGTCTCGCTGGTACTCGTGGGAAGCAAACCGCCCGCCCTGCCGAAGATCCAGAACAAGCCCGGTGTGATTCACACCACCGGGTTCGTCAGTGACGCGACACTCACGGCGCTCTACAGACGTGCGCAAGCCTTCGTTTATCCAAGCTTGTACGAGGGCTTCGGGCTCCAGCTGTGCGAAGCAATGTCTTTCGGCTGCCCCACCCTGGCGGCGGACGCGACGAGCCTCCCCGAAGTGTTGGGCGATGGCGGCGAGACGTTTCCGCTGTCGAGCGTAGACGTCTTGGTGTCACAGCTGCGGCGGATCGCCATGGATACTGCCTACCGCGAAGTCTTGAGTGCCCGCGCATTACGTCGCGCCAACGATTTCTCCTGGCGACAGACTGCACGAGCAACGTTCGATGTCTATCGGACCGTCCGCGAAGATCGTCCGGTTTGACGTCCACGGCGGGTTGTTCGACAGCCGATTAACCAGGATCACATGACGGTGCGCGGCGCTTGGCGCTGCAGCGGGAGGTTTTTCTAGCGGGACCGTGCGGAAATGCCCTATGAGATTTGCCAAGCGGCACAGATGACCGACCTCGCCTATAAAAACTACTGGGAACGAAAGAAGCTCAAAGCAAGCGCCTGTCCGCGATTCACCGTTTTGCGGTGTTCGGGCCAAGCGGTCGATGGCGAGGTACTTGCGAAGATAGTAAGCGCCATCGCCAACAAGAAGAGGCTGCTCGACCTTGGAGCCGGCAACCTAGAGGTCAAAAAAGTACTCCGAGACTCGGGGTTCGATGGCGAATACGAAACGCTGGACGTCGGCACAGAGTTCGCCCACACGTACACCTCGATCGACCAAATCGCCGGACACTACGGCGCCATTCTGCTGCTCGATGTGATCGAACATTTGCCGCTCGCTGCTGGACTCGATCTGCTTCACAAGTCGCTCGCGCTACTCGAACCCGGCGGGGTACTCGTCGTTCAAACGCCGAACGGCCGTTGCGTCAGAAGTCCCTTCACGTCTGACATGACGCACGTCCAAAGCTACAACCTCGCGGACCTTTGGGCATACCTGACTGCGCTAGGCAGCAACTGTTCGGGCCATCGCGTTGTCTTCGACGGGCAAGCCTCTTTGCTTTCACGTGCCGAAAACTTGCTCTCGCGAATAGTCGTGACCCGCATGCTCGGGCTCGACTATGCAGATAACATCCTACTCTTTGCTAGAAAATAGCGCTCCGGCGCGACTGCTGACCGTGCCGGGCGCGCTAGACTCGACAGATGTGCTAGCGCTCGGTTCATCCGGGGGGAGAGCTCGCGCGTCAGGGACACGGGGGGCTCCATGCCGGGCAGCGGTAGAGCAGGCGCCTACTTTCGGGTATCTCACTTGCCATGCGCAACCTACTGGCCCAACTCCGACTGGGGGCGAAGGCCCGAAACCTATCCGCCTTCACGTGTTCCGGTGCTTTTCGGATTCGCATCGACCGAGAAGCGAGCATCGTAGCGGGAGCACCAAGCTTGTTGGGATTGCCGCTCGTCGCCCGCACAACGGACGACGCCATCACGGTGATCGGTATGCAGCCGGGGAGCCGACTGGTTCTTGACGGAGCGAACGTCGGTCGCGGATGCGCCCTGGTGCTCGACCGAAATGCCGTGCTGTCGATCGGGCAACGCAGTTACGTCACGGACGGCTCCCTGATTTCTTCCTGCTCAGCAATCCGCATTGGTCGCGATTGCGCGATCTCTTGGGGCGTGACCATTCTCGACGGCGACGGTCACGGGGCAGGTGTACCCGCGCCAGTCACGATCGAAGACAAGGTGTGGGTCGGGTGCAATGTCACCATTCTGAAGGGCGTGACGATCGGCGCCGGCTCAATCGTCGGGGCTGGGGCCGTCGTGACCCGGGGGTGCCCGCCGCGCAGCCTTTTGGCTGGGAACCCGGCCCGGATTGTTCGCCCGGACGTAACTTGGTAGACGGGAACGCGCGGCGCGCAATGCAGGCACGGGCGGCCACTGAATCTCACCCGGCTACCCCTCACGTTTTGACACCAGCGCTACGGTGTCGGACTCGCGGTGCCGGGGCCGAACTATGGTTGGCCTGAACTTCGATTGCCACGTGTAGCAACTGGCCGTCCCCGCGCGGAGCTGAGAGCGAAGCCAACATGCGTCGGTCTCGCGCCTGGCAATCTGCTCAGAGCGTCACATTCGACCTCGGCATCAACGTCGAGTGCGCGCTTCGTACGCTCGTTGCGAGGACGAAGAGTCGTGAGCAGCGCAATGTTCAAGATGCGGAAGCAACGAGATCCAAGCGCTTCCACAGCATGATGCCACAGCCGTTGTTGTCGGCGAGGTGCAACAGCCGGTGGGTTCGGTTCAGCACCGCCCAGAGCCTCGCCGTCGTACCGGGTCGAAGGTTGTCATGGTACTCGAGCGCGATGCTGCGGACTCTCTTCAAGTCCGCCGCCCCCGCCCCTTCGAACACGTCTGCTTCTGCCCCCTCTATGTCGCACTTGAGGAGCGCGATTTCAACTTCTCCGGCGAGCCGGAGGGCTCCTGAAAAATCGATTGCCGGCACCGCCACGGTGCCCTCGCCGCCACCTTCCGAGACACGAATGTCGAGCGACCTCACGCCTGGAGTGCCAAGGTGGGCGGTTCCCTGCGTTCGTTGAACGGCTGCATGGTGCACCTGGACCTGATCGGGGAACGGAGCCACGTTTTCTTCCAGCTGCTTGAAGATGCCGGGATGCGCTTCGACCGCGACGACGCGCACGGTCGGGTTCCTTCGAAGTTCGCCGATGGCGAACACGCCGACATTCGCGCCAAAATCGACGATCGTATCGCCTGAAGTCGGGGTGTAAAACCACGAAGGCGTGTACACGCGCTCATGCAGCACCTCGATCAACACCTCGGTCAAACCAGTGAGCGCTGGGGGATGCTTGAGCACGAAACCATCGCGAAAAATGGCCTCACTCGGAAAGCGGCCCGTGCGCAAACCGAGCACGAACTGGCGGCCGTTTTTGAACGTCCGAATGAGCCAAAGGTCCCGAGCTAAGCTTCTCAAATCCATTCAAACCTGCCTGTCGCCACGCGCGTGCGTCACCATAGCAGCTCTCTTCTCTTTGTGCCGTCAGTTTGCCGTTCGGCGCCCCAAGCGGTGGGGCGGTCAGCGCAGTAGAAGCACGTGATTTCTTAGGTTACCGCGGATCAATTGCACCGCCGTGACCAATGGAACAATGGGCAAGAGAGCCGCAGTCAAGAGCAACTCGCTCGCGGAGAAACGACACTTCCAAAACAACTTCGTCGTATGCGCGAGCGTGAGCAGGCTCAAGCCAGCGATGCTAAGCACAACGCCGGTGACGTGACCCGTGACTCCTAGGACCAGCAGCAGTCCATAGCCCGCGAGGTACGGCACGTGAGACCTCGAGATCGTTGTCATCCCCGAGTGTAGGAACCGCTTTGGATGTTTCTTGTACAAGTACGGCATCAGCGCCGCACGCTGCGCGTTGGCCAACAAACGCATGGGTTCCGGCGGCGGGACGGGGTGCTCCACGACCGCACGCTCAGCGTGAGGAATGGCTAGTCCGCGGTCCAGGACCGACCAGGCGAGATCGGTATCTTCGAGATAGAACGGAAAGGCGGTGTCGAAACCACCGACCTCCAGAAATACGCTCCGCCGATAGAACATATTGGCAGTCTGATACCCGCCCGGGCGCGTAAAGAGTAGCAGCCCGCGGTAAGTGAGCGTGGGCTCACGCGGAGTCGGAATCGACTTGCGCCCCTCCACACCGCCGGTCTCCGAGGATTCGAAGAACGGCAGGGCCTCGCGCAGCCAGCCCGGGTCAGCGACGCAGTCGTCGTCGATGAACGCTAGCCATGGAGCCCGGGCCAAGTTCGCACCGAAGTTCCGCTTTACGGAGGCGCTGCGACCACACCAGGGATCATTCGGCACGTAGACGAACGAGAGGTTGAGTCGACCTCTTTCGACGAACCCTTGGACCACAGTCTCGCCAGGGTCGCCCTCATCCCCCACGATGATGACCTCGAAGTCCGAGCTTGGAAGCAACTGGGCTTCCAGCGACTCGAGGAGTAATCTGAGGGAGCGAACTCGGGCATGCGTGGGGGCGATGACCGTAACGCGAGGCACCTCGAGCATCAGGGGACTTTTTGCACCCTTCGGCCGAAGCGGCAAGTTCGTTCCTACACTTGCAACGGGCATTGCGCCGCCAGGGTTTTAGCGCTCGTGACCGCCCTTCGCCGTTGCGTCATCTCACGCCGGTGATTCTGAAGACCGCGAGCTCCCCTAGCGGTGAGCGATACAACTCGTCTAAGTGGTGCGAGGCGCTGAACGCTAGGGCGGAGATATGTTGTGCGAGTGGGTCGGTAGCGCGTTGCACCACTGGCGGGCCGAGCAGGTAGAAGGGGCGTCCCGCGGCTACCCGTGCCCAAGCATCGATTGAACTCCAGTTGCCAAAGTTTTTCGACACGTGATCCGCATCGCTCAGTGCCTTCACGGCTTGGCGGCCGGTGTACACGAACGTAGTTTCGGGGAGCTGTGTTACAAGAACCGCATCGGCTTCAGTGCTCGCGCGAATGAATTCGAACGCTTCGTCCAGGGCGGCAGGAGGGTTTCGCAGTGCACGAACGGTAATGGTGAACTGCACCGCAGTGGCTGCCAAGGTGCCAAGGATACCGATGGCCGCGAGCGGAAATCGCGGCTCGTTTCCGACGCGCAAGCCCGCTATTGCCAACGCGATGAGGAACGGCATGAACGGAATGAGGATTCGAAGATAAAGCGGCCATGGCCAGATCAGGCAGATTGCCAGCGTGAGAGCAGCAAACAAGGCGGGCGCGGCGTCGACGCGCTGAAGGCCAAGCCTCGCGAGCGGCCACGTTCCTCGAATGATGACGAGCCAGACTAGAATTCGGATGGCGAGCGTCAGTATCGGATGGCGAGCGAAGACATTCGTGCTGAGCACGGGCACGAACAAGTTCGGCACCGCGCAGAAGTAACTCAGGGCGTTTCCGAGTAAGACCTCCGCGCCAGCTTCAACCGATGAATACGCGATCCAGTTGACGGAGTATGGTTCGCTCGGAGCGGTGCTCGCCGTAGTTTGGGTGGCAAGCCGAGCCAGTACCGGCAGCAATGAGGCCGTGAGCAAGTAGCCGGCCAGGAAGCGAAGCCGTTTCGGCGCTACCCAAGCGAGCGCAATGCACGCGAAAAAAAGAGCAACGCCGTTACTCCGCAGGGTGATGGCCGCACCTGCAACGATGCCCAGCATGGGTGCCAACCAAAGCGCGGCAGCGATTTTACCGCTTCGCAACATCGCCCAGACGAGAGCGGCACTCGTACAACACGCTGCGAAGGGGACATCCGATAAGAGCGTGAGCGACTGGGTCAGGCACGTCTCGTTGAACATCGCGGGCACGAGGCAGCTAGCGGCGACAATGCCCGAAACTTTCAGCAGGCGAAGGGTCGCAAAGGACGTGACGGCGTACACCAACCCTGCGAGGACCGCGATCAGCCGAACCGCGCGAAAATCGGACTGGAGGGTCGTAGGCCCTCTCGGCAATATCTGAGCGGCGATCAACGAAAGCCCGGGGGGGTATTTCAGCTCAGGGGGGGTGCCTGGACGGCTCGGGAGGCGGTAACCCTCACCGTCTCGGAGCGACTGCGCCGCGACGAAATACTCGCCGTCGTCCATGAAATCCCCGATGTGCGGACGATGGAGGGAGCATACGCTAAAGACCCATGCAGCGAGAACAGCGACAAGCAACGCTTGGCCGTTGGAAACTCGCGCAAGGCTCCGCAACGGGACGGTCAATGCCGCGCGTGACATGAACCGACCGTAGGCGAATCATCGAATGCGAACAAGGCGCAAGCCTCCAGCGTTTGCTGCCTGGCATTGGGCAGCGGGCGAACGATGACGTTCATCAGACGCCCGGCTGCGCGAACCGAAGCCCTAGCGTTGTTGCTGGAAGCCGTGAGCGAAACGGCGCCCGCGGGCACTCTTCACCGCGAAAAAGTTAGGCGCCTCCCATATTCGGTAGCGTGCCGCGGACAAATCGTTCGAGAGCGTTACCCGCCCGCGGCCAAGCTGAGGTTGATAAGTTTCGTAGCCGAACTCCCGCAAAATCGCAGAATCTCGAGCGAGCTCGAAGGATTCGAAGAGTATGCTCGGTGCATCATCAGACTCGAGCAAACCACTCGCGCCGCGGAAGACGTCGGGCTCGCCACCTTCCACGTCGATTTTGAGCAAGGCGGGTGGGCGACGGCTCAACTCGGGGATGCCGTCTAGCCGGACGGCTAGTACTTCGAGTCCTTGCGCGTGGGGACGAGTGTCGACGGACGACAACCCGTCGTTCCGCGAGTCCTCCGGGTCGACCAAGTGAACGATCCCGTCTGCGAACGAAGCCGCTTCGGGTCGAACTTCGACGACACCGAGCAACTGGTTGAGCGCAACGTTGCGCTCAAGCCGTGCCCGAACGCGCGGATTCGGTTCAAAGGCGAATACGTGCCCCTCTTTCCCCACGGCGCCGCCAGCGATGACGCTGTAGTACCCGACGTTCGCTCCCACGTCGACGAATACGTCCCCAGGCTCGAGGAAGGATCGCAGAAGCTGCGTGACCGCAAATTCGTAGATGCCGAACAGCGCGACTGGCGCCCCGATGACATCTCTGGGGATAACCTCGAGCAGCAAGCCGTCGGGTTCAATCTTGGCGATCAGCGGCCGATCGGGCCAATTGGGATCCAACTTGGTGTTCGCCCACGCGGAGACCCTGCGCCATGTAACTCGTGGCACGTTCATCCAGAACTCGGGCTTGGCACTGGGTAAATTATCGCTAATGAGCCGCGGGAGGGAAAGCATGGCGCACAAATATAGCGCACTCTTGACCTTGCGGGCTTCGCGTATTTCAGCCCGGCGTCGGAGCGGCACAGGCCGCCGGCGTGGACCGCTCGTCTCGTCGTCACGCGGCTGGGGGGCCGTGCATTCTAAGCTGTTCGTGGACCCGAAAGAAATGTTAGCCAGGCAGCCAATGGACGCGCCTAGACGTGTCCTGCACATCGCTGCAGGAAATTTGTTTGGAGGCGTCGAAACGTTCCTCCTCACGCTGGCCAGATATCGCGAGAGCACCCCGCAACTCCAGTCCGAGTTTGCGCTCTGTTTCGACGGTCGTTTAGCGAGCCAGCTGCGCAAGGAGGGTGCACGTGTCCATTGGTTGGGCAACGTCCAACTCAGGGCCCCTTGGTCGGTCGCCAGGGCAAACGTGAAACTCGCCCAGGTTCTCGCAGATGGCGGGTACCACGCCGTGATTACTCACGGCGCTTGGCCGCACGTGCTCGTCGGCGGCCAGCTCAAATTGCGACCGAGTAAGTTCGTTACCTGGGCCCACGGAGCTCCGCTGAATGTCGGATTCTTAGATCGTGCGGCGCATTGGCTGCGGCCAGACCTAGTGATCGTGAACAGCCAGCACACCCGAGTGGCCCTCGGGCCACTCTTTCGGGGCGTGCGCAGTCGCCTCATATACTACCCAGTGGGGCCCTGCGGCTCGACCCGATCGCGGGCCGACGTGCGACGAGAGCTTGGGACTTCCGAAGATACCCAGGTCATTGCATTTGCCGGACGATTCGAACGTTGGAAAGGGCTCGACTTACTTCTTAAGGCAGCGGCGGCGCTGGCGACGAGGCAGCCAGATGGTTGGTGCATCTGGGTCTGCGGCGGGCTTCAACGGGAAAGCGAGCGGCAATATCATCGGGAGCTGACCGAATATGTGCGCAGCCACAGCCTCGAATCACGTGTGAAATTCTTAGGGCACCGAAGTGACGTACCGGAGCTCCTACGCGCCGCAGACATGTTTTGTCAGCCAAACACGGCGCCCGAGCCGTTCGGGATCGTGTTCATCGAAGCACTCTACGCGGGCCTACCGATCATCTCGACCGAGATGGGTGGCGCGGCAGAGATCGTCAACTCAGACTGTGGCATCTTGACCGAGCCAACTCCGGAGGCCGTTGCCGATGGCCTCCAGCGCTTGCTCACAAATGCAGAGCTGCGGGCAGCGCTCAAACAGTTTGCGCCTGGGAGGGCATTTCAGCTGTGCAATCCTACGCAACGGATCGACGACCTTGCGACGGCTATCGCTGAGCTGGAGGCACAGCCGCACGTCGGAGCGCGCTGGGGCGCTAGTCCACTTGACTAGTCGCGACGGCGAAGCACGCGCATTTTCTGACCCGACAAACATCGAGCCGGACGGAGACGTACGCGATCGGCCGTCGCGTGTCATAGCTGGCGCCGCCATCGTTCTGTTGTGCGTCGCGTGGTCCGCATGGCACTGGCTCCACCTGGATGGCCTTTTGTATGGCGACCATCTTCGTTGGATATCGGAGGCGCGCCGCGCAGCGAACGGAGAAGTCATCTACCGTGATTTCGGCTCAATGTACCCTCCTCTGGGTATTCTGCTGACGAGCACGGTCTATCGCTGGTTCGGCGCTACATTTGCCGCTACAAACCTGCTCCTCGACATACTTAGTACGGTTACGGTGCTGGTTACGTGGCGCCTCGCGTTGCGGCTGCTGAGCGACCGACTAGCGCTCGCGACCGCCCTGGCATTCGCGTGCCTTGGCGCAACCAACGGCGGCACTCTAGCCTTGTTTTCGCTCACCCTCTACACGCCGTCCATCCTGACAGGGGCGATTGGACTTGGCCTAGCGATCATCAGCGCGCTGGATCTAGTAGCGGACGATTCGAAGGTCGCGCCGAAAGGCCTACTGGTCGTTGGAGCGACCTTGGCCTTGCTGAGCAAGCTCGAACACGGCGCGGCCGCGTGCGTCATGATTGCTGTTCTCGCAATCTGCAAACTGCCGGCCTCGCGTACCATCCGAACCCTGGCTCGCTGGGCGGTTCACTATTTTGTCATTGGACTCGGGTCGATTGCGCCAAGCGCGCTCGCGTACGCAATCATTGCCCGTGTCGTAGGGACAGACAATCTGCTCGCTGGCGCTTCGGGCTATGGCATCGCCGCCCAATATTGCCCGCTTTGGCCGAATGGCCTCGGCTTGCTTGGCGCGCTAGCCGCCCTCGGGCTCGCAGCCGCATTCCTATCAGCGCTGATACTCTTTTACGGTCGCCCATGGAAAGCCAACCCCACAAGAGTCGTCACGTGCTTAGCAATCATCGCGGGAGGCGTACTGGTCTGGGTGTACCATCTACGGTTTGCCCTCGCTGACTTCGGAATCGCGCAGCCCAGCTTGAGCGGCTTTCGACTCCTCGGTGGCTATTGCTTTTCGATGTCCGGGCTGCTCGGCCCGTTTATGTGGTCGACCATTCTTCTTTTCTTCCTCGTTACCGTGAGAGCGGCGCGTGCGATAAGGACTGGCACTTTGCGCCAAAGGGACGCCGCACTTGCGGTCGTAACGGTCCCCATCGTGCTGCTCGCATCGCGAGGCATGTTCGGCAGCATGTTCAGCAACGTGACGACGGTGCATCAGGCTTCGTACTCAGTGTTGCTTCCATTCGTTCCATACCTGCTGCTCTACGCGCAGAATCTGGTTGACGCCGTGAGTGGGGTTGCGAGCGACGGTCCCTACTTGCCCGGGCTGCGGGCACGACCGAGCCGTCGTGCTTGGGCCCTGCTTGCGATCGTGGCCACGGTCGCTACGGTACCGCGCCTCGTGAAGGCAACGGCGCGCCCCCGGGCCCTACGTCTGGAAACGCTGGCGGGCCATGTTTACATGGGTGACGAAGCCTCGCGCGCGGCCTATGCTTACGTACTTTCCCATTCACGGCCCAATGACCGAATCCTGGAAGTGCCGATCGGGGGCGGGCTGAGCTTCGCCACACGTCGTTGGCCGGCGACGTACTCGACTCAGTTCAACGGCTTGCTTACCCCACCGCGCCTGATGCGTCTTGACGTTGAGCGGGTGCGCGTCAACCCTCCTCAGCTCGTCTTTGCGATGGCAACTGCAAATTTCGGGGCAACCTATGGAGTGTGCGCACGCTGCGCATGCGTGTTTCCACGTCTGGTTTGGCGCTCGGATCGGCTGGCGTGCGACCCCACGCAGAGTTTCGAAGCGCTGGACTTGATCCATTCGCGCTACGAGCCGAGAGCTCATTTTGGGATATACGTTGTGCTCTCGCCGCGCCAGGGTATGTGAGGCCATTCAAATACACTCGCCTTGCCAGCGGGCAAGGTCCACCGTACGCTGACTCGTCGAACCGAGCGCATGCACATCGTTCACGTTGGCAAGTATTACGCCCCGTACCGCGGCGGAATTGAAACGGTCGTCGAGCAGCTCTGCCGAGGATTGGTAGAGCGCGACCAGCAAGTGACGGCCGTCGTTTGTAACGATGGCCCCCAAACGGTCGAGGAGACGCTGCACGGCGTACGCGTCATACGACTCGGCACGCGCTTGCTCCTCAACTCGCAACCCTTCACCTTGCGCCTAACCGCGGCGCTTCGGGGGCTCACCTTTGATCTTTTGCACTTCCATACGCCGAACCCCGTTGGCGCCTTGGCAGTGCTGGCCGCTCGCAGCTCGCGGCCGGTCGTAGCTACACATCATAGTGACATCATCCGCCAGCGCATTTTGGGCAAGCCGGCAAGTAGTGCACAGGCTCTGCTTTACCGAAAAGCTGCGGCAATCGTGGCTCCGACTCCCAAACATGTTGAGCATTCACGCGTCCTCCGACGATTTGCACACAAGTGTCACATCATTCACTTTCCGATCGATTCGACTCCCTATGCTCTTGCGGACGATGGCTGGGACGAAGCGCTGCCGGCGTCCTGGCAGAACGATCCTTTGATTCTCTTCGTGGGCCGACTTGTCTACTACAAGGGCGTGAATGTGCTTTTGGATGGCCTTGCATTCACCAAGCACGCGCGCTTGGCGGTCGTCGGCGAAGGACCGCTGGAACAGGAGCTGATGGCGCAAGCGCGCGCTTTGGGCCTCAGCGAGCGCGTCGCCTTCCTTGGAGGCGTTTCTGACCAACGCTTGAAGGCACTCTACAAGCGTTGTCGCTTTTTGGTCTTGCCGTCGGTCGCCCGGAGTGAGGCCTTCGGCATGGTTCAACTGGAGGCTATGGCCGCCTGCCGTCCCGTTATCTCCACCGATCTTAAGTCGGGCGTTCCTTACGTCAACCAGCATGGCACCACGGGGCTAGTCGTTCCCCCATCGCATTGTGCAGCACTCGGCGCGGCCATGAAGCTGCTGCTGGATAACCCGTCCTACGCCGAAAGGCTGGGGCGCGCGGCACAAGAACGAGTTGTCAGCGAATTTAGTGTGCGGAGCGTAGTTGACGCTCACCTGGCGCTATATCGCCGGTCCATCTGAGTCCGGGATTTTCCAGCTACCGGCGCAAGATCACGTTGGGGCGCGCCGCATCCGCGTGGATGGCCGCACAAATTAGAGACGCATTAATGAACCAGAATTCGAGGCCCGGTGTCCCGATGAAAGGGACGTAGTTGAAGCAAAGCGCGATCGCACCAACGTTGTATGCCACGACACACGCACCCCACACCGAGAGGCCAGGGTCCGCCTGCCCAAGGTTCCCGCGGGCAATGCTCATGCACGCCCAGGTCGACGCGAGGATCGCGCCGACATAGGCCAGGATCAACGGGACGCCTCCATCGAAGAGCCAACCGGTCCACTGGATTTCTACCCAGTAGCTGGCGAGACCCGTACCAGCATAGCTGGCCACCATACCCCAATGGCCCATCCCGCCACCCAGCGGGTACTTAGGAAGAAGACGGTTGAAGGTGTCTTCCAAAAAGTGTCCTCGATTCGTGTAGTAGACGGTTCCGGCGTCGGACTTAACGAGAGTCCCCAATCGATCGGTCACCGTAGTGCCGGCAAGTGAATAGGCGAGGACGAACGCAACGGGTATAACCACTGCGACTGCAGTGAGGAGGGCCACGAGGCGCGACACCCGACCGCTTAGCGCCGCAAGAGCCATCATAACGATCAGACAGATGGCAGTCATCACCACCATAGAGCGGACTTGGCACAGATACAGACACGTCGCCCCGACCAGCATTGTCAACGCACCTGCAACCTTGGCGCCGAAGAACGGTGGTCTGGGCAGTAGCAACACGCCAGTGCCGAAAACGACCGCATAAAGCGCGCCATAGGCGGCGCCGCCGGGTACGTTGGTCAGACCCATGGGACGAAAAATCTGTTCGCCTGAAGTGAGCTTTATCTGGAGGCTCATGACATAGTCGCGCCCCATGCCAGCGTAGACACTCGATAGCGCGGGCTGAAAGGAACCCGGAAAGTAGGCTTGAAGCACGCCCATGCATGCGCCTGCCGCGTAGTACAGCCATAGAAAGAGCATCAATCGCTGAAACAACGCCGCAGTGATCTGAAAGCGCGGCACCCAAAATACGGGACCGAGAATCGACAAGTACAGCAACGTTTGTGCAACCACGGGGATCAGTCCCGCGCCGCTCGGATGCAAGCACTCGAGGGTCACGATGCACATGATCGCGACCGCCCACCGACGAGCCTGCAGTTGCACTTTCGCTCGACCAGTCACCAACGCTAGAAACACCAGGCTGAGTCCGAACGCGCCGCCGCGCAACGGCGCGCGGATGGCCGAGAACCACGGCAACAACAACACTAACTGGAAGGCGAAGTGACAGAGCAAAAACCCGACTAGGCCTCTATCTGCTGCCCTCGCGTCGCGTACGCCTTGTTTCTCATCGTTCGGAGAAAACGAAGCGACGCGCGTCCTGTTGAACTGGGGAGGGCGGATCTCGGCTGCGGTCGAGCGTCCGGTCACAGAACTGAAATCCCAGCGTTACGGGTTAGGGTTGTATTGCGCGCCGTTGAGCGCATATGGATAACTCGCCGCCGAAGCGGGTGGAACCTTAGGCGCGTTGTAGTTATAAACTTGGTGCTCTAGCGCGCCAGCACGATAGTAGTTGAACATAATCGTAGCACTGCCACCGCGAGTCAACGCCGTAATCCCACCCGAAGGCAAGGCGTAAATAAACCTAAAATTGTCTGACTGCTCAGATATTGCCACCGAGTAGGTAATTTTTTCGGTGGTAAATGTCTTAGGGAGAGTGGGCTGGTTATTGGAGATCTTCGCATTGCTCCAAGTAAAATAAAGAGTTCGATTAGGCTTAGTGCCCACGACTACGTAGCAGACGGCGCCGTTGCCCGCGTCATATGCGAGATCATCCCAAAAGGTGTAGTATCCAGGAATTTGGTAAGCGGGCGCGATGGCGGTATTGTTGTTGCCCAACCCGAGGGTCGGCGTCGCGCTCCCGGTAGCGTACAGGAGCACGTAGCCATTCGAGCCGACTACCGCCCTATCGTACGTTCGATCCACTAGAGTGTGCGGAAACGGCAGAACGATCGCGGTCTCAGCGTCGTCGGCGTTGGTAAGCTGGGTGCCAGCTGTGCAGGCGTTCGTAGCGGCTACGTTATCTATACCGCTACCAGAGATGAAGCTGCGTGGGAACGTCGCGTACTCCGTGACATGAAAGTCAAAGTTAGTTGCTCCACCGATCTCGAAGATGAACGACACAGTCTTAGTCTGCCCGACTGCAAAATCACCAAAATCGGCGGCCTGTATCGTCCCTGCCCCATTGACGAAGACACTGCGGTACGCGGTGGAACGCGTAAATGGCGTCCCTGCCCAGGTGGGCGTTGCGGTCGTTGGCTGAACGTTGAAGTAATCGGTGATCTCGGAGTACAGGCTCTGAATGGCACGGCCCGTGTTGTTGGTGATGCTAACCCGGGCGCAGTATTGGGTCGCACTACAACCTTCCGGAATACCTGACACGCCCACGCCATCCCCCGGCTCGGTGGCGAACGTCAGCAGGCGCAACGTGAATGTACCGAACCCCTGGGGAGCGAGACCTGGTCCGTCAGCGCCGACGGATTGTACCTCGTCAAACGATAGGTGACCGTCGCGGTAGTGGCCGGCGACCCTTGCGAACGCCTGCAGGTCGACGCTCGGATCGACTGCGGTACCGGAACTCGGCATATCCACGGTTGGTGTAGACGGCCCTGCTTCACCGCCGCAACCAACCAAAGCCATAAGCGCGAGACCGGCGAGGTTCAATCTGAACTTAGAAAGATGAAGGGTCATAAACGCTCGCTCCTAAATGGTACCGGCGAAGACCTTCACCGGCGACCTGAGTACGGTCGGGTCCCGCCTAGGCTATAGACCCGCAGAATTTTATTCCTCAGCCTATCCGCACTCAGGGAAGCCGGCAACCGCTCATGTAGCCTGCGCGGCGGCTGGTGCTCGGTAGACCTCCAGCAGTTGCGAAGCCAAGCGGGACCGGGCAAAACGCTTTTCGGCGTGCGCTCGCGCCGACTCACCCAGCCTGGAGCGCAAGCTACTATCGAGCAATAGCGCCATAGCGTCCGCGAGGGCTTGGGTGTCCTGGGGGGGGACGCCCAAGGCGTTCGCCCCGTGCTGAAAAAGCTCCGCCGCGCCGCCCGCGCACGAGACGACGACCGGCCGAGCGCAGGCCATGGCTTCGACAATGGTTCTGCCAAACGGTTCGGGTTGGGTGCTCGCGTGCACCACGACATTCAAAGATCGGAACACTCGGGCCACATCTTTTTGGAACGGGACGAGCCCTAAACAGCCTTGAAGGCCTGCGCTGCTTGCCAGGCTCGACAATTCCGACGCGCTTACTTGGGACCCGGTAGTGCGATAAATGGGACCGCCAACCACGTAGAACCGCAGGTCGAGCTCTGGATGGGCAGCTTTGAGTCGGCCCGCAGCCTCGATGAACAGGGCGTGGCCCTTCCAGCGTGCGTAGGTTGCGACCAGACCGAACGAGACGGCCTCCGAGCTAGGAGGGCTGAGTTGCGCGCAGGCCGCTAGCCACGCTGGGTCGCCTTGTCCTGGGGCGAAATAGTCGACGTCGACCACATTGTAGATTGGGCGTACGTCGGCCTGCGTCGCGAGGCGTCGAAAGTCGGCGGCGACGGCTTTGGAGTTCGCGACAAACACGGCGGAGGGGCGCAGCCTCGCGACCAGAGGCAGCAGGCGTTTGGAGGCGCGCCGCGACCCCACGAAGTCGTGCAGGTGCACCACCAGGCGAGAGCGCCGCGGGGTCAGCAGCCCGGCCAGTACATGCGCCTTCATGCCGTTGCTGTGAACTACATCCGCGTCGCGTCGAGAGATGGCTCGGCGGAGGGCCTCCGCGAAGCGCAGTAGCGCGGGCGCTGCGCTCGCTTGCCGAAGCCACGCAGCCGGGCCTTGACGGCCACCCGCTTCACCAAACTCGGTCAGCGCAGGCGGCGGTTCGATGACTTGGACGTCGGCCCCCAAGGCGCGCGCCTGCGCGAGCAGAGGCCCCTCCGCGAGGGAAATCAGGCTGACCTCCACGTTCGGCGCGCCATCGCGCAGGGCGGCGATGAAATCGATCAAACAGCGCTCTGCCCCCCCAAACTCTGCCGCTGGGGTAAGAAACAGCACTCGCATGAGCGTCAGAGCTGTCCACCAGAAAGGCCGATGACCTGCCCGGAGACGAAGGATGCCGCAGGTGACAGGAGATAGCCGACGAGCGACGCCACATCTGGCGGCTCGCACAGGCGCCCCAGGGGAACGCGGCTCACTTCGAGCTTTCGTTGTTGTTCGCTTTTGTGCTTGTTCATGCCCGTTGGGATGAACGCTGGACAGATAGCATTGATGGTCACGTTGCGTCTTGCTAGCTCCGGGGCCAGCAGCTTCACTGCCCCCTCGAGCGCCGCCTTACCCAATGAGTAGGCTGACAGCGTGATAACCGGCTTGTGAGACGCCACGACGGAGCTAATCGCCACGAAGCGCCCTCCCCGCTCGCCCGCGGCCTCGAACAGTAAGCGCGCGAGCCGCACCGTGGTGGTGGCGCCGAACAGAATTTGACTCTCGATCACGTCGTCTTGAGCCTGGAGCAGGCCGCCGATTGGAGCGCCGGGCCATGCCGCATGGACCACGCCGTACAGTGGACGCCCGGTGAGCGACGCGATTACCGATGCACGAGTCTGCGAGAAATCCTGGAGGTTGCAGCGCAATTCAGCGACGCCCCCGAGCTCGCGCACCCGATCGGGCAGCGCGTGTTCGCGCGTCAGCGCGAGGACATCGTACGTTCGGCTGAGGTCCTGCACCAACTCCGAGCCCAGCCCGCCCGCCGCGCCGGTCACGAGCACCACGGGTCGATCAGTCGACGACGAACTTGGCACCGGCACTGCCGAAGGACCGGCGGAACGCACGTTCTCCCCCGATTCGTGAAAAGTGAACCCTAGCATGATCTCCGCCGTTGGAACTTGCTGTGAGCTCTCGAGGATCGAAACCTTGAGCTGCCCCGCGCGAGTTTCGGGCTGCCACGCCATGATTTCACCCCGCACGCGCACTCGACACGGGAAGTAGAGCGGCGCCGGAAAGCGGGCGGACAAGTTCGCGAGCAATACCCGCCGACCCGGCAGATGCATGCCGATTAGCGCGGAAGCGAGCCCAACCTGGAAAGCTCCGTGTACGATGCGGGCGCCATACGCGGTCGTGGCTGCATACGCCTGATCGACGTGGAGCGGGTTGGCGTCCCCCGAGTTCGCCGCGAAGGCGAGAACGTCGGCTTCACTCACGTCGCGTTCGAACGCGGCGCTCAGCCCGACCCGCATCTCCTCTGCGGAGAACACCTTTGCTTCAGGAAACACGGCGAGTGGTCTCGAGATAATCCAAGATCAGTTCATAAGAAACGAACCGTTCGTAATCTTCCGGCGCAACCTCGATGCCGAACTCCTCCGCCACGACCGCGATCAACGTCACGGACGCCATGGAATCCCACTCGCCAACGGTCGCCATGGAAGCGCGCGGGATCTCCTCGAGGCTGAGACCGGCGAAGTAAGCAGACAAGCATTGGGTCAAGCGCCCGGCGGTGTCACTCATACGGAAAGCTCCTTCAAACGATGATAAAGCGGAGGACAGAACTTCTCGAACTCGGACCGCCGAACCAAGAGCGGAGCGATCGGTTGAGAGCCAAATAGGTCGCGTAAGAACGTTTGGAGCGGCCCATTTTTAGGTGTCACCTCGAATTCGAGCGCCAACTGAGCTGCGCCAAAGTGCTCGAGCATGAACTTGAGACAGGCGTGCTCGATGCGCCGAGAAAAGGCTCGGCAACTCAAAACCCAGGCATCTACCGTCAGCCCGTGCCCGGGCTGCTCCAAGGTTCCGGTGATCACGCCGATCGTACCGAGCGGCCCGAACTTGTCTTTATAAGCAATAGTTACGACGAAGGCCTGGGGATCGCTCAGGCGGGCCAGCCAATCACCCTCGGAAAAGCGGCGACCGTTCAAGTTGAACTGATTCGTCTTGTTGATCAGTTCAAGCGCACGCCGATCGTTCGAGTCAACGCCGACCGTGAGCGTCAAATCCGCGTCGAGTTGCGCGAGAAACTGCTCCGAATCAACGCCGCCCGCAGCGATCTCTTGCTGGAACGCGGCGCCCTGACGGAGGCTTTCGCGACGCACGGCATCCTCCGCAGAAAGTGTCGTCTTTCCGAACAGATCCCGAAGCCTTTCAAGGAGACCATACACTTCGGCGTCGCTCTCCTTTGGAAACCGAACACAAGTGATGTCGGGCCAGGCCGCCTGCACTTCTGCCAATTCGAGCGGGCTGTCGTCGACGAAGACCACGCTATCGGCGCCGACGTTCCAGGCCCGTAAGATACGCGCGACTCCCTGGGATTTCGGGCCCCACGAAACTTCCATCGGAAATAGCGACCCGTGAAGGGGCGCGAGCTCTTCGCGAAGCTCGAAGGCCTGCGCGGCAGCCAGAGCATCGTTCTTGCTCGCGACCGCGAGCAGGACACCCGAGTCGGCGAGAGAGACGAGCACCTGCTGATAGAGCGCGTGGCTGTGGCTCTTATGGTCGAGATCCCAGGTCACCCCGTGCGCCCCGACCTCTCCGACTAGGCCCCGCCAGAGCGTGTCGTCCAAATCCGTGATCAGCCCTTTTTTCGCTGCTGCGGGAGTGACGAGCTCAGCCAACGCCTTGCCGAGCTGCGATGCATGCGCGAGCGTATACGGGAACCCGCTCGCGAGCTCGGTAGCTACTTCCCGACGCTGGCCGATCGGCGAAGCATAATCCAGGCGCTGAGCATTGATCAGCGCTACGTTGGAGGCAAGCGCGGCGTGTGCGCCCAACTGCAGAATTGCCGCGCGCAAGCTCAGGTCGAAAGCTCCCGAGTAAGCGCCGGGGAAATACGAAACCGGCGGCAACGGGAGCGTGGGCAAGCTGACGCGCAAGGGCACTCGCTCGGCAACCCGGGTGATTGCCGAGGCGAAACGTCTTGCCTGGGCCTCAACCGTGCGAGTGATGTCGGCGAGGTCACTCGGACGCCAACCGCCGACGTTTCGCAAGCCCAACCGCGCGTCGAAGTCAGACCACTCGAGGACGAGCGCGGCGACTTCTGGAAGCGGATCGAGCTCTAGCGTGCGTTCTAAGTTTCCCACGCAATCGCCGAATAACCCGGATGAAACGACGACCTTTCTGGTCGGCTCCTTCAGCTGCAAGTGCGCTGCCAAAAATGTCTGCAGGTGCAACGGCGTGAACCCGCAAACCAGGTGCAACGGCAACGCGCGACCCTCGGGGGTGCTTCGCAGAGCTTTAAGTGCGTCGACGAGTTTCAAGGGGCATTCCTCGGGCGACCCGAGCACGAGGGTTGTGCATCAAGTCTTCGGCTTGGCAAACTGAGGGAAGACATTGGCCGGAACGCCCACGGCTAGGCTGCGGCTCGGCACGCTGCGCTGAACGAGCGAATTGGGCGAGACGACGACGCCATCACCCACCGTGATCGGACCGCCGATCACGGCGTTGGTATAGATGCGGCAGTCGGCGCCGATCGTCGGCTCACCTGTTTTGCCGTACGTTCCGCCCATCGTCACGTTTTGATAGATCCACGTTCGTGGTCCGACGACGACGCCTCCTCCAATCATCAGCCCATGCGGATGCGGCAGGACCAAGCCGCCATGCAAGCGTGCCTTGGGTGCGATCGAGCTACGAAAGATTGTGCTCGTGGCTCGACTGATGACCCCTGCCAAGAGCCGGCCGGGACGCCCAGCGCGGTGCACCAGCGTGTGGTTGACCCGATAGGCCAGCGTGACCTTGAAACCCGAGGATGTGAGGCCAATCTTCGCGGTCAAGAGCGCCCAGCGCACAGCAGACAGTTGACGCTGCTCCGGAGGGACCTGGCAGATGACGTCATCGCGAAGCGACGCCCAAAAGGGAATCGCCCGGCTCGGGTCGGCGTCGCGCCAATCCGGCGAAGCTGGGCCGGCAGCAGTTGCTTGAGCGGAAGGCTCCGCCTCAGGTGTCCGATTGATCATTGCCCTCTTTTCATGCGTGGGTCGCGAGCGACGTATCTTATTCCTCACGGGCGACAAGGCCAGCGGGAACGTAGCCGGTCATTTTGGCGAAAAAAGACGCATTTGCGTGGTAGTACCCGGGCAAGTGAACTCTTCCCCGGCGTGGCCCTAATGAACGAGTTGGACGTCGAGACGCGTGCTCGCCTGAGCGCAGGCGGTAGCTCCCAGGCAATAAAAGATGCTGTTGCCTCCGCGGTTCAGGAGCGCATCCCTCACGCACAGACGCTCTTGGATGTCGGCTGCGGGCAGGGCGGCTTGCGCGACCGCATGGAGGATTTCTGTGATGAGTACGTTGGAGCGGATGCCATTCGACACGACGGGTTTCCGGCCGATGCGAGATTCGTGCAGGCTAACCTGGACGCGGGTCGCGTATCGTTGCCGGACGGCAGCTGCGATCTCGTCGCGTGCATCGAGACGATTGAACACGTGGAAAACCCACGCGCCTTGATGCGTGAGCTCGCTCGGTTGATGCGCCCTGGCGGCCTCCTCGTCGTCACGACGCCGAACCAGCTGAGCTTACTGTCCAAGCTGGGGTTGGTGCTAAAAAACGAATTCATCCATTTTCAGCACGCTCCAGGCCTCTACCCCGCCCACATTTCCGCCTTGTTGGAGGTTGATCTCGTGCGGATTTGTCGCGAGAACAGGCTTGAGGCGATCGAGGTGCGTTATACGGGCCAAGGACGAATACCGCTGACTAGCAAGGACTGGCCGGCACCCTTTCGCGCCAGCCGCGGCTCGCTCGGACGCGCCTTCAGCGACAATGTGCTGGTGATGGCTCAGAAGCCGGCATGAATGCCACAGCCGTGAGGGTACGGTCCATCATGAATCTCGGGAAGATCAAGCGCTGTCTAAAAGCCATCGCGCCGACGGCGGGCGTTCGCATTTACCATCGGTTTCGGCGCGCAGCCGACCACTGGCGCAACTCGGGTCGAAGTCCGGAAGAAGTCTTCTCCGAAATCTATCGCAAGGGAACTTGGGGCGAGGCCGAGGCCCAACCGTTCTACTCGGGCACGGGCTCTGCAACCGCGTCGATTGTCGAACCGTACGTGACCGCGATCGGCGCGTACCTGAGCTCGTTGCCCGAAGGCTCGCGACGCGTCGTCGATTTAGGTTGTGGTGATTTCCGCATCGGCCAACAGCTGCTCCCTTACTGCACGTCCTACGTTGGGGTGGACGTCGTCCCCGACTTGATCCGGCATTTGAGCGAGCAAGTGACTGACCCTCGAGCGCGCTTCGTCCACGCAGACATCATCGATGGCGAACTTCCTCCGGGCGACGTTTGCTTGGTGCGTCAGGTCCTGCAACACCTCTCCAACGCACAAATTAGCAAAGTGCTAGCCAAGTTGGACCAGTACAGCACGGTGTTCATCACCGAACACTATCCGGCGGACGATGTCGTCGTGGTCGCCAACAAAGACAAGGTCCATGGGGGCGGCATCCGGTTGTTCGAGGACTCTGCGGTGTACGTAGACAAGGCGCCGTTTAGCTTTTTTCCAGGCAAAACCGAGCTATTTCTCGAGCGAACCGACGACTCCTTCAACGGTCTGTACAAGCCAGGAAAGATCCGGACCTTCAAGTTCGAGTTGGGGCGCCGCGGTTAGCGCTTAGCGGCGCAACAGCAAGCGAAGGCGGTGCATCCAGATCGCTCGCTCGGACGCGCGCAGCACCAAGGCCCAACAGACGGTCGCGAAAGCCACACCGCCGGCCGCCATGCTCGCGAGTAAGCCGCCCCAACCGCGCGGCGGCAGATTCTTCGCCAGCCAAAACAGTGCGAAGGCGAACGGAATCGAGCAGAGCAGCGGCTTGCTAAGCGACCATGCTAAGGCGCGGATTGGAATGCCGAAATGGCGGCGCATCAACACGGGCGTGTAGGAGAGGTTCACCGACAACAGTGCGGTCGCCGTACCGAGAAGCGGACCCCACATTGCAGTTTGAGCGTCCCTCGATGCCATCAGCCAAGTGAAGCCCACGCTCACCACAAGATTGATGGCCGCGGAAATCAGAGAGATGACGACGAGTCGAGAAAGCTGACCGGTCCCGCCAAACAGCCAGCCCCACAGCGAGCAGATCGCCAAGAAGAGCGCGTTCAAGGCCGCGATTGCGGTAAGTGCGACCCCTCCGTAGCTCGCTTCACCCAACCACAGGGTGACGAACATGCGATTGTAGACCACGATCGGAATCAGGGCACACAGGCCCAGCGACATGACCAGTTGATTCAATTCCAGAAAGCGCTCGCGGAACAGGTCGCGTTCGCCCCGCGTATACAATTGCGTCAACCCCGCCCAACTCGCCGACCCCACCGCTTGCAGCTGATTACCCACGATTTGCCCCAACCGTTGGGTCATCAAGAAGGGGACGATTGCGGGGGCGCTCAGAATGGAACCAATGACGATGTTGTCCGTCAACAGGCCAATGCGGGCGCAGACGTTGATGAGGAGAGTCGGCGTGTTCAGGCTCCAGATCTCGCGCATGGTATCGCGACTGACGGTGAAGGGTAGCCGTGGCAGCGATCCGCGTGCGTAGCGGTGCGCATCGAGCACCAGGAACGCTCCAAACAGCGCGGAGCCGATTGCAACCGCCAGCGTCTGCCCACCAACTCCAAAGCCCCACTTGGCGAGCAAAACGCTGCTCACTGCGGTCAGTATGCTTTGCGAGATCACGAAGACGCTCAAGACGTAACTGCGTTGGTTTGCGTCGATCAGCGCCCGCAGCGGTGACAGTGGCATGAGCAATAGTGGAACCGCGGCGTAAATACATGCCAAACGCAGCTCACCGTGCAGCGCTGGCTCGACCTTGACCAAATGCGTGATCCCGAACGTGATAGCCACGGCGCCCAACAACATCGGCACCAACACGATTAAGTACGCGCGAAAGCCGGCCGCCAAGGTCCTGCGAACGCTCTCTTCGTCTTCGAGCGCCAGCGCGCGGGCGAGCATGGGGATCATCGCGCCGCCCAGACCCAGCTCGAACAGGGCCAGATATGCGACGCAATCCATCACCGCGCGAGCCGCCCCCAAGCGGGCCGCTCCCAGGGTTCGCAGCAAGATCGGCGTAATCCCCAGGGCTAGCCCCATGGTGATGACGTTGAACGCGATGACCGACAGAAAGCTCCAAGCAGATCGGGTCGATCGTGACATTCGTCCGCGGCTTGGTTACCACGGTTAGCATCGGGCAAGCTATGCCCAGGGGCGAATTCAGCTCGTCTCGACGCAGGCACTGGGCACGCCTAGCGTGGCGTGCAAACCTTGCGTCGTTCGATCCGCTGCCGAATTTCATGCATCGCCTTGCATACCCCGATCCCGCATCATGAGCGCGAAACGACTTCTCACCATCGGTCATTCTTATGCAGTTTCGCTCAACCGCCGCCTGGCACGCGAGATGTCAGTTGCAGGCCGAGGGCATTGGGAGGTCACCTGCGCCGCCCCCAAATATTTCCACGGCGGTAACGACTTGGCGCCCATCACGCTTCGGCAGGATGATGCCGATGATTTCCCGCTGATAGCCCTCGATGCATATTTCACACGCAAGGTGCATGCCTTCACCTGGGGCCCGGCTACGCGTGAGCTCCTTCGCCGTAACTGGGATGTGATCCACGCTTGGGAGGAGCCCTACGTGCTCGCTGGGTGGGAAATTGCACGCCTAAAGAAGTCGAATGCGAAGCTTGCGTTTTTGACGATGCAGAGCAATCCGAAGAGCTACCCGCCTCCGTTCTCATGGTTCGAAAAAGACAGCATGGCGCGCGCGGCGGGCTGGATCAGTTGCGGATACTCCATCGAACGCAATCTCGAGGCGCGACCGGGGTACGATCGACCGCACGAGATGATCCCGTTGGGCGTCGATGTCGAAGTATTCAAGCCCGATATCGATGCACGGCAAGCGGGCTTCGACGCCTTGGGGTGGCCAATGAATGGTCCGCCGGTGATCGGTTTCGTCGGTCGCTTCATTCCATCGAAGGGCTTGCCGCTGCTGATGCGCGCGCTCGATCGACTAAGCGAACCATTCCGCTTCCTTTTCTTGGGCGCTGGCGAGATGGAGACCGAGCTGCGTGCGTTCTGCGCGCGACACGCAGATCGCGGGCGGATACTGCACGCGCCTCACGAGCAAGTGCCCAAGTACATCAACGCCATGGATCTGCTGTGCGCTCCAAGCCAGACGACGCCGCAATGGCGCGAACAATTTGGCCGCATGTTGGTGGAGGCTGCGGCCTGCGGGGTCCCAGTCATCGGCAGTGACAGCGGCGAGATCCCCACGGTGCTCGGCGGCACCGGGCTGGTCATCGGAGAGGCGGACGAGGACGGCTGGGTGGCCGCAATTTCGGAGCTCGTGGCGAATCCCGAGCGTCGCGCCGAGCTGCGGGCGGCAGGTCTTGCGCAAGCGCACGAGCGCTACGCTTGGCCGGTCGTCGCTCGCAGGTATCTTTCGTTCTTCGACAAACTCTAGCCATAGAGCGAGCGAGACAGCGAACCACAATTGGGTAATAGTGGGTGGGATGTTGTTTAAGCAGACGTTGACCACGGCCGTTGTTTTGTTTGGGGGCTGCATGGCTGTCGCAAGTTGCGGCAGTTCCGGGAATGAGGGTGCAATAGGCGGTGGCGGCTCGAGCGGAGAGGCAGGTACCGTCGGTGACGCTGGTGCGGGTAACGGCGGCGCACCCCTCGGGAGCGCGGGACAATCAAGCGACGGCGGTTCCGGGGGCGATGCCGGGTCGAGCGAGGGCGGCGCAGCCGGTGCATCGACGACCGAACCCGAGGCGCTGGATCCCCCGGCGAGCATTGAGCTCGCGCTCTGTGAGGATGCAACGGCTTCGCCCGATGCCTGTGACGTTTGTTGCAATGATGGTGGGTTTACCGCGAGCTCGACTTACCAAGGCAAGTGCGTCTGCGGC
>Ga0247757_10000191_pt1 | contig 50734 bp, 49 predicted proteins | sample UWRJL126311R4_FD_180929 | JGI IMG/M metagenome (GOLD analysis project Ga0247757, IMG submission 180929) | Plant litter microbial communities from Arlington Agricultural Research Station in Wisconsin, United States - UWRJ-L126-311R-4 | ecosystem: Environmental > Terrestrial > Plant litter >... | reverse complement strand
GACGGTGAGCAGTCACGTGACGCTAGTCACGTGACTCGGAGAGCTGCCAGCATGCTGGCGGAAAGCCGCCAGAAAGCTGCGGGAAAGCTGCCAGCAAGCTGAGTAGTCATGTAACGTAATTCCAACAGGGAAAACCAGCGGAAAGCTGGCAGCATTCCGACAGCATTCCGGCAGAATTCTGACAGCAAAATCGCGAGAATTCTATATAGAATACTAGCTCTGAACGCCGATATTAGACTAGCAGAATTCTAGCAGCAAGCTGGCAGAATTCCCGCGGAATTCCGGCGGCAAACCGGCCGAATTCTATCACGAATTCTATCGAAATTCTACATAGAAAACTTGCTATATTCTATGGTGTTTTCTAGGCCAACTCATTGGGTATTACAAAATCAGATGTAAGAACCATGCAAAGCACCCTTTGCAGACCAGCAAAAAAAGACGTGAAATTGCTATATTCTATAAGAATTCCGGCGGCGAACTAGTCGCATTCCCTAGGAACTCCGACAGCAAGCTGCCAGAAAGCTGCCAGAAAGCTAGCAGCAAGCTAGCGAGGGCTCTGAGTATAAGGGCTTCTACTACTTAGAGAACTACTATTAGGGAAAACTGGCGGAAAGCTGCCAGAAAGCTGGCAGTAAGCTAGCGAGGGCTCTGAGTACGAGGGCTTCTACTACTCAGAGAACTACTATTAGGGAAAACTAGCAGCTTTCCGCTAGTTTTCTCTAATAGTAGTCCTCTGAGTAGTAGAAACCTTCGCCTTTAGAGCCCTTCGCTAGCAAGCTGGCTGGAATTTTAACGCTGAGTAATATAGCTAGAATTACTCGTAATCTTTCTCTTATACCTTATAGAAAATATACGACGCGATTTAGGATATTTTTATACGCGATTTACTATAGAAAATATATCTTTAAGTATATTAAATATATAGGGCCGTATAGAGCATGGTATTTTTGCGAGAAAACTGAGCTATCAGTCTTAGGGCTAAGTAATTCTTATTTTTTTATTTAAATCTCTTCTTTTACTTAACTCCTTTTTCTTTTACTTGACCCGAAGATCGGTATAGTCTTCCAGCGCGAGAATCAAAGAACACTTCAAGTTGCACTCCAGAGCGCGGCATGTTTCCGTTTCTTCATCTGAAATCGACTGTGATGGGTCTACCACCATCTGCGCATCTAGGTATGAGGCTACTTCGCTTTACATACGGTGCACCATATTTGGCCATTGCGTCTGCAGAGGAGCCACTCCTACCGCTCTGCCTCCAGCAACCATTTCCATCGCCCGACGCTAAGTAGCCAACAGCTGCAGCGGTTAATCCCGATGGTGTAGTCCATGCAACGATGCAGCTAAGCCTCAAACTACTCCACCGTTATGGTGGTATTACGCAGGCAACTCAGGCTCTATTTTGGAGTTTGAGGAGGACGAATTCGGGTTGGGAAAGGACTTCCTCAGCGCTAAAGCTACTCACTAGTTTGGGGCTTTTAGCACTCAAATCAGTGAGCAGCCCCTCATAGGCACTAATGAGAGTACGCAGAAGGCCGCTTTAGCCTTAGTCTATATTAAGCACCACTACATTAAAGACACCGTCCTGGCGCAAGGACGCCTAAATATAGATACAACCTTCTAGTTATTTGCTAGAGTATCTAAGAGTATCGTAGATATATATCAAAAGGAGTTACACAACCTTATATTTTTCAAGGAGCTCATATAGCCATAGGCTAAAGCAGTATACCTGTTATGTACAGTATTCTTTTTTTACACACAAAACGTGGACTTGCGTCCTGCACACAAGGAAAAGAATACCAGATTTACTACGCTCCCCCTATTATAAAAACCTGAGAGAACAGCAAAAAGACTAGTATTTTATATATTCGGCCGCCGGTGCTGAAATACCGCTCCCTTCGAGAATTTTTTAAGCTATTCTTTTGGGTCTCCTATATAGAGGAAGAGCTACTACCTTAAGATACTTTTCCTTATATGAAGGACGCAAGTCCATGTTCTTTCGACTGATCCAAGAAAAAACTGAAAATTATATACATGCCCTAGTTTTCACTTCGATAGTATTTTGTAGCAAACTGCCTATTACTTACTGACTTTTGCTTTTACTGAGTGGTTAATCGCCATGACTTATTATTGTCCCCTTTCGTCACATTTATTATTATAGATTTCTTAAAGGCTCTATCAACTCCATCTTCCCGCGACAAACATCCTTACCATTCAAAAAAGCACGACGAAAAGTATATATCACCAGCCCTAAAGTGTCGGATACTCCCATTTCGTCCTAAGCTATGAAAGACGATTGCGCACTGAAGCGTGACTCCCACAGAGTAAATCCAACGCCGGATGAAGACTGCTACTCGGCCCCACTGGCTGAGCTGTTGGCTCAGTTTTCTGGCGAAAAGGCCGTACTACGTAGGGCCCGACATGCTCAACGCAAAAAACACCCTCAGTGTAAAAAAAAGTCCTCGAAGGTATATTTTCTATAGTAAATTGCATGTAGAAATATCCTATATTACGTCGTATATATTCTATAAGGTAAGAGAAAGACTACGAATACTACTACTTATATTCCTCGGCGTTGAGTTGTTCGAAGTCCTCTAACTAGTGGTAGCCCTTACCAGGGCCCTCGCTCTATAATAGCGTTTTCGATAGTCTAAAGCTCCAAGGTATAAGTTAATATACTATTTAACCTTTATATAACTTTTCCTATGTAAAATAGGCGTGTTTTAATAGATTTGTGGTAGTTGCGAGATTTTTACACTGAGGGTGTTTTTTGCGTTGAGCATGTCGGCCCCTACATAGTACGGCCTTTTCGCCAGAAAACTGAGCCAACAGCTCAGCCAGTGGGGCCGAAGACTTGTGATGCGAATGGCGGGGAAATGGCCCCTTGCAGCGCGCCAGACCATATGTGGAAGGTGTCAAGGACCATGTTGATAACATATTAGATCCAACGACGCTCTTGTTTGCTGTGCATTCTTCCTTCTACGTTCCGTACCTACTCCATTATCATCGCTTGACACGAGAAAGATGCGTGATCCGACCTCGGCACGGCATTTTACACACCACAATCAGGTGCCGGGAATGACCCCACCGGTGGTGACAAGTAATGCTGTTGAGGCCATTTCGGACCGCATCGTTCGAGTGCAATGTGACTTGGTCAATCTAAAAGATTTCTGGAACGTTCGCAGTTCTCGTTCCCGTATTGCAAAGTTGAACGAGTACATAGAGAATGAACTCCAAGCCCTAGATACCGCTTCGTTTAGCGAGTACGACCAAGAAGAAAAGGTTGATTATATTCTTCTGAAACGCTACCTCCTTGATCAGCGAAGCCAGCTCCACATCACGGCCGAGAAAGAAAATAAAGTGCTTGCATTCCTGGATGGATTCTTCCCCGTGCGATTAGCGCGCCTGATAGAAGCCAGACAACGAAATGATGACATGGACGCGAAAGAGACCGCTGCGTCGCTCGTGACAATCTTGTCGCTTATTCTGAGGTCTAAGGCCCGGATCGAGCAAAGGGAAGAGACGGCAGAACCTACGATTGCATGGCATGCGACCAAGACCTTACTTGAACTGAAGGGCCATTTGAGAGAATGGCATGCCTTCTACGCAGACTATGATCCTCTGTTCACATACTGGGTATCCGAGGCTTACCAAAAGCTGGATCAGGCATTGCAAGATCTAAGCGACACCATCAAAAGGATCTTGATAGGTGTGGAACCGGACGATGAAAATATCATCATTGGCGAACCGATTGGTCGTGCCGGGATTCTTGATGCGCTCGAGACTGAGATGATTCCATATACGCCCGAAGAGCTTATCGAAATCGGGAAGAAAGAGTACAAATGGTGTGAAAGGGAGATGGAAAAATCAGCAACCGAGCTCGGATTTCAACATTGGAGAGAGGCACTTGATTATGTCAAGCAACAATACGTCGACCCAGGACAGCAGCCCCGGCTTGTACGGGACTTGGCCAAAGAAGCAACTGACTATGTCAAAAAACATGATATGGTCACTGTGCCAGCTGTGTGTGAGAATACAATCCGCACATATATGATGGGGCCAAAGGCGCAAAAAATGAATCCATTTTTCCTAGGCGGCGAATCCATTATCGTATCCTACCCGACTTCGGCTATGAGCTATGACCAAAAGCTCATGAGTATGAGAGGAAATAATATACATTTTTCTCGTGCAACGGTAATGCACGAATTAATACCTGGCCATATGCTGCACATGCACTTCATGGACCGCCATCGGCCCTATCGAAGTATGTTTATGACACCGTTTTGCATTGAGGGGTGGGCGTTTTACTGGGAACTGGTTCTCTGGCAGGCTTCTTCATGGAAGAAAACCCCCGAGAACCGTATCGGTATGCTGTTTTGGAAAATGCATCGATGCGCCAGGATCGTCTTCTCGTTGAAGTATCACCTTGGCAAGATGAGTGCAGAAGAGTGCGTGAGGTTGTTGGTTGACTGGGTGGGACATGAGCAAGCTACAGCAGAAGGTGAAGTTAGAAGAAGCATCATGGGCGATTACGGGCCGCTGTACCAGGCAGGTTATATGCTGGGTGGCTTGCAGATCTATGCTTTGCGGAAAAAGGTAGTGGAGAAAGGCTTGCTATCGGAGAAGGAATTCCATGACACATTTTTGAGAGCGAACCAAATGCCTATTGAGCTGTTCAGGGCTCTTCTTCTAGGCGAGCGTGCTGTGAAGCTCGAAAAGGACTATAAAAGCCAGTGGAAGTTTTATTCGAGGCTCGAGTGAGTAGATCTGATTTAGGGCTCCGACCAATAAATTGATGATCATTCGTTAAACGAGTATAAGTTTTCAAAGAAGCTCGTTAACCATGTCTAACCGTTATTGCCGGTTGGGTTACGAAACACAATGTGAGGCGCCAGGTAACATAATCATCTTCCACTTCTCGTTCGATCAGCCACCATTCAACGTTACCGCTATCGACGTTCAACCGAATAACATGTGCTGAGTTGGTATGTTAGGTTTTTGATTCCCTAAAACCATACAGCCAAGCACCATTCACTAATGCCGATTTTTATCTGTGCTACGCAGTCATATTAGTAAAGTGAATGGATAGCATATCATGAATGGAACACACTTGCTGTTTCACCGCGGAATTTCTCCTTTGCTTTCCTTTTTTCTTCGGCCGTTCTCTCCCGGTAAGGGTTCTTAGGTTTCTGGAAGTACGGCTAGGCTGTAGCTTAGATCAGCGGCTTACTAAATGTTGAGCAGCCGACGCTGTGAAAGAGGCAACTTCCCTTGCGATCCGTAAAGGGGCAGCATCCAGGAGTTGTTGACGAGTGATGGTGGGAGCAGGAACACAGCGAGTTAAGAGTCTAAGCATGACGTCGTACCAACTAAGATGCCTCCCATGTGCGATTCCCATGCGATGAGACGTGAAATCCGACCGTCTCCCCTCAATCGGTGGCCTTACACTCCGCTTATCCGCAGCCACACCCTTGCACCTGTACCAGGCGTCAACATCACGTCAAGGCCAACCAAACCAACGGCAAGTCCATTCCACCAGCTCGGTCGATCTCCCTGACGAATTCCAGCATCTTCACCATATCGGCCCCATCGCTTTTTGTAGAACACTCCTTAGTGCCGTCGGTTGTTTGCCGAGTGTTGGAGCGCGCCAGTATAGACTCTGTGCAACTACCTCAAACGCTTACCAATCTTCCCCGTTTTTCTTTTCTGGGCGAGCGCTTCGTCCAATTAGAGAGACAAACTCCTTGCGATAAGTGTATAACATGAGAGGTCTTGGGCGAATGGGGAAGCTCAGCTCTTCCGACCCTCTATCAGGCGATGAATTATGTCTTCGACGTTGAGCATTAAGCGCCGCAAGATTACCCAAATCGGAATAAGTCGCCGTATCTGCAGGCGGACAAGTTACATTTCCAGAGCACTGGGTGGGGAAATTAGGCGAAGTAGCCATGTGTCCTGAAAGGATAAGAGGCCGGATTGGAAGCAGCATATCCTACTTGAAGTAGGTGGTGGATTTATTAAATGTGTTGAGGCGTATATGGATTTGCGTGGAATAGGCCCGATTCGCAAGTTGAGCAGCTTGCCACTATAAATTGGTTTTTGCCAAAATAATGATCATCAAAACTGTGGAGAAGAGTTGAGGCGTTAGAATGTTATTGATCAGCGTTACGGTTCCCCCTTTGGAAAATGCGGCTGCTTGAGGCGGTAAGATGGATATTGCCAGGAGTTGTGGTCCTGGAAAGGCGGTTGAGGTTGAGAAGCCGACTGACGTCATGTGCAACTCGAAGCTCGGCGATTTACGAAACCTCTGACGTAGCGGCAATGGCCACTCCAGCCTTTCGTTCTGGGCCTGTGTGTTGTTTCTCGTACCACGGTACACGTGAAATTCGTACTCCCAGCTGGATGTGAAACGGCAGGTCAAAGTTATGTCTTATGTTCGCACTTGATACCACGTGCCTATCACCGGACCCCAACACTCGAAAGGACGAATATGCACACATGCAGGCTGCAGATACCTCGGGGATATACTACTCGTAAAACTAAGAAGTTAAGATGCGGATTAAATTCCAGTGTGCAAGGCAATTACGTTGATCTTTTCACTTCTATCTGGCATGTACTTGCAGACGGTGAAGCTTGTGCGCTGATGCATGTCCCGGTCAATGTGTGTACGATGAAATACTAGATATGGGCACTGGAGGTGAATTAGTTTGTGAGATGCTTGAATCAACGGACTATATCTTGCAGTGATTTTGATTACAAACTGATCCGCTGCAGTCCCTGTGGAAACCCCCCACCCCCCATGTGTCTGGATTCCCCGGACCGGCGGTGAGTGTCTGCCGTCCCACGCCAAGAAGGCATGAGTGTGGGGTGTGCTTATTCCATCTTTTCACATGTTTTTGTTTGGATAATTGCGGGTGCTTGCTGTCTCGAACAGAAAACGGGGGACGGAAGCCAGCGGCCTCGTGGGAGGGAGCTGTAGAGTGATTGAGATCATCTTTCTGACGGCGTCTTTCTGACACACAGCCCGCCTAACTATCGAGTGTAGGTCGTTCGAGGAAAGTTTCGCTCAAGTTTGATTCTGTGGTACCTTTGTCTACAATTCCCCGAACCCGAGTCTAAACCGATGGTGAATCGGTGGGATGAGGTGGAAGCAGACCCTGCATATCCGTATTGTAGATCTTGATCACCCTTGCGCACTGTGACTTTCTAACTTTAGCGAAGGGTCTACGCGTGGAGCCACAAGATTTTCCCTATCGGGCCGTATCGGTTTTCATGCAGGTCACGTCCCGTCCTGAACCATGGTATACGAAGTGCCTAGCTTGGCCGAAGCCACGAAGAGATTGCGCCCCGGACTTGAGCACGCATCTAAGTTACTTGCGATAGCTAGATACTTGGTTTTGCCAACTTGTAAGCTTGTTGACTGTGTAAGCTGATTTCAAACCATGGACAGAGCAAGGGTAGCTACCGTGACGACCGGGAGGGCGTTCTTGCATACGCGGACCCAAAAGCATGGGAGGAAGCTTTGTTGAGAAACTCAATAGTATTAGCTCAGAATTTAGGTTACGGTCAAGGAATTCCAGCTCAGTGCAACGATGCAGAGAGCCAGTGTTGAAGCTGAAGACGGTAGCGATTAGCATGCCCAGAGAATGTCCGTGGAGCGTCCAACGTTGATTGCGAGCCACCCTTGATCCGCGCAGACTTGAGATTGTCCTGGCAATGCACCGGAGGCCCCGCTGCATATGCGGGGTGAGCGCGTGGTCATGTGTGCATCTAAATTGGCATATGAGGAGGGGGGTTCGCATACTTCAAAAGCACAGTCTCGTGTGCTCGATGCGAGCTGCATGCATGTTCTGGACAGTCGATGCACGTACGATTCTGCAATGCTCAATAACTGTTTCACGTCAAAGATGCAAGTGGCCGTCGATGGGAAGTCGGGGACGCTGTTCTAAAAAGTACCCATGACGGGACGCAATATACGCTTCCCCGCCGAAGAATCTGACATTTACTGACTGTTCGTATTACCCGTGCGTCGACTCTGACACTTCGGGAGGATGACAATCTCCCGCCCTTCTTTCTAGTAGTAGTTCGGGAAGTCCTAGGTACTTACTCCAGATTTTAGCTGTGCCTAGTGAGAATTCCATGGCCCTGGCCGTATCGGCCTTTCCACCTTTGGACGATGGCCTTGGAAGCACGAAAGTCTCACCTTTGCCTCCTATGAGCATCAGAAGACCAGGAATCACCTCGGCCTTTGGACGCGGCCCTCGGTCTGAGTGCTGCCGAATCCTTCGGGCCCGCCTACTCGCAGGTCTATCTGGAGAGCCGGTTCGGAAGGTATGGTGGGCTTGTAATATCCCCATGTGACCGATGTTCGGCATTACCTACACATTATCGATTGCTCTACTGTCACGCATGTGGACTGCATACAGGCAGCAGACTGACCAATAGAGAAAATGGCGAGATGAAACGGGTCATGCAGGGAACATGCACAGCACCATCCGAGATTTCACTGATGGCTTGTTTCCTGATGCATTGTGCTAGTTCCGGAGTGGGTGCGTATGTACTCCGCTTTCTACATGCAGTACCTACCAAAAAGCTTCTCAGCCGCTTGACTAGATCGGGTGCGATGAATCGAAATCGATCTCCAAGGCAGGGCTAAGCGTTCGAGGGCGGTACGAAAACGAAGTAGCGGCCCTAGCGGCCGTCCGCCGTTGCATGCATGTTCAATATGCCGAGATGGCAGCCTCAAAATTCGGCTTTCGCTTGCCTGATGGCTTGGGGAGCGTGGCCCCGGCTAGTACTGGCCTGTTCCAGGGCGCCTTGCCTGCAACATGCGGGTACTTCTGCGGACTTTTGGGCCGGCAGCGCTTGCTTGGTCCATGGGGCAGCAGTTGGAGAAGGGAGGTGGACTGCAGGCACCATGCAGCGACGATGGACGTGCTCGTGTCCGACGGCGTGCAGGCTCGAGAGGCGACGATGTCGGCGGTGGTGTGTGGGTATCCTGATGAAGGGCACTTTGTATTTGTACGTGTATTACGTGCGGCAGGATCCTTCGGGGACCGGCAGGGCCAGCCTAGCGAGGGCTCGCGATGCATGGAGCTGGGATGGATGCAGGATGCAGGGTTGATGAGGCTCTGCACTGGCGCCTTTTGAAGCGAGCATGGATCCATCGAGTCCAGGCGCGTTGCATGCATCGACTCGCTGTTCGCTTGCCCTCAGCGAAGGAGCTGGTTGCGGGGAGCGGTGTGCATGCAGCTTGTGCAGGGCCAGTGGGCGCGATGCCGCATCCGATGATCTCATAATCCGTCTGCGTCGTGTGTACCTATCGCGCACCTATCGCACGCCCGCCTGGCAAATTGACGACGACCAGGGCACTCGGGGTTCACGCACGGGAAATGCTTCCCCACATGACACGATTCGTGCTGTGTGTACAGTATGTCTGCCACGGCTGGCCGCAGCCGGGGGAGAAAAGGGCCTACCTGCGCGCTGGAGACTCCCTCTTCTCCCTCGGCCGTCGGCTTTTGGCCCTTGGGACGGCGTGGTTCGACACGCAGCGTTGGAGAGGCCTGGCGCCCTTCCCCGAGCCCTTATGCGCCGAAGCTTCTAGAAGGATCCTTTCCGCATGTGCCGCGCAAGCCACCAGGTGCATGCCGCCGTACAGATGGTCCCTCTCTGCTCAACCGTCAAAACGGTGGGGAGGAGCGCAAGGAGCGCAAGAGTCATGCACGCAGCTGGCGCCATGCCCGAAAGCGCATCGCCCTGGAGCCAGAGGCATGCCCGACTCCAGGGCTAAAGTTGAGCCTCAATCTAATCGCTGTGGAGTAGCGCTAGCCGCGCCTTGTCCTCGATGGCCTCCCCGCAGGCCCTCCGAGCAGCGGCAGCAGGTCGGGCAATGCTCGACAGAGAGGCTGCGGCCTGGCTCGCTGGCCCGCTGGCTCGCTGGCCTGCTGGCCCTCTGGCCGCTCTGGGAAGGGAGGTGAGGCGCACGCTGCAGCCTGTCTGTATGTTGCTGCACCAGAGGGCGAACGTCAGCGGCGCGCTGCATATCAGGGTCTGGTGGACGGAATCGTCGATGTGCAGACAATCAGCACTACATACATAGCCTTTATACGCACTGCACCGCACCTCGGGTATTACACGTCTCGCTAGGCAGTGCATCCGTCCATGCCATGCCCTCTCTCGCGCTCCCGCATCCGCTTGCTCTCTCGTGTCCGCTAAGGAACTTCAGCAGCGCAGCAAAAGCTCAGAGGCAGCCCCGGCCCCAACGGCAGGCCCTCGCAGCGTCATCATGCACGCTACCAGGATACGAGGGCTCATCCTGCGACCCGCCGGCGTTACTTTGTTCCCTCGAGCCCAGCGTATCGACATTCGGGGAGCGCCGAGAACGACGGAATCCGAAAGCCAGAAACGCTCTGCACAGGTCATGATCTAAGCTCAGAGCCATGCGCCACTAGCCAGCCCGCCCAGCCTTCGGTTCTGACAGGCTGGCGCTGCGCAAGGTGACATATGCATGGCCTTTCCTCTGATGAGCTGCTTCTTGGGTCGTTATAACTTAAAGACCACCACGAGATGAGAAGCGCGCTAGCGACTGAGCGGAATACATCCATCTCGCCCTGACCTACCCTCTCCGTCCTACCAGTACTCCCCCACCGAGCATACGCAGCATATCCATACATTCTCTCTCCCTCCCTCCCTCTCTCTTTCCCTCAACACCACCGCCGTCATGCATGCCATTGACGCAGATGCATGGCGGGATGTGAGCGACTCGCAGGACAGGAAGAAGATTCAGAACCGCCTGGCACAGCGGAGACGCCGTAAGTCATGGTAATGAAACCCCACTTGTCAGCACAAAGCTGATGGATGTAGGTCAACGTTTAAAGATGACAGAGTCGGCCATGGACGAAGCTCAATCCAACCAGGCACCTAGCCTCACAATGAGCGAGTCAAGTAGAAGGTCAGTCGTCCCCTTCCTTTCCCTTCCCTCCCAACAACAAAACTAACTCATCATGTGGTCCAGTCCCCAATCACCACAGCAGAACAACCCCGCAGAGCACCAAGCACACGAGCAGTGGACAACCATGCAGGAAGGCGACCGCTTCTTCATGTCCCCCGATCTGGACCTGGACGCTATAGTTGACCCAGCCCTCTTCCCCAACGGTTCGCCGGACACATACCCCTTCGCCATGTCCGACTTCAACCACTTCATGGCCTCGTCAAATCCATCCCCTGCCTCACATCATCCTGCCTTGGTCAAGGCAGAGGGTTACATTACCCCAGAATCCATGTCTCAGACCCCCCAACACGCATATCCATCGGCCGAGGGCCTCCGCGACGCTCACCAACGCATCTCGAAGTTGCGGGAGAACCTAGCAGGGCCGGCCATCCAAGCGACACCCACGCAGGCGGACGGCGTGCGCTTCAACCACATCTTCAAGGCCATGACGGCAGCAGGATTCAATAACTTTGACGAGATGGCTGCAGCCTACTACACGACGGATTTTGCGCGGTCCTCGCAAGCGTACGATATGCAGCGCCAAAGCCGATTGCGCCATCTCCGCACCTTCTTATCCACGGTCAAGTCCGACGCCCACTCCTGGGGCGCGCGAGAGCGACGGGGCTGGACCGAGGAAATTGTCGCGGCGGCCGAAGAGTTTCTCACCGATGAGGTGCAGCGGCTGCTGGAAGCGATGCGCAACGGCAACGTCGAGGGCATGAAGGAGATGGAAAACAGCCCGCAGGTCCAGGCGGCATTCTTCCAGGAGCTGCTTCCGGACCTATGGTCTCTGTTGACGCAGATTGTGGCTACATCGGGATTGGAGCAGCCGTATTCGTCAAAGGTGGTGCTGTCGGCTGTGCAGGTTCTCATCGGCTTCGGGCCTGCTATGCGCTAGCACTTGCACTGCCCATCACGGACGAGTAGCAATGCAACCCTGACGAGTTTACGAACCGCACATGTAGTATGTATATTGTGTATGCCTATTTCCCGTCGCCGCCGCGTGGACGAGACCCAAGGCATGCCCCGCGTCGTTATGATTTCCTCTTGCTTCTTCTGGGTCTTCTTCTTTTTCTCGTTTGGGTTCTGGGTGGGTTCCGGTCATATACGGCTGCGATTGGTCGACAGTTTATTGCACGCATTGACGGCGTTCGGAAAGAGACTGCTTTAGCTGGCTCGGGAGAAAGGTGGCAAGCGCATGGCTTCTTCGCATCGGCTAGAGTAGAAAATTACACATCCATTGAATGATTGACCGTTCACCTTCTGCGTCTGACGTCCTCGTCGAGAATCTCTTGTGCGCGCATCCGAGCTCGAGCCATGATGTCACACTTGCATGACATGCGGCTGACACCGTGACAATATGTTCGAGGAACACGTCCTCACGACGCGGCTGCGCTACTCTGCGTCGGGAATATTCGGTCTCTCGTCTGCTGGCTGTTTGGTAGTAGGAGGATGCGCCTGGTGCCCAGCTCGTCGCAGCGACCACAAGGACGTAGTCGGGGGTGGGCCGTATCTGTCCCGAGCGAAGGAGAGCCCAGGCTCTGCTCCACCAGGAGAACGGGAAAGGGGGCGTGGTGCGCTCTGCGCTCTGCGTTTCGTCGAATTCCAGGCCGCATCCGTTCTGTGCTCGAAGCTTCAGGCTCTACTTCAGTATTTAACTTGAACTCTCGGACTCAGCGGTGAGACCCCTCCGACCTTGGCTCCCTGATCAGCACCTCTGATCAACGCTGAGATCCACTTTTGTACAATTGGCACCAGCCCAGGTAAGCCCTGCGCTAACCAAGAATGACAGCTCGCCAGTATTTCCGCAGGCGCACAGTGGTTACGGACATGGTTTCTGCCTCCATCGTGACCGTCAGCCTCGTTTCTCCGTCTGTCCTGAGGCTGCCATAGTACCGCTGGGACTGTCAGATGTCCGTAGAACAAAAATGGTGTAATCCAAAACTCTATTCCTTACCCTGGGTTTACTGGTAGACGTATGAATGTTTATGTACGTCTTGTCATGCTTGTTACACGTGTGTGATCTCTCTTCAATCTAAACGTTGACGGAATTGCTGTTGTTGTCCAAAGGCACACCGCAGGTTCACTGCAAGTTATGTCATACGGATCAGTGCCACATAGCTGGCATCGCAATCTCCGCATGTCGCGTCACGACAATGACAATGTGAAAAATTCGGTTCCATTGCCACGTTCTCGGACCACCGATACATGAGGTGCTTGTGACTATGACATATTTTCCATGCCCCTGAGCGCTGTGAGCAAACTCGTCAATGACGTGTACTTTCATACCCAGCACAGGTATAGACTGAAGAAGCATACGACATTATCGCACACATACACTGAGAAAAAAAAACAATATAGTGGTCTTGAATCCACTTCTTGAAATCATGTATTCGCCCCATGAATCTCCAGTAACATTGCCTGGGGAAAGAGACATTACTCATTTTGCCCGCCGTGCACGCAAATTTTTCAAGACCTTATTCGTCCCCAGCCAACCAGCCTCTGCAAGCTCTCTAGGTACTGCACACATGCCTGCTACTCACATTCATCGGCAATACGAGTGCCGCACGCACTCAGAACGTGACTCCCTTGGAACATGGGCGTTCCCACAGTGACTATTGCTGACACCGTACCCAACGAAGATCCTCATGTGCTTCCATATCGCTGTGTCGGTTGGTTTCCGTGCTCGTACCCTAGCGAAGCAAACAAGCGATGAACTGGGCGAGTACATTGTGAGCAATATCTTACAAAGGTGACAGTAGTACAGCATTCCCATTGCCATGGTCCCTTGTGCTGTGGATAAATCAGGCCAGTCGCCATTACAAGTGCTGCCTACATTGGGATCCCAGAGAAGCTGAGTGAATGTCCAAAGTTTGGTCCGGTACCACTCCTTGACATCAGCATCAAATATCAGCCGCTATTCTCTGTAAAAGACGATATCGAATTGGAATTCCGTGCGATTCCAAAGTGATGACGCTGATCGTTACCACCACCAACTTCTTCATGAAGCCGGAGAAGAACAACGGCAACGAGGGAGTTTTCTTCCCAATGTGCAAGCGAACCTTCGAGAGTAACTATGAGTGCCTGAAAACACCTGTCGACAAACCGCTGAGAAAGACTCTCTTCTATCTTACCCGTTGACTACAAATGTCGTGAGGCCAGCCATAAGATGCCATTTAGAATGACCGGATAGTGCGCGGCTCGTCTAGGGACTTTGTTTTCAAAGTGTTGGCGTGGATCACAGACATCTTTCCAATCCGCACAGTGTACAATAAAGTGATGAAAGAAACGTGCTTCAAATGCATTAGACGCCGACCAGCATAGTGATAAGGCCAGAATACGAGAGAAGACAGACCTTGAGGATGGCGCAGAATTGCCAACATTGTTGGGACTTCCGCTTGGCACAGACGACGACCTAATGGGGTTTCGTCCAACCTGGGGAGCCGAAAACTTGTAACGTTGAGCCTGTTCTATTGTTTTGAAATGCTGGGAGGGATGATTGAGGGGCGGAATCATGGATGATATCTCGGATCGACGAAGCCCGAAACGCCAACTGATGTAATATAAACCTTGTTCTACCGTTAAATCACCAAAGGCTTTACCCCTTTGGACACTGATTTCTAGCGAATGTTGCAGCCCTGGGGCAGGTTTCTTGAAGGTCGAGCCCAGACTAGGGTCAGCATCTACCACTGCATCCCCGTCTCTGTTTGGAGCCGTGAAGCGAATTTTACCTTCCAGACAATTTTTCGTGCTTCCCACCGGAAAGAATGGTTAACCTAGAGACGAAATTCTTACCCAGGTTTAGCTTCTAAAGAATTTTAGCGACTGTTCAGCCGAGAGTTGTTCTTCCCCTAGATTGTACTTGGCAGTGACTACAGGGCGAAGGCATTGCCTTGAACATAAACTTTGACTCGATCAACATCATATTTAAGCTGGTTTGCGTCCCGGCCTTCGATGCCTAGTGCAGCTCAGATAAGAATCCAAATTTGTTGCACAACTAGCTTTCCAGAATTGTTAGCGTACTTTCGATGTGATATTCCTGGCACGCTTTGCTACGTACATTTGATTAGCGTGCGTACGCATGTGCCGTTACGAGTGGTGGGAAATACATACTAGCCGCTTCTTTGCTGCATGCCTGGAGGCAAATTTTAGAGTGAGAAGTGCGAGAACCCAATCTTAGTCCAAGAGGTAAGCAGCGACAAGCCTTACCCCGCTTCCCGTCTTGAGTATCTGCATGTACTCCGTGTCCATGTAGGCCTGAGTGACATCGACTGAGGTTATTCACCGTGCTACTATGTTGGTCATCTTGGCTAATAGACCTTAACCTCCTAAGTACAAGGGTACTGCTGCCACTACATTCACTATTCGTCCGTTTAGACACTTCGTCAATCCCTACAGCCTCCAGTGGATTAGTTAGAATAGTGCACATGCATTGCAGGTCGCAGGACGCGTTGAACACTAGGAACTGAACTGTTCTGATAAAGACGACTAAAGGCTGGAGCGGGCCAGTCTATATGATGAGAAGGCAGGAAAGTTAAATTCAAAGCTCGTCCTGGAAGGAATAGCTTAAACTCTAAGGATTAGTATCTAGATAAACCTCTTGCTCTTGCTGACCCTCAGTACAGAGCACGAATATGACTTGTGGGTACAGTGGTCGTTGTCGTGTATGATGTCGCAATTTGCTCAGGGCACATGATGTTGTGTCGTTCGGCTATCATCTACATGTGTCAAGCCCGCTACCACTGAAGCCTGTGCCAACGCCTGGTCCTAATGCTCTTGTACATGGTGTATTGTATACAATTTCCAGCAGTCTCATTGCTATTACTACTTCCTCTGGGCGGCTGGACCCATTTCCTTACTGAAAGCAAAATACGAGACTTCAAGACTCGAGAGTGCCCTAAGGCCGACAAATACGATGGAAAATAGCGGTAGCACAGCAATCAGGCCCATAAAAAGACCAGGGGTGAAATATTGGTATCTTTCAAACAATCCACCTTCGTCAGACGCGGCGCGCTTATGGGCTGTAAAATCCCGCTTGAGCTCTATCTGTGCCACGCCACCGAATGGATCCTCCATCTCGTAGGTTGGCTGTGTCCCCATGGCTGCGTCTGTCGAGGGTGTAGAGGTATAAATGACGGTAAAATCGGCCGCTTCGTCCTTGTTAACGAGTTGCTCCAGCTCCCAATCTAGTTCGATGTGGTCAGTTCAAGAGCAACTGAGAGCTGTTATTGCACGTATGTTGGCTTACCTCGCTGGCTCAGCTGCGTCACCCGGTGGCCAGAAGAAGGAGCTGTAAAAGTCACTTCTACAATGCGCTGCCCTTCGCTCGAAGCGGTGACCTCGTTCTCTAAAACCACCTGAGCTCCACATTGGTGACGTAGAAAATGTGCGATGGAGGCGGCTGCCGGCTTGCTTTGAAGAACGTCTGGCACGACCATAGTGCTTTTGATCTGCTCGCTCTTGCCGCTCAAATAATGAGCTAACCGTGGGGCAGCGCGGGCATTACTAAAGTCGGTCGACGAGATGCCGTTTTGATGCACGATGAAGTAGGTTTTCGAGGGACAGCCCTCAAGGATGGTTGTCATCTGGTCTATGACATGATGGGCCTGGGCGATCTCGGGTTGGTCGGCGGGTATGTTTAAGCTACGACTGCCAGTTAGTATCTAGTCGTCATGTGTAGCAGCACGAACACGCACTTAGCGGTGGAGAAGAGTAAATAGGGCGACGTGTTGCGGAAGGCGAGAGCGGATGGAAGTGAAGCCAGCGCAAGGGCGCCGACTAGTGACTTAGACATAGCTGATGGAGCTGCGATGGGCGAGGCCAGTGATGGATTTGGAGAGCACCTGGAGCAATGGGGCTGGAAGCTTGGCTGTAACTGCTCCGCGCTCCCGGAGTTCAGCCGAAGTATGACGCGCGGGGGTTCCAGAAAGTAATTCTCGCCCGTGTGGGTTCACGAACGCAGTGGATATGCTGGCAGGGCGACGCGAGCAAATCCGAGCAGACAAGAGAGGTGGCTCCGCCACTGCCGTGAGAGACTCACCGTGACTCATCGGCGTCCTGCGGCGATCACTAGCGTAAGGCAGCTGCAGGGTTCATATAGATACCACAGACCCAGAAGCACCTCAGATGTTTCTTATCACCTTGCCACCAACAATCGAATTCACGCCCATTGCCTGCCGTTTTACTTTTCTCTAACGCAGCCACTATACACTCTCACGCATTGGAGCCCTCGAACAACAGACAGCTTAGAAACAGCATGTCGACCATCGCTGCCACTACAGACCCATCACATCACGACCAACAGCGCCGACGCCGCCCACGATTTCGGGTACGACCTGCAGAGCCGCAGCAGCAGAGACTACAACAGCAAGAGGCAGGGCAGGAACAGGAACAGGAACAGCCTGCGCGGGCTGCGCAGCGGGGAGGACGAAGTGGTAGAAGCCGTGGCCGAGGGCGGGGGCAGCCACCCAGCAATGCTGTAAATGGCGAATCTAGTGTTCCTCCAGTACACCTGGCACAGAATCGGAGAGGAAGAGGAAGAGGAAGAGGAAGGGGTAGCGGTAGCGGTAGCGGTCCGCAACAACAGCCCAGAGCTCCGCCACAAAATGCAAGAGGGAGACGTGCTCCAGAGCCCTCGGATGCTCACCACACATCTGGTTTGCAGGTGGACGCCCCAGTATTCACACCTGGAATACCCATAGCACCGCGAAGGCACCGAACACCGCGTGAGACGAGACCCCAGGGTCCTAAATCGACTGCACCAGATATTGCCACCCGAACCCACGAGGACATCGACAATGGACACTACGAGTGTGCCATTTGCACAGAAGAGATTAGGCGAAGCGCAAAGGGAATATGGTCTTGCAAAACTTGTTGGACTGTGTTCCACTTGAGCTGCATCAAGACGTGGTCGACTAACGAAGGCTCTTCGGCTGCTCGACAACAAGCCCCTGAGGGCGAACTACCACCTCCCCGCCAATGGCGCTGCCCAGGGTGCAATTTACCCAAGGATGACCTTCCAAGAGCATCACAGTGCTGGTGTGAAAAGGAGATGGACCCGAAGTCACTCCCGGGCCTGCCCCCCTTCTCCTGCGGACAAACATGCGCTCGCCCCCGTCTGCTACCCAAGAAATGTCCCCATCCCTGTCCAACAACATGCCATGCCGGACCTTGTGCGCCCTGCACGATGATGGGCCCTACCCAGACTTGTTTTTGCGCGAAAAAGTCCATGACTCGCCGATGTATGGAAACTGACTACGATCACGGGTGGAGTTGCGGAGCCACTTGTGGGCGATTGATGTCATGTGGAGAACATTATTGCGACTCAGTATGCCATGAAGGGCCTTGTGGTGCTTGTGAGGTGCGTCTGCCAGCCAGGTGCTACTGTGGACAAATCGACAAAGATATCATGTGCTGCGATCGAAGACAAGAAAAGAACAGTAGCGTCTTACACACCGCCGAGGATGGCACCTCGACCATTGAACGCTGGGTGGCTCTTTTTAGTTGTCCGAACCCATGTGGCCGCCGGTTCGATTGCCAGAAGCATGCTTGCCAAAAGCCTTGTCACCGGCAGGATGTTCTTCCGGCCCATTGCCCGCGTGCACCTGATATCGTGTCACACTGTCCCTGTGGAAAGACGCCTCTACATAGGATACCTGGCCCTACTCGATTGACATGTGAGGATCCAATACCTAGTTGCTCCGAGCCCTGCGGCAAGAGGCTGAGCTGCGGACATGCATGCCAACAGCTATGCCACCAAGGTGAATGTCGACCATGCCTTCAAACTATTTCTATTCATTGCCGTTGTGGACGAACTACTTCACAGTCTGTTTGTCATCAAGGGGTTGAAGAACCGCCACACTGCATGCGCCTATGTCGTGTATCACTCAATTGTGGTCGACATGAATGTGGAGAACGATGTTGTTCGGGTGAGCGCAAAGCTGCAGAACGCCAATCACAACGCCGGAAACCTCGTCCGTTGGACTCCGTCTCTACCCGTCGTCATCATGATGATGTATTCGAGGCAGAGCACATATGTACACGAAGTTGCGGTCGTCAATTACGATGTGGCAATCCGGACCACCAATGCCAGGAACTGTGCCACAAGGGGCCTTGCGGGACGTGCCGGGAGGCAATCTTTGAAGAAGTTAGCTGCCACTGTGGTCGAACTGTATTGCAACCACCTCTGCCGTGCGGCACCCAGCCTCCACCTTGTCAATTTGATTGTGAACGACCGAAAGACTGTGGACATCCACAAGTTGCTCACAATTGTCATGGTGATGGCGAAAGTTGTCCCAAGTGCCCGTTTCTCACCACAAAACCCTGTCTATGTGGAAAGACTGCGCTCAAGAATCAGCCCTGCTGGCTTACCGAAGTACGATGCGGAGAGGTTTGCGGACAACTGCTGAGCTGCGGCGCACATCGTTGTCGCAAACAATGCCACCGCCCAGGAGAGTGCGAGGAACCTTGCTCACAACCTTGCGGCAAAGACCTGAGCATGTGTGGCCACCCATGCATGGCCGCATGCCATGCTCCTATCGTCTGCAAAGAAGAGAAACCCTGTCAACACAAAATCCTTATCACATGTGAATGCCAGCGCATAAAGCAAGAAGCCAAATGTAATGCATCAAGACATAGCGATGGAAACTTAAAGAAGACTCTAAAATGTGACGAGGAATGTGCACGACTGGAAAGGAACCGTAAACTTGCACTGGCTCTCAACATTGACCCCGAGCACCAAAATGATCATGTTCCTTACTCTGCAGATACTTTGAATATGTATCAGCAAAATTCCACGTGGGCAGTCGCTCAAGAGAAGGTATTGCGACTCTTTGCAGCAAACCCAGAAGAGCGACGGCTACGATTTAAGCCAATGTCACGACAGCAGCGAGCTTTTGTACATTCGCTCGCAGAAGACTTCGGATTCGATAGCGAAAGCATGGACCCGGAACCACACCGCCATGTTGCTATTTTCAAAACCCCTCGATTTGTAATGGCTCCCATGAAGACCTTGGCTGAATGTGTCAGGATCAGACAGATTCAGCGCGCAACAATACCAGCGCCTACTCCTACCGCTCTTTCCTCGCGTCCTAAACCCAGTAACACATCTGTCGATCCATATAACGCATTTCTCATCACCAATCCGCGTTTCGCTCTCACAATTGAGGAGGTGGTAGCAGTACTACGGAACACATTACCAAAAACGGATTCTCCACTGGAGCTCGAAGTCAATTTCTTGCCAAGCGAAGAAGTCGCTCTGAAGCCGCCGATTGCAGCTCGTGTCAACATCCCAGAGCGTGAAATTCAAGCAATGCTGGAGTCCATCAAGTCACCCATGCTTCAGGCCTTCACTTCGCAGAAAATCGGCAAGCTTCAACTCGCCCGATTAGATGCCTCTCTTAATGTTCTGCGTCGGGAAACCGACGTCGATGCTCTGGGAGCTGGTTGGAGCCATGTCGCTGCCAAAGGAGCCCCCGTGCGGCATGCCCAGCAAAGCACGCCTATTGGCACTAAGGGTGGGTTTGCAATACTAAGTTTGAACAGCGCCAAGAAGAGAAAAGAGAAGCCAAAGTCAGAGCCAGCCGAAGTGGCAGACGATTGGGAAGCCGCTGAGGAACTTGAAGAGGAGAAGGAGAAAGGTGCCAGCGGGGCTAATAGCGGTTTCAATAGTGAAGCAGAGGGTTCACAGAACCCCTTGCTTGACGCAAGAAGCGCTTCTGACGGTATAGGTGATTCTAATATCGATTTGGACAGTGAGTGATCCTCCGGGGTATAAACTCGTCTATGGACGACTCTTGTGTATGACCGGCTTCATGCGTCCCAGACAGGCATAGATAAAAAACAAACACTTGCTACGCTGTTTCGAACATGATTGATGATTAAGCTGTATTTCACTGGTATGCAAAACATTGAGGGCTCAAATCCAGGCTGGTGTAATGAAAGAGTAAATTTAAATGAATGGTACAAGTTCACTTCATCATTGTCGAATATAAGACAACACGGCACAGTAACTTGTAGTACAGCATCAAGCGCTGATAATGTATTGCCCAACATGTATCGTTAAGCTATCTCGTTATTGTGAGATTCCTCAGTCGGCTAGCCGAAAACACTATACCCACCGTCCTGCCCACCAACCAGCCATCATTTTTCTAGCACTCCAGAACGCCGAATACCTATCCATGCTCCTGACACTGGGGTGACGAACGGTTACCAACCACTTGACAAGTACGCTCATACCTGGCCATGCCTGCGTGAAAAGAATCGAATGTGAAGCGGTTTAAAACGTATATCACTTGAACAATGAAGTGATGCCTGTCCGGCAGCATCACTCTTTACTAGGCGGTGCCAATGGATAGGTCAGCCACGATTCATCTGAGCTTGGGGAAGGCTAGGGCTTTGTTGCAACTGCGGGTTCTGCGGTGTCGCGCTCCTACTCGGTGGTCTCGCACTCATGCCAGGACTGCCAGCTTGCGCCCGTTGTTGGCTCATCAACTGTTGTTGTCTGACTAATTGTTGCTGGTAATGCTGAACAGCATTTGGTGAGGGGCTGTTTGCACCCATTCCACCATTGAGATACATGTTATTTCCGACTTGAGGAGATTGTGCCAGGCCAGTAGAACCTGCGGCGGCTGTCATTGCCTGTGCGCGTTGTTTGGTTAGGAACCGGGTAAGATGATCAGAAGCAATTTTTTGGACTTGTTCTTGGGACCATTCCGGATGCTGTACCTTTAAGTTGTTCTGTATTTGCAGCAATTGCGGCATGTGGCCACTGGACAATGGACGAACAGGGGTTTGCATAGTAGCATTGGCCTGATTGATCCGTGGCGAACCAGCATTGTTGGCCATTCCGTTTAGTGAAGGGTTTACATTTCCGTTCATATTCTGGCCAGACATAGGAATCATATTGGCATTTGGCATATTACCCATCGTCATATTCTGTGTGAGGTTGCTAGCCATGTTAATTTGCTGTTGCTGGAGCTGAAATTGGTTTTGCTGGTTAGCATTGGGGAACTGGCCGCCTCTCTGCTGCATTGCCATCCGAACTTGGTCCGGAGGAGCCATCCGTTGGCCGTTCGACATATTGGACTGCATTTGTGCCTGTGGAATACCAGAGGAGCCCATCATCATTCCCCCGTTCATATTCGCATTCGGAAAGCTTGGTTGCATAGCCTGGTTTTGCTGTGCTCGCACCGTCATAGCTGCATTAGTCGCAGCTGAGCTAGGACCAGGCTGGGGAGTATTTGCCATCTGTGCAGTGGTATTAAGATTGCTTCCTGGGGTACCGTTGCGTTGATTTACGCCATTGGCCATGCCCTGCGCCTGCATTTGTTGACGTTGCGCTACCATTTGCTGGCCAATGTTAGAACGGAATACGAATGCTATTGGCTTGCTTACCCTGGCGTGCATTTCCTGTACCATTGCCTTCTGCTTCAACCTTTCCTCGCGCTCCCACTTAAGACGCGAGAATTCCTGAGGGGTATGCACGTTGGTTTTGGGCGGGACAGCTTCGTGCGCTTTGCGAAGCGCGGCCGCTTTTTGTGATTCGGCTTGCTTGTGGGCCAAAGATTCACGTTTTCGAGCCAATTTGCGCATCCCATCGATTATGGCAAGATGACGATTCTCTCTTCGTCTCTCAACGCGTATGGGCTGCGTTGTGCGCCTTCTTGGGGTCTGATTCGGAATGCTTTGGCTGTTTTGTGCTTGCTGCTGGAGGAGTTGCTGTTGAGCTTGATGTTGTGCTGCCACAGTTCTCTGAGCCTGCTCTAGGCGACTTTGATAGGTTCGGAAGTATTGAGTTTTCGACATTTCCGCAGGCAAACCTTCCAGCTGGACCCAACGCTCAAAGCATTCCCACGGAGTTCGTCGACCAGACCCAGCTACAAACAGGGAGGGTAAGGCAAGCTGTTGCGCTACCAGAGACCAGTTGAAGGTGTACTCCTTTACTAAAGCACGCAACTTCTGGTCTTCTTCCCAAAGCCACTGTGAAGAGCTTCTATTTTCAAAAAAGGACACCGAAGGCATTGGAAATTCAGTGGGAGGTCGGAATTGATGCGCTGCTTGAAGACGATCCCGAATATGCCTATTCTCTGGGTTGAACAGAGCTACTTCTGTCGACTCTGGAGGTAAATCGTTGCGATGGAACAACCTCCTTCCAGGAGTAGAAGGCATAGAATGCTCTGCAGACGTCCCTGGCCTGCTGGGAGGCGTAGATGGCTCGTCCTCCGAATCGTAATCGTAACGGCTGCGCTTCCTGGGAGGTCCGCGTACTTGAGACACAAGTTTACCATTGACAAATTTAGAGACTGGTAGAATTGGAGGTTCCACGAAAGCCAGAGGGGTGACATCAGTAGATCCGTCAATGATCGGCTCATACGCCGGAAGCTCGCGAAGCATAGCACCACAGGATGGTGTCCAGTTAATCTTCATCACCACATCATTAAATCCTAGGGAAAATAGTCCAGCAGGTGGTGTTGAGCTAAGTGGAGAAAGCAGTTCCTCATCATCGGCGTAAGATTCGCTTTCTGTTTCGTTGGCACCGGAAAGAATTAGATCCGGGGTAGGTGCATCGTTCATGTCTTCGTCGGCCGTATTGCGATTAACTAGTTCTGAGGTTCGCGCTCGAATCCGTAACGAGACTCGTTCTTCGGGACTGCCATTGACGTACTCAGCGCACCACTCTGCAAAGATGGCAGCAAGCGCCTTCTTCCACTTTCTTTCCTCTCTGAAATCTGTTTGCATCCATTTCATCTCGGCTAGGAGATGGTCAAGGTGTGTTTGAGGGCGTTCCGGTTCAGCGGATTTCTTTAACTGGCGTAGTGACCATCTGTTCGCGTTTTGTAGATGATAAACTCTTTTGAGGATTTTATAATCCTGCGCTTCTCGGATCATTGCGAGCGTGCCAGCTGTAGATAGTGTCTTCCTTGCTGAAGCCACTAAGTCCTGGAGTGGTACGGAACGAGGGGGATGATGAGCTTGATAATGGAACAAGCCTTCAAGATAGTCTCTGCTGGAGTCCTGTGATGCGCCTTGGAGGGATGCATAATCCTCGTTGTACAGCTGCAACGCTTTTGTGGCTCGAGCAACATCTGGTTTAGCAAATATCACAGTTGAGACTTTTCGCTTCTGTTTCTTGGTCGACCGTTGAGGGCTCGCAGATTGGGAGATATCGCTAAATTGGGGGGTAGGAGCAGCTTTTGAAGGCGAGTGTACCAGTTGGCCAGCCATCTCAGACTCTGGGTTTGCTTGAATAATACCAGGTGAGTTTTCTATGGTGATGTGTTTCGAACCACCGGGTGATCTATCGAGAGCCTGGGATTCTATCGTCGGTGAAGGGGCTTCGTCCATTTCCACATCATCATCAGCTGGCGGTGTTGGATGCTCTAGACCTAGTGATGTATGCTGCAGCGACTTCGCGTCCGCATTCTCTGCATTCTCTAGTTCTACCGTTGAGGATTCCGGGGCAGTAGTTGTAGGTGTAGGCAGACAGTCAGTCGCTGGCTCACTACCCGTGGTTACATTTTCTGCCTCGATCTCAATCTCTCGGACGACGTCACCGGCGCGACCTGTTAACGCTTCTGGGCCCACCACAGGAGCGACATCCGACTGGTCCAATCGGGAAGTCCCATCACGACTCAAACGAACAGCCTGCTCGTCTTCAATCTGCTTCTCAACATCATCTTCCGCTACAACATCTGCGCCTGCTCTGTCTCTTGCTTCCTGCATTTGCTCGTGCAATGCGCGTTCGTGATCTTGTTTGGCTTGTTGAGTCGCTGGATTAAGCAGGCCGTCATTGGGGGAAGTTTGTAGTGGCTCGTGGAAGGACTCAGTATCGGGACTAGTATCAGGCGAATGATGTGGAGCATGCGGAGTAGCTTGGGAGTATGGCCCAACAGTTGAGGATGGGGACGAGACCAGGTCGGCCGTACCATTGATGCTGGGCAACCCCAACCTCTCATCCTCCTTGCGTTCATTTTCCGCTGCTTTCTCTAGTTTCCGTTCCGTCTCTTGCAGCCTAGCCTCTTGCTCCTCTTGCGGCGGCAGATGAGCCACTTGCGGGGCTTTTGGTTTGTCTCCGTTTACTTTTTCTGACGAAACTTCTTTTGATACTGATGCTACCTCCTCAGCCAAATTGGGTGCAGCTGTGTCTGGATCAACAGGTGGTCCATCGGCAAAAGTCCGCTCCTGGCCTAGGTCCTGAACCGCAAGTGGTTCCGAACTCTTGGTCGAAGAAAGTTTTCGTGCCTCATCGGGATGGCTGTCCACTTGAGATTCGGCGTGAGAGGGGACGGGCTGTGGCAGTCTCTCTATCAAGGACGGAGTTCCAGATGGATTAATTACTGCGGAAGGATTGACCTGGGCCGGTTGGTCCACAGATGGTGATGGCTGAGTCGCAACAGACGGGGAGTTCGAGGCGGCACGCAACTGGTCCTCCAGAGTAGATCCAACGTTAATAGAGGGTGAAGATTTTGATAAGGAAGCAATGACGGATTTGACATGCAACTGCGGAAGAGGAGATGGCAAGACAGGAAATGGGAGAGTCGCATCGTTGAATCGGCGGCCTCTACGAGCGAAGCGTTAGTGGGAATGCAACACAGCAAAGCGGACATGGGTACGGCAGCGACACCGCAACATTATGTGCACAGGATACAACTAGACAGGGTAGAATGAATCTTACTTGGCGATGTCGTTGTCGTCGAGAAAGCGGGCTTCAATTTCGCTAGGCGGGTCGGGTATAGCCCATTCGTGCACTGGGGGCAGGTGGCCCGCATTCAGAAGCGCGGTATAGGTGTAGAGCTCCCGCAGCTTGCGCTTGCGCGACAGCTCGCAACGCCTGCACGCAGCAATATTAGCACCACCACAACAGATCAAACAAATCTGAGCGATTTTTTCGTGTCGCATCATGCCCGCAGGACGAATGAGGTGCAGTCTGATATCAAATACGCAAGTCACTTACGCGATCTCGTTCTTTTTCTCCCGGTAATGCGCATCACGAAGACTGTCGAGGGACATATGAGAACAAACAGTCGGTGGCCGACATCCGTTGTCCACGAGTGTCGCCAAAGTGATGGTTTTGGGGGGGTTGAGGTCGTGTGCGTTGATGGATGTACTCAGACTGATGGGGGACGGCTTGGGCGCAAGAGGTCGCGGGAGAAGGAGAGGCCTCGCTCGCACCTTCGAGCCGCCTCACCGCCCACTGCGATAAGCACCGCTCTAGTCCTTTTCGGCTAGCGCAGGCGGCAGAATCCCAAAATTTCGAGTTGCTAGGCGCAGCCGACATTAACTACTCCACACTGCATCGCACTCGAGATACACCGCATGGCAAAACGAAAGAGGGAGGCCGCCGACGAGCCGCAGTCGGAGAGGCTGCCCAAGGGCCAGGGCCAGGGCCAGAAAAGCAACAGCAACAAAACCAAGGGTGAGAGCAAGAGCAAGAGCAAGGGCAAGGGCAAAAGCAAGGGTGGGACGCAGCTGCCGCAGACGGCCCAGGTGCAGGCTCTAGCACACAGGAACGGCCCAGTTGCAGTTGCCGTCGCTGCCTCAGGCGGCAGCAATGCAGCGGATAGGGAAGCAGCTACGGCCACGGCACTGGCATCTGGCGATGCAATCACAGTGCAGGTCATCACAGGCTCCTATGAGCGCGTCCTCCACGGCTTCACAGCCGCCATTCCGCGCCTTCTCGTCACCACACATGACCATACCACCACGCACGACACCCCGGAAGTCGACTTCTCCGACACCTTCTTATTCAACGCCCATGCATCGGCCATCCGCTGCCTTGCTCTCACACCCCCCACCAATGAGTCGTCCAAGGTCACTCTGGCAACGGGTAGCACCGACGAGCGCATCAATCTCTACTCTCTCTCCACCGCACCACCAGCACTGTCAAAAATAAAGTCTACGCTCCCCGTTCTCCATGGCGCTTCCATCGCCGAGAATTCAAAGAATAAGGAACTCGGCTCGCTCCTTCACCACTCGGCCACCGTCACCGCCCTCTACTTTCCGTCCAGGAGTAAGCTCCTGAGTGCAGGAGAAGATAGTGCAGTCACCATCACCCGAACCCGTGATTGGGCCCCGCTCTCAACGATCAAGGCACCCATTCCAAAGCCTCAAGGCCGCCCCTCAGGAGACACAGCTGCCCCAGGCGAAGTGCCTTCCGGGATTAACGACTTCGCCGTTCACCCTAGCATGAAGTTGATGGTTAGTGTGGGAAAGGGGGAGAAATGCATGCGTCTCTGGAACCTCGTAACCGGGAAGAAGGCAGGTGTGCTCAGTTTCAGCAGGGAGATTCTGGAATCGGTAGGGGAGGGAAGGTTCGGGAGTGGAGAAGGCAGACGTGTCGTCTGGGACCCGGAAGGGGAGGAGTTTGCCGTTGCCTTTGAGCGAGGCGTCGTCATTTTTGGTATTGACTGCAAACCAAAAATCAAAATCCTCCCGACACCCCGGACTAAAGTTCATCAAATGCATTATCTCCCAGCCAATTCACATGCCGGTACCTTGCTGGTTGCAACAGAGGATGGTCGCATCATGGTGTACAATACGAACGCTACCACTGAAGCGGCATCTAGTAGCGACAAAAACGATGACGTACCAACTAGCGCCCTTGTTGCCCAGCTTGGCGGTCCTGCAGCGGGGATATCTGGGCGTGTGAAAGATTTTGAGTTGGTCCAGATCCCAGATGTGCCGTCCACATTCCTAGTCGTCACGGGGAGCAGTGATGGTGCTATACGTCTGTGGTCACTCGAGACAGCAAAACTCAAGGCCAACACACAACCAGACAAAATCGATGACTTCACATCGAAGCAGGTCGGCCGTTTATTGGGCAACTACTCAACGGGCACACGAATCACGTGCCTCAAAGCGTTCGTAATGACGGGCTCAGCGGAAGAAGCAGAAGAGGAGGAACAGCGATTTCCCGAAGAAAATGGTGAAATAAGCACTGATGATGACAGTGAGTAACGAAGCTACTAATATACCCTGTTTCAACTTTCAATATACCATCCCTGCAATTGTATGTTGTGAAAAGAAGAAGAGTGCATTGTCGCATTTCCAAAAGGCTTCAAAATCACTTTTCCGTAGGTTAGAAAGTAGGATTTGAACATGCGTAGAGGACAGCTTAGAAGCTTTTCATAATACCAAGCTTGATGCATTTTAATTCCTCAGAGCCCCTACACTAGCATATTCGCTATCCATCTATTAGAGATTCATGGTCACTGTCATGCTATTACTGTGCACTAGTAAACATGGTGGTAAACCCTGGCACAACACTTCTAAATCACTAATGTACTTGACGCTCTCAGATTCACTCTCACTCGTGCCATCAACAGGACTGGGCAGCGTTGTAAAGACCACGGCAGTTTCGTCCGAATGCTGGCGTATCAACTCGTTCAAGATCAGATGCTGAGCACGGCAGGGAAGATCATTGAAGGATAGTGGTATGGATTGTTGAAGAGGATAACCAGACGCTTGTGGCCGCGATGAAGAGGCCATAGCTTCCTTTTCTATGCAACCGGGTGAGGGGTGATTCGCTGGCTCTACAAATTTGGAAGAGCCTTCGGCTGCAGAAGCAATAGTGTCTTTTTTGCGAGAGGCAGATGGCGCGGGTGTTTCAACGAACATGATAGAGGAACCGGGTAGCTCTTCAGGAACTACAGCGGTGCGAGGCGTAGGGTTTGACGTGAATTTTAGTAGCGAATGGTTGCGAATAGGTGGCGATCGTACAGGGCCAGCTTGGGATGGCGACGGATCCTGATGATTTTTTGCACTCACGTTACCCGGAACATCTGTATCGCGCGTAGTTGAGAGAGCTGTGTCAGATCTTGTGGCATCCAACTGGAGCTTCATAGGGGCAGTTGAGTCTGCGGTAGATATGTCTTCATGCGGAGAACCTCGCCAGATTGCTCTTCGTAGATTTAGTTTCTTAGAAATGAAAGGAATACCTCCAGCGGCGCTAGTGCTCTTTGTTCGTCGAAATGGCATTGCAGGCTGCTCATCGCTATCGCTAGTGTCGGAAGCATCCAAGTCGTATTCATCTAGATCATTTCCAGTTCCTAATGCATCGCTATCGACAGCAACGGTGTCATCAATCCCATCATCTTCATCGCTAGATGTTGAACATGACGGAATATCGCTATCAGTTTGGGAGAGAAGTTCAGGAGGCAGCCGCTGAGTACGCATACCTACAATCAGCTTGTTAAGTTGTGTGTAAATATTTCATAGACCAACATACCAATTGTAGCAACGATCTCTCCTAGGTTGCCTACTGATGATTTTCTTTTAGTGTGGCGGAGTAGCTTCTTTAGCTCGGCGAAACGCTTTGCCTTGTATTCTCGCCCTCCATGTTGAAAAGACGAAGTTGGCCAGTTGCCAACGGCTTCGAGAAGGTCAGTCGCTTGTGCGATCTCTTGGCCTATGATTTGAAATTCAATGTCAGTGATTGGCCTTTTAGAAAAGAGAAAATGCCCTTAGTGTGCTCATTGAAGTGGCCGGTTCCGCTTAAAAAAAACGCCGGTCTCCCATATTGAGGATCAGCTTGGTCACAATAGTGTTCTCTACATTATCTGGATTCTTTGAAATCCTAGGTGTTCACAAAAGTCGAAAAAGAGCTTACTTGTTGAGATGACTTGCGGCTCTCGCAGTCTTTGAATGTCGGCCCACCACTTCTCATCCTCTAATGCGTTATCAACATCTTGCAGTGCTTCTGCAAAATCACCGTCATCTCTGCCGTTAACAATGACCTCGTACATCCTAAGGTTACCATTCGCTAACCAGAACACAAGTACATCAGCTTCAATTCTTAAATTTTTTAGTAAAGTAGTGACTCTTCCGCGCTCCTCCTCTACATCTGTCTCGTACTCGACAAATACAGCGACTCGAAGTTTATAGGTGCGCTTCCATGATGGGACAGTGTGCAAAATGCAGCCGAGCTGAAGAATGAGTGTATATGTGTCAAAATTGGTCGTCAGAACATTCTTCTTGAACGGGTCGTCTGTACCAGCAGTTTCAGCTGCCATTTGGATTGGCCATAGATCAATGTATCTCTTAGTTGGCTCTGAGTCATCTGTGGTGTCAATTTTGAATAAGCTCAGGAATTGTTGCTTTTTCGTTGCTTTCGGTACAGGGACTTCGAGGTCTTGAAAGCCTTTTGCAATGGCCACATTGGCTTGTAGCCTAATAACCAGATCTTCGACTATTGTAACGTAATTTTGTATTCCAATTGAGGATTCCGGTTTCATAGCATCCGTCGGAAGTATACCTGATAACTTGTCGGCTGTTTCCTTACGTTTGGCTAACGTTTGCACGGCTTTTCTAGACAACGAATAGTTTGTGGCTTTGCTGGTCGGGCGAGACGGTTGAGGCGAAGGAACATCGATAGATGGCTGGGACTCTCGCAACTCGCTCAAATTGAAGAATCCCATAACGACAATGTTAGGCCTCATACCGCCGAGTCCAGCACTTAGAACAAGATTACGTGCACCCCACTCTACCACGGGCGAGATAGTGATATTGACGAAGGCTTTGATTTTCGAGAAATCAATGTATTTCGTCCAGGATTGTTGTTGTCGGCGCGCTTCAGGAACCTAAAGAATGGTGAGATCATGGTCAGCATTCTCGGCTTGGAAAAATCTAAGTATGGCGTGCTGATAAGATCCTTAAATAGTGGGGTGGGTTGGTGGGAGCTTATTGTTGGGTTTTCTTTCGAACTAAGTGATTGATCTGGACTTACTGCAAAACCAAAATCTTGTGACACTATCACATGTCCAAGTACAAACAGAGCGCCCTTTTTTAGTGAGTTACAGAACTGAATGAGCTTATATTGTCGCCGTGGATCATTGACTAAAAGCAGGATCTGTGGTCTCCAAAACTTGACATGCTCTTGTCGAAGTCGGAGAAGATACTTCCGAACTTGGTGGTACTAGAGGTAGATCAGATAATGTTCAGATTTCACAACACGAACCTTCCCATTATGTTGGAGATGGGGGGAGTTGGAGTTTGTCACGTACAATCAAGCTTTGACTCACATCCCCCCACGGTTTGGGAGGAGCAGTGTAGTGTATGAGCAAAAATATTATCATTAACAATGCCACACAAGCTGAAGCATATACTCCATCGACGAAGAACATTGTTGCACCTGAAGCTACTGCACCAATGGCTGCTGTTTGCCAGTTGAAAAAGTGAAAAGACGGTCGAAAGTTTGGAGCTGACCTGAATATAGCATCTCTGTGAGCACATAGGATAGGCGGATAAGCACTGAGTTTACTCACCCGATTTTTAGAGCAAACGTTGCTAAATTAGCTAAGTTCGGATAAGTAGGAGTCCCTACGTAAGAAATTATTAAGGTCAGGTCGGAAACTTACTAACTAAAAACGTCATTAAGTACTAAGGAAAGTCAGCTATGATCAATGCTCATGGAGTTGACTACATACTGTCATCGTGACAAACGAGGCAATCTGATTGATATCGGAGAGCATAGTGATCTGGGCTATAATGTAAGTTATGATAATTGCATAGGTAGGGTCGTCAGCTTTTAATGTCCCTTGCCCAAATATAGCCAGCCCCGGAAGTAGATGATCGCGTGAAAGGGCTTGAAGTAATTTCGCGGATCCAATAATACCCATCAATACAGAAAATGTTGAAGTCGCGAATTCACCGAGTAAGATGACGAGACCAGATATATTCGTCTGCTGTGAATTAGCTACAATACTCAAGAAATGGGATCATGACAAAGATAAACATAGATGTAAGCCCTGCTATCACGGCAAAACGATTGATCATCGAGTTGCGTAGCCAGGGAGTTAGAGCAAGAAAGAGGCGCCAAATTCCGATGCCCAAAGATTATCATGCTGGCAAACTTACTAATTGGATGACATTAGTGTTGTTGATGAACGATTCACGCGTGATTGATGCCGCCATTGACATGATCACAATAGTATATAAAGCAAAAGTAAGGACTAAACCATACAATGTGCCTTTTGGAATAGCTTTGCTCGGATGCTTGAGATCACCTGACATACTAGCTCCGCTGGGTTGTGTTAATGGCGAATGCAACAATGAATTAACTTGACTTACGCGAAAATACCACCAGTAGCTGGGAAGAGGATGCCAAAAAGAGTTGAAAAGTTTTCCCGATGGTGTTTATTTTGACTACCAGCGGCAGCCTTTGTGAATTGTGGCATGAGATTCTTGCGAAACGTTTGCAGGCTTATGCCTGTAAAATCAATACCCTCATCGTCGTCGTAAAAGGGATTGCGCAGCAGAGCCGAAACGGGGATGCTCACGATAGCGACGAGCAAGAGGAAGAGAAGACCGTTGCTGCATCTTGCAAAAAGACCGCTTCCAGCGAAGCATATGAGGGTACAAATCACAAGAACAACGGTCGCCCATAAGAATTGCCATTTGAAGCCCTCCGGTAGCCACTGAGCCCAACTGCCGGAGTCAACGCCAAAATTATCGACGAAGCAGTCGATCAGGCCAACAGCATTCATGCTTGTGTTGAATACAAGCCCCAAGTAGAAGACGATTCCAATCGATCCTCCGAATTCACAGCCCAAGCTGCGGCTAATTAAGAAATAAGCGCCACCACCTCTGACTGTCCCATTGGTCGCAATGGCGGAGATGGACATGGTGGTCAAAAGATTGATAGCATAACAGGCAATGAGCATACCTGTTGCGGTCAATAGTTTGATAGACGGCACTAAATCCGCATAACTCACCCATCATTCCCAGGACCCCGGCTTGCCCAAGAATGAACCCGAAGCGCAGGAACATGAGGATACTCAGAATATTACTCATGACAGGCACGAAAACGCCGGAGAATGTACCTAGCTTTCCAGTACCGCCTACGGGGCGTGGAAGAGCCCCGGGCCTGGGTTTCATCGGCGTGGCTGGAATGGTGGATTGTTTCCTACCAGATTCGCTCGAGGCTTCTGGATGGACAGAGGATGAACGTAGGAAATGAAAAGGCTTCCAAAACCAAGCACGCATATGATCCAGTCCATGTTTAGCCTCATGAGCAGCTTCAGCTGGTTGAGTTGCATAGGAATGGCTATCCCGGCCGGGGAGCAATGGTGTATCCTCATCCGGCGACTGAGCGAGCAGGATAGAGGAGCGCCTAGTCAATCGGCCGGCACCATCTGTGGGTGTGCGGGCTGCAAAGCTGGAATGGCTCCTGAGCGGCATCCGCCTACGGGTTGAAGGTCCGTTTTCTGTGTCGGCCATACTCACAAGCCTTCGGTCATGTCCAGACGTGGGGTGTGTGGGATGCGAGGGTCCAAGCGCGCATGCAAAGGCAATTGAAAGATTTCGTCACTCTCTAGCAACAATAATTCCGAAATGTCTTTTCACGCAACGCACCGACCTGGCACCGAGGCATTGGTGAATGTAAAAGGCAACGGTCGGGACGGAGGTGTCAACTGTTGGCAGGGTCTTGTTTTTGGACTCGGGGCGTGGCGGCGCCGTTTGATGGCCGGAGCAGGGTTCAACATGTGACCAGCTACCTGCACATGCACGTCCACTGGATGTCCGCCTGGCACTGCTGTCCTGTGACCTCAGACAAGACCGCGGCGTTGCGTTCAGCGACTCTCCTCTTCTCTGGCCGCATGTAAGCGCTGCTTAGCAGTAGAGAAGCATTTGTACGCGCTCACCTGCCCGCAGCACACGCTCCACCGCACGCAAAACCTCGAGACGCTGATCCTCGCATCGTGGCACAACAAAACCATCTCCGTAGACGATTCTCCTCCGTTCCGACAATAAGACATCAAAGATGGCACAAACCGACGATGAGCCCAACCCCTCGTCTGCAGAAACGCAGCCGCGCCCTGTTCCTTCCCCTCGTGGCTCCGAGCGGAGCTCACCATCCGCCTCGATAGCCCGCGACCAGATAACAGCACGCCTGGGCTCCCCAGTGCCATCCTTCCCTACGGCCTCGCCTTCGGTGCGCCAAATACCTACTCCAGCGCAGCTTGCAAGCGAAGAACCGTCCGAAGACCAGACGCCACTCGCTGGTCGTGGCGAAGCTCTTTCATCGCTTCCAGCACCCGGAGAGTCGGCGCTGTCTTCGGCACTTAGGGAGTCGTTTGGCAGGAGTCCCCCACGCTTTGGCACGCCGCCAATTCGACCTTTATCTCCCGCACAAGAAGCCAGCAGCACACGCGAACCACTGAGCAACTACGGCTCCTTCGATGCTCGGAGCAGATCACCAGCTGTTCCCTACGAAGACCCTGATATTATTCGCCGCCACCTCGCAGGCCCACAGAAGCCATCGATCTCCAATCTATCTGTGAGATACGGCTCGCCGAGCAGGTCGCAGCATGGATTTGGCGGGGAGGCTGACTCTGTCAGCCGAGGCAGACGAGGGTCGTCGGATTCTGAAGAGGAATTCTCCAGCTTGCAGCTGCAAGGCGGGGATATCACGCGGCAGATATATAGATGGTCCGCCCAGCAAGAGGCCGAAGAGCGCCAGAAAATGAAACGCAGCCAGAGCTTCTCGGCCGACCGCACACGTCCCAATGAGCCCGTCTTAGACATCGACACCATTAAACAACCAGGAGGTTTCCGCCGAAACTTTTTACGAAGGGCAGCTGCCAGCCCGTCGCCAGCACCAGGCCCTTCGGGCTACGGAACTGTGGTACTAAGGCCTCAGCCAGCAATGTTCACTAACAATTTCCTTGAATTTCTTACCCTGTATGGGCACTTTGCTGGTGAATCTTTGGAAGAAGATGACGAGGTCTTAGGCCCAGATGAATACTTCTCGTCCGATACTCAAACTTCTGGAGATCACAGTGAGGACGATCGAGAGTACGGCGAGTCGAGTGCCTTGCTCACTCCTGGCAAGAGGAGGAAGCGCAAGGCAAAAGTGGCAGGCAAAGGGAGCCCAACCGGTGCTGCGATGTTACTACTCAAGTCTTTCGTTGGAACCGGTGTGCTCTTTCTTCCCCGAGCCTTCCTGAATGGTGGCATGCTGTTCTCTAATTTGGTACTTCTCAGCGTTGCCGGTTTATCCTATTTCTGCTTCGTTCTCCTTGTTTCGACTCGCCTCATTGTGGAACACTCCTTCGGTGACATGGGGCTTCATCTGTATGGGAGATGGATGCGCAACCTGATCAATTTTTCGCTGGTCATATCACAGTTGGGCTTCTCGTCCGCTTACATCGTTTTCGTTTCGGAAAACCTCCAAGCTTTCATACTTGCTGTGTCTAATTGCAAGACACACATCAGCATCGGACTCATGATCCTGATGCAGATGATAATTTTTCTTCCGCTTTCGCTTTACCGCAACATTAACCACATACAGAAGCTCGCTCTCGTGGCTGATCTTTTTATTGTCCTCGGACTTGTATATCTGTACTACTACGACATTCTCACCATTGTTGGCCAGGGAGGTATTTCAGACATAGCAAACTTCAATAAGAACGACTGGACATTGTTCATCGGAACAGCTATTTTCACGTTTGAGGGAATCGGCCTTATCATACCCATTCAGACTGGGATGAAGAACCCCAGAAAATTTCCTGGCGTACTAGGGCTTGTTATGATCATCATTACAGTCATCTTTTTAAGCATGGGCGCGCTTTCGTATGCTGCGTTTGGGTCGAAGACCAAAACAGTCATTATCCTCAATATGCCGCAGGACAATAAGTTTGTCAACGGCGTTCAATTCATCTACTCCCTGGCTATCCTGCTTTCAACCCCACTGCAGATATACCCAGCCATTGAGATTACAAGCCAGCAGCTGTTCAGTAAGACCGGCAAGTACAACCCCTACATCAAGTGGAAGAAGAACTTCTTCCGATTCTTCATGGTAGGGGTATGTGCTCTGCTGGCTTGGGTGGGCGCGAATGATCTGGACAAGTTCGTTGCCCTCGTTGGTAGCTTTGCTTGTATTCCTTTGGTCTACATATATCCGGTGAGTGGGCAGTTCAATTACCATCTAAAGACGAACTGAGGCTAACAATACTCAGCCCATGCTTCATTATCGAGCAGTCGCACGGACGTCCATTGCACGGGTAATGGATATTGCTGTATGCATATTAGGATTTGTTGGGATGGCTTATACCACGGCTCTCACCATCAACAGCTGGGTGAACGGTAATACGCCAAAAACGCCAGGCTACTGTGACAGCAAACAGCCCTAGAAGAGGGTTCGTTACATATTCCACCCTAGTATGAGATTGTCGCATCTTTTAGCTGTATTGTTTTCTTGTGGCCACGGTGGAAGCCTTTGTCATTTTCAGCGATGGCATTTTGCAGTGCGAGTAAGGTAGACTGGAATAGGCGCATGTGGATACAATGGGTCGTGGTTGAACTGTACAGACGGACACTTCTAGAAAGAGCATCTAGCGGGCCCAAGCCTGATTATCTCTGTTGTATAGAGGAGTCTTCAAATGCTATCAAATACGGCTGCGCCGCAGCTTGTGTCAACCGGATCTTCCTTCGCCGTCGCGTGTTCCGATAGCGAGGCTCCTGGGGCAATTTTTGGCCGCTTGTCTCAGGACTTTCATAAGCTCTTGTCAGCACAACTGGAAGCCGCACCAGCCTCACGAGAGTTGCCACCGGATTGAGGCTAGAACGCGGCTGAAGGAAGAAGCTGGATTACTGAGGATTGAAGGGTGCGGTGAGAAATGGCCAGGCGGCCAACGCCTGTCTTGCCAGAAGAGGTGTTTGGCGTGGAGCTGAGCAGGGCAGCTTCTGGTCGTGGGGGGTCAAGCGTTCGGTGGATATGGGGTCTACAGCAATCCAAGCTTCTTAGGCCAACCTCATGTTTGGCAGCTGCTCTCCTTGATAGGTGGGTAAGTGGGGTCGCTGGCACTGTGCAAGCCACGCTGGCGGAGAGGGCGACAACCGCACCGCTACTCTGCAAGAGGCACAACAATCCGTGTGGGCTGGATTCGAGCACTGCTCGCAACACGGCACACGTGCGAGGCGTTTGCTGCTCACCGTATAATGGACACTAGCGGGCACGGCGTGCAGAGCATTGCGGTGGAGGCGAATGATGTTGTGTACATGTGCTACGAGGAACGACGTGGGTCTTCGCCCGCAAACGTCTAGGACGGCCGGGTGTTCAGGATTGATTGGCAGCGCTGACGTATGGCGGCAGACAGGACTGCATCCTAGGAATAGAAGCGCGGTTCATAAGCAGGCACGAGAATAAGGACAGCAGCCGGCAAAGGCGCCGACAGCAGCATGTCCAATGCCACGGGCAATACACGCCGGGCGCGCAGGGCGCGCTCGACAATAGTGTGGTGGGCTTCTAGCGTCGTCCGCGTCGCTATTTTGAGGCGCTGCGCCCCAAAAGGGCCCAAAAGGCCCTGAGCAGGCCACGGCGGGCAGATCAGGAACTGGGGCCCATCCTCCCGCGATGACGAAATAGGAGGCCGGCGGCGCTGGGCGATGGCACGCTCGGGAGGGGCAGCGAGCATTATTGAAGGACGGCGGGGCCAGTTTGAGGCTACGCCACCGGTGCATTTATTGGGTGTCCAGAAGCATACCGTGGCCAGCGGCTAGGCGAGCACGGTTAGCACCGCTGCAGCGCTGCATGCAGCTCGAGCAGCTGAAAAGCGTTATTGTGGAGAGGGACCGACGCTCGTCCACCTTGGCCACACAACTATAAAGTCAAACAATCAACACCGCCTTTTGCTCCTCTCCCGTCTCCATTCTCCGCTATCCCCCCCCACCTGCAGCATCTGACCTGCCCAACTGCCTGTCCCATTGCCCACGATCGCTTGCACTTTGATACCCCGAAACACAATCTCTTTTTTGCTACAAAGCCATGTGGTACGTGGACCCGCCCCGCCCATACCCCCGCCATACCCAAACAAAGCTGACGACGACAACCTGCACAGCGGAATCTTTGGCTACATCAACTACCTGGTCGAGAAAGACAGGAAGTACATCCTCAACACACTCATCAATGGCAAGTGTCCCTGTCGTGGCCCTCGTCTGCCCACCACTGTGCTGCAGCTGACAGTCCGCCCGAACAGGCCTCTCGCGTCTAGAGTACCGTGGCTACGACTCGGCCGGCCTCGCCATTGACGGCGACAAGAAGAACGAGGTCTTTGCAGTCAAGGAGGTTGGCAAGGTTGCCGCCCTGAAGAAGCTTGTGGAAGAGGCGCACTTCGACGAGAACAAGGTCTTCGACTCGCACGCCGGCATTGCCCACACTCGATGGGCCACCCACGGTCCCCCCTCGCGCGTCAACTGCCACCCACACCGGTAAGCATTGCCCACCACCTCATCTGTCCACACCCCCCCGAGGGCCACATGAAACACTGGTCCGCCGATCGGCGCGCCTCACTTTACCCCATGCTTGTCACACAGTGTGCTCAAGGCTGATACGCTGTCCTTCAGGTCGGACCCCAACTGGGAATTCTCCGTCGTTCACAATGGTATCATCACAAACTACAAAGAATTGAAGACGCTGCTTGAGGGTAAGGGCTTCAAGTTCGAGACTGAGACTGATACCGAGGCCATCGCGAAGCTGGCCAAGTACGTGTATGATGAGCACCCAGACCTCAGCTTCGTCCAGCTGGCGAAGACGGTCATCAAGGAGCTCCAAGGCGCGTTCGGCCTGCTCATGAAGTCGGTCCACTACCCGCACGAAGTGATTGCTGCTCGCAAGGGTTCCCCCCTCGTCGTTGGTGTCCGAACACAAAAGAAGATGAAGGTTGATTTTGTCGATGTTGAGTACCAGGATGAGAACGCTGCACTCCCCGCCGAGCGCGCCTCGCAGAACGTGGCTTTGAAGAAGACTAACAACCTGCTCGCGCCTCCTGACAAGTCTCTCCTCCACCGCTCGCAGTCACGTGCCTTTCTTTCTGAGGATGGTGTCCCCATGCCCACTGAATTTTTCCTCTCGTCCGACCCATCTTCCATCGTTGAGCACACCAAGAAGGTGCTCTACCTTGAAGACGACGACATTGCCCACATTCACGAGGGCTCGCTCAACATTCACCGTCTGACCAAGGAGGATGGACAATCGAACGTTCGTGCCATCCAGACCCTGGAGATTGAACTTCAGGAGATCATGAAGGGTCGCTTCGATCATTTCATGCAGAAAGAAATCTTCGAGCAGCCTGAGTCGGTTGTGAACGCAATGCGTGGACGTCTCGATGCAAAGAACAAGACTGTCACTCTAGGTGGCCTGCGTCAGTACATGACCACGATCAGGCGATGCCGAAGGATTATCTTCATTGCCTGCGGTACGTCCTACCACTCTTGCATGGCAGTCCGTGGCATTTTTGAGGAGCTCACCGAGATCCCGATTGCTGTTGAGCTCGCTTCTGATTTCCTGGATCGTTCCGCCCCCGTCTTCCGTGACGACACATGTGTTTTCGTCTCTCAGTCCGGCGAGACTGCGGACTCCCTCATGGCTTTGCGTTACTGCTTGGAGCGCGGTGCTTTGACCGTTGGAATCGTGAACGTTGTTGGCTCTTCCATCTCTCTTCTCACCCACTGTGGCGTTCACATCAACGCTGGTCCCGAAATTGGTGTCGCTTCGACTAAAGCCTACACTTCCCAGTTTGTTTGCATGGTCATGTTCGCACTGTCGCTTTCCGAGGACCGAGCATCCAAGCAGAAGCGGCGCGAGGAGATTATGGACGGTCTTACCAAGATCTCGGACCAGTTCAAAGAAGTACTCAAGCTTGACCAGCCCATTAAGAAGCTTTGCGAGAGGTTCAAAGACCAGAAGAGTCTGCTGCTCCTCGGACGTGGCTCCCAGCATGCTACCGCTCTCGAAGGTGCCTTGAAGATTAAGGAAATTTCCTATCTCCACTGCGAGGCTGTCATGTCTGGTGAACTCAAGCATGGTGTGCTGGCGCTTGTCGATGAGAACCTGCCCATTGTCATGATTCTCACCCGCGACGACATTTTCGCCAAGTCATTGAACGCCTACCAACAGGTCATTGCTCGCTCCGGTCGACCCATCATCATTTGCAACGAGGACGACCCCGAGTTCCCTGCCGACAAGACCGACAAAATTGAGGTCCCCCGACAGGTTGACTGCCTCCAGGGGTTGATCAACGTCATTCCTCTGCAGCTCATGGCCTACTGGATGGCCGTTGCCGAGGGCCTCAACGTTGATATGCCACGCAACTTGGCCAAGTCGGTCACTGTCGAGTAAAATATGTTTGCTACGGAATATTGATATTGGCGTCTATAGAGGATGTGCACCTCGGCAAGGCTATGTACGAGAATGGACTGATCTGGGGGTTCAGACTTACTGGGAAGCCAAAGGTCTGGCTTAGATGACGGTGGTTATACAGATGAAGAGGAAAAGGCCTAATGTTGGCGCATGAAAAGGGCTCTAGAATGAAGAACGTACCTGGGAACGATACCCAGACGATGAATCATGCACGTGCATCATTTTGAACATTTGAAGTTGTGATGGAGCATGTGGATTTGCACGGTGCCATCCAATGGCCAGCGAGCATGTGAATGGCTCCTCGCTTAGCAGGAGTGCAAGGCGGCTGATCCCTGGCTCGAAGCGGGGGCTGGGTTGGCTGTGGCGTGGTGGGGTTGCGTTCCTGCATTCCGCATTCTTCTGCTGCCTCCGCAACCACACGACGGCCATTCGACCCAAAGTTGCACGTTCTGCACTCGATTCAGCTTACCGCGGGATTAACTCAGGAAAATGGCCACTCTAAAGGGACCTGGTGCGCCCAAGGCGTACGACGGTATGGGGCTGGCTCATGCGCTCGCACTCACCCCTCCTCGGTCTGGCTGACTGGAAGGCAGGCTCTGGACTTCGCATTGGCATTGTACATGCGAGGTGGAATACAAAAATCATCGATGCCCTGCTTCATGGGACGAAGACGGCGCTAGCGCAGGCTGGCGTCAAGGACGAGAACATTGTGGTGCAGAGCGTGCCCGGCAGCTACGAGCTCCCGTACGCCGTGAAGCAGTGCGTTGACCTACACGATGCCTCGCACCAAGACGGCGAAGCCGCTGCAGTATCGCATGCTGATGGAATCATACAGGATGTACACAGCATCACAAGTACAGTCGTCGTCAACAACCGTCATCGGCGCCGCGGCCGACCTTCTGGGCTCCGTGTCAGACCTCACGACAGAGCCGTCGACAAGCACATCGTCACCGACGCTCCAAACACCCTTCGACGCCATCATCGCCATCGGGGTGCTTATCAAGGGCGAGACGATGCACTTTGAGTACATTGCAGATGCCGTCAGCCACGGGCTCATGCGGGTGCAGTTGGAGGGCAATGTGCCGGTGGTTTTCGGGCTGTTGACGCTGCTGAGCGACGAGCAGGGGTTGATGAGGGCGGGGATTGGGGGTGCGAGTGGACGGGAGGGACACAATCATGGAGAAGACTGGGGAAGCGCGGCGGTGGAGCTGGGGGTGAAGAGGAAGGGATGGGTGGCGGGCAAGATGGTAGACTAGAAGCCAGCGGCAGGCTGCCGGATTCGTTGCCGTCAAAGCGTACGGCCAACGATGCTCGAGTGCTCGAATGCCACAGATGAACGGATGAACGGTGATGATGTGTCCCTCCCCCGTGCGACTCTGCGACTGCGCGCCTGGGTGGGCCGCCCATGCGCGCGAGGCGGGAAGCGAGGGGCGATGACGCTGCGGCTGGCCAGAAATACGCAGCATGCATCGCGCTGCAGAAAAAAGGGAGGCGCGGCATCAGCAGCGCGCTGACGGCGGCGACGAGGGCGGCGACGGTGACTGGAGTGTGGGCGCGCGCTGTGTTAGGGAGCGTGGGCGGGTGTTACAGGAGTTGGCCTGCGCTGGCGAGGAACTGGCAGGCAATGGCTGTTTGGCGCTGCGCCCCAGCTTGTATTGTGCTTTCTCTCCTTTCCTGCACAATCCACCCGGCCTTGGCAGTCCGCAACCTCGCAACTTCATCTCTTTGCTGCATTCCACCCTCTCGCTCGCCTGCCCGCCTCCATCACCGCACGCTGCCCGTCGTCGCGTGCTGCCTGCCGCCCGCCGCAGCGCCCGCCATCCCCCACCCCTTCTCTCCATCTTTTGCCCGGCCGCACTCTGGTGCCCGCTGCGCCCGACCCGCGTCCTCGGCGCGTTCGTGTTATCCTGACGGCTGTTGCTCTCTGCCTGCCATCTGCTCGACGTCTGCTCGCCTCATCGCGATACGGTGATGGGCCATATGCAGCCCTGCTAAGACTGCTGCCAGGTTATGTCGCGCGCCCCGACCGACACCCTCTTCGGCGCTGGCTTTGATATACGTCCTGACACTAACGGCGCACGGGGTGACGGAGGCGACAAAACACTGCGACGGGCAGGTTCGCTCCACGCGAACTCGTCCGTCCGTGCCCGCGACTGCGCTGAAAGGCGAGTCTTCTTGGGGGTGACTGAAGCAGGAACAGAGCAAGACAACAACAATAACAATAACAACACGACGGCTCAGGAAAACCATGACGCACGCCGCGGCGATTTGCTGAAAAGCCTTGCGTCCGACAGCTCTCTTTCGAGCGTTGCTTCGCCAGTCTTTTCGTCGTCGGGCACCATGCCGTACCCGGACCGTACCGCTTCACTACACGCCCTCACACCTTTGACCAGCTCAGACTGTTCGCCACCGGGCAAGCCGCCCAGCCCACGGTCCGCAAAGCCTTCATATGAGACGATGCATGCGACTTCTGTCTCGCACCATGTGCCGCCCAATGCCTCTCTTAAAACTGCAACCGACACCATAACGCCCGTCCATACACCGCCAGAAGCGAGAATCTCCATATTTCCAGCTGATGGCGTGCTGGCGCTCCGCAAAATCTTCGATGTAAACGTAGATTGCAAGGATGGCAAAATTCGCAAGGGGCATCATGCCGCCCACCAGAAGCCGAAATATGCGACGATACTGGATAAGGTACGTGAAGGTCACACATATATCTCGGAGATGGGTCGTCCTGCGGCGCTAAGGCTAACGTAACTTGTGTTGCAGGGCGACCCATCTCCTCCACCCGATCCACGCCTCGTCATCGTGGGCTATACCGCTGGCAAATACATCCTTCCATCCGCAGCAAAAAATGGTACATCTCCAAAGTCGAAGCTTCGGATAGCGCCCAAGGTCCAAAAACCCTACGCTTTCGACCCGGAAATATCATGTGGCCCTGGCCCTGCCACTCAGGTTGTCATCACTGGCTTTGATCCATTGACATCAGATGCACAACTTCGAACCTTCTGCTCTACTTTTGGTGAGGTGGATGCCGTTCATAATCGAGTCCATCCCTTGACAGGAAGCCCTTTGGGAATATGTCTAGTGAGGTTTCGAGACACCTCAAGCACTCGGTTGGGGCATTCTGTCAAAGCCTCGGAGTCAGCAAAGAAGGCAGAGGCGAAAGGCACCAACGAGCGTCTTGGAATGCAACGAATCAAGGTGGTTCGCGATCGCGAAGGTCTGAGGTGTGAACGCCTAGTAAACATGGCCGTGAGCCACGCACAGAAGCAAGAAGAGAAGCAGAGGGCAGCTCTTATCGCACAATCTGCGTCTCGGACTACACCCACCCAGACAGATCTCCCTCCCAACGTTCCCAAAGGACCATCTGGAAAAGGCGTTCGACTACAAGCTCCTCGCGAGACACTGACTCGCAAAGCTCAGCTATCTTACCTGATTGAGAAAGAGCCAGTGAAGCCACAGTTAAAGCGAAGACCATTCATCTTTATTGCACATCAGTATGTCCCAGTCCTGGCCACGACAATCGAGCACCTTAAGAAGCGCCTGAAAGCATATCACTGGGACGCGATTCGCTGCGACGTAACCGGATACTTCATCGTTTTCGAAGAGTCCAAGCGGGGTCAGGACGAGGCGACTCGATGTGTCAACGAGTGCAATTACTGTTCTCTCTTCACCTACGTCATGAACATGGAATTCTATAAATACGGTGATCCTAACTATGAAAGGAGCCCAAGTCCGGAGCGTGTTATTGAACAGAAAAAGCAAAAGGCAGAGGCAGACAGGATTGCTCGAGAGGAAGCAGAGGATTTGGAACTCGAGAAGAAGCAGCGAGCAGAAAATTTGGACCCCGTTATTGCTGCCGTTGAAATCTTAAGGCAGGAGTTGCTCGAGAAGTTGATCGCGGACGTGAAAAGTCACACAGTAGGTCCAAAGTTAGGAGAGCTTATGCAACCAGACCGACACGTTGCAAAGAGGCGTCGGTTCAATGTGGCAGATCCACAAGTCAAGGATGAAAATTTCCAGCCTCATTCTATGCTGCTACCAGGCACTGATGCATCAGGGCTTACTCCCAAATCTCGGGCGACTGGCTTCAGTGCTCGCAGCCGAAAGGCTCTTGGACCGCATGATCACAACCGGTTCCGTGGTGGGAAAAGACCCTACAAAACACCCATCAACGCCTTTGTGGACGAGCGTCGTAGAACTGTACCCAAGATTCGAGCTCCTAACCCTTACCGAGCGATGTTGGATAGGGAAATACAAGATTCTGACGATGAAGGCCGAAGTTCGATTAATCGCGGCACCGAAGAACAGGATAGCCGTCCAATCAGCCGTGCTGCGACCTCGGATATTGACGACGAGGAGGACGAAGATGAGGAAATTACTGCCAGAAGCCGTCGGTTCAAACGACGCCGAATTGAAGTTGGTTGGGGCTTGGACGACAGTGACGAAGAAATGATGGACGATTCGCATGCCCGCAATCTTTTGGCACACTGTATCCACAAAGATCCTGAACAAATGGCAGAGAAAGAGCTCGAACAAGTTCTTGCCATCTTACCTCGTTCCTCGCCGATCTGGAAGAAAGCAGATAAAGCGCTCAGGGGATTCAAACGTCTACGAAAGATTGAGCAAGAAGCCGATGCAATCTTTGGCTTGCAGACGAGCCCAACTGACAAACTGGAACCTGAGGTCGTTGTCACACCGGAAGGCGAGGATGAGTCTAAGCCTAGGCAGACTACTGAACTATCAGAGCCCGTTAAAGCGCCTACGAAGAAGAAACAGCCTGTCGCGAAGCCAAAGAAAAAGACTAAGAAGCAAGTGGAAGAAGAAGCCAAAGCCGCTCAAATTTCCATCGTTGAAATCGATGAGCCCGCGGAAGAGCCAATCAAAGTTGAAGAACCTAAACCTGACGCCCTCGAACGTGTCATGGAGGAGAGTCTTGAAGAAGAAGAATGTGATTCTGTATATTGGGGTGTTTCTACACTGGAGCCTCGACGGACGGTTGAAGATGACCTCAGCGTGGTCATGGACATTGATGGTTGGCAGCATTTACTTAAAGATGGCGAAGATCTCACCTACCTTAAGGTAGCCATTGAATCAGTAGCACCAGCAAATATTGGAGACGCGCAGTCTTGGGCTTGGAAACAAAAGTCGATCAAACATCTCAACCGGCCAGGCGAAGAAGGTGTGTCCCGTACTGAGACCCGGATCGAGGGATATTACGTGCCAAATGCGACTGGCTCTGCTAGGACTGAAGGCGTTCAAAAGATTCGCGAATCAGAGAAGTCGAAATATCTACCTCACCGTATTAGGGTACAAAAAGAACGTGAAGAACGTGAGCGTCGTGCCAAGCAAGAGGAACGTAAAACGACGGTGGTCGAGGGCTTCAAGTTCCTGACTGGCTCAGGGTCAAAACCCTCAACCACTGCGAATTCTCGAGCCAACCGCGCCAACAACCGCCGTTTAGTAAACGACATCAGCATCTCTAAGAATACGACAGGTGCTGAGGGCGATGCGCTACGCTTCAACCAGCTGAAGAAGCGAAAGAAGCTTGTCAAGTTCGATCGCTCAGCAATTCATAATTGGGGGCTGTATGCCCAGGAAAACATTGCGGCCAATGACATGATCATAGAATATGTCGGAGAAAAGGTTCGGCAGCGCGTTGCAGATCTACGAGAAGCCAGATACGATATGCAAGGAGTTGGATCGAGCTATCTTTTCCGTATCGACGAAGATACGGTAATTGATGCCACCAAAATGGGAGGTATAGCTCGCTTCATCAACCATAGCTGTACACCCAATTGTACTGCCAAAATCATACGTGTGGAGGGCACAAAGCGTATTGTTATCTATGCTCTACGAGATATCGCTCAAGGTAAGAATACGTTCTTAATTCTGAAACGTAAAAATACTAACGCGCTTCAGACGAGGAGCTTACGTATGACTACAAATTCGAGCGTGAACTCGATGCCACGGACCGTATCCCCTGTTTGTGCGGTTCGGTTGGTTGCAAGGGCTTCCTTAACTAAGAATCTGGACGTGCGCCTGATTCCCCGCATTTTCAACATGCCATGTTTGTCTAGAGACACGCAGGTGCTACTTTGATGTTCGGAGGTGGTTCTGCTTAGTCAAGACTCGATGCATTCAACAAGGCGCATTTTGCAATTTCCTTCTCATCTCTTCCATCTCCTCTTGTGACACATTGGCGCTTCAACATTGCAACGGACAAAGGCGTACCTTTCTTCAAAAGCTAGGCGTTTGGGGGTCGTCTGTGTTTCAGGCAATCGGTTCACTTTGCTTTCTTTGGCTCGCCATATCCAGGGGCTGCATTGGGACCGCGGTGTTATAATAATGTATCATTTTCTCTCTGGAAGGATTTGGCAGACAGTGCGGTGGGCTAGGGCATAGGAGGCTCACGAAGGTTCGAGGCACATCGTGAGTGGCAGGACATGGATCACAGTGCCGACGTATTTGTGTACATCTGGATGCAAAGTGTGGCTAGCGGCGCCATGCAGAGACAGGAACTTGAACAGTACATGTGTAGTATCCTGTTCATATATAGGCGTGCAACGTCTCTTAAGGAAAATAGGAGACCGAATAGAAGCCGTCTGTAGCTTAAATCACTTCATTGCACCCATAACCTCCAACATCGCTACTACGCAGACACATAGACTGGTATCTGCAACGGGGTGAGTTACTTAGAGATCCCTAAGCCCTACGGAGACTTCTTCGTTGAGATCATATAGGAAATCTACCTATTTTCAAGGAATAAAGAAGACTGAAACGCAATTTTGACAGCCCATCCATATGGAACATACAAGCAGTAAGAATGATCAACTTAGCACGTCCATCTACATAAATTCGTCCTAGGCATATGGGTGCTTGCCTAACCCAGCTTCAATTACGGTACTTGGAGTTGGGTATCCCGATCTTAGATCACTCAAAAAGGACTTCGTGCCAATTTCAGAGCCACGACCGGTAACGTCACATCTACATATGACAACCCAGTTTCGGACTTGGAATCTATCGGCTCGTAGAATGTTCAGAGGGGCAGCTGTCATCCGGCGACTGGGGTATGCCTAGCGCCGTTGTATATGGCCTAGGAGGACCTAGAGCATCACCCTTCAAAGACAAACACGCGGTGGCGTCGACAGCCTCCCTGCAGCACGGGCATATTCAGTTTGCTCCACGGAGAGTTCGCTGGATTAACAATCATGTTGAAGTTTGGCTTGGCTTCGTACATCTTATCGTTGGCTCTTTGTACGAAGTGGGTCTGCTTGCTAGCGGACCAATCATTGCTAATTGCGCGGTGATCCATGGTGTAGGATTCGAGGTAGGTATGCTCACTCAATTTTGCAAGCATGTGAAGCAGGGTGGAAGTAATGGAGGGAGATTGGTAATGAGGAACAGCGAAACAGCGAATAGTAGGTAAAGCTGCAAGACAAATACGTGTGCGAGAGGTGCGGTGTCTTGTTGGCGTAAAGATATAAAAGGGGGAGAGTTCGCATCTCCTAATGAGCAACTGAATTCTCAATACACTGCGAGATACAATTAGTTAACCAGACGATCTTCTTGTCACATCATTATGGCCCAAGACAAACAATATGACCCTGCTCAGTCCCAAAGTGTCGACTTTCCCGGCAAGGACTTCCTCCGTCACGACCTCTATCCAGCCATTTCTGCAGCGCAGACGCCATCTCTCAAGCAGCCAGATAAAGTCGTCCTCATCACAGGTGCAGGACGTGGAATCGGACGTGCGACGGCGCTGCAGTATGCCCACGCGGGCGTAGCTTCCATCGTCTTGTGTGCGCGAACCACGTCGCAACTAGATGAGGTGGAAAGCGAGATCAAGAAGATCGACGGCAATATTCGGGTTCTCAAGTTCCCGCTTGACGTTACTGATGATGCAGCGGTCAAGGCATGCACCGATGAAGTTCGCTCCAAAGAAAAGCGGCTGGACGTCCTCATCAACAACGCGGGTGCCAGCTCTTCGTGGGTGCCAATTGGCGAGGGTAATCCCTCTGATTATTGGAAAGCTGTGTCGGTCAACCTCAAAGGCCCATACCTCATGTTGCATTTTCTGCTGCCTCTTATGCAGGCGACGGCTGCCGAATATGGCTCGAAGACAGCAGTTGTTAATATGTCGACAATCGGATCGCTGATTGTTTTTCCGGGTATTAGTAACTACAATATAGCTAAGGTTGCGTTGAACTCGCTCACGCAGTTTGTAAATGCTGAGTATGGGGACAAAGGGGTGGTTGCGTTTGCGGTACACCCAGGGGGTGTGGACACGGTAATGGCGAGGAGTGATGAGACGTTTGATAAAGTATTGAACGGACGTAAGTACCCGATCATGCTATATTCCTAGACCGTACATGGGCTGACTCGAGTGTGTTGCTAGTGTTAATTGATACGCCCGAATTGGCAGGCGGCTTTAGTGTTTGGCTATCCGCCGGTGACAAAAGCTGGTTGTCCGGAAGATATGTAGCTGCTACATGGGATGTGGAGAGGCTCGAGGAGATGAAAGGAGAGATAGTGGAGGGTGATAAATTGAAGGCTAGATTGGTGGTGTAAAGTAGAGAAAACACTTAGAATGTAAGCAGCCAGTCACGGGCCCAATTCTTGGTAGTACGAAAGGTGGATACTTTTATGCATTCCTATTGTTAATGGGACCTTGTATTTCGTCATCTAACTCTTGCTTTCAGCGAAACCCCTTTTGAACACCCTTAAACCGAGGCCGAACATTAATGTAAGAGTGACTTTTAAGCGACATAATTTGTTTTCATTGATGATTACCCGCCCGGAGCCTGCGACAGTTCCCGCAGAGCCTATGTTTTCTTCCGGTGTGATTTCTTTCAGTCGATGTTAGTATTGTTGCTGTGGAGGCGAGGTTGAAAGACGATAGCCTAGCGGCAGTCATCGGCAAGCGAGCAAGTCGTCCAAGACCGCACCCCACCATCCATGGGCCCGCATCGCGCTCTCACGTTAACTCACACCTCCTCGCCCAAGCGCACGCCCTACTCTCCACCATGCCAAACCGACCGGCCAAATACTACCATGACGACCCGGCGTGGTCTGATGTGCAGCCACTGCCGCAGGATGACGGCGGCCTGCATCCACTGGCTGCCATTGCATACACGGACGAGTATAGTGAAGCCATGGGTTACCTGCGCGCCGTTATGGCCAACAACGATTTCAGCGAGAGAGTCTTAGGGCTGACCGAGCACATCATCTCCATGAACCCCGCACATTACACCGTCTGGTGAGCCAACCCGCGGCCCTAAGAAGCCAACCGACACTGACAATAGCCAGGCTCTATCGCGCAAAGGCTCTCCGCCAGCTCAAGGCCCCGTTGCGCGACGAAATCGAGTGGCTCAATCCAACGGCACTCAAACACCTCAAGAATTACCAAATCTGGCATCACCGCCAGACCATTGTCGATACCCTGGGGTCCTGCGAAGGGGAAAGTGACTTCATTGCGGCCATGCTGGAGCAAGACGCAAAAAACTATCACGTTTGGAGCTACCGGCAGTGGCTGGTGCAACGCTTTGGTCTCTTTGATTCTGAAGACGAGCTCCGGTGGACGGAGAGTATGATCGAGGCTGATGTGCGGAATAATTCGGCCTGGAATCACCGTTGGTTCCTAGTCGTTGGCGGCAGGGGAGGGAGCCTCGAGAGCGAGGACGCCGTGAAGAGGGAGTTGGCGTCAGTGTTGCAGCGCCTTGTGCCCCACGGCAGAGTGCTAACTGTTGAACAGGTACGCCAAGTATGCGATCCGCAAAGCCCCACAGAACCAGAGCCCATGGAATTATCTTAAAGGCATCGTCGGCGCTGCCAAGCTACCCTTGTCAACCCTGAAAGACTTTGCCCTTGAGTTTGCTGATATGCGACGACCGGACGACATTTATTCTAGCCATGCGCTCGATCTGCTGGCTGATATCTACGCAGAAGAAAGCGACGGTGTGGAGAAGGCACGGACGGCGTTGGATTTACTAGCCACTAAGTACGACCCAATCAGAGCGCATTACTGGAACTATCGTAAGACTCTGCTTGGACAAACCCAGACAGTAGCCTAGGATCCTACCGCGAAATTCTAGTAGGCTTGTAAGAATGTCGAGCATGAAATGATATCCGATTAGCGTCTGGGAACTACAAAAGAGATGATTGATAACCCACACTCTCAGAAAGGCGCTGTACATCACCTCGGCATACTTCGATTGTCCAAGCTAGACCGCATGAGTTATCTCTGATGCGGCAGCTTCACAAGTTCGTGATAATATGCTTCAAAATTCTCGTTCGTCAGCACGCATTAGCTCCGGCCAAGATGCGCCGACAATCACGGGCGCTTGAAAGTTGCCGGCGCCAGCTTCGAGCACGCACCACCCCGACGGCCGTGAATAGCCGACTTAGGAAATGCAAACCACGTTTGGATCGTGGACCCGCTGCTGCGCTCTCGACGCCTGGACCCGTCATGCGGTAGGCATGGACCGGATTAAGACTCTGTTGCAGATTGGTCTGTCTTATCGTGGATTTCTATAGGGTAATTGGCCGCTTTTATAGGGTAATAGATACATGGGCGAGAGGGGTATGCGGTACTGACGGAGAGAATCGGG